>Ga0209593_10000974_pt1 | contig 12536 bp, 9 predicted proteins | sample PPLLaktember2015_3_FD_187260 | JGI IMG/M metagenome (GOLD analysis project Ga0209593, IMG submission 187260) | Freshwater sediment microbial communities from Prairie Pothole Lake near Jamestown, North Dakota, USA - PPLs Lake P7 Core (6) Depth... | ecosystem: Environmental > Aquatic > Freshwater...
CAGTTTCGCAGCGGTGCGCTGTTCTTCGCTCACCCAGTCTCCGTTGGGAATGGCAAAGGGATGCTCGTGCCAGAAGGTGCCTTCCTTCGGATACAACGCGACCAGTTTTTCGGGCGGCTTGTAGGCGGTCTTCCCCTGATTGATGAAGATGAGATCGTTCTCTTCCAGCGCGACGAAATCCAGGTATTCGGGCCCCTGGGCGATGTACTCCTTGAATTCGGTTGTGCGCGAGGAATAATGCTTGACCAGGCTCTCGATCCGGCGCACGCCCTCCTGGACTTTTTCATCCTGAACCAGATCCATCGTCAGGCGGCGGATATCCGCCTCGCCGGCGTTGTACTTCGCGCTGGCGTAGAACTCGGCGATCAGCGTGGAGATCGCGGTTGAGCTGATGTACGGATCGGTATGCCCGTAATAGACCGTGGTGCGGTTGCCGCCTATTCCGTAATCCGCCCAACCGTTGGGGGAGTTCATGACTTCGATTAGCTCCTCCCACCCCACTGCCTCTCCGCCGTTTTTGGCCTGAATTGCCCGCAGGCGCGATTCCCAGATCGCCATCACCACCGGCGCGAGCGCGGTCGGCGGGCAATCCGACAGGGTGAACACTTCCCGCCCGGTCTGGTAATTCACCAGCGCCAGCCAGTGGCTGACCGACGGGGAGAAGAGCGTCGGCCGTTCCACGTTGGCGTTGTTGGGCGCAATGTAGGCGTTGATGATGCCCTGCGCGACCGTCCCGGAGGATCCGGACTTGCCGGTCACCCAGACCGGCTTCTCGCCGGACGCGAGCGATTTGTTGGTGACGGGATTCTTACCCTCGGAGGACGCCTTATTGAACGCTTCGATCGCTTCCTTCAGATACAATTCGCTTTCGGGCGCGTAGATGATGCTGATCTCGACGGCGTCCTTTGGTTTGGAATTCCCGACGATGCTGCATGCCGTAAGGAAAACAAGCAACCCAATCAGGACCGGTATCAGGCGTTTCATCATGTTCCTCCTTGACCTCCCCAGCAAAACTGAAGCGCGTAAACGGCATTCTCATCGGCGGGACGGACCGGATTTTCAAAAACCACATCCGGCCTTTCGAGGTATTGATCCGCAAGATCGCCCTGTGGCCCCCCGCCCAGCAAATAGGATCGGAAATTCTGCGCCGCGGCCTTTTGCAGATCCGCCTCCCAATCCTCGATCTCCCTCCAGCTCGAGCGTATGAAGAAGGTGTAATTCAGGACCGCGCGGTACGCGGGCACCTGGAGGATGAAAGCGCTCGCATCCAACCGCCGGCTGTCGGAAAGCGGCAGGAAGGCTGCATCCGCCTGCGGGGGCCGGCTGGTCATCTGGTCGAACGGATTCTTCGTGCGGTCCGGGACCGCCTGTATTAACCCCGTGAGCCAGCGCTTGAAGGCGGGATCGTTGATCTGGGCAGCGGTCAGCGAAGATAGCTGGAAAAATTCGGCGGCGGCCGAAAGGCACGCGCCCATCCCCTCCACGCTGCCCTCCGGCGGAACCGCCAGGCGGAATTGCGAATCGGTCGATGCGGCCTGCGCCAGGGATTTCCAATTCAAGCCGGAGAGGATGCTCTGCGGCGCCCCGGACCAGCCCGCCCAGATGAAGGTATCCTGCGCGACGATCGCACCGGTCGCTTCGAACGGTATCCCGCCCGCCGCGATCCGCGCCCAATCCGATTCGGCAATCCAGATATCGGGAAGGCCGGTCATGGCGGTCAGGCGGGTGCCGGCCTCCGAGCCGCGCATCACATTCAGATTGACCGATACCAGCGGATTGAGCCTGGAAAATTCGACCGCGGAATCCCGGATCCAATCTTCGAGCGCCGGCGGCGCGGCGACAATCAGGGAGACAGGCCTGCCGGCTTGCGGATTCAAATAGAAATTGGGGAGCAACGCGTCCCGCAGGGGGGCGTAGGCGACTTCGCGGACCGGCTGCCAGACCAGCGCGGCGCTTCCCACGCACAAGGAAAGAAGTATGAAGGCGGTGAAGAGAAACCGGTTAAAGCGGGGTGTGCTGCTCATGTCGGCTAATTATAGACGAAAAATAAGGTTTTCATGGTGGAAATTCATTTTCCTCAATCCGCATTTATTGGAATGGACGACTCCATGAAAACACATTCGGGCGTGACCGGAGTTCATGAGAGTATACGCATTACAGAGGCGGAAGGGTCGACGCTTTACGGTCTAACCTGTCCCAACCTCCTCACCCCCATCCCCTCTCCCCCTTCCCCGTACGGGGAAGGGGGAGAGGGGTGCCTGAGCCACGGTGGTTTTCCGTGCTGAAGGCGGGGAGAGGGGGTTGGGACAGCAGTTATGCCGGCATGCTTTATGTTGGCATCCAGGATGCTCTTCAACCTTTCAGGGATCCCGGATAATAGCACTTCGGGGTGACGTTCTTCGCCTTATTGATTAATCATATGCGCCATGTACCCTGCGCCGAAACCGTTATCGATATTAACCACCGTCACGCCCGGTGCGCAGGAGTTCAGCATCGTGAGCAGCGCAGCCACGCCGCCGAAGGATGCCCCGTAACCGATGCTGGTCGGCACGGCGATCACCGGCCGGCTTACCAGCCCGCCGACGACGCTCGGGAGCGCGCCGTCCATCCCGGCCACGACCACCAGCACGTTGGCCGCGAAGAGAGTCTCGCGCCGGTCGAGCAGGCGGTGGATGCCCGCCACACCGACATCGAACAGGCGCTCGACTTTGCTGCCAAGCGTTTCGGCGGTCACGGCCGCCTCGTCCGCGACGGGGATATCGGCCGTCCCGGCGCTAAGCACCAGGACCGTGCCCTTTCCGGAGAGCATGGGAGAGCCGAGCGTGACGATCCGCGCGGTTTCGTGATAGACAGCCTGGGGAAAAATTTTCTTTATCGCGTCCGCCGCTTCGGCCGAGGCGCGGGCGGCCATCACCCGGCCGTCGTGCTTCGCCATCCGCTCGAAGATTTTCGCGATCTGGTCGATCGTCTTCCCCGGGCAGAAAATCACTTCGGGGTATCCCTTGCGCATCGCGCGGTGCGTATCCACCCGGGCGAACCCCATATCCTCATACGGCAGGTCCTTCAGCTGCGAGAACGCGTCTTCGACGCCGAGTTCCCCGCCGCGGACCTGTTCGAGAAGTTTGCGAATGCGTTCGCTATCCATGGTTCTTTCCATCCTCCGCCTGCGCGATCGTCTCATTCAGACTGCCCCGCCGGTACCCTTGCAGATCGGCGGCGATATAAGTGTAGCCGGCGGCGCGCAACGCGGCGACCACCTTGGCGGCAGCCTCCGGCGAGGCCAGGCGGACGATTTCCTCCGGCGCAACTTCCACGCGCGCCAGCGTCCCATAATCCCGGACGCGGACAGAATGGAATCCGAGATCCTTTAGGGCGGCTTCGGATTCGCGCACCCGCTGGAGCGCCTCGAGTGTGATGCGCGCACCATACGGGAAGCGCGCCGCCAGGCAGGATTCAGCCGGCTTGTTCCAGTTCGAAAGATTCGCGCGCCGCGCGAGTTCGCGGATCTCCGCCTTGGCCAGGTCCGCCTCGCGCAGCGGGCTGCGCCCGCCCGCTTCCTTCACCGCGCGCTCGCCCGGCCGGTAATCGCCCAGGTCGTCGCGGTTGGAGCCCTCCACAATCCAGGTGATGCCTTCCTTGCGGGCCAGCACGGCGAGGCTGCCGAGCACACCCCGTTTGCAGTAATAGCACCGGTCCTGAGGATTGTGAACGAATACTTCGTCTTCCAACTGCCGCGCGGCCAGGAACACATGCTTCACACCAAGCCCGCGGGGAAGCACGCACAGCGCCTCATCGTTTTGTTCGACGTAGATCGGCGATTTGGCCGTCGCGGCAATCACCTTTTCCGCGCCGAGCGACTGCGCCGCGGCCCAAAGGAGATATGAGCTGTCTACGCCGCCGGAATACGCCACCAGAACCGATCCCATTTCTTTCAGGATGGAAAAGAGGGCGGTTTGCTTTTTGATGAGAATAGCCTCGTCGAACATATCGTTGGCCTTTCGTAATCCTTCCGCCTTAATCATTATAGCGTGCCGGGAAGAGTACACGGATTACACCCAAAAAAGGCGATTACACTGAATAATTTTTAAGGATAGCACGGTGTTATTAATTAATAATTAAGAATTCGGTGAACTCGGTTCCTTTCCGTGTCTCGGTGTACAAAAAACGATGCGAGTCCGAGTAACGGATTTTCTTCACCGCATCCGGCATTGCGGGCATTCCTTATCTGCCTGGAATTCGTCCAGCCCCGAACGCCTTCATGATTTCATTCCTTGCCGCCGCCCGCGGCGTTCCGGCCCGCGATCAGGATCCAGGAAATATGGTGATGGCGCGAACCGCCCGCCCGGCTTTCGAGGAATTCGTGCTCGAAGCATTGATGGAATTTCAGGAAACCAAACCCCGATTCAAGTTCCGCCCGGTCGCTCAGGTGGACGTAGGTTTTATCCACCCAGGAGTTGGCATCGCCCCGAACCGCGGCCCCCTTGCCGGCGTGTTCCGGATCTCGGGTCGAGAGCGTGCCGAGGATGAATAGCCCGTCCGCCGCCAGCAGTTCGTTCACCGCCTTGGGGAACAACCGCCGTTCCTCCGGCGGAAGGATCTGGTACAGGTTGGCGGCATAGATCAGATCAAACGGCCCATCGGCGATCTCTTGAAAACGGGAGACGCGGAAATCCACGTCCGGCGGACCGCCCTTCGCTCCGTCAGCTTTCGCCATTTCCACCGCGGCGGCGGCCGGATCGACGGCCGTCATGCGAACGCCCAATTGCGACGCCAGGTAAAAAGCGTCCCGCCCGTATCCGCAGCCGATATCGAGCATGCGCTTGCCTGCGGTCGGGATGGCCGCCCCGGAAAAATATTTGGCCGCCGCGAGGGCGATTTCACTCGGGCGCTTGCCCCAGATTTTCCGGTCGCTGCGGTAGGCTCCGTCCCAATACGAGAGGCTCATGGTTAAGGCTGATCCTTCCAGTGCACGAGCAAGGCCGCAGCCTCGCCGATGGTTTTCACCTGCGCGTCGGCGGAAAGTTTGCCGCGCAGCTTTTGGTTGGCAGGCGCCTTTTCTTCGGTCGTCAGCCAGATCGTCCGCATCCCGATCTGCTTTCCGCCGAGGATATCCGCCCCAAGCTGGTCGCCGACCATCACGATCTGTCCGGCGGGGATGCCCCATGCGTCGAGGATCGGTTGAAACGCCCGCCGGTCCGGCTTGCGGATCCCGATCGCGGCGGAGATGACGACCGGATCGAAATAGGCTTCCAATTTGTGGTTGTCCAGCATCCGCCGGACGTTTTCCTCGTCGGAGGCATTGGAGAGCATCGCCGTCCGCAACCCGGCCGCGCGAATCTTCTCGAGCGCTGCGATCGAATCCGGGAAGAGGATCCAGTGGGCCTCATAGACTTCGTACATCGACCGCAGCGCGCGGCGCAGGATCGTAATGGGCTGGGGAGGGACCTTTTCCGCCTCCAGGACCGCCGTCAGCACGGAGAGGGCGGTGGTCTCGGTATGGTCGGCCGCGCGTTTGCGGTCGTAGGCCTCGAAGCTGCGCGCCAGCCGCGCGAGGAAGGAATTTTCCCGAAGGGTCACCCCCGCGCCGCCCAGCGATTCGAGCATCGCCCGATGGGCGCGTCCGCGCACCTCCGCCACGTCGCCGTCGAAGGTGATCAGGGTGGAGCCGTAATCCAGGATCGCGCCGCGGATCATGCCGTCCTCAATATCCCTTCTGCGGATCGAAACGGTTCACCAGCGGCCGGTTCTCTAGGAACCGGCGCAGGTTTTCCGCGAATACATCCGCCGCCCGGGCGTCGTAGCGCGGCGAACTCCCGGCGATGTGGGGGGTTATGAAAAGGCACGGCGCCTCCCATATTTTGTCGTCCGGCGCGAGCGGTTCGTGCGCGAACACGTCCAGCGCCGCCCCGGCGATCTTCCCGGATTGCAGCGCCTTCGCGAGCGCGGCCTCGTCGACGATATCCCCGCGCGAGAGAGCCACCAGGCAGGCGCCTTCGCGCATCGCGCCGATCATGCCGGCGTCGAACAATTGACGCGAGGACTCCGTCAGCGGCGCGCAGACCACCACGAAATCGCACTCGGCCAGCATGCGCCGGGTCGTCTGCGGCGGGTAGATGCGCGCCGGGATCCTGCCTTCCGGATCCCCTATGCCCTCGGCCGCGTATCCGCCGTCTTCGGGCGACATGACATCGCGCTTGACCGCGAGGACCCGAGCGCCGAACGCCTGGCAAAGTCTGGCCGTCTCGCGGCCCACGCTTCCGTAGCCGACCACCCCGACGGTGGATCCGCGCAGTTCGCGCGGCGCGAACCGTTCCCATTTTTCGCGCGGCCATTCGCGCGCAGCCTGGGCGCGGACCAGATCCGGCAGGCGGTGCCCGAGCGCCAGCAGCATCATCACCACGTATTCCGCCATCTGGGGCGCGGCCGCGCCGGAAAGCGACGTGAACTGCACCCCCCGCGCGAGGATCGGCGCGTCCGCGAATTGATCCAGGCCGGCCATGTGGAACTGGATCCACTTCAGGTTCGGAGCCTGGTCGGGCGGCGGAACAATCCGCAGGGTGTAGAGCACGTCCGCGCGGGCCAGGAGCTGCGGCGGAACCTCCTCGAGCTTGTTCGCCGGATGAACATGCACCTCAACCCGCGGGGAGATCGACTCCAACCGCGCGATGATCTCCGCAGAAAGGGGTTCGGTGATCAGGATAAAAATGGAGTCTTCCATACCGGGTTTTTCCTGTTCCAGAATAGCTCGCGGGACAATCGTATCAAGTTCTCCCTTCCCCTGCAATCGCTTGGCATATGGCGATGATCGTCATGCCGGCGCGCTCCAAGCCGGCATCCAGGAATTATTGACGGCTGGATCCCGGCTAAAAGCACCCCCGCTTCGCAATCATCCCGGTTCATGAACCAAATGCGAGCCGGGATGCTCCGCGGGGGCAGGCGCCGGGATGACGAGCGGGAGCACGCCGGGTTGACAAACGGGAGCACGCCGGGATGACAAACGGGAGCACGCCGGGATGACGATTGGGGACAGGCGTGGATTACTTTTAATCCAGTAAAACCGTGAACACGCTTGCCGCCAGGAGCAGGAGCCCGATCGGGAGCAGCAGCTGGCGGATGACGTCCCCTTCCTTTAAATCGGATGCAAACGCCACCGATCCCAGGCCGACTTTCGCCGGGGAGAGTACCGATCCCACCGCTCCGCCGCCGGTCTGGCCGGCCAGCAGAATATCCTCCCGCACCCCGAGCGCGCGCGCCATGGATTGCTGGAGCGGCGCGAACATCAGGTTGGAGTTAGTATTGCTTCCGGTCAGGAAGGCCCCGACCGCGCCCAGCCAGGGGGCGATCACCGGGAAGGCCCCGCCCACCGTCGCCGTCAATCCTTCCGCCAATTGTTCGGTCATCCCGGAATAAGACAGGATGGTCGATACGCCGACCATCGCCAGGATCCCGGCCGATACCGGGATAGCCCGCCGCGCCGTCCCGCGCAGGATCAGCCCGGCCGGTTTTGACGGGTACCAATCCAGCTTCCGGAAAATAATAAAAACCGCAACCGCGGCGTAAGCCAGGAGGGCGCCGGGGTGCCCGAACGGCGCGATCCGGGCGGCTTCCCCGCCCGGTGTGGCAAATCCGAGTGCGGTCGCGGCTTCCGGAAGCACGGGATTCCAAACAACCGAATGCAGTGCGCCGCGCAACGGGCCGATCCATTGCGCGCAAAGGATTATAGCGATCAGGACAAGGTACGCCGAGAGCCCGAGGATGAACTTTCGCTCCGGTCGGTAGGTAAGCGCCGGGTCACGCCCCCGCAGGATACGCGCGGCGATGAAGATCACCAGCAGACCCGCCAGGCCGCCCCCCAACGAACCGATCTGCCAGAAGCCGGAGATGGCGAGGAAAAACTGGGTTCCCGCCATCGCCGCCCCAACGGCAAGCAAAATCGGTAACAGCCGCCGGAACTCGCCTTTTTCCGATGCCGGCAGGGCGACCAATACCCCGGATAGCAAACATAGAATCCCGAGCAGCAGCGCCGAGGGCCCGGCGAGGGCATCCGCCCCCAGCCCGCTGGCCGCCATCAATGCCTGGAAGGACGTTCCCAGCGAACCGAAGGTCACCGCCCAGGAATGCCCGATAAACGGGAGACTCAGGGCCTGCAACGGTGTAAACCCGGCCGTGATCAGGAGCGGGGCTGTGATCACGACCGGGACTCCAAATCCGCCCGCCCCCTGGAGGAAAGAAGCGAAAGCCCAGGCCAGGGTTAGCGCGCGAAGGCCTTTCCACGGAACCGCCCGGCTCAATCCGTCGCCGACGGCCTGGATGACCCCGGCCTCCTCGCACACGACGTAGAAAAGGAGCGCGCCCCACACGATCGGCAGGACATCCAGAGCGAGGATCAGCGCCTTGGCCTGCGAGACGGCCAGCACGGCCGGGCCGGCCCCGTACGCAAGGATCGCGACCGCCGCCGTCCACAACCAGGCGGCGAAGCCCGTGCGGATCAAGCTCAACCGCATCCCGGCGATCAGGAAAAGGATGACCAGCAGGGGCGAGGCGGCCAGCAAAACCGAGACGGGATTTACCATCCCGGCTCTGGAATCTGTGAATTGGTTGTGCCTCCCGTTAATCGGGGATTAAAATGGATGAAATCGCAGGCGGCGTAGGGCATTCGTAGGTTTTCCGTGGGACTTTAATCATGATAAATTAAGCCGAATATGTTAATCTTGAAAACAGAAGGGCAATTCTCTCTTCTTCTCCTCCTTTTCGAGAGCCGGGGTCGGCGTCCCCGGCTCTTGTGATTCTAGTACAGGATGGCGGGGCGTCACGCCCGGGCCGATTGCCGGCGCTGCACCCACTTATAGACCTCATTCGCCACCGAATCGGCAAACGACAACGGGAGCAGGATCAGCCAATCCTGCCAGTCCAATGCCACCGTACTGAAGATCGGCTCGAAAACCGGGATATAGATGATCGCCAGAAGCAGCAGGAGCGAGCTCCCGGTCGCCAGGAGCATCCATTTATTGGTGGCAAGCCCGATCTTAAACACGGAGAGCCGTTCCGACCGGATGGTAAAGGCGCGCAGAAGCTCGGAGACGACCAGGGTCGCAAAGGCCACGGTTTGGGCAGCGGCCAGGTTGCCGGGATACTTGTTCATGGCAAGGAGGAACGATCCCAAAACGGCGGCGGTCATCACCGAGGATTGGACCACGATCCCGACCAGCATGGAACGGTTGATGACCGGTTCCTTGGCCGGACGCGGCGGGCGGTCCATGACATCCGGCTCGCCTTTTTCCATCCCCAGCGCCAGGGCCGGCGCGCCGTCGGTGACAAGATTCAACATCAGAAGCTGGATCGGGCGAAGCGGAAGCGGCAGTCCGCTGAGCATCGAAAGCAGGACGATCAGGACCTCCCCGATATTCGCGCCGATCAGGTAATACACGAATTTCCGGATATTCGAATAAATAACCCGGCCTTCTTCGATGGCCGAAACGATGCTGACGTAGTTATCGTCGGTCAGGACGATATCCGCCGTTTCCTTGGAGACATCGGTCCCGGTGATCCCCATCGCAATGCCGATGTTGGCGCGCTTGAGCGCCGGCGCGTCGTTGACCCCGTCGCCGGTCATGGCGACCACGTGGCCGCGGGAGCGCAGTGCCTCGACGATCTTCACCTTGTGCTGGGGTGAAACGCGGGCGTACACACCGACCTGGTCCGACCGCGCCGCGATATCCGCCTCCGTCATCTTGTCCAGATCCGCGCCCGAAAGCACCTCCTGCCCCTCGCCGAGCAGGTCGATCTGCTCGCCGATGGCCCGGGCGGTGTCCGGGTAATCTCCGGTGACCATCACCGTCCGCAGGCCGGCTTGGCGCGCGGTCCGGATCGCCGCGGCGACTTCCGGTCGCGGCGGATCGATCATCCCGAGCATTCCCACAAAAACCATTTCCTTTTCAATGCCGGCCATATCGGTCGCGTCGGGTTTTTCAGGGAAGGACCGGTAGGCAACGCCCAGGAGGCGCAGCGCCTGCCGCGCCAGCCCATCGTTGGCGTCCAGAACCGCCTTCCGCCGTTCGGGCGTGAGCGGCTCCTCGCTTCCATTTACACGAATCCGGGTGCACAGATCCAGCACAATGTCAGGCGCGCCTTTCATGCAAGCCACCCAGCCGGCGGAATCGGATTTGCGCGTGGTGGGAACGGGGTGGATGGTGGTCATGCGTTTGCGCGCGGAGTCGAAAGGAATTTCCCCCACGCGGGGCATCTCCCGTTCCAGCTCTTCGCGCCGGATGCCGGCTTTGGCGGCCGCGGCGATCAAAGCGGATTCGGTCGGGTCGCCGATCAGGCGCCAGGTCTTTGCGCCGTCCACCTCGCCGCTCTCCTCCAGCCGGGCGTCGTTGCACAGGGCGGCGCCGCGCAGGAGCAGATACGTATCCGGCTCTTTGGCCGCCTGGAATGCCCCCCCGTCCCGGCGAAAGTCTCCATGCGCGAGGTCCTTGGAGCTCTCCACGGTGAACAGCCCGCCGCTAATCCAGCCGTGAGTCACGGTCATCTCGTTCTGGGTCAGCGTGCCGGTTTTATCGGAGCAGATCACCGTCGCGCTCCCCAGGGTTTCCACCGCGGCGAGCTTGCGGATCAGCGCGTGCCGTTTGACCATGCGCTGCATCCCGAGCGCCAGGCAGATCGTCACCACCGCGGGCAGCCCTTCCGGCACGGCGGCGATCGCAAGGCTCACCGCGGTCATGAACAGCTCGACGATTTCCGACTGATGGGAGGACAAATACGCGCCGAAACCCTCGACGAAAATCATCCCCGGTGAAGTGTCGCGCACGATCCCGAACAGGAAGATCGCGCCGCAGATGCCCAGCGCCGCGATACCCAGCGTGCGTCCCAATTCATCCAGCCGCTGCTGCAGCGGGGTGGGTTCCTCTTCGTAGGTCTGCAGCATCTGGGCGATCATGCCGATCTGGGTGTGCATGCCCGTCGCCACGACCAGCCCCCGGCCGCGCCCGTAGGTGATCATCGAACTCATGAAAGCCGAATTGGCGCGGTCCCCGATGGGAATATCCTTGTCCAGGACAACGTCCGAATCCTTTTGGACCGGGTTGGATTCCCCGGTCAGCGCGGATTCGTCGATCTTCAGGTTGATGCTCTCCACCAGCCGCAGGTCGCCGGGGACATAATTCCCCGCCTCGAGCAGGACGACGTCGCCGGGCACGAGTTCCCGGGAGGGGATGAGTTGCTGGGTCCCGTCCCGGACCACCATCGCGTTGGGAGCCGCCATCTTGCGCAGCGCGGCCAGCGCCTTCTCCGCCCGCGATTCCTGGACCACGCCCAGGACGGCGTTCAGGACAACGATCGCTATAATCGCGGCCGCATCGATGTATTCGCCAAGGAGCAACGAAACCGCCGCCGCGACGATCAGCAGGATGATAAGAAAGTTGTTGAACTGGGCCAGGAGAAGCTTGAGGAAGCCGGGCCGCGGCTTCTCTTTCAATTCGTTCGGGCCGACGGTGACAAGGCGTTCCCGGACCTGGTCGGAGGTGAGCCCATTGTGAATATGCGTATCGAGCTGGGTGGCCAGGTCCGTGACGCTGTGGATGTGGATATCCGGGGTGGTATTTTTGTTGTTATCGGTCAAGGGTCGGGATACCGCCTTTCTCGAATATGATCCCGGAAAACGCTCCCAGGGGTACCCGCCGGGAGGATGGCTTTTCCGCGGGTCTCATTACCTTATCTTATACGCAGCGATTGTATCATTGGATGCGCCGGGATTTTCGACATTCGGCCGCTTTTCACCTTTGCCCCTGCATAGTAGTAAAGGCTTTACCGGTGAAAAATTAATCCAAAATTAAAAATAATCTCCAGGCAAGATAACGGCGCTTGCGCTCGCGGTATTACCGCCCCCCGCGGATGTTCTTGCTATAATCCAGCCCATGGCCTCCTCCCCTCCCGCCGCAAACCGCTCCCTCACCCGCTCCGCGTTTGTCGTCATGATCGGGCTCGTGCTTTCCAGCCTGGTCGGATTATTGCGCTACGTCCTGGTTACCCGGTTTTTCGGGACCGGCACCGACTACGATGCGTTCAATACCGCCAACCGCCTGCCGGAGTTTTTATTCAACCTGATGGCCGGCGGCGCGCTCGCTTCGGCCTTCATCCCGACCTATACCGCGTTCCTGGTCGCGGAAAAAAAGAAGGAAGCCGACCGCCTGGCTTCAGCCGTCGGGAGCTGGGTTTTCATCCTGCTCGCGGCGGGCGCCGGCCTGTGCGCGCTGCTGGCGGACCCGCTCGTGCGCTATGTGCTCGCCCCCGGATACACCGATCCGCAGCCTATTCAACTGACCGTATCGCTCCTGCGCATTCTGTTGCTGTGCCCGGCGATCTTCGGGGTCAGCGGCCTGATCATGGGGATTCTCAACGCCCACCATCGGTTCTTCTTCTCGGCGATCGCGCCGATGTTCTACGCGCTGGGCTGGATCGCGGGCGTCGTGTGGCTCGCTCCCTCCATGGGAATTTTCGGCCTGGCGTGGGGGGTGGTGGCCGGCGCGTTGATGCAT
>Ga0209593_10000977_pt1 | contig 12526 bp, 7 predicted proteins | sample PPLLaktember2015_3_FD_187260 | JGI IMG/M metagenome (GOLD analysis project Ga0209593, IMG submission 187260) | Freshwater sediment microbial communities from Prairie Pothole Lake near Jamestown, North Dakota, USA - PPLs Lake P7 Core (6) Depth... | ecosystem: Environmental > Aquatic > Freshwater...
TTGACCGGGACCGGACAGCAGTTTCAAACGCGCTACAAAGACTCGGTCTGGGCTAAGAAAGCTTCCGTCTGGGTGCAGGAGCCGGCAAAAGCTCGGTAAGCGGCAGGATTCCGGGAGTGGCCCCGAAATCCGTTCGGGGTCGACGGCTGGGCAGTCGGCAAGCACTGAGGGTTCTTGCAGAATGTGTGACGGTCGACCCCGAACAGATTTCGGGGGCCACTTCCCGAGGCATGACTTTGGCCCACGCCTAATGCCCCCTTTTTCTCGCCAGGTAGACTCCGTCGCGAAGAGTCAGCATGACTTTGTCGACCCGGTTATCCTGGCGCACTTTCTCGTTGAATTGCTTGATGGCACTGACATCCGGATCGTCGTTATCAGGATTGACCACTTCGCCATCCCACAATACGTTATCTATCGCCATCCAGCCACCCGGCTTAAGGATGCGAAGAGACTCTTCGTAATGACTCGGGTAATCCGCCTTGTCCGCGTCGATAAACACGGCGTCGACGCTTTCCGCCCTCAACTTTGAGAGCGTTGCGAGTGCATCACCGAGCTCCAGCCGGATCTTCTTCCTGTGCGGACTGCGGACGAAGAACCGGCGCGCGATCTGTGCGTGGAATGGATCGGTCTCACACGTGATGATTTGACCATCAGGCGGCAGCGCCTCCGCCATGATCAGGGCTGAAAAACCGGTCAACGTGCCAATCTCGACCACGATTTTGGCGCCGGACAATGCCACCATCATCTTCAGAAACTGGCCCTGCACCTTGCCGATGCTCCAGTCCAGTTTTCCGGTCCTGGCCTCAGTCTCGGTGAGGATTTCGTCCAACAGCGGGCTCACCTCACTCGTATATCTTTCTGCGTATTGCTCGATCGCGTTTTCGACAAGCGTTTCCATTATTCCAATGTAGCGCAGTTTTTCCCATCAAACGCGCACGCCTGCCTGTGTGTCGGAGACGAAGTGAACATCATCCTTGACGTAGAGCTCGTCAAGAAAGCGCTCACCACGTAAAGGAATGGCTCGCGTTACAGAGCCGCGCACGCAGTGGAGGGCTGCGAAGCGTTTCTTGCGAAGCGGCCTGGAGCGGAGTAAGCGGGACCACCCAACGAACATTCAAAAGCACGTTGGGTGGTCCCGCTTACTCCGCTCCAGGCTGCTCCGCGGAAAACGCTGCGCCGCCCTCCACTGCGTGCGCGGCTCGGTAACGCGACACCAGCTCAGAGCGCTTGGTAAGCCTTCTTACTTGGCCCGCTTGGCGGTCATTTCAAAGGTGCGTTCGCCATCGGCGACTGTCACCGCGAACTTGATCTCGTCCCCGGCGACTTTGCCCTTGTAGACGAACTTCATGTCGTTGCCGCCGAAGTTCCGCGTAACGTTGAAGGAGAGGTCGTCACCGACAATCTTGCCTTCTTCGATTTTGTTCTCGCCCCGGGTGCTGGCCACCGTCCCTGTCACCGTCTCACCGCTCACCTCGAAAGTGAACGTGCTCTGACGCGTGCTACCGTCAGGGGTCGTGAACTCGCTGATCCACTTGCCGCTGACGTCTGCAGCCCAAACGGTGGCAAAAACCAACACGAACAAGGCAAAGCCTCCTAACAATCTGGAAATCCTCATGCTTATCCCCTTTCTCGATGTGGCTGGCAAAAAAGTCAACCCACATTACTCCTGGCCCCGGCACCCGTCAAGAATGTCGCTCTTCTCGTTCTGCAACAAATCGAGTCCGACCCCGTATATAGCTCTCCGGAGGCCTTTTGAAGCGATTTGGAACCTGGGCGCTGATTCTTGCGGCGCTCACTTTTACGTCGGCGGTCCCCGCAGAGCCACCCGCCGCCATCACGATCGATTATCCGATCGACGGGTCACTCTACCCGGCGGAGTTCCCCCCTCCCACTTTCCTCTGGCGCGACGCCGATGCGCAGACTTCCTTCTGGATCATGGACATCGCCATGGGCGATTCCTCCGCTAAGATAGAAGTGAAATCACCAGGTGAGCGGATGCGGATCGGCGAGATTGACCCGCGCTGCGTCACTCCCACGAACGCGCCCACCCTGACTCCCGAGCAAGCGGTCACCCGGACTTGGACTCCCGATGCGGAGACCTGGTCGCAGATCAAAAGACAGTCGTTCAATAATCCGGCGACTGTGACCATCACCGGATTCAGGAACAACGACCCGGGACAGGCGGTCTCGCGCGGCAAGGTCCGCATCCAGACATCGAAAGACGCCGTAGGTGCGCCGATTTTCTATCGGGATGTTCCGCTTATGCCCACGGAGGGAGAACAGGGCGTGATTCGCCCCCTTCCCCAGGCCGCTATCGGCCTGATCAGATGGCGGTTGCGAAATGTGGCGGAGAGCGAGAGCCGAACGCTCATGGAGAACCTGCCTACGTGCGCCAACTGCCATTCGTTCTCACTCGATGGGAAGACGATGGGCCTCGATGTCGACGGCCCGCAGAACGATAAGGGGTTGTACGCCCTCGTGCCGGTCCAGAAGGAAACGTCCATACGCAACCAGGACGTGATCAAGTGGAGCTCCTTCGGCGCGAAGCTGGGAGGAAAACTGCGCGCGGCGTTCATGTCACAGGTTTCACCAGACGGTCGTTATGTTGTAACGACTATCGAAGATCCCGGGCCGCAGAATCGTCGCGACCTCTTCGACAAATACTACAGCGCAAATTTTAAGGACCACCGTTTCCTGCAGGTGTTCTTCCCGACGCGTGGAATCCTCGCCTGGTACAGTCGAGAAACCGGCCAGCTGCACCCGCTCCCTGGCGCCAATGACCCACGCTATGTCCAGACGGACGGCGTTTGGTCCCCCGACGGCAAGTACATTGTCTTTGCCCGGGCGGAAGCCAAAGTCCCCTATTCGGACGGCTGGAGGCTCGCCGAGTACGCCAACGACCCGAACGAGACCCAGATCCAATACGACCTTTACCGCGTGCCATTCAATGACGGGAAAGGCGGGACTCCCGAACGGATCGTCGGGGCATCGGCCAATGGCATGAGCAACAATTTTCCGAAGGTCTCGCCTGACGGCCGGTGGATCGTCTATGTGCAGTGCCGCAACGGCCAGCTGATGAGACCCGACAGCCAGCTCTACATCGTGCCCTTCGAAGGCGGCCAGGAAAGGCGCATGAACTGCAACACGTCGCTCATGAATTCATGGCACAGTTTTTCACCTAATGGCCGCTGGTTGGTCTTCAGCTCCAAAAGCCGCTCGCCCTTTACCCAGATGTACCTGACGCATCTCGACGAGGAGGGCAACGACACGCCTGCCATCCTGATCGAGAACACGACGGCCGCGAATCGCGCGGTCAATATCCCGGAATTCGTCAACGTGCCGCCCGACGGCTTCTCGAAGATCGACGCCCCGGCCACCGACTTCTTCCGGGTCTTCGATTTGGCCCTCGATCTCACCCGAAAGAACCAGCTGGAAGACGCACTCGTCCAGTGGCAGAAAGCTGTAGAGCTCAACCCGGAGGAAGCCAAAACGCATTTCAATCTGGCCCTCGCGCTGGAGCGAGCAGGACAGACCGATCAGGCGATCGCCGAGTACCAAATAACCATCGGGCTTGATCCGGAGAACTCGGGGGCCCTGACGAACCTGGCCGTTGCCTTGGCACGAAGGGGCCGGATGGACGAGGCCATTCAGTATTTTGAGCAGGGTGTGAGGATCGAACCCCAAAGCGCGAAGGCTCGTGGGAACCTGGCCGCGGCACTCATGGAAAAAGGCCGGATCGATGAAGCGATCGAACAGTGCCGCACCGCCCTCGCGATCGATCCGGGTTACTCCGACGCCCACAATACGCTGGGGATCATCCTGAACCGCGGCGGCCAACTGGACGAAGCGATTCTCCATTTGGAGAAAGCCGTCGCCGGAGACCCGGCTTCCTTCGAATATCGCTACAATCTCGGGTCTTCATTGGCTGCGAAAAGCAGATTTCAGGAAGCGATTCCGCACTTTGAGCAGGCGGTCAGCGCGTCGGGCGGCCGCGAACCGGCCAGCCTGGCTATGTTGGCAGCCATGTTCGCGGAGACCGGAAAGCTCGCAGAGGCTGCCGCTACCGCACGTCGCGCCCTGGAGATTGCCATCCAGCGGAGCGACCAGGACCTCGTCGCGAAGTTGCAGGCCCGGATCGCCGACTACGAAGCACGCATCGCTCCGTAGGGTGGGTTTCGAATCCGCCCCGTCGTTTTTGCGGGCGGATTGAAACCCACCAGGTGCACGATCGAGACTCAGCGCCGGTAGGTGCCCGCCGTGGGCACATCATTACAGCTGGTGGGTTTCAATCCGCCCGCAAAAACGGCGGAGCGGATTCGAAACCCACCCTACGGAACGATGCATTCGAAACCCGCCTTTCATCCCGTTACAATGGGAGTATCACGAAAAACTTAGCACTAACTCCTCGATTGTTGCCGCCCTTGCGTCTGACCGCCCCGTTGTGGCTTTACGTTGGGTACCTTCTCTTAGGCACCCTATATCCGTTCGAGTCAGACACTGGTCCGCTCCTGTCTCGAGTCCCCGCGTTCACTCAGCACTTCCAACGTGGTCTCTCCGTCTTTTTCACGGAAGATTTCTTGTTCAACATCTTCCTGTTCGTGCCCTTCGGAATCATTGTCAGCCTGCATTTCCCCTCGCGCTTCAGGAAGAAACTCTGGCCGATCGTTGCCACGTTATTGCTCGCTTGCCTTCTCAGCTGCTTCATCGAGTTTGCGCAGCTCTTCGTCCGCAACCGCCACTCGTCCCTGACCGACATTATTTCGAACACGACCGGAGGATTGGCAGGCGGTCTGATCGTCCGGTTCTGGCCTGGTTCTTTCGGCGGGTACCTGGCGTCGCTGATCGGGTGGAAGTGGGCCTGGTCCGCGATTCTCGCACTCACTCTGCTACTCGCGTGGGCACCGGCTTCGATCCCCGTCGTGTTTCCCAACTGGTATCTACCGGGCCTTTGGGCGACAGACGCGACGTTAAATGCGGGCAACAATCCCAGCCTGACTCGACCCTGGTACGGCAGCCTGCACCGGGTTGCCATTTATTCGCAGGCGCTTGATCCCGAGCATGCCCGCGAGTGCTTTTGGACCCTGAAGGACGGAAAGCCGCCGTCCCCCCAGGCAGATGACAAGCTCGAGGCGCTTTACGAATTTGATGAGTCCCGGGCCACAGCACTTTTGGACAGAAGCGGACGAGGCTCCGATCTGCATCTCGAGGGAACCGGCCGGTTCCGATGGCGACCGAAGCACGGGGGCGTTCAGCTCCGGCATCCCGCCCGCCTCTCCACCGGTCCCGTCTCAGGAAAGCGGATCTCCAGCTCGCTCCTTAACAGCCACGAATTCTCACTTGAAGCCTGGATCACCCCGCGCAATCTATTCCAGCGTGGACCGGCGACAATTCTGGCGCTCGCAGGCCCGGGAGACAGTTCCAACGTCTTGTTGGGACAAAGCACGAAAGACCTGGTTTTCTGGGTGAGAACGCCCGTTTCCGGCCTGGGGCTTACGACTCTCTCGGTAACAACGACCAACCAGCCGCTCGGCCGGCGTCTGACCCATGTCATCGCCGTTTTCCGCGAGGGCCAGCTGGAGCTCTTCGTGAACGGAATCCGCTCGGGCAGACTCAATCTAAAGCGCGACGCTCTGATCGGACTCCCGGCCAGGCGGACCAGCGGCGCCAAAGCCGCGTATGCCTTCTTCTATTTCTTTCCTTTCGCCCTCCTCTGGTCCGCCCGGTTCGGGCGCAAGACTGGCCGCACAGACGCTGGCGGTTCTTTTTTCTCCGTCCTCAGCCCTTGGCTCCCCGGGCTCGCAGCCATGGGCCTTCTGATTCTCGGCGAGAGTATTCAGGCGGGCAGCGCAGGCAGATCGTTCGATCTGCCTTTCGTGGGGCTTGGAATCCTGGTTATTGCCGTCGCTACGGTCGTCGGCCGAATCAGTTCGACAGCCCGTCAGCCAGAATAATCGACAGACGCGAGAGCAGCAGGTACCCTGGATTATCGACGGTCCAATCGACGTCAGGCATTTCGTCGCACGTAATCGCCATTGCGATCCTGCCCCGCCGCGTATAAAGAATTCCGACGTCACTGCGCAGCCGGTCGAGCGCACCCGGCTTCGTGGCCATCTCCACTCCCTTCAGAGTCCGCCCTATGCCTTCATGGTCCTGTTGCCGCTTGAGCAACTTGATCATCTCGGTCGACGCCTCCCGTGAGACGACGTCTCCACGTTCGAGCTTCTCGAGTAGCAGGACCATTTCCCGAGGTGTCGCGACGCCCAGGCCAAAGCGGGCATTGGCGGCATTCTCTCCCGCCTTGCTCACGCCGCCGCCTCCGACCTTGCGCAGAATGCGGGTCTGCGTGAGGCCCAATCCCTCCATTCGCGCATTAACCGCGTCCGTTGTGAGGACATCAAGAACCAGGTTGGTAGCCGTGTTATCGCTCAGGACGATCATCAGCGTGACGGCATCACGGAGACCGAGCTGGAGCCCATCGGAAAGCTCCTGCAACACGCCCGAACCGGAGATTTTCTTCGCGTCAGTCAGGAGGACCTTGTCCGTCCATTGGACCCGCCCGGCAGCCACTTTTGCAAACGCTTCGATCATCACTGGAACTTTGATCGTGCTCGCGGTTCGAACCAGATCGTCCGCCCCAAAGCCATAGTTGACGCCGGAATCGAGATTTTTGGCAAACAGGCTGACTTTGCTCCGGAACTGTGCAATTTCGGCGCGCACCCGGGCGTCAAGGGCCGAGTCAGCGGAGGGTTGCGCGGCGAGTGAAACGCCGAGAGCAAGGATCGCAAGCAGACAGCCGAAATAACCTCTCAACGACAACATGTTTTCCCCCGGGATTGATCGAAGTCGTCATTCTACAAGAGTCCGAGCCGCGCACGAAGTGGGTGTTGAAAAAGGTCGAAGGCCTGAAAGGCCGACAACATAATAGCCCAGGCCGAAGCGTTTTTTGCGTAGGCCTGGGTTAACGGATATGACCCAGGCCTACGCAAAAAATGCTTCGGCCTGAGCTATTATGTTGTCGGCCTTTTCATCCCCCGCTTCGTGCGCGGCGCGGTAACGCGATTCCAGCGCGGCGGCAATCACCGAAAACCCTCTTGCCCCGAGCACCCGCACGTGCCATTGTAAGGCGGGGTGAGGACATGTTAAAACCTGCCGCCATATTAGTTGCCACTGCGATCATCCTGACCTGCTTCTTTCCGGTCCATGGTCAGATCGTCATCAACGAACTGATGTACAGCCCCGGGGAAAGCGTTTCCGAAGCCGCGGAGTACATCGAGCTGTTTAACCCCTGGCTTGTGACTGTGGACATGGCCGGCTGGAGTTTCTCCAACGGAGTGAAACTCACGTTCCCCGCAGGCACTTCCCTCAGCGGAGGCCAGTATCTGGTCTTAGCCCGCGACGCGGCAATCTTCCGGCAGGTCTATGGCTTCGACCCGCATTTCGTCTATAGCGGCAAACTCGATGACGGGGGCGAGCTCGTGAGACTCGTCGATGCGGCCGGGACAGTCATGGATGAAGTCGAGTACTCGGACGAGCCGCCGTGGCCGGTCCTCGCCGACGGACTCGGCCCTTCTCTGGAAGTGATTTATCCGGTCGCCGACAACAATACGCCGCGTAACTGGCGCGCCGGGTCGTTAGGCTCCCCGATCGCACGCTTGACACCCGGCCGCCGCAACAGCGCCACCGCCACTGGACTCCCTCCGTGGATCCCGAAGGTCGAGTTCAAGAAGCGCCCTGATCCGGGCGAAGCGGTCGAAGTGTCCGCAACGGTCATCGATGCCATAACGACCCTGCTTATTTACCGGGTCGACTTGGGCAGCGAGCGAACGATCAGCATGACAGCCTCGGGACCCTCGGCGGAGGGGACCCTCTACAAAGCGACGATTCCCGGCCAGCCGGCCGGTTCGCTGGTTCGCCTGCGGATCCAGGCGATGGGAGCGACCGGTCTTAACGGCTATCCGCGTTTCGACGATACGATTCAAAATGTCGGATACTTCATCGAAGACCCGGCGCTTTCAACCCAACTTCCCGTCATTCACTGGTTTATCGACCCGAGCCGCTACGAGTTGGCGCTCCAACACGCTCACACGGATCTGACGGAACCGGCGGCGCTCGTCTACAACGGCGACGTTTACGATTCCGTTCAGTGCCGGGTGCGGGGCGGGTCCGCGCGCTGGTGGCCCAAACTGCACTGGAAATTCGTGATGCCGAAGGCGCACGATTTCAACCTTAGCCAGCTGCCCCGTCCTATCGACCGTTTCAATCTGCAGGGAAGCTACTCGGATAAAACCTACCTGCGCGAGATCCTGTCGTGGGAGAGTTTCCAGGAAGCAGGCGTGCCTTCCAACCGGATGTTCCACGTCCGCCTGCATCAAAACAACAAGTTCTTCGGCCTTTACCTGTTCCTCGAACAACCTGACGACGACTGGCTGGCGCGTCACGGACTCAGTGAAGACGCAGCTCATTACAAAGCCACGGAGGAGGCTGACGGCTCCAATACCGCCTCGCCTGCGGCACTGGTGGCCAAGTATGAGAAGGAGAGCCGGGAGTCGGAGGATTACTCCGATTTGTGGGAATTCCTGCAAGGCGTGAATTCGACTGACGGCGAGTCGCGGCGCCGCTACCTGTTCGATCACATAGATATTCCCGCGATGGTGAACTACCTGGCCGTTAACGCAGTGATTCACAACAACGACCACATCACCAAGAACTATTATCTGTACCGGGACACAGAAGGCACGGGCCGCTGGCGGATGTTTCCGTGGGACATGGACCTGACCTTCGGCCGTCACTATCTGGGCGCCCCCGAGGATGAATGGGGTGTCGTCCTCAACGATACGATTTGGGCCGATGTCGACGTGATTCCCGGGCGCGAAGACGTTTCGCCCGGCCACCCGATATTTGGCGACAGCAGGCATCAGAAGTGGGATTTCCTTTGGAACCGGATTATCGATGCCTTGTTCCAGGAAGCCGACATCAGGGAAATGTATTTCCGAAGGCTTCGGACCCTCATGGACCTGCTGCTCGTTCCCGGAAAGTACGAAAGCCGGATCGACGCACTCGTGCCGCTCTTTCAAGCCGAAGCCCAGCAGGACGCCCAACGCTGGCTCCAGTACGGAGAGCCGCAGACTGTCGCCCAAGCGGTCGGGCACGTGCGAGGTCAGTTCCTCCCCACTCGACGTCAGCACCTCTCCGTGACTCATCGCGTCCCGGGAGAGATCCCGGAGGCGCAGTCGGCCGCTCCCCGCGTGGTCATCAACGAAATCATGTACGCCCCGCCGCAAGCGACGGATGACGAATTTGTGGAACTGTTCAACTGCTCTTGGGATGAGGCCGTCGACCTCTCCGGGTGGACGATTGCCGAGATCCAACTGACGATCCCAGCCGGCACCGTCATCCCGGCCAGAGACTTCGTCGTCTTTGCGAAAAAGGACGACCGCTTTCGTCAGACTTACGGGAGCGGGATTTACATGGCCGGGGAATACAAGGGTAATCTCCCTGACTCAGCAGGCACGCTGACACTCGCCAACTCGTCCGGCTCCACGGTTGATTCACTCGCTTATGCGGCCGTTTCCGGGTCTTCCCTCGAACGCATTGATCCGGACAATCCGGACGCCCAGGCTTCGAACTGGGCCGGCAGCTCCGAGGCGGGAGGAACCCCGTTGGCGCAAAACAGCGTCTCGCACGTCGCCTCATACCGAAGCTTCGTTCCCCTGTTCAGCCGGCCGTCGACTTGGCCGATGGCTGCGCTCGCCATCTCCAATCCCGGAACGAAGCCGACCGCTGTGGAATTCATCCCCCGGGAGTCCGACCTAAGTGCGGCACCTGGTCCCACGAAACGGCTGCTGCCTGCGAATGGCCAAATGGCCGAATTGGCCACGGAGCTCCTTCCGGTGCTTCCTGGGTTCGCGTGGCCCGGCTGGGTCGAAATTCGGGGCGAAAACAAGCACCTGGGCAGTCTGCAGATGCTGGGAGGCACCAACCAGTTGGACGGGGGACCGACAATCGCCACTCGCTCGAAGACCATCTACCTGGCGCCGGTCTTCTCCGGGTCCGCGGTCTTGAGGGGCAAAGACGCAGAGACTTTCGTTAACCTCGCCAATCCAAATCAGGATCACGTGACAGTCCAGCTGATTCTCCGGATCCAGGGGTCGTCTCCTTCCGTGCAGCCCATCAAAACAGTTCAGCTTGCCCCCCTCGGCATGCTGTCCACCCCGGTTTCGGAGCTGTTCCGTTCTACCCCGCCATTGTCACTGTCGTCCGCCTATATCGAGGTCAAAGTGACCGAGGGAGGCGGGATCGTCGCGTCCCATTGGGTGGAAATCGGCGGCGGGGCGAGCCTGTTCAGCGTTCCCCCTCAGTACCCGGCCACGAGCACCCGCCTTTTTTCGGCTCAGTTCGCGCGCTTGCCGGATCTTTTCACCGAAGTGATTCTGCTCAACCAGGCTCCGACAGCCCGCTCCATCACACTCAAGGTGTGGTCCGAAACCGGGAGCGTTATCGGCCTGATGACCGGAGTGACCATCGGTCCTGGAGGCATGGTGCGGCTCGACCCCCTCGCTGTCCTTATCGGGACGGTGATCGGTTCCCTCGAAGTTCAGGCGGATGGACCGGGGGTCACTGGTTGCGTGATCTTCGGTGATCTTCCGAACCTCTCGATAGCCGCCGCCTTGCCCTTGCAGGCCGATCCGTTCTTCCGGGAGGCGGTTTTCAGCCATCTGGCCAACGGCGCCGGGTACTATACGGGGCTGGCTTTCTTTAACCCCGGGAACGTCCCCGTCACGGTCCGGTTGACGGTTTTCGACCAGGTGGGGACAAAGACAGGGGAGACCGAGCTGACATTGCCCGGGAAGACGAGGAAGAGCGCGCTGCTGCACGAACTGGTGCCCTCGACAACAGGGCAGGTACGCGGTTCTGTCCGTCTGACAGCGACCGGTCCTATCGTCGCCCAGCAGGTGTTCGCCGACACCACGACGCCCAGAATGTCAGCGGTTCCGCCCACGGCATTGAGGTAGGGGGAGAATTCAATCGAATCGCGTTCCGCCGGCCGTATTGGCGGCGGCTCTCTTTCGAAGTGCGGTGGCCTTCTTCGCGGACGTGGGCCTGACGCCCGTTACTGAGCCGCGCACGCAGTGGAGGGCGGCGAAGCGTTTTTGCGGAGCAGCCTGGAGCGGAGTAAGCGGGACCACCCAACGAACCGTACGGCACGTTGGGTGGTCCCGCTTACTTTGCTCCGGGACTCGCTCCGCACAAAGCGCTTCGCGGCCCTCCGCTACGTGCGCGGCTCTGTAACGCGGCAGGAGCCGGCCCTCCGCTCGACTTTAGAGTAACGATGGATCCTCGCCCGGATTTTCGCCCTTTCGCCGCCCACCCCACTTCCACCAGGGCAGCCACCAGAAAAGCACGCAACTGAGAAGCAGAAAGGCTGCATCGAAGTGAAGCCAGTAGTGCCAACGGATCAAGCGCACCCGGAAGATTTCGCCGGAGAAGGGATACCAGGCCGGCACGCCTCCTGACAGGCCGTCTACCAGAACATGAATGGAGTAGGCGAACGCAGCCAGCAAGGCGAGCCTTAGAGATAGTCGTCTGGGGAACACCAAAGCAAGAACAATCACGAGGACCGCAAACCCCGCGCACGCCAGGATGGTATGCGACCAACTGCTGTAACGGGCCGCGAGCGAGACGTGCGGATCGACGATGTCAGGCACGATCCCCGCTATGGCAATGATCCCCGCAGCCCGGTAATATTCTCCTCGTCCCGTTCGCGGGAGCAGCGGAGACGAAAGTACAGCCGGCAGAAGAGCATGCGTTATCGGCGTCATTGCAGGACGGAAGTATACCAGAGACCCGAACCGATCGCCCTTCTCCCCTTCGCCCCTTCGCCCCTCTTTTCAACTTCTTTACAACTTCTTTTCAGCCGTTTGATGACTGGTTTTCGGTCCGCTCTTACGCTGAGAGCACAAAGGAAAGGAGCCAGTTATGAAGATAGCAATGAAAGTTGGTCTCGTCCTCGGAGTCGTCGTCCTGTTGATCTGTGCGTGGAGCCCTGGTGTTTGCGCTCAAGAGCGAAGACCCCATGAGTCCACCAAGCAGCTCCAGGAAGTACTGGGGCTTACGGAGACCCAAATGACGGCGATCCGGGCCGAGCAGCAAGCAGCCGGCGTTCGGATGCACGATCTGCGCGTGCAGGTGCAACAGTTCGAGGAGCAGATCTATCAGGCGGCCGAAGCAACCGGCGATGCCACGACGGTTGGGAAACTGGTGCTGCAGAAGATCGCGCTTCAGAAGCAGATCCAAGCGGAGCACACCGCTCTTCGTGACAGCATCAACGCGGTTCTCACGCCTGCACAGCAAGACAGAGTCAAGCAGCTCCAGGAGGCAGATCAGTTCTCAAGGGGCTGGGAAGGGCTCCTGATGGGCGGAGAACCTCAGATGAGGCATGAAGCTCTTCCGCGCGGCGGAGGCTCCCCCCGGCCGCATCGCCAAAAGCCGCCCGAGAAATAGCCCCCTTCGGGAGCTGACACTGACA
>Ga0209593_10000978_pt1 | contig 12516 bp, 13 predicted proteins | sample PPLLaktember2015_3_FD_187260 | JGI IMG/M metagenome (GOLD analysis project Ga0209593, IMG submission 187260) | Freshwater sediment microbial communities from Prairie Pothole Lake near Jamestown, North Dakota, USA - PPLs Lake P7 Core (6) Depth... | ecosystem: Environmental > Aquatic > Freshwater...
GGAGGGACTGATGCTCTCCATGGAAAGCCTGATGTCCCTGCGGCAGAAGGGATTCTTTGTGACTCAGACCGGCCAGCTGCTTTCGAACGAAGGGGAACTGATCGTAGAGACAGACAAAGGGCTCGTTTACACCCTGAGATTCGGCGAGGTTGCGCCGGGCGCCCCCGGTGCCACGACAGGCACGGAGGACAAGACAACCGAACGGCGCTACCTGTTCATTACGGTCAGTTACCACGACGACCGGGCGGCCGCTTACAACGACGGCGATCCGTCCAAGGTGCGGGTGACCGGAAACCGGCTGGCCCGCGAGCTGACGAATCGTTTCGCTGACTGGTATTACGTAATCTCCGGCGCCGACTTCACCAACCTGCGGCCACGGGCGAAGGATTTGTGAGTGACTGACACGGACAGCCACGGACTAGCACGGACTTGCACGGACGGAAATACCGCCTCACAGAAGTCCGTGTCTGTCCGTGCCCGTCCGTGTTCGCCCGTGTCAATCGAGTCTCTTATGAAACCGCAATGCGCTGAAGGCTAGAATCCCCACGCCGTAACCCAGCAGTGCCAGCATCTGCGGCCATAGGATCGCTATGCCGCCGCCCTTTAAGAACACATCCCGCACGATTTCCATCATGTACCGGACAGGATTGAGGTAGGTCAGGTATTGAACGGGCACCGGCATATTCCGGATCGGGAACGCGAAACCGCTCAACATGAAGGCCGGCATGAAAAAGAAGAACGAAGCCATCATCGCCTGCTGCTGCGTCTCGGAGATCGTGGAAATAAAGAGCCCTATCCCCAAGGTCGTCAGCAGGAAAAGCAGGGACGAAGTCAAAAGGACAAGCGGGTTTCCACGGAATGGTATCCCGAAAACCAGCAAGGCCCCGAGGGTCACGAGGATCACCTCCAGGATCCCGATCATCGCAAACGGCAACAGTTTCCCCACCATCAGCTCCGCCGGGCGAATGGGCGTCACCATCAGCTGTTCCATTGTCCCGATCTCTTTTTCCCGCACGATGCTCATTGCGGTCAGCATGATCGTCACTAGGGCGACGATGTTGACCACCACGCCCGGCACGAAGTAATACCTGCTGTACAGACTCGGATTGAACCAGACCCGACTGCGGATATCCAGACCGGGAGCGGTCATCCGGATGGGATTGGGATTGATGGCCGCATTCGCCGCCAGTCGATCGCGCAGTTGCTCCTGCATCATCTGCCTGCCATAGGCGCCTGCAACCTGGCTGGCATAGCTCGAGACGATCGCCGCTGTATTGGAATTGCTTCCGTCCACCAGGATCTGGACACTGGTCGTCTCTCCCCTGGACAGCTCTCGAGCAAAACCAGGGAGAACCCGAATAACGGCGCGCACAGACCCGGCGTCAAGGAGTTGCTGAACTTCCGCATCCGAAGCGGGGACCGCGCTTATCTGGAAGTACGACGAGCCTTCAAAGGCGGCCTGCAAATCACGGCTGGCCGGCGTGCGATCCAGATCCATCCACCCGATCAGGCTCTCGCTCACATCCAGGTTTACGGCGAAGCCGAAAATGATGAGCTGCAGGAGAGGCGGGACAAAGAGCAGCACTCGCATCCGGGGCTCTCGAAGAGCCTGGCGAAGCTCCTTGATGATGATCTCGTGAATTCTGCCCCATCTCATCGTCAGGCTACCTTTCTCCCCAGAATCCGGGTTGCCATAACGAAAATCACGCCGGCGTAAACGATCAGCAGGAGGAATTCCGTGAACAGGATTTCCAGCCCTATGCCTTTCAGAAAAATCCCCTTCAGCAGCGTGACGAGGTAGCGAGCCGGCACGATATGCGTGATGAAACGAATGATCGCGGGCATGTTGTCGATGTCGTACACGAACCCCGACAACAGGAATGCCGGCAGGAAGGATGTGATCATCCCGATTTGATACGCCTTGAGTTGCGAGCGGGTGGCGGCCGAGATCAGAATCCCCCAGCAGAGAACTCCGAAGAGAAAGACCGTCACCGTCGATATGAGAAAGAGAGCGTTTCCGCGGAAGGGAACGCCGAAGATGAAGACTCCCACCCCGACTGCCACGACCGTGTCGATGAATCCAATGAGGAAGAAAGCTGCCATCTTTCCGAGGACGAGCTCCGCCGGGCGAAGGGGAGTGGAAAGCAGTTGCTCCATGGTTCCCATCTCCCATTCCCGCGCTATCGTCAGAGAGGTCAGGAGCGCGGTGATGATCATCAGGATGACGCCGATCAGGCCCGGGACGATGTAGTTCTTGGATTTGAGCTCGCTGTTGTACCAGACCCGCATCCGCGGATCGACCGGGGCTTTGAACTCGTTTCCAGCTTGCCTGTCGAACCAGCGCGTTTGAAGCGTCAGAGAGTGGGACTGGAGAAGGGCCTCGGCATAGCCGAGCGCGATCGAAGCCGTGTTCGAATCGCTGCCGTCGAGAAGGAGCTGAACCTGGCCTCGGTTACCCGCGTCCAGATCGCTCGAAAAATCAGGCGGTATCACGACTCCGAGCAGACAGCGGCTGCGATTAATTTCATCCTCAATTTCGGCGTAGGACCGGGGCTGGCCAAGCACCTCAAAGTAGCGGGAGGCGCGAAACAGCTGGCCCACTTCCCGGCTTTCCGGGCTGTCGTCACGGTCATAGATCAAGGTCGGGATGCGATCGACGTCCAGGGTCAGAGCGTATCCGAAGAGCAGCAACATGACGAGCGGGATAGCGAGAGCCGCAATCAGGCTGAGAGGATCGCGATAGATGTGCAGCATCTCCTTTCGCGCCACCGCCTTGGTCCGCCTCCAGTTCATGACGCTTTCCTCTCTTCCTGCTCGATCAGAGACACGAAGACATCTTCCATGCTCGCCGCGGTTCCCCTCAGTTGGTCGGGAGTCCCCTCGGCAATGATGCGCCCCCGATACATGAGCGCCAGCCGATGGCAGTATTCAGCTTCGTCCATGTAGTGCGTGGTGACGAACACGGTTTGCCCCCGAAGGGAGAGGTCATAGATCAAGTCCCAGAAATTGCGGCGGGCGATCGGGTCGACTCCGGAAGTCGGTTCGTCGAGAAAAAGGATGGGGGGCTCATGAACAATCGCACAGCCGAGGGCCAGTCTTTGTTTCCACCCGCCCGGCAGGAGCCCGGTCAGCATCTGCTCGCGTTCTTCGAGTCCCGCCATGTGGAGGATTTCGCGTTTTCTCTTTTCACGTTGCCCGTTCGGGACCCCGTAGACGCCGCTGAAGAAGTCGATGTTCTCCCCGACTCGCAGGTCGTCGTAAAGAGAAAACCGCTGCGACATATACCCGATTGTCTGCCTGACGTCCTCGGCCTGCGTATAGACGTCAAAGCCCCCGACCATCGCCCGGCCGGAAGTCGGACGCAGAAGTCCGCATAAAACCCGGATGGTGGTCGACTTACCGGCGCCGTTCGGGCCAAGGAAACCGAAGATCTCGCCGCGGCGTACGTCGAGACTGACATTATCGACGGCGACGAACGTCCCGAATTTCTTGACGAGATTCTCGATCTCGACCGCATTCTGGTCTTGCATGGCCGGACTCTCCAGCAGCGGCTTTCAGGGCCGGCTTTTTATTGTGGTCGGACTCTCCAGAGTCCGATGCCGGGCTCGCCGAGAGCCCGGCCGGGGAATCGAACCGCCAATGAGAGCGAACCCTCGACTCCGCCCGTACGGCCCTCCGTCGTCCGCCGTTTCTCCACGTTCGTTCTTCTTTGCTTCTCGCTTTGTGGCCGGGCTCTCGGCGAGCCCGGCACCGGACTCTGGAGAGTCCGGCCACAATGAAAGCTAACTACCCTCATGCTGGTTGCTGCCTCTTCGATTCCTTCTCGATCAACGCTATGAACACGTCTTCCATCGATGGCGCGATCGGTTCGATCTCACGAACTTCCAATCCGGCCGCAGCCAACCGACTCTCGATCGCGCTCTGCGGAAGTTCCGCGCCGACGAAGACGTGAAGCGAAGCGCCTGCCGGCGTCGCCGTCAGGACTTCCTTCATGCCATGCAGGGTGTCACGGGCCTGCCTGTTGTCGGATGTGCGAACCTTAAAACAGACCTCCTCGAGGCTGCCCTTTAACGTTTCAGGTTCGCCTGCCCGGATTATCCGCCCGCGATGCATGAGTGCCACCCGGTTGCACCGCTCGGCTTCATCGAGGTAGGCCGTAGTAACGACGACCGTGAGTCCGTCCTTGACCAGTTGGTAAAGGATGGTCCAGAAATCGCGTCGTGAGACAGGGTCGACACCGTTGGTCGGCTCGTCCAGAAACAGCACCTCCGGCCGGTGAAGCAGTGTGCACATCAGACCGAGCTTCTGCTTCATTCCGCCAGAAAGCTGTCCGGCTAACCGGTTTCCGAAAGGCTCCATCCGAGTCATATGAAGCAGTTTTTTCCCGAGCGTCTCCCGGTCCGCTGCTGAGATGCCGAAGAGATCCGCATAGAAATCCATGTTCTCCTGAACGGTCAATTCCGTGTACAGGCCGAACCGCTGAGCCATGTAGCCGATTCGATCCTTGACCTGCGTGCTTTGGCTGACCACATCGTGACCGGCAACCGTCGCGCGCCCCGCAGTCGGGTCGATCAGTCCGGAAAGCATGCGCAAAGTGGTCGTTTTGCCGGACCCATCCGGTCCAACGATCCCGAAGATCTCGCCTTTCGACACGTGGAGGTCGAGGCCGTTAACGGCGATCAACTCGCCAAACCGTCGCGTGAGGCCCTCTGTACGTACCATTTCCATAGCTGCTTCGCAAAACAGAAGTCAGAAGTCAGAAGTCAGAAGTCAGAATGAAGAAGCAGGGACAGCTGGAAGAACAGGCCCACTTTTCGTCCTCATTCTGACTCCTGGCTTCTGACTCCTGACTTCTGCTCTTTTACTTCAGGACAATCTCGGCATCCGCCGGCATATTCGATTTCAGCTCGTAATTGGGGTTTTCGACGTCGACTTTGATTCGATAGACCAGCTTCACCCGCTCTTCCGGCGTCTGGATCTGCTTAGGTGTGAATTCCGCTTCCGAGGCTATGAAGCTGATCTTCCCCTGGTAGACCTTCCCGGGGAACGAATCGGTCGTGACCTTCACTGGCATGCCCAGCTTGATGCGTCCCAGATCCGTTTCCGAAACATAGCCCCGCAGCCAGGGATGATCGAGGTCACCCAGGGTCAGGACAGTACTTCCAGCCGCCACGACTTCACCCTGCTCGGCCGACTTCACCAACACCACGCCGTCAGTCGGAGCGACCGCAATCGAATCATTTAGTTGCGCGTTCACGACACCCAGCTCAGCCTGGACCTGATCAATATCGGCGAGGCGCGCGTCCCGTTCCTGCCTCGTGCGCTTCACTTCCAGCCGGGCGGCCTCCGCCAGGCGAAGTCCGGCTTGCGCCCGACCCAGTTGCGCTCGCGCCGCCTCGATCGTCTCGGCCCGCGGGCCTTCCTGCACAAGAGAAAGCCTTTCCTCTGCCTGTCTCAGCCCGGCGGCTGCGGCGTCAAACCGACTCTTGGCCTGATCAAGTGCGGACGCCGATATGTCCTCGTCCTTGAAAAGCGTTTCGGCTCGCTGCCAGTCCTTCTCGGCGATCTGATACTCGGTTCTGGCGCGGTCCATTGCCGCCCGGGCCTGCTCGATGTCCTGCTTCCGGCTCCCGGCCAGGAGTTCGTCAAGCATCGCCTGGGCGTTTCGGACTTCGGCCCTGCGCTGCTCAATCTGCCCCTCGACAGTCTCGGCCTGATAGTCGATGGAGGTGTTCACCTGATTCAGGCGAGCTTCCGAAGACGCCCGAGTTGCCTCCACCCGCTGTTTCTGACTCTCGAGCTGCGCCGTGTCGAGCCTGGCGACGACCGTGCCTGCCTTGACGGTATCCCCTTCTTTCAGAGGCAACTCCTCGATCCTGCCGGGGATCCGAAATGCGATTTTGACCTCGGTCATCTCGATGTTGCCCGAGAACGCGATGCGGTTGTCCGGCTGCGACGCAAACCAGCCGCGCGAATAAACGACGATCGCGCCAAGAACCGCCACGACCAGGATTAACGGGATTAGAACACGCTTAGCCTTCATTGTCAGTCTCCGTGCTGTCCGAAGAAGTCAGGAGTCAGAAGTCAGGAGTCAGAATGAAAAACCAAGCGGTGGCTGAGACTGGCCGATTTTCGGTCTTTATTCTGACTCCTGACTCCTGACTTCTGACTTCTTTTTTCACTTCACCGCTTCGCGCGACAAGCCCATCGCAAGCGCCAGGTCGGTCTTGGCTACCTGGAAATTGAACATGGCCGCAATCTGATTGTCCTGTGCCCGTTCCAGGCGGGTCTGCGCGTCGGTCACTTCGAGGCTCGTCGTCACTCCGGCCTGATAGCGCCTCCTCGCCTGCGCCAGTTCGCCCTGCGCCAACTCGACTCCTTCAGCCGAGACCCGGATTTGTTCGTCGGCCGATTCAAGGTTGTCGAAAGCGATGCGGAGTTCCATTTCGATCTGGGCTTCGAGGTCGGCCGTCTTGGTGCGCTCCTGATCCATCTGGATGCGCGCCTCGGCTCGCCGCGCGTCCCGCCTGCCTCCATCGAAAATCGGGAGCCGCATCATGACGCCGTAGGTTCGCGTAGGAACTGCCGAGTCAATTGCCGAACCTATAGTTCCGTAGTCTCCGAAGGCGACCAACGAAGGCAGTCGCTCCCATTTGACCGCGCTGTGGCTGAGTCGCGCTGTCTGCTCGCGCTGGCGCTGGGCCTTCAGGTCCGCCCTGGTTTCCAGTGCTTTCGCGACCGCCTGATTCAGATCGATATTGACCGGCTCGTGCGTGAACAGCTCCGTGATTTCTACTCTGTCGGTGAGTTTCAGCCCGATGGCCTTCAGCAGGCGCAGCTCGGCAGCCCGATACTGGTTCTGTGCGACGAGGAGACGTTGGCGCTCGTTGGCGAGCTGCACTCGAGCCCGGGTTACCTCTATTCCCGTCCCCGTTCCCGCTCGCTTCTGATCCTCAGCGAGGTCCAGGAGCGCGGTGGCCAGATCAACGCTCGCCCGCACTGTCTCGACCCGGCTTCGAGCCTGCCAGGCGGTCAGGTAGTGACGAGTCACTTCACCGGCCACTATGTCCTGGGCGCTTTGTTCTTCGCTCTCGGCTGTGTCAACCCCGGACCGGGCCGCACCGAAACGGCGTATGGCGCTCAAGTCAAAAACCGTCTGACTTCCCGTCGTCCGCGCGTCAAAGACATTGAAAGGACCGACAACGTCGGGAAACATTGACCCGAGGAGCGGGACGGAAAACCCGATGCCGAGGGCAGCCAGGTTGCGAGTCAGGTTCTGCTGGACGAGAGTGGCGTCGAAGTTCGGGAGAAGCCCGGATCGCGCTTGGCTTGCCCGGGATTCGGCTATCTGCACGGCGTCCGCCGCAAGGCGCAGCCGGATATTCCCGTCCGGCGCCAGTGCCATATCTACAGCCTGCTTCAAAGTGAGAGGGATGAGCGGCCGACCTGCTCGGTCTCCGGGCGCCTGAGCCGCGACTACCGACCACGTCGTCAAGAGCAGTCCCATCCGAATAATTATCTTGCCTGTTCTCCGCATAATTAGTCCTCGCGGGCTGTTCTCGGCTTCACAAATTGGACCAGACTGGCGACCTGGTTTTGCTGATCATCCGGTTTCCGAAACTTGGTTCTCGCCTCAGGAGTCAGGATGCCTTCAAAGAAAACGGTCAGCAGAGTCTCAAAAGTCTGGCTTGCCGACAGCGGCAGCTGTGCCAGAGTCTCCGGATTCATCACTCGTCGCATCAGCGTCGCGTGGATGATCGTTAGAAGCTGAGGGTCGAGGTCCTGTCTGATAAATCCTTCGGCGATGCCTTGTCGAATCAGGCCGCCGAACTTGCCCAGAACCCGCTGCTGACGCCAGGCGTCAAATTCCTCCCAGACGTCCATCGCGTTGCGGCGAATGTCGTCGAGAATCGGCTGGCGTAGTCGCATCACGTAAAAGCCGATGAGAGAAAAGACGGTGTGCAGTTTCTCGAGAAAGCCCAGGTTTTCATCTTCGAAGACCGCGTCGGTCGTGGCCTCAACCTCGCTGACGATGCGTAACATCACCGCCCGCAACAAGTCTTCTTTGCTCTTGAAGAGCCGGTACAGGGTCTTCTTGCTCATACCCAGGCGGGCTGCGATGTCGTCCATGGTGACGGCGCTGAATCCGGTGGTGAAGAACATGGAATCGGCTTGTTCAATAACGCGTCGCCTGAGTTTTTCTTCTTTGCTCTTTTCCATGGAAAGCGACCTTAAGGAAACTATACTGGTTTCCTCAGTTTCCTGCAAGGGGTAACAACCACAAAAGGACGAGAAGGACCTCAAGGACCTCAAGGACCCCAAGGACCCCAAGGACCCCAAGGACCTCAAGGACCCCAAGGACAAGAGTGACATCGACGTCACTCTTGTCCTTCGGGTCCTTGGGGTCCTTGGGGTCCTTGGGGTCCTTGAGGTCCTTGAGGTCCTTGGGGTCCTTGGGGTCCTTCTCGTCCTTCACTCTCTTGGATCGCTGCGCCAGCCGTGCTCGCCAATAAGCGGGACAAAGGTGCAGCGCTCGCCTCGATGGCGCTCAAAGCCGGTCTGGGTTCTAACGACCGTGTAGAGGACTTGTGAAAAATCTTCTTCAAGGGGGATTACCAGCCGCCCATTCAAGGCCAGTTGATCAAGGAGGGGGTGGGGGACATCGGGGGCGCCGGCGGCGACAAGGATTACGTCATAAGGGCTGAATTCCGGCCACCCGAGGGTGCCGTCTCCCTGCTGGAGCGTCCAGCCGGTGTAGCCGAGTCGGGAAAGACGGTCCTTCGCCTGCTGGTGCAGTTCGGGGATTCTCTCGATGCTGTAGACTCGGGCTCCGAGCTCGAGGAGGATGGCCGTTTGGTAGCCGCTTCCGGTCCCCAGCTCAAGTACCTTCTCGCTCGGCTTGATTCGGGCCGTTTCCGACATCACAGCGACCATGAACGGCTGGCTAATCGTTTGGCCTTGCCCGATCGGAAGCGGGTTGTCGGTGTAGGCGCGGTGAGCAAGATCGGCGGGGACGAACTCTTCCCGGCGGACACGTCGAAATGCGTCCAGTACCCGTTGGTCCGTGATCCCCCTAGCCTTGAGCTGCTGCTGAACCATCTTTTCACGAGCCTGTGCCAGGGTGTCACTCATGATCAACTCTGACGCTACGTCTGCGGCTGTGATGCCCGCCCTTCCTCAACCGCGCGTTTCAGCCGGCGGGAGAGACGCTGATGGAATTTGCGCTGCTCGTACTCGTTGAACTCCTCCAAGGCGATTTGCCATTGGGCTTCAAGCGCCTGAAGGTCAGGCAACGAGTCCAGCCGGTAAAGCTCGGCAAGGTAGGAGTAGAAGAGCGGTGAACACTTGCCGCACACCTCGTCCACATAGAGAAAGGATCGGCGGTGCAACGCCGACGGCCCAAACTTCTGGAGTGCCCGCTGATGCTCGGGCGTCGAGTAGCCTTTATGGTGGGCAAAGCCATAATCCGGGTAAGCCGCATCAAAGCTCTCCATCAGCTGGTCGCGGTGGGTCTTGGCGACGATAGAGGCGGCCGCAATGGAAAAACAACACGCATCGCCGCCTTTGATACCATCTTGCGGGAGCGTCAAACCCGGGATGATCCGGGCGTCGGTCAGAACGTATTCCGGCGCCACATCCAGGTTTTCCACGGCTCGCTGCATGGCCAAAAGCCCCGCCTGGTAAATGTTGATCTGGTCGATTTCCTCGACCGACGCGACGCCGACGCCAACCGCTGCCGCTTTTCCCCGGACCTGCTGGAGCAATTCCTGTCGCAGCTCCGGCGTGAGTTTCTTAGAGTCATCAATTCTTAGTATTCTCGTTCGAGGCGGAAAAACGACCGCGGCTGCGACGACCGGGCCTGCCAGCGGGCCGATTCCCGCTTCATCGACGCCCGCCACTCGCACCAAACCGGATTTCCATAGGTCGCGTTCGAGCCGGAGCATCCGGCTGATTCGGCGGCGCTCCCGTTTTTCGTCATCCGCCTTTTTCTTCAAGACATCGTAGACCTGGCGCACGCCGTTTCGATTGTCCTGCTGGAGCAGGCGTAGGAGCCGGGGTGCAGGCCGCCTGTTGATGAATCGTTTTCGAACTTGGGCAATTGACAGGGTAGAAAGGTCTAAATCCATTACTCACCGACGAAGATAATGTTGCCGAAAGCCGACGGCACATGAAAATCAGGGACAGCCGTGAAAGTGGGACACCAGGCAAGGTACTCACGTTCAGGTTCCTCTCCCGCCATCCGGTACAGATTCAGTCGCCAGGCGTCGCCAATATCCGGCGAGCGGCGATCATTAAAACATTCCAACATGGGTTCAAAGGGCACCGCTAAAACGGCGCTCCACACGCCTGAATTCTTGTCTATTTTGGCATTCACTCGCAGCCCGGAATCCCACCTGAAGTCTACATCGACCCTGGGCTTTCGTATATGAGCACCGAGCCACTGCCCAAGCGGACTGACTTCCAACTCGAAATAGTCGTCGCAGGATTCCGGACGGAGAAATACTTCGACGACGTCTTTTTCCCAGAGACCCGGGACCGACGAAGTTGTGCCCCAATCGGGGTTAACGTTAAGCTCCGTGAACCAGCAGCAGAAGTGGAAGTAAAGATCGCTTTTGGTCCAAACCGACTTGACTTCCGTCATGTTCTGCCAACCCGGGCCTTTTTCCTTCAAAGCGGCTCTTCCATTCCAGTAGCGGCTGATAACGACTTTTTCGGCCTTATCCCAGCTGGGGTGCTTGTCGTCAGACAATTCGGTGGCGTGACTCGACGAGAAGTAGCTGAACAGAGTATTTTCGGGCATTTGGATTCAATTATAATTTCACCCCGTGAAAATCAAAACCATCGGCCTGATCGGCTTAGGCCGTTTTGGAACAATGGCTTACCAGTATCTGCGGGCTTCAAAAGAGATCCGGGTCTACGACACGGATGAAATCGCCCTGAGAGAGTGTCCGGACGCCCGCAGCTTCGGCGAGGTGGCTGCTGCAGATCTGGTTCTCCTGACCGTCCCGATTTCGGTCGTTGAAAAGGTCTGTCGCGAAATGGCACCATTGCTAAAACCCGGTCAGTTGGTAGTTGATACCTGCAGTGTCAAAGAAAAACCGGTCAAGATTATGCTGCGCGAATTGCCCGAAGGCGTCCAGATTCTGGGGACGCATCCTCTTTTCGGCCCGGATAGCGGAAAGAAGGGGATTCACGGACTGAAGATTGCGGTGTGTCCCGTGAGGGTCGAACGGCCGTCTTACCAGGCCGTTCTCCGCTATTTGAAGACTCTGGGTTTGATAACACTCGAAACGACGCCCGAGGAGCATGATCGTCAAATCGCCCGCACGCAAGCGGTCTTCCACCTTCTTGCGCAAGCGTGTAAACGTCTCAACTGGGGAGGTGAGGATATAACCACCCCGGGCCCGGAAACGTTTTTCAAGCTGCTGCAGACCGTACAAAACGACACCGATCAGCTTTTCTTCGACCTCCAACGCGAAAATCCGCACGCCGCAAAGGCGCGAGCGGAATTTATCGACGCCGTGGTTCGATTGAATCGCGATTTGAGCAGCGACATAGGGGAAGAATGAGTTCGTCGTTCGGCGAGAGAATTCGGCTTTTCCTGGTTGGTTGGCTGGGTTACATCCTGGTTTCGGTGATCGGCGCCACTCTGCGCTACCGGGTCGAAGGCTGGGAAGACTTCCAGCGCTCCAGGAATGGAGGAAAGAGTCTGATCTTTTCTTTTTGGCACAACCAGATTCTCCAAGCCACACACTTCTTTCGGTTTCGCGGCATCATCGTGATGAGCAGCTCTCACCGCGACGGGATCTACACCAGCCAGGTGATTAAGAAGTTCGGCTACGCGATCGCCAGAGGATCGAGCACTCGCGGAGGCGTGCGCGCGCTGCTCGAAATGAAACGCCATCTGGAGCAGGGCCGGGATGTCGGCTTTACGGCCGACGGCCCGAAAGGACCCGTGTACCAAGTGAAGCCTGGTCCGGTGTGGCTTTCCCAGCGGACCGGCGCCCCGATCATGCCTTTCCATGTTCAGCCGGAGAGGTACTGGGAAATGAAGAGCTGGGACCGCTTCCGCGTTCCCAAACCATTCTCCAGAACCCTCGTCAAGATCGGCCGCCTGTTTGTCGTTCCTCCGGAGTCGGACGAAGAACAGTGGGTTGAGGTCTACCAGCGGGAAATGGACCAGCTGAAGGAATACTGCGAGAGCTACTGGAAGGGGAAGTAGCAGCCCTTTCTAGCGAGTGATCGGTGCCGGACCAATTTGGAGTGCGGCGGGACCCCCTCTGCCCTGGTCCTTACACGAACTTTTTGATTCCAGCGGGCTTAGAACGCGTTACGGAGCCGCGCACGCAGTGGAGGGCCGCGGAGCGTTTTTCTGCGGAGCAGCCTGGAGCGGAGTAAGCGGGACCACCCAACGCGCCGTGAACCCTCGTTGGGTGGTCCCGCTTACTCCGCTCCAGGCTGCTCCGCAGAAAAACGCTCCGCGGCCCTCCACTGCGTGCGCGGCTCCGTAACGCG
>Ga0209593_10000983_pt1 | contig 12481 bp, 10 predicted proteins | sample PPLLaktember2015_3_FD_187260 | JGI IMG/M metagenome (GOLD analysis project Ga0209593, IMG submission 187260) | Freshwater sediment microbial communities from Prairie Pothole Lake near Jamestown, North Dakota, USA - PPLs Lake P7 Core (6) Depth... | ecosystem: Environmental > Aquatic > Freshwater...
GGCGGTAAGGCCTTCAACAAACAGCCTCTGGCCGAAGAGATAAAGCAGGATCATCGGGATCGTGGCGATCAAGGTGCCGGCCATGATCAGCGGCTCGTTGACGGTGAAGTGCCCCTTGAACAATGTGAGACCTGGCATGAGGGTCTTGTGGGTTTGGTCCTGCAGGAATACAAGGGCAATCAACAGTTCATTCCAAACAAACAGCGCATTGACTACAATGAGCGTAACTAATGCAGGAGTAGACAACGGCAGGGAAATGCGCCAGAAAATATCCAGGTTGTTGCAGCCGTCGATGGATGCCGCGTCGAACAGCTCGGTTGGCAAGCTGCGAAAGAAACTGACCAACAGATAGACGGAAAACGGTATCAGCAGGCCGCTGTAGATGATGATCACGGAGGGAAGCTTGTTGATCAGGTTAATGTTCACCATCAGTACGAACAGGGGCAGGATCAGGACCGCAGGGGGAATGACCATCAGCGCGATCATCGTGTTGAAGTAGAACGCCCGGCCGGGGAAACGGAAACGAGCGATGGCGTATGCTGCGAGTGCCGATACGATTGTTGTGATAACCAGACTGGCGACCGTGACGATGAGGCTGTTCCCAAACCATAACGGGATTTCTCCCTTGATGAGTGCATCCGTAATATTCTGGAACGTGAACGGGCTGGGCAGCCCGAACTGGTTACGCAGCCAGTCCGGGCGCGTTTTAAAGGCGGTGACGGCCATGTAATAAACCGGGTAGAGAGACAGAACACTGAAGAAAATCAGGATCATCTGGTTTGGGATGGAAGCCAGCAGCTTTCTAAAGCGCAGGCGACTCTTGGGTGCTTTCATAAGCCCTCTTCCAGGGAACGACTGCGCAGTCGCAATTGCAAAACGATCAGCACTGTGGTCACCATCAGAAGAACGACAGCCAGGGCGGAGGCTATGCCTGGTGATCGGAAGGCGAAGGCGTGCTTCCAGATGTAGAATTCCAAGACCGTCGATGCAAATCCCGGCCCTCCGCCGGTCATCGTAAATACATAAGCAAACACCCAGGACAGCATGGTGATCAACTCGACGATGATTAAGAATTCAATCACCCCGGAAAGCTGCGGCAGGGTCACGTAAATATGTTTTTGCCAGAAGTTGGCCCCGTCGATCGCCGCCGCCTCCAGCATCTCCTTTTCCAGTGACATCAAGCGCGCCAGGAACAGGACCACGCCAAAACCCATCTCGCGGTAGATGATCACGATGCTCAAGGACGGTAGAACCCATTTGACACTTCCGAGCCAGTCCTGAGCCAGGAACTCCAGCCCTGCGCCCCTTAACAAGGTATTGACGATCCCGTTCAGGCCGAGCAGATAGACAAACGTCACGCCTACTACTGGAATGGCCAGGATATAGGGCATGAAAATAATACCGCGATAGACGAGCCAGCCACGCACATGCTCGAACAACAGGATCGCGATCAGTAAGGAGAGTACGGTCAAGATCGGTACGCTCAACAACAGCTTGCCATTGTTGCTGAGAGCCTCCCAGAAGACCGGGTCTTCGAAAACCAAACGGTAATTGGTAAACCCAAACGTTTTGATGCCATCGGGGTTATTTTGCAGCAGGCTGGTGCGGATGATATCAACGATCGGATAAAGAAAAATGAGAACGATCAGAATCGTCGCGGGGGCAAGATAAAGATACGGTTCGATCTTACGGAAAGTAATTCCGGTTCCAGTCGACAACTTTTTATCAAGCATGTACAGTCCATCCTTGGGAAAAGTAGGCTCTCCCGAGTTAGCTCGAGAGAGCCTTGTATCCTGAGCTTTATTGTTGCCAGTTCTGCCAGTTGGTCAATTCGTCCGGGTGCTGGTTGCGCCAGGTTTCGGCAGCACGCTGCCAAAGTGCAGCCGCATCGGCTGGAGTACCACTCTGGGAGAAGATCATCTGGCCAGCGGGCAGGTCGCCGTCGCTGTCAACCTGACCGGGCAGGAAGTTCTCCAGCCAGACCTGAGGACCGGTCGTTTCCCACTCCATCATCTGCTTGAGCACGGGGTCGGTGACCAAGCTGCGGTCGAAGCGCGCATCTGCAGCGATGACCCCTGTATGCTGGTACCAGGAGTTGAGCCGGTCGGGAGTGTGCAGGTAGGCGAGGAAATCTGCGGCTTCCTGCGGATGAGGGCTCCACTTGGTGATGAAGAAGGTGATTGACTGGGTCGCATTGCCGGTGTCAGCCATCTTTCCGGTCCCCAACTTGGGCGTGCGCATCACGCCAACCTTGTCCGCGCCCAGGTCGTTCAATGCCTGCTTGATCATGCCGTCGGTTCCCCAGGCCATGGCACCCTTGCCTTGCGAAAAGGCCTGTGCACCTTGGGAGAGGTCGAGCGACATCACGTTCTCATTGAAATAGCCTTTCTTGACCATATCATCCAACTCGCTATACCACCCCGTATAATGCGGGTCGGTGAAGTCTTTGTTCCCGATGATGGCCTGGCGCAGATCGTCGGTCGAGTCGAGACTCTGCATGCCAAGGTGGGCGAACCACCAGGCGCCTGCGTAGCCGTCCTTGTCACCTATGACGAAGGGAGTAAGGCCGGCAGCCTTGAGTTTTTCGCAGGCGGCCAAGAACTCTTCCCACGTCCAGCGTCCGCTGGCGGGCGGGGTCACCCCGGCCTGGGTGAACATGTCCTTGTTATACATGATCTCGATGCCAATCAGGTACAATGGAGCGCCCCAGATTTTCCCTTCGTACGTGTTCTCATTGGTGTTCAGCCAGTTCTTTATTTCATCGGCAGGAACATAATCGCTGATCGGGACGACCGCGTCCTGCCAGACAAAGCCCAGAACCGGGCCAGTTGCCCACTGCGAGGCGATGTCAGGCCCACTCTTGGCTGTCACAGCCGACTGGAAGGCGCTGATCAAGGTGTCCGTCGACTGCGGAACGATATTGATTGTGACGTTGGGATTGATCTCCTTGTAGGCTTCCACCGACTCCGTCATCCAGGCATCCGCGCCGGGTGCGTCCGACTCAGCCCAGTACCAGAAGGTCAGATCGACCTTTTCGTTCGAACCATTGGTCGTCTGGGCAGGCTGGGCACCGCACGCCACCAGTACGATGGAAAGGATCATCACGACAGTTAATACACGAAGGCTAAATTTCATTTCAGAGACTCCTTTCTTGCTATGTTGGGTTTAGAAAGACAAATCACTTACGGGAAGCTGAGTATTTGAGACAGGCTTACCTCCTTCTGGTTTATCGGGCTTGACCCAGTTTATAGTAATTATTGGGGTTATCAAAAAGGATATGCTCGATCATCAAGAGTGCGTCGTCGCGAGAAAAATATCCTTCGGTTATTTTTTCTGCAAGCGCCGTGGCCAGCACATGGCGGAAAGCCAGCAGCGAGCCAAAACTTTCCTCCGGCGTCCACGTGTCGCAGCCCCAAAACAGCCGCTCGGCGGTGGAACGCTCGATCAACTCGTGCAACATGGCGATGCCCGCTCGGGTGGAGATGATCGGGACCATGCTTAAGTCGGGCGAGACGTTAGGGAACTTATCCACCAGCATGCTCATGTCCTGGGTCCAGGGGTAGCTGCAATGCAGCAAAACGAATCGCGTGTGGGGGGATTTCTGGATGGCTTCCTGAAGCTGACCCGCGTTCGTCCGGCACGCCTGGCCCATACCGGTATGGATCTGGACAGGCAAATCCTCCTCTGCTGCAATCCGGCAAACCTGGAAAAACAGGTAATCCTGGAATGTTTTTACGTCCTGTGAATCGATGCCCGCTAGCGACTTATGTGAGTACGGATCCGGCGCATTGGACGGGAACGCCTTCTGCTCCACGGACTGCTTGATCTCGGCCGGCCTCCCGGCGGAGGCAGATACTAGGCGGGAAAAAGCCATTCGGGCTTGATCCAAGCCCGCCTCGTAAAAGTCCAGGCCCCGGTCATAGGCGATCGGGACTTTCAGCGCCACGCAGCCCGAGGCTTTGTGGGTCATGATGGAATCCCGCACCCAGGCAACATACTCGTCCAGGTCGAGGATGAACGGGCGCGGGTAGAGTACATACGGGTTGTTGCCGTCATGGTCGAAGGCCAGGGGAGAATAGCCAAAGAAGAAGGAGTTGACCCGGAAGACGGGCACGTAGAGATCCGGGAGACTGTTATCGCTGCCGGGGTCCCAGTAAGCGTCCAGCAACATGCGCCGATAAACGCAGCGTCCCGTCAGGATATCCTGCGGGTGGGATGGGTTCTGGTAGGCAGCCTGGATCCGGTCACTCCATGTCTGCCAGGTTGCACCGGAAAGCGGCTGAGCGATGCCATAGAGCTGCTGCAGGCTTTTCTGCAGCCAGACAAAGAACGAGTTGTAACGCACCTCTTTCAACAGGTTATGGCGCGATTGAGCCGAACTTTCCCAGGGCACGCCGCACCAGTTAACGTAAGTGTTCCGCAGGAGGGCCTCGAGGTCGAATCCTCGATATTCCTTCGCCGGGAGTTGGTGGCAATGGGTGCCGATCTTCGGACGGCTCTCGATATACGCCGCCAGCTCAACATAAAGATCCTGGGGATAAATGGTCAACGAAGCCCGAACCACATTAATCCGTATGACCCCCATCTGCGACCAAGTCTCGCAGTTCCTGCCACAAAGTGGAACTGCTAACCCCGGTGGAGGCTGCCAGGTCGTCAATTAACTTTGCATCATCCACCTGCAAGAAACGCACCAGATCTGCCATGCGATTACATCGTTTTCTGGAAGTATTGATTGTTGGCATCCAAAGCAAAGGATATGAGAACATTATAGGCCGGATTGACTCTCATGTCAATTTTAGGTTCTTTGGGAAATTCCGTGGTAGATACCCGGATTTGGGGGTGCGAGCGTGCGTACGCACGCTCGCACCCCCAAATCCGGCCCCCTTTCACGGCAAATCCTGGAGAACCCAATTTTAAGGTGGACATCTCAGTTACCGTAAACCGGATGCCCGGTTTCCCAATACCCCGGGTATAGCGCAGCATAGCATACCCACAGGGTTCACCTGCAAAGGGGCTTCCCAAAACCGGGAAAGGGAAATAGTCAAAAAAGGTTGCGAACTGGTGTAAGGTCCAGCTTGCGACTTTTTTCGGATGAACGCCACTTGCTGCGTTGGGACTACGCAGCGCACGCGAAGGGCAAGGGCCGGTTTTAATCATCCGTGACTTCGCACCAGTCCAGGGCCAGGAGGGTGATGGCTTTAGTGACCGTAAGCAAATCTTCCAGCTCAACATATTCATCAGCGGCATGGGCGCCGCCGCCTCGTGGACCGAAATGAATCCCCTGCAGGCCGAAGTCGCGTTGCACCGTGAACAGGTCTGAGGGGGCCGGCAGCGGGCGAACATCTGCCGCCGAGCCAGTGACCTGCTGCACGCAGCGGTTGAGCGCCTGGATGACTGGCGAATCGACCGGAATCTCGGAAGCGGGCATGAATCGATACGGGAAAGTCAGAGATGGGTGTCCGGCAAAATCGTTGGGTTTGTCTGCCACCATATCGTCCAGCCAAGCAAACAATTCCTTCTTCACACCGGCTTCGTCTTCACCTGGGATGAGCTGGTAGTACAGTTCGAGGCAGGCTTCTGCAGGAACAGTGATGGGGACGTTCGTGCCCCAGCCGCCTGCGGAGACCTTAGTCACCCAGACGGGCACAGGGTCGAATGGCCCTCCCATCCAGCCGGGCACATTCGCCCTTCGACGTTGCCGGAATACATCCACCCATTTCAGGAGGTGGGCCAGCATACGTATGGCATGGCCAGGCTCTTCATTCCCAAAGATGATCCCCTCCGGGCCGGTCAATGAGAAATTGACTACCACTCCGCCACGCACTCCGTTGATAATAGCCAGGTTGGTGGGTTCGGTGATAATCACCGCATCGGCATTGTCACCCCGTACTCGTCCCGCAAGTGTGCCGTTGACCCCACCGAATTCTTCGTCAACCACCGTCTCGACCAGCAGATCGCCTTTGAGGGTCACGCCTAACTCGTAGAGAGTGCGCATTACCCCGAGCATGACAGTCACCCCACATTTCATATCGTAGGAGCCCAGACCGTACATACGTCCATCCTCGATGGTCGCTTGGAAGGGATCGTGTTTCCAGGGTTGCACACCAAGCGGGACTGTATCGATGTGGCCACTGAGCAGCAGGGATTTCCCTCCGCCGCGGCCCTTCCTGCGGACAAGTACATTGGGCCGGTGGTTGTATTCGCGCCCCGGAAAATATCTCGGATGCGCCTTCAGACCCGGGACAGTATCCAGGGTATAGATTTCGGGGTCAAGCCCCATCTCGCGCCAGCGGCGGACCACCGCCATCTGGCACTCGTACTCGTCCCCCGTGGGAGGGTGGTTGATGGAGGGAATACGCACGAATTCTTGGAGGCTGTTGAAGATGAAGTCACGCAGCCCTTCCACTGTTTCGACAACATGTTTGGAATTTGGTTTCACGGGTTCCTCCGTTTTCAAGATAAGATCAGCCGTAGCAGGTGGGAAGCAATGGCATATCAACCGGATTACGGATAAAGCATTGCATATCCCGGCGCATGTGCTCGGGAAGACCTCTATTCCGATTCCCAGGAGTATATCGTAGCGGGTGCCTTTTCTCTACCCATGTGAGAACTGCCCGAGTTCAAAAAATAAGTTGACGCCCGAAAATACAGATATATGATCGAAATTGATTGATAATGTACTTTATTATAAATAATTTGATCATTTACGATAAGAGACTTGAAATTCATGTTCGTTTGTGATACTATTTTATCATCAACTACAATAAGGAATCCAGATTATGTCCGGACTGATGAAGGAAGAACGTCTTCAAAGGATTCTCAAGGTTATTCTTAAGGATGGACACGCAAAGGCTGGGGATCTTGCATGGAATTTTGGCGTTAGCGAGATAACCATCCGCCGCGATCTGAACGAACTGGCCGAAAAGGGGTTTGTACGCCGGGCTCACGGAGGGGCGATCATTTCTACCTCCGCAGCTGTTGAGCCTCCCATTATCCATCGTATGATGCAAGAAAAGGAATACAAAGAGGCGATTGCCAGGACGGCAGCTGCTATGATTAGAGACGGGGAGTCGATTTTCATCGGTTCCGGCTCGACCGTGGCATACGTCGCCCATTATTTGACCAACCATAAAAACCTGACCGTCGTTACCAATGCCCTGAACGTCAGCACTGACTTAGCGACCGCCGAAGACATCACTGTCGTGGTCTTGGGCGGCATGATGCGCCATAAAGAACTTTCCCTTATCGGTCATATCGCCGAACAATCTCTGCGGGAAGTAACCTTTGACAAGGTGATCATTGGCATTCCAGCTATTGACCTCAAAGCCGGCCTAACGAACGATTTTCTGCCCGAGGTGGTGACTGACCGGATGATCCTCAACCAGGCGCGTGAGGTGATCCTGGTGGCTGACCATACCAAATGTGACAAGGTTGCCTCCGCTTTTGTTGCACCCTTGAACCGGGTGAATTATTTCATCACTGATATTAAGACATCTCCGGAATTCCTGGAAGGTGTCCGTACGCAGGGAGTAAAAGTGATCGTGGCGAACGACACACTTAGCTCGAATCCTGCATGACAGGAATTACCGGTAATAAGCACAAACCGAAATGACTAAATAAAGGAGAGCTTATGTCGGACGATCTGTTCTTGAAGGATTTTAAACCGAAGGCGGCACTTGTGACCGAAGACCACATCCCTCAGCGTGCCAAGTTCCCGGTTGTCGATATTCACAACCATTTGGGGAAATGGGACGATGAATGGTTCCAAGGTGTATACAATGGAGGCGGCTGGGTCATCAAGGATGTGGCGGCGACGGTTGCACTCATGGACGAAATGAATGTGCGCTCCGTAAACAACTTGGACGGCGGCTGGGGCGACCAGTTGCGCGAGAACCTGGAGCGGTATAAGCAGCCCTATCCTGATCGCTTCACCGTTTTCGCCTGGACCGATTGGGGTGAAGTAGACCTCCCTAATTTTGGTGAAAAGTGGGCCAAGGAGCTGGAAAAATCCGTTCGCGCCGGCGCTCAGGGGATGAAAGTTTTCAAGACTCTGGGCTTGAATTTCAGGGACAAGGCAGGTAAGCTGATCAAGGTGGACGATCCCCGACTAGACCCGGTCTGGGCTGCGGCGGGGGAGTTAGGCATCCCGGTGCTGATCCATTCCTCCGACCCGGTGGCTTTTTTCTGGCCTCTGGATGAGACCAATGAGCGGTGGGACGAGCTTCACGACCATCCCGACTGGCACTTCTATGGGAAAGACTACCCTCAGTTTATAGAGCCGATCGAAGCTCAATTGCGCGTGGTCGCACGCCATCCGAAGACGAATTTTATCAGCGCGCACGTTCTGTCGTACGCGGAGAATCTGAGCTGGGTCTCCACCGCCCTCGATCAATACCCCAATTTGTACGTCGACATTGGTGAACGCATTGGCGAGCTGGGTCGGCAGCCCTATACTGCCCGCGCATTCCTAACCAAATATGCAGACCGTGTGCTCTTCGGCACCGATATTCCATGCAACCGGCCCACTTACGAGATCTACTTCCGCTGCCTTGAGACCCAGGATGAATATTTCGATTACGGCCGGAGCCAGGGCCGCTACCGGATTTACGGTCTATACCTCCCGGATGATGTCCTCCAGAAGATCTATTATAAAAACGCCTGCAAGCTGGTGCCAGGCCTGAAGGTTGCGTGAAGGTCTCGAGCCTGTCCACATGCCGAGAGAGGCATTTCCTCCTCTCCATTACCTGATCCCCCCGGATCCCCTGACCTTTCCGGATAAGCGTTTCCTTTCCGTGAAGTTCATTGAATGGTAGATAATCAGATTCCCTCCCAAGCATCGAAAGGAGGTGCTAGAACAACCCAATCCAAATCGCACATAAATAATGTAAGTATTCACCCATTCTCAATCTATATTTGAAATGTGAGGAGAATCTCAATGAAAAAGCTGAATCTGCTCGTAGGTATCGTGATGGTGGTGAGCATGCTTCTTGCCGCCTGCGGTGGTGGTGCTGCCCCCGCTGCTGGTGAAGAAAAAGTCAACCTGGTCTTCTGGTCGATGTGGAACAAGACCGAGCCCTCAGCGGCTGCGTTGACCGACATCATCGCAAAATTTGAAGCCGCGCACCCCAATGTCACAATCACACCCGTCTGGAACGGTCGCGAGAACCAGACTAAGGTCCGAACCGCTCTTGGCGCCAACACCCAGATCGATATCGTTGACCAGGATGCCAGCCAGATCGCTGGCGGCTTGATGCAGGAAGGTCTGCTGCTCCCGCTAGATGACATGCTGGGCACCACGGCTCTGGACGAGAACGTCCCCTTCAAGGATGTTTTCAACCCCGGCACGCTTGATCTGTATGTCAAGGATGGCGTTCACTATTTGATGCCCTATGATGACAGCCCGGTGATGTTCTGGTACAACAAGGATATCTTCACCGCGGCCGGTATTACGCAACCGCCCGCCACCTGGGATGAGTTCCTGACCGATCTGCAGAAGATCAAGGACGCCGGGTACGTGCCGCTGGCGGTCGAGGCAGACGGCGGCGACTACAATATGTTCTACTTTAACTACCTGGTGGCGCGCATGAAGGGCAAGGGCTTTGTGATGAGTGCCATCGAGGACAAGACCGGCGAGAAGTGGAAGGATCCGGCCTTTACCGAAGCACTGGCTATGATCAAAGAACTGTGGGACAAGGGCTATATTCCCCCCGAATCCCTCGGCTATCAGTGGCCTGCCGCCCAGCAAACCCTGGCAACCGGGAAGGCCGCCATAGAACTCTGCGGTGGCTGGCTGCCCAACGAGCTGGCTCCCATGGCTGGGCCTGATTTCAAGTGGGGTGGCTTCCCCTTCCCAACTGTGGAAGGTGGCGTTGGCAACTCAGCTGACCTGCAGCAGTGGCTGCTGGCCTTCGGAATTCTCAAGGACACCGCACATCCTGCGGAAGCCAAGGAGTTCCTCAAGTTCGTCATGACCAAGGAATCTCAGAACAGGATGGTTGAGGCGCTGCAGGGTGCGGTCCGTAAGGGCGTCACATGGCCTGCTCCCATGACGGATGGCGCGATCGCCAGTGAAAACGCGACCACGGTGCTGGATCATAATGACGGCGGTACTGCCCTGTACGCAGAGTTCACCAAGAACGTCCTGTACGTAAATGTACTAGACGTGTTCCTGGGTGAGGCGAAAGTTGAGGACTTCGCTGAAACGATGTCCGCGGCTGCCAAGAACTACTGGGCAAACAAATAAGCGTCTTCTGAAATTGCCGTAGTGGCTGTAAATGAAGGGAGGGGAGACTCTCTCCTCCCTTCACTGCCATGATTACTAACATTATCCTGGTGCTCCCCTTGAGGGATCTGGTCTGATAGAACGAAACAGCTTGTCTGGAAGGAGTGTCCGATGAAAACACGAAAGAGGCTGATCGTATTGTTTTTAATGCCCGCCAGCCTGGTCTACTTGGTTTTCTTCCTTATCCCGACTGTATGGGCGTTTTATTACAGTCTTTTCCACTGGTCGGGTTTCGGGCAGAGCATGGAGTTCAGGGGTTTGGGAAACTATACTGAGTTGTTCCATGACCCCATTTTTCTATTGAGCCTCCGCAACACCCTCTTTATTCTAGTGGTGGGCGGCATCATCGTATTCACACTGGCTTTCATCCTGACCGTCCTGATCAACTCGGGCATCAAGGGCAAGAAACTGTTCCGGGCGATGATCTTTCTGCCGAACGTCATCGCCACCATCGCCCTGACGACCCTGTGGGCGTTTATCTACAACCCTTCCTTTGGCTTGCTTAACTCGCTCTTCAAGCTTATTGGCTGGGAGGCGGGGGCGAAATACACTTTCACCAGCATAGACCATATCTTTTATGCCATGCTGGTGGCCCTGATCTGGATCGAGGTCGGTTTCTATTTGGTGCTGCTGATGGCCGGCATGGACAAGATCCCCATTGAATATTATGAAGCCGCCAAGCTCGAAGGTGCCAATCAGTGGCAGATGTTCACCGGTATCACCGTCCCCCTGCTATGGGATGTCATCTCGGTGGCCACCGTGTTGTACACTATCATTGCCCTGAAAATATTCGAATTTCCCTATGCCTTCAGCCAGATCCAGCCGCCGCCACAGATCTACACGGTGGGGATGTACCTTTACATTATGGGATTTGGCAAGCGGGACCCGATTTATCGACTGGGATATGCCACAGCCATCGGAGTTGTGCTCCTGATTTGCGTTTTGGTTCTTGTTTTATTGTTGCGCCGCCTTATGCGCCGCGAGATCATTCAGTATTAGGAGGATCAGATGAGCGCTGAAACGATTGCATCCACTCAATCCCAGCTCCGGCAGCATCGGTGGGACCGGATCATGAAATGGATAAGACATATTCCTGCCTATCTTGTTCTCGGTGTATGGTCCCTGTTCACGGTGTTCATCATCCTGTGGGTCATCATTAGCTCCCTCAAGTCGAACAATGAGCTTTTCAAGGACGTCTGGGCATTACCCACGGAATTGCACTTTGAGAATTACACCAAGGCCTTGTTCGCTGTGGAAATGGAGCTCTACATGCTGAACAGCCTGGTTGTTGTGTTGACTTCGGTAGTGGTGATCCTGATGCTTTCCGCACCGGCCGCATATGTACTAAGCCGAAAAAAATTCAAAGGCAGCAACCTGCTCACCCTGGCCTTCATTGCCGGCATCGGCATCCCGGTGCCTTTGCTGTTCATCCCGCTCTTCATCATCTTGACTGCATTCAAAATCAACAATAGCCTGTTTGGCCTGGGAGTCCTGTTCGTTGCCCTGTCGTTGCCATTTACCATCTATATGTTGACCGGCTTCTTCGGATCCCTGCCAGTTGAACTGGAAGAGGCCGCCATCATCGACGGCGCCAGCGATTTCCAGGTTTTCTTCCGGGTCATGTTGCCATTGGGTCTTCCAGGATTGATCACCGCAGCCATTTTCAACTTCATCGGCCTGTGGAATGAATATCAGCTGGCCCTTGTCTTCTTGAACGACCCGAACAAGAGCACCCTGTCGCTTGGCCTGTACAGCCTCTCGAATGGCATGGAATATACCGGTGACTGGGTCGGGCTGATGGCCGGTGTGGTGATCGTGATGATCCCAACCATCCTCCTTTACATCTTCCTGTCCGAGAAGATGATCTCTGGCATTACCATGGGAGCGGTCAAGTCATAAAGAAGCGTCCCACGTAAATTTACCGCGTGGATTTTTTTTGAAAGGTGAAACCCAAACCATATGACCAATGGAATTTATACCCGCGCTGAAATCGATCAACAATCTCAGGCCTGGGCTTCGACTCTGCAGAGCTTCGCCCGATCGGATAGGAAGTGGTTAAAGGATCTCCAGGCCTCAGGGGATTGTACGTGGTTGGTAACAGGTTGCGGGTCAACCTATTACGCCTCGCTCAGTGCAGCCGCCGTGATGCGCTGTCTCGGACTCGGCGCCTGGGGTTTTCCAGCCTCCGAAATCGTCTAT
>Ga0209593_10000984_pt1 | contig 12469 bp, 12 predicted proteins | sample PPLLaktember2015_3_FD_187260 | JGI IMG/M metagenome (GOLD analysis project Ga0209593, IMG submission 187260) | Freshwater sediment microbial communities from Prairie Pothole Lake near Jamestown, North Dakota, USA - PPLs Lake P7 Core (6) Depth... | ecosystem: Environmental > Aquatic > Freshwater...
CGTACGCCGGAATACTTCCCGCAGTAGCGCGTACGCCTTGCGGCCCTGTTTTAATGGTTCCAGATAATAAGGGGTTTCAAAGTAGGCCAGCGGTATCTCGCTGCTCTTGACGACGGCGGTGATGCTGACCGTCTGGCTCGCTTCGGGCCTGGCGGCTTTCAGTTCCTCGTCCGTGAGGATCACATAGCCGCCGTCCTCGTATTCGTAACCTTTGACAATCTCTTCGAAAGGGACTTCTTCGCCGGTACCTGCATTGAAACGACGCTGCTGAATACGGGACATGTTCCGACGATCCAGCATGCGAAAACTCAGGTTTTTCCGATTCTCCGCGGTGTACAGCGCTACGGGGATCGTGACTAGACCAAAACTGATACTACCTTTCCAAATCGACCGCGGCATTTTTTCCTCCGACGCTTATATGAGCAAAACGCAGAAAAAGCTTCAGGACTGGTCCGCAAACGCCTGAAAACAACGCTTTTCATTCAGGTTCGTCGGTGGACCCCGTAGGCATTTCTATGCGCATCACGAGGGCGTCTTCGACCGGATGGCGGTAGTAGCGCGGCCGGCGGCCGATGATTCGAAAGCCCAGCCCCAGATAGAGCTTGATAGCCGGCTCATTCGATTCACGGACGTCAAGAATCGCGTGATTGCACCCGAGCGCCGTATTTCCGAGGACATCAAGAAGGAGTTGTTTGGCTATTCCCTGTCTACGAAACGGTGGGTCCACGGCCACATTGGCAATGTGGGTTTCCGGTCCGCTCACATATCCGATCAAATAGCCGATGACTCGGTGATCCTTCTTGACTACCCGCAGATAACAGCTCGAGCTGGCCAGCGCCTGCAGAAAGGCAAACTCCGGCCAGGGATCCGAAAAGCACGCATTTTCGATTGCGAGGACGTCGGAAAGGTCGGTATAAAGCATTCGACTCAGCGAATGCTCATTCGACTCGTCTTCCGTCTCGCCGCGAGTCGAACGTTCTCTCATGCTCATAGAGCGAAGGGTCCAATAAAGTCATTCTAAACTGGGAACGCGAAGGAGGAAAAGTTAAGGGATATTTGGGTGCTGTCGTGCTGGCATCGCGTCACAGGCGTTAATGTATGGCGAGCATGCGGTCAAGAGCAACCCGCGTCCAGTGCGCCGTCTGTTCGGGCACCTGGATTTGGTTTACGACCCGGCCCTCGACCAGATTCTCGAGCGAAGCCAGCAAGTGGGCAGGCGAAATCCGGAACATGGTGCTGCACAAGCAGCCATGCTCCTCCAGCGAGATGACAAACTTACCCGCCGTCCGCGATTCCTCTGCCAGCCGATTGACCAGGTGCAACTCCGTCCCGACGGCCCACGACGTCCCAGCGGCCGCTTCGCGTACGACTTTGATGATCCTCTCGGTCGAACCCGACGCGTCCGATTTTTGGACGACTTCCCAGGTGCACTCCGGGTGAACGATGACCCGAATCCCCGGATAGCGATCGCGGACCTTATCGACCATCTCCGGAGTGAACCGCTGATGGACGCTGCAGTGTCCCTTCCAAAGGATGACTCTGGCGGAGAGAATATCCCCCGGCGTGTTTCCCCCGAGCTCCCGGTTTGGGTCCCAGACTGGCATCCGCTCCAACGGAATTCCCGTCGAATACCCGGTGTTCCGGCCCAGGTGCTGATCCGGCAGGAAAAGGATTGTCCCTGCTCTTTCAAAAGCCCACTTGAACACCGCTGAAGCGTTCGAACTGGTGCAGACAGCACCGCCGCGTTCTCCACAAAAGGCCTTGATCGCGGCGCTCGAATTCATGTACGTCACGGGGATGACCGGAGGTGTCCCGTCGAACGTTTCTTCCAACTCGCTCCAGACCTGCTCGAGTTGGTCGATCTCGGCCATATCCGCCATGCTGCAGCCCGCCGCCAGGTCAGGCAAGACGACCTTCTGATGAGGGGCGCTCAGAACGTCCGCGCTCTCCGCCATGAAATGGACCCCACAAAAGACAATGTAATCGGCTTCCGGACGGCTGGCTGCCTGTCGAGACAGCATGAAAGAGTCCCCGGTGAAATCGGCGAACTTGATCACGTCGTCGCGCTGATAGTGGTGGCCCAGGATCACCAGCCGTTTGCCCAGCCGGGCTTTCGCTGCTGCGATCCTGCGGTCCATTTCAGCACTATCGGCCCCGAAATAGCTTTGCGGGAGGATACATGTCTGGCTCATTTTGCCTGCGGCACCTCTTGGAACCTCTATCGCCTGTTAGCCGCCAATGAACGACATGCTTCGAGGAGGCGGGATAAAGCCCGGTTCATTGATTCCGTGGCCTCTCTCCTTTTTCTGTACCGTCTCGACGATGAATTCCACCAAGGCGGAATCGTCGGCGCCCGAGCGAAGTAGCGATCTTATCTCGTGCTCAATCAGCGAGAACAGGCAGGTCCTCATCTTACCATCCGCGGTCAGGCGGATGCGACTGCACTGCCCGCAGAAGGGCATTGACACCGGCATGATCAACCCGATTTCTCCGGGCGAATCGGCGAAACGGTAGTCGGCGGACGTCGCATGCGAGTTCGCTCGGCCGGCTGGGACCAGCTCGAAGCATTCCCGCAGCCGGGCGAGGACTTCGGCGCCCGTCACGACCTTCTCACGGTTCCAACCTCCCTCCTGATCGAGGGGCATGAATTCGATAAAGCGAACCGGGATGTCGAACCGGCGCGAAAACTCCGCAAAGGGGACGATATCGTCCTCGTTGAAGCCTCGAACCAGCACGCAGTTGAGTTTTAGAGGCTCCAGGCCGATCCGTTTCGCTTCGTGAATTCCGGCAAGGACCTGCTCGAAGTCCCGGCTTTGGGTCATGAGGGCAAAACGGTCGGGATTGAGAGAATCAAGTGAAACCGTAACCCTCTTTAGCCCGTTCGCCTTGAGGGTGGCGGCCTTCTCGGCGAGATTGAAACCGTTGGTGGTCAGGGCAAGGTCTTCCAGCCCCGGCAGCCGGCTCAGAGCGGCAATCAGGCCGTCGACATCCCGCCTGACCATCGGCTCTCCCCCGGTCACCCGGATCTTGGTGATCCCAAGGCTGACAAATAACCGCGCCAACCTGACAATCTCTTCGAACGTGAGGATCTCGGCCCGTTCCTTGCTGCCCTTGAGAGTAACCGATTTACAGTAGAAGCAACGGAAGTTGCAGCGGTCGGTTATGGAAATCCTCAAGTCCCTCATCGGCCTGCCATAACTATCGGTCAAAAGCACAATCAAAATCCTGCCTTTTGGCTTTTGACCATGTTATGCGCAAAGGCCGAGTTCTAGCAAGCGTGCAGGGAAAGCGCCTGGTCTCGATCTGGAGCCGCCCTACAGAGCCGCGCACGCAGCAGAGGGCTGCGTAGCGTATTTCCAGCGGAGCAGCCTGGAGCGGAGTAAGCGGGACCACCCAACGGGCCCATGAGCTTCGTTGGGTGGTCCCGCTTACTCCGCTCCAGGCTGCTACGCAGAAAACGCTTCGCAGCCCTTCACTGCGTGCGCGGCTCACTAAGACGCGACTCCAGCCCCGAACCGAGCTCCTCCAGGCAGGATAGAATAGAACCGGAGGCTCCCATGAACTCATCCGATCTGCGCGAGCTGCAAGCGCCGCTCAAGGAAAAATACCGTGCCGACCCATCGTCCGCCCTGATCACTTTGCGGGCGGAAGGCCATCTCGGCGAAGGGGTCACGTGCCGGGTTGAAACTGCAAAAGGCATTGCCAAGGCGGGGCTGCATCCGGCGACCGGCGGGTCCGGCTTTGAGGTGTGCTCCGGCGACATGCTTCTCCAGGCCCTGGCCGCCTGCGCGGGGGTGACCATGAACGCGGTGGCCGCCGCCACAGGAGTGCCGGTGACTTCAGGCAGAGTAATTGCCGAAGGCGATCTCGATTTCCGAGGCACGCTCGGTGTCGACAAAAGTGCTCCCGTCGGCTTTCGGGATATCCGCCTGCGTTTCGTCCTGGCCACAGAAGCGGCTCCCGAGCAGCTCGAAAAGCTCCTCCAACTGACTGAACGATATTGCGTGGTTTATCAGACTCTGCGCCATGGTCCCCCCATCGGAGCGTCATTGGAAAGGGTCTGATCCTGCTGGTTATCGGCCTCTATCCGTGGCAAAATAGTCTTCTTTTAAGAACCAGGCAGTATGCTTAACCCGAAACCTTCCTATAGGCGAGTTTGAAGACATGAACCAAGACACAACTGTTCACAATTCCCAGCTTTCTCCGAGCAGGCTTAGTTCCCTCAAAACGATGGCGCAGCGCTTGCGACGCCATTCGATTATTTCAACCACGGAAGCCGCTTCGGGCCATCCCACCACGTGTTGCTCGTGCGCCGACATCGTGGCGACGCTCTTCTTTAATAATCATCTGCGTTTTGAGGTTCCGAACCCGCTCAATATCTATAATGACCGCTTTATCCTCTCCAAAGGACACGCGGCGCCTGTCTTGTGGGCCGCCTGGGCGGAAGCAGGGGCTTATCCGGTCGATCGGATGCTGACGTTGCGCCGGATTGACAGCGAGCTTGAGGGGCATCCGACTTTTCGCTCTCCCTATGCAGGAGCGGCGACGGGCTCTCTCGGCCAAGGGTTGTCGATCGGTTTAGGGATAGCGCTCGCGGCCAGACTCGACCAGACAGGCGCCCGGGTCTACGTCCTGCTTGGGGACGGCGAGGTCGCCGAAGGGGCCGTGTGGGAGGCTGCAGCGCTAGCTGCTCACTATCACACCGATCATCTAATCGCCATAGTCGACGTGAACCGCTTAGGTCAGAGCCAGGCGACAATGTACGGCCACAACCTGACTCCTTACGAGGCCCGGTTCCAGGCGAACGGCTGGCGGACGCTGGTGGTGGACGGCCACAACATCGAAGAGGTCAACCGCGCTCTCAGTACGGCAGAGACGTCCAGCGGACTGCCGACCGCGATCATTGCGCGCACGATCAAAGGAAAAGGTATCTCCTTCTTGGAGGATAGGAACGGCTGGCATGGGAAGCCGCTTAAGAAGGGTGAGGAGCTGGAAAAGGCCTTGGCGGAACTGGGTAGCAATTTGGATCTCCAAGAGCCCTTGATGGTCGCTCCTGCGCCCAAGAGCCAGGTGCCCACAAAGGTCGCCGCTTCTCTTGCCTCACCGCCCGAATACGCAGTGGGGGACCAGGTCGCGACTCGTGAGGCGTATGGCAACGCCCTCCAGAAGCTCGGCTCGACGAACAAAGCCATTATGGCGCTCGATGGCGACGTCAAGAATTCGACGTACTCCGAGAAGTTCTTGAAGGAGTTCCCTGACCGTTTCGTCGAGTGTTTCATTGCTGAGCAGAACATGGTCGGCACGGCCGTCGGTCTCGCATCGCAGGGTAAAATTCCCTTCTGTTCAACCTTTGCCTGCTTTTTCTCCCGTGCCTATGATTTCATCCGGATGGCGGGAATCGGGCAGGTCGACCTGAAGCTGTGCGGATCCCATGCGGGAGTGTCGATCGGAGAAGACGGCGTCTCTCAGATGGGGCTCGAAGACATCGCAATGATGCGCGCCATCGCCGGTTCGACCGTCCTCTATCCTTCTGACGGCACGTCGGCCGAGCGGATGGTGGAGCTCGCAGCGCAGACGCCCGGCATCGTGTACATCCGAACTTCCCGTCCGAAAACTCCGGTTCTTTATAACGCTTTCGAGCCTTTCAAGGTTGGAGGCAGCAAAGTCCTGAAGTCCAGTAACCAGGACAAAGCCACCGTCGTCGCGGCGGGAATCACGATTCAAGAAGCCCTGAAGGCGTACGAACAGCTTCGGCAGGAGGGCATTGCGGTCAGGGTCATAGACCTTTACAGCGTCAAGCCGCTGGATTTCGATACTCTTCGAAAAGCCGCCCGTGAAACGGGGGCGATCATTACGGTTGAGGATCACTATCCGGAGGGAGGCCTGGGAGAAGCCGTCTTGGCCGCCCTGGCCGGCGAGACCTGCAAGTTCCGCAAGCTGGCCGTGAACGACATACCACGGTCCGGGAAGCCTGCAGAGCTGATTGACATGTTCGGTATCAGCGCCAGGCACGTGATCCAGGCCGTGAAGGAAATGATTTGAGGATGACGGAGAATTTCGAGGCTTTCTTTCGGAGTGCGGTGGCCTTGACACCGCTTTGTGTTCGCCGGCCCTGCCGGCGGCCCTTGCACGCTCGATCTACTTTTTGCCGCCGGCAAGGCCGGCGAACACAAAGCGGTGTCAGGGCCACCGCACTCCGAAAGAAAGCAGTCGCTCCGGTTCTCTTCTTGTGCCTCTCCACCGTCCCCCTTTTCGCCCAGCAGCGCCCCGACCGCGATGAAGCCGTTTCTCTCGCCATCGCGGGCGAGTATCAGCGGGCGTACAACATCTTCCGGGAACTGCTTCATGACGCTCCCGACGACCCGCTGCTCAACTACTACACGGGCGCCGCTTGCGTTCGAATGAACCGAGAGGCCGAGGGCGCAGCTTACCTGGAGAAGGCCGTGCGGCAGGCGGCGCCTTTCCCTCAGGCTTACCAGGAGCTGGCAGAGGCCTACCTGAAGAAGAAGCTCGACTCTCAAGCTCGGGACGTCATCGAGAAAGGACTGAAACGATTCCCGAAGAACCAGGGACTTCAGAAACTCCGCGTGAAAACTGAAAAGCTGAAGGCGGACGGGTAGCGGAAAGCCTCAGTGAATCGCTCCTCGCTGCTCTGCGGGCCGAAAGGGTTGCGCGACGGCCGCTTCGTAAGTGCCTTGTTCCGTCTCTATTCTCAGGCGGCGTCCGGGTTCCGCATAGTCCCTCTTCACATAAGCCAGAGCCACGGTCTGACCGAGCGCGGGTGAGAAAGCCGCACTGGTGACGTGCCCCACCCTCTTTCCCTCCTCAACGAGTACTTCAGCTCCCGCTCTGACCGGCTTCTCCGTCATGACTGACAACGAACGCAAGTACCGGCTGACACCGCCGACATACGTTGCTTTGGACACCACTTCCTGGCCCACGTAGCATCCCTTGTTCAAGCTGATTGCGTCGTCGAGGCCGACTTCAATCGGGTTGTTGCTCTCATTCATGTCAACCCCGAAAACCGGGACTCCGCGTTCCAGACGGAGCAAATCGGCAACCTGCTTCGTGATCTCCAAGGGAGAGAAATCCTGCCGCGGCTCCACCAGCTCTTTTCGCAGATCATCGCCGATACTGGCCGGCGCTATTATCTCGAATCCCTCGTCTGCCAGGTCGCTTTTCCGGATCAACCAGCACACCTCGCCTCTCCACACAACCTGGACCAAACCGAGAGGATGGTCAGGCCCAGGGGTATTGAGGACAGCTCGAATCAGGTCACCCGATTTCGGCCCGCTGACCGATAGGTGACCCCAGTTGTTCGATACATCTTCAATAGAGACGTCGTCCATTACAATCAACTTCTGTACAGTCTGAAGAAAGCTGTCGGCCACCGAAGGCGCGATGTCAATGAGGACGTGGTCCGGAAAACGGTAGTAATAAAAAACGGCAACCAGTTTTCCGGTCGGACGGAGAAGCGTTCCGTGTCGTCCCTGCAGAGCAACGAGGCCCAGCACGTCGTTGCTGATCATGGCATGAAGGAACTGCACGTGATCCTCGCCCGTGGCGTTTAGCTTACGCCTGGGTCCGAGATTCAGAATTCCCGCCCATTGTCGAACCGCCGCGTACTGTTCGAGGAATGATTGCTCCATTCCTCTATTGTAAAGGCAGGAAAAGCGGGCAAGAAGCCGCAAGGAGCGGCTCAACCGCCAGCCGCGGGCCTGGGGATGCCCGATAAGTCAAGATTCTGAGATTGTTAGAAGAGCCGCGCGAGATTCGTCATTTTTTCTGGGCGCTACCCGCCCTTTGGCGTGAAGTAGGTCCGGTGCACGTCGCCGCTCCGGATGGACCACGCTTCAAATCCCTGCTTTCTTGCCACATCGACCGTACTGGAGCAGTCTCTGTTCTCCGGCCAACTGCCTCTTTTCGGTCAGGTCCTGAGTGATCTCCAGCGTGCCCAGATACTCACCCGCCTCATCCCGCAACGCCACGTATTCAATGTGGATGAACTTGCCTTTGAAGTCGATCCAGAACGGCGCACGGCTTTCGCGTCCCGCCCGAAAGTCATCGAGGATCTGCTGGACAACATGCACGCTCTTCGGCGGGTGGCATAGCTGCACCTTCCTCCCGAGCACGGCGCGACTGCGCACAAAAATGCGTTCGGCGCCCTGAGTGAAAAACCGGACTCGGTCATCTTTGTCCACAAAAGTGAGATCGAATGGCAACGAGGTGAGGACCGCATTCAGTTCTTGCGGCGTCATGCTCCCTGACGGAAATGTGATTTTCTCGTTTTGCCTTTGGGGCGCCGCGGCTCGTTCCGCCGCCATCCACCTTTCGGTTGGATCGTACAGACAGAATCCGATTTCCACACTCTGGTTGTAGACCGCATGCCATTCCTCTTCGGTAAGGGTGTCCAAAGCCATCGGCAACAGAATCTGCTCTTCCTTGAAAATCATCTCGTCGATCGCATCGCTCGCCGGCTTGAGCACGGGAGCGAGCAGGCCCTCCGCGTCGTCCCGATTAAGCGGACCGGTCTGCAGCGCGTCGATCGCCGCCTTGATCAACTCTCTCACCTGGTCGTCTTTTCCCCACATCACTGTGGACGGCCCGGTTATTCCATGCTTCTCAAGGAATGGAAAGAGGAGGTTTTCCTTTCGGCTGTAGTGTTTCTCCACGTCGCTTAGCGCGTTGAACCGCTCGCGTACCTGGGAGAGGAGCTCCTGCCTCTCGGCGTCACTTGCCGCCTTTCGCAGATCATCGTAGAGGCCATCGAGTGCCTTCAACTCCACACGCAGGGCCTTGTTTTCCTGCTTAAACGTATCGACCGGGTGTCCGGCCGGCGCCTGGCGCGCCCGCTCGAGTGTAATCGTCCCCTTAAGAGCCTGGCTGTGGAGGTCGCAAAGCTTCAGAACCTCCTCGACCGGAAGCCCTTCGCTGATCAGTTCCTGCTCGACCTCGACAACTTCGTCGTAAGGGACTTGTCCCAAGGTGCGGACGAGCTGCGTCCGGACAGTGGCCGGCGCCGTGCCCTTGTGAAGCTGCAGGATCATGTGCTTCAACACTTCTTTTCGCCTGGCGGTGCTTACGAGCAATTCGCTCATCTGGTCGTTCCTCCGTGGATACGTCCAGCGTAGCAGCCGGCGGTCGGCGGGTCTTTGACTTAAGTCACAGAGCGGAGGGGATTGAGCACAAACTTTGAAGCTCGCGTCGCTTTACGAGCCGCGCACGCAGCGGAGGGCCGCGGAGCGTTTTGTGCGGAGCGAGCCTGGAGCGAAGTAAGCGGGACCACCCAACGAACTCTGAAGGCACGTTAGGTGGTCCCGCTTACTTCGCTCCAGGCTGCTCCGCACAAAACGCTGCGCCGCCTTCCGCTGCGTGCGCGGCTCGTAAAGCGTTCTAACCGCGCGAGTGCAGGACCAGGCCACGATGAAACGTTGAGCGCTCACGGTTCATAACCCGCGTCTTTGGCCATGGCGAATCCCTTCTCGGTCACCTGCTCCAATTCCTTGAACAGGTCCTCGTCGGCGACCCTGAAGTTGAAGCAGGACTTGCCTTGCATGCGGGCACGCAGTTTCTGCGACATCGAGGCGCGGACGTCGGGAAACATATAAACCGGCATGAGGTGATAGCTGACGTAGTTCTTACCGGTCTTCACCCAGGCGACCGGAAACCCCTTGTTGACCTTCGGACTGAAAGGGATTTCCAGACAATAGTGGTCCGGCGTGTCAGCCGTCACTCGGAGGCGGGCCGAATGCGGAGTCAGGATTTCGCGCAAACGAGCGAAGATCGCTTCAAAGTCGGAGTTCGTGGCCATAAGCGGATTTTATGCCTTTCGCGATCACTCAGCGTCGCAACGAACGTATTCTAAGTGACCAGCCAAAGACAGATTAGAACCAGTGGTTTAGACATCTTCAAGACCGAGCGGCCTCGGGCTCTTGCCGTCAATGTCTGTGAACCGATACTCTCGGGCAAGCGCCGCGGCGATCTGAACGTTTCCGCTTTTCTCCATTACCTTAGGGTCACTGGCCAGACCGACCACAGCCCTCCCCACAAATTGAGGCGATTCGGAATTTGTCAGATCCAGCCACTCGGCAGCCTCCATCACTTTCTCGGTTCTCACCAGTCCCGGATAGATTGACACTACCGCAACGTTATGCTCGCGCAGTTCAGATGACATGTCCGCTGTCATCTTGTCGGTCGCGGCTTTTGATACTCCATAGGCTACGTTCCCGATGTGTTTCTGAGCTGCCCAGAACGAAATGTTCACAATCAGGCCGCTTCGCTGAACAACCATTAGTTGAGCGGCCAATTGACTGGCCACGTAATGAGCGCGCACGCCTGCCTGGAACATCGCATCCCATCGCCAGAGGGGCTGTTGCCAAAACGGGCGTGGCCAGGTGAACTCGCCGTTTTCAACCATGTTCTCGTAGCCGCCCCAGACGTTGTTGACAAGTATGTCCAGTCGGCCTTGTTCTGCTGCAACCCGGTTAAATGCAGATCGTACCTGGTCGTCACTGCGGTGATCGCACTGCAGTGCGACACCTCGCCCTTCCATATAACGCATGTCGGGCGCCGAGCGCCCCGTGATGTAGACTTTTGCGCCCGCCTCCATGAGCTCAAGGGCTACACCTTTCCCCACGCCACGAGTCGCCCCCGTAACGAGAGCGACTTTGCCGATCAGATTCTGCATCGTTTCCCTTCCCTGAAAAACGGGGTCAGAGCTTAAGGGCATGTTGCTCCAAATCAGCCTACGGGCGCGCCAGACTATTGGAATGCGGCGGCAGAGGTCGCAGAGGTGGCAGAGGGACTGCTCCTCACACGAACTTTGCCGCAGTCTTCAAGGTCCGTTAGGACTGACACGTGACGCAGATTGTAGCTCCGGACCTCCGGGACCGAGATGGGCACGCTTAGAACATCACACAAACAGGAACAGTCTCCCACAGCACCGACTCCTGCTCAAATGCTTCCTTGTAGTGCCCGATCAGGGTGAGAATCGCTTGCCGTGCCGTGGGCGTATCCGGATGTACAAGCAGGAGAACTTTGCTGCGTTCTTCGACGATTCTGCCATCAGTGCCTCGCCATTGCCCATCCACCTCCCATACGGTGAGACCCTCGGGGAAGCGGGGCGTTACCTCCTGTCGGACGAACGCCTGCCACTCCTGCTCAGTGATCGTTCCCGCCGGTCGGGCCAAGCCGAAATAGAGGATGGTTCGAAGCTGGGCGGTTGCCGGCGGGGTACAGACCGGAGGCATTGTTGACTCCAACTGCAACCTGGGCGGCGCTGCCACCCGACCGGAGGCACATGCACTACTTCCAAGGATGATACCAGCGCCCACGAGCGCAACCAGAACCCGGTTCAACATGGCATGGCTACTCGACTGAGAAGGTGGTTTGTAGCACCGAAACCGTTCCGGCCACAACCGCCTTGCGTAAGCGGCCCGGAGCTTCGTGTGTTTTCTCAGTGTAGCACTAGAAACTTGGCTCCGCCTCGGGATGCCTCGAGAGATCAATTTGCGCCCAATCCAGCAATCACTTCCGGTACGATTTTTTGCTGCGAGGTGCACCGGGTGCTTGTTGGTCAAGTGACAGTCGATACTTTATACAACCCTGCAAAAACTGCGGCCAGTCCGGCACCACTGGGACCGGATCACTCTTCTCGGGCAACAGACCCCAGAGCGCCGGATGATGCCAGCAAAGCTGGTGCTCAGTGCTGTCCCGATGTTGACGGATACCGTTTCGCAGTTTCTGGGCTTCCGCGATGAGTTCTTCCCTTGACATTGCCTGAAGGTCTTCATCCATCGTGTTCCTCCAAAAAGGGGCTTGTCCAACTCTTCGCCGTGGCTACGTCCGCACCTATGCGCCGCCTAACGCCCCTTTCCGGCAGTCCCGTTTCGTCATGCACAAGATAACCAGGCTTCCGCTTCTTCTTTCGAGCGAAGGAAGCGAATCATGTTGTGTGTTGTATGTTCGTAAGCAAGTTCCCCGAAGCGCGGGCCATAGGCGTCAGCGTCTGGCAGAACTATCGCAACTCGCAACCTGTAATTTGAGAACTTCTGAAAGAGCTCACCCGCCAATCCGCTGCGAAGGTCGAAGAATTCTGGCGCTACATCTTTCTCGGTCAGAATGAGACCTTTCGCTCCCAGGCAGGCGCCAAGTGCGTTGGAGATATCATTGAAGGATCCGACAAAGATACCTGAATCAGAAGCGATGAGGATTGCGCGTTCTTCGTTCACAGGTTTTTCTTTTTAGGTTGCCGCTTAACGCAATTCAGCGGCCCGCCAACTGTACCACCTGATGAACCGTAAACGGGTGAAAACGGGTGCCAGGGGTTCACTCTTCAATTTTCGGACACCTTTAGCAGGAACGGAAATCGAAAACTGAAGCTTTGGCACCCGTTTCTGATGATCATGATCATAAGGATCGAAGTGATCTAGCGCCTAACGACCAGAGATCAACCGATCCTACGCTTCGA
>Ga0209593_10000985_pt1 | contig 12463 bp, 7 predicted proteins | sample PPLLaktember2015_3_FD_187260 | JGI IMG/M metagenome (GOLD analysis project Ga0209593, IMG submission 187260) | Freshwater sediment microbial communities from Prairie Pothole Lake near Jamestown, North Dakota, USA - PPLs Lake P7 Core (6) Depth... | ecosystem: Environmental > Aquatic > Freshwater...
GACGAATGGCGGCGCTCCTGGCCCGCCTGGTTGCGCGGCACGCTGCTTGGGTTTCCATTCGGCGCCTTACCGGCTGGCGGCGCTGAAATTCCAACCTTCCTGAGTTATACAACCGAGAAGCGGTTATCGAAGAATAAAGAAGAATGGGGGCATGGGGCGATCGAGGGCGTGGCCGGACCGGAGGCGGCGAACAACGCAGCGTTTTCCGGCGTGCTTGTCCCACTGCTTACGCTCGGGCTTCCCACTTCGGCCACTGCTGCCATCCTGCTGGTGGCATTCCAAATCTATAATCTGCAGCCTGGGCCGCTGTTGTTCCAAAAATCACCGGAGCTGATCTGGGCGCTGATCGCCAGTCTGTACATCGGGAATGTGATGCTGCTGGTGTTGAACCTGCCGCTGATCCGAATCTGGATTAAGATTCTGGCGATCCCACGGTCAGTCCTCTATGCAGGGATTCTTGTGTTTGGCACGCTGGGAGTTTACAGTCTGTCCAACAGCTTCGTGGATGTTATGATCATGTATGCGATCGGGGTCTTAGGCTTTATCATGCGCCGGTATGGATTCCCGGTTGGGCCGACCATCCTCGGCGTGATCCTGCTGCCGATGGCGGAAGCACAATTTCGCCGGGCCCTCTCGATCAGTCAGGGCGACCCGAGCGTATTCTTTACCCGTCCTTTGTCGCTGGGACTTTTGGTGGCAGCCGCAGGTGCCCTCCTCCTGCCTTACATTCCGGTTCTGATTGCGCGGCTCAGGCGGAAACCGGTTGATGCTGGACGCGTGGTCTTTGGAGAAGGACAGGAGGATTGAGTCCAGGGTAGCGATGATGATCAGGCGTTACTTGGGATGTGGCTCGCCGCGAAAACAGTTCAATCGTGTTGGTTTGGATGACTTGAAGTTGGTTCGTTTCTGACGAACGGCAGGACCGAGCGGCCAGCAGAGAAAATGCCCCCGGTCACAAACCTGGCGTACAGTGCCAGGAGGTGTGACCGTGAAGGGTATAGAATCAAAATATGCAATACTCTTTTCCATCTCGCAAGGTAAGCAAAGCCACATTGTTTGTCCTGATGCTGACTCTTCTGGTGTCTTGCACACCCGATCTGACCTCACCACCTCCGACCCCAACTGCGCCTGTTACCGTTACTCCGGATTCCTCCCCGAAAATTATCCCCTTCTTCACAACCGAAAGCGACCCTGACCAACTGGCGGTTCTGCAATCCCTCATCGCGGAATATCAGGACCTCAACCCAGGCATCGAAGTGGATATTGTGATTGCTTCACCGGCATCGCGTGGAACGCGGTTGCTCACATCCCTTGCCTCAGGCGCAGACCTCGGCATCTTTGAAATCGAACCAGCTCTCATGTCCCAGTGGGCTGACGCGGGTTATCTGCTCCCGCTCGATGACGTGGTCACAAACATTGGCGCGGACGATTTTGTGGAAGGTAGTCTCTTTCGTCAGAATGAAACGACCTATGCCGTGCCGTATGCGGTTAGTGTGTATGGTTTATGGGTTCGTAAGGATCTATTTGAACAGGCAGGCTTGCCGCTTCCGACCACGTATGAAGAAGTTTTAAGAGCCGCGAAAATTCTCACGAATGATCAAACCTATGGCATTGCCCTGCCCGCAGGGCAAAATATCGCCACCGTCAATTATTTCTCCACTTTCCTCTGGCAGAACGGCGGCGACTATTTCACCTGTGAGGGAGGTGTCGCGTTTGGCGAGCTACAAGCCCATGAAGCGGTCCGTCGCTGGCAGGCATTGACTCAATATGCTCCACCTGGATTTACCACCTGGGGCTTTCCCGAACAAATAGACGCCTTTGTCAACGGGCGTGTTGCGATGGCGATGTACGCAGGTCGTCTCGGTGTCCAACTCGAAGAATCACACCCCGAACTGGCTGATAGAGTCACCGTCATCTTCCCACCCTGGGGCGAACAAAAAGTAACTCTCGGCGTGTGGAGTCGCTTCGCGATTGCATCTGGCACGAAGAATCAAGCAGAAGCCAAAGCCTTCCTGCAATGGCTAATTAGTGGCGATAGATTATTGCGCTACGACAATGTTCTGCCTGGGCACATGATCCCGCCGTTGAAATCCGTCCGCGAAGAAACATTAATCAACCCATCCGCGTACACACAAACCCATGCAGATTGGATTCAATCCTTTTACGATTGGTCCGCCTTCACCAATCATCCTGCAATGAATATGGGATCAGTCAGCAACGGACAATTCAAACGCTCCGATATTGCCCCGCCTTGGGCATGGGAAGTCTTCGGCACACCTGGCATCGTGGATACCATGCTTCAAAACGTGGCAAATGGAAATGATCCCGAACGGGGCTGGCAGGAAGCGGTGAATGAAATGGAACGAACAGTGCAAGCATGGAAGTCCATGCACCCACAGTGGGAATCGGCTGGATGTAAATAATATTTTTCCCTGAGATCAAACAACGCTTGTTTTATTTCACAATAAAAACTGGACAGGCATCTTACCTGTCCAGTTGAACATACAAGGTTCTTTTGTAGTTATGCCGCCTACGTTGCCGCCAACGCTTGCGGTCTAAATTTGTAGCCGTATACCAGATTTATACCCCGCGGGGCAGATTCTGGTCCGGTTGTGACCGTAAAATGTGGATTTGGACAAAATGAGCAATCTGGAGTTTTGGGCTTCTCCCTTCGCATTTACTTTGCCTTGAATAATCTTGGCAGAAGAATCCCATGTGCGCAATAAATCGCGTGGTCAGGCTCCGCCCGATAAAGCGTTAAACGGGTCTGTTTTGTGTCAGAAACTATGATAGGTGAGGGCAAAAAGCTAAGGAGGAAAATTATCTGAGGTGGTATCATTACCCCAGAACCATAGCAACGACTCAAGCATCAAGCCCTACAGTGAACTATTTTGTTCGTTAAATGATGTCTACGGCCATGTCGCCATCAAGACCATCAGGATTTGTTTCGCTTGTCGTATTATTTCTGAGTGGGGCCATGTTTTTGCTGTATGGATGTTCTGGTCAAACAAATTTAGTCAAAGGCTCAAATGTTATAGAGACAGCCACATTTCCGGTTAATCCAACCAGTCTTGCAACCAAAGAATATAACACTCCGCTAGTTACTACGACTTCCACATTCACAAATCGGCCGCAGATATCGAAAGCAGACCTGGCAATCGAATTCACCCCGATTCTTGATGCTGCGTCGAGCGAAAAAAATATTTATGCGCTGACGACCCATAATCAGGCGCAGAGTCTAGCTGCGGATATTCTGATCACGCATGTGTTTCCCTTCGGCACAAATGCTGACCAGATCCACCTTCTCGAACCAATCTGTCAACTCCAGGAAAATGACGTGGTCTGCGATGTGGGCGATGCCCAAGTCGATAGCAGGATGACTATTACTCTCGATTTTCCTTCCGGGTCTGACCAGCCTGTTCTACCTGAGATACGACGTTCCTCATTTAGCCCCAATATTGTCCTGCCAGTTTGTTCGTTTGAACAAATCACCGATCAGCCTTTGCGTCTCATTTGCCGTTTGGAAAGTCTGAAGCCTGGTATGCAGGCTCAGATCCAGATGGAACTGAACCCGGATATCGAACCCGGGATTCACAGGTTCTCTGTTGCCGCGGCACAGATTGACCCCGATCTCTCGAACAATACAGGGAGCGCCAGAATTGTACCTACTCCGGTCAAACCCGCGACGCTGCCTGATTTGACGGTCCATGCCACGGGCCCTGCTGAGGTAATTGCCGGACAGCCGTTCACTTATACCTACCTGGTCATCAATGAGGGAACAGGGCAGGCCACAGAAGTAACGCTCGAAGATCCAATCCCTCCTGGGCTGGTGCTAAACAGCTACGCACCGGCCCTGCCACTCTGTGACCAGAAAGGAGATACGTTTACTTGCTCACTGGTCGATCCTGACAGCGGCGAGAAAGTTGCCTTTACATTGGACATCAACGGGAATGAGAACCAACTCCTTCGTATGGATGTAGACTCGCTGATGCCAGGCTGGCCCGTCTGTTATGTGCTCAAAGAGCCGGATCATCTACTTCTGCATTGTGACTTGGGCACATTGCAGCCTGGTCAATCAACCCACGTGCGAATGGAGATGCTTGCCATCGGTGTGCAGGAGAGAATAACGATGAATACGGTTGTTATCCAGTCGAGTGAGTCTGACCTTGCTCCAACCGACAACACCAATTCGACCAACATCCTCATACAAGCCAGGGCAGATTTGCAAATACATGCCGCTCCACCCACATGGTCTGCCGCCGAAAAAACACTGACCTATATGATTGAGGTGAAAAATCTGGGGCCTTCGGCTGCCGATGACAGTCTTTTGACCGGCGCTTTGCCTTCCGGCGCCCAGCTTGTGTCCGCTGATCTTGAACCAGGACGCGAATGTCAGGTACAAGCAGACAATACATTGACTTGCAATCTGGTGTACACCGAGAGCGGTGAAACAGCCCCACTGACCCTGGTTCTTAGCGTTGAAGATGGCTTTGCACCTGAGAGCCAGGCAGAAGCGTTCTTGCGCTCGCTCCAGGCGGCTTCCAAAGCGCTCGATCCTAATCCAGATAACAACGTTATCGTCGGACCAATCACGATCAGCACTGGGGAGGCACAATAAGTGTTCAGCCTGTTCAAATTTGTCGTGCGGAGGGCCAGACAGCACTGGCAACTCCTGCTCACCTTGAGCCTTGGGGTGATGACGGCGACGGCATTGCTCGCCAGCGGACCGTTGCTGGTAGATAACCTCATCAAGACTGGACTACAACTTACAATTCAAGGTTCCAGCGTAGCAGACGGCAACCTCCTTTTCGTCACCTCGATCCTAGCGGACAGGCTCGCCTTTCAGCAATTTGATGAACGCACCAGGGCAGTACTTGATCACTCGTTGGGCATGCATCAGCAGTATGTGACAGCATCCGCAAAATCACCATGGCTGCTTCCGTGGGTGAATGGTCAGGTATCTACCAGCCAACGAGTGAGTCTGACTTTTTACGAGGACATTCAGGAACACATCGAGGTGTTGGCTGGCGGGTGGCCAGCCGAGGCGAGTAATAAGCCTGGAGTCATTCGTGCTGTCATTCCCGAAGGAATGGCGCGTGGATTGGCTCTGGGTGTTGGAGACAGCCTCTCACTTCGCCTGGAACCATCTGCGGGTGCTCCGGATCTCCAGCTTAAAGTGACCGGCATTGTACGCCCTCGCAACCCGCGAGACCTATACTGGTTCGGTGAGTTTGGACCTCTTGCCTCCATCCAGGCAGCGGATGGGACATTCCAATACCAGATCATTGTTCCCCAGGATGTTTTCTTCACGACGGTTGCCACATTGTTTCCAGAAGATGATCTTGAACTGAGCTGGCATGTCTTGTTAGATCCCCAAAGTTTTAATGCCGCTGATATTCAACCATTTCAAACTCAGCTAGCCGAACTGGAGACTCAACTGGCAGACTCTCGGCCAACCGTCAGGATGGAGACCGGCATAATTGACATACTGGGAAAATTCCAGACGCAATTCGAAACAATCCGCCTGCCGGTATATATTCTCGTTGCTGAGATCATGCTCCTGGTTTTGTATTACGTGAGTATGATCGCTGAACTATCCATCCGGCAAATGGAGCGCGAGTTTGCCACCATGTATAGTCGGGGAATTTCAGCCCAGCAGATCGCCCGCGCTCACCTACTTGAGATACTGGTTATCCTCACAGTTACCTTTTTCAGTGGACCCTGGCTGGGAGCTGGTCTGGTGCGCATTTTGTCCTGGGCGGGACCGTTGAGCAGTTTGGCTGAGCCAGGCTGGATGTTCAACTTGAGCCGGGACGCCTGGATTGCCGCGGGCTTGGGCACGTTAACCTGCCTGGCAGGCTTGGTCCTCCCGCTGGGTCCAGCACTGCGTCGCAGCATCATCGCATACCAACAGGTCACTACTCGTGATATTCGCCCTCCCTGGTGGCAACGCTATTATCTGGATGTATTTATTCTGTGTATTGGTCTGATCTTACTGTGGAGGCTGAATCAATACGGAGATATGCTCGTTGGCGAGCCAGGCAATGCGCGGATCGATTGGTTGTTATTGCTCTCACCACTGGCGTTGTCAGTTGGCGCAGCCACACTCCTTTTACGCGTGTTCCCCTTCCTTCTGGAAATCCTGGCATCCGTTGCAGAGCGGGGCAGGGGCTTGCTTGGGGCGCTGGCGCTCTGGCAATCTGCCCGTAACCCTGCCCATGTCACCCGGCTGGTCTTGTTACTTACTCTTGCTATTGCCCTGGGCATCCTTTCCACCGGTTTGAATCTGACACTCGATCAAAGCGAGTTTGACAGAGCGAGTTATCTGGCTGGCAATGATTTGCGTCTGAGCACAAAAGGCGTTCTCCCGCTTCGCGAGATGCAATCCATGCCTGGGATCAGGCAGCTTTCAGCAGTATGGAGGGGCGAAGGAACCCTGTCGGTGGGAAAATCATCATCCAGCTTTGAGTTGTTAGCCATTGAACCAGGTTCATTTTCTGAAGTTGCCACCTTCCGCAGGGATTTTGCCGATCAGAATATGAATGAATTGTTGGCTCATCTATCCGTAGAGCAAGGAAAACATCCCTCCCTGTTGCTGCTCCCGGGTCAGCCCGCCAAATTTGGCTTCTGGTTGTGGGGAGCGTTCGACGACAAAACAGAACTGAACTCCTATGAAAGATGGGTGGATGGGGATAACGATATCGAACGTGTGGGTATCAATGCCAAATTTCAAACTGCGCAGGGCGAACTCTTCAACGTCCCTATGCAGAGAGTGGATGCTGATGGGCAGGGCAATCTACCTGTCAAACATTTTACTCTGAAGACAACCTTGGATGGACGCGACCTTAACCTGGGAATTCACATCAGACCAGACAACGACGGTTGGTATTACTTCGAGAGTTCCCTGCCGGAACTACCACGTTCTAGTTTTCCGCTCAGCCTACAATCACTTTGGTTTCAAAATCAATCCACGCGGCTGGGTGAACCGATCGCGAAAGAACTTTCGCTGGTTGCCGATGATTTCACTGTAATGGATGCTGTCACACAAAAACCACAGATTGTGGAAGATCTCGAATCACTTGACCGGACAGTGTTCCTCATCACGATGGGTGTCTCCTCGTCTGTGACTGACCAAGCCGCTCATTCTGGGATATGGGGGCAGTTCATACGAATGAACAACGAACTCCCGATGGAGATTTATCCGCTGCGCTTACGCCGGATACTGATTCAACAGCCAATGCCCGCGCTTGCCAGTGACACATTTCTGAATGCCACAAAATTAGAGGTCGGAGATGTCGTCCGCGTTTCGATTAATGGCGTGGAAATTGATTTTCGGATTGCCGGCGCGTTGCATTACTTTCCGACAATGTACGATCCATCGCAGAACGGTTACCTGGTTATTTCACGTGATTTACTCCTGCCGCTATTGAATGATAACCAGGAAACGCCTGTAAATCCCAATGAAGTCTTTGTTGAAACCAACGGCGCTCTCTCACTGGATAGCCTTTCCGCGATGATGCCTGTTTCCTCCCAGAGTTGGAGCGCAGATAACATTCACAAAAACCTGACGGCCAACCCGCTCGCGCTGGGACTGCGCAGTGCAGCCTTTTTTGGTTTTGTCCTGACAGCGTTGTTGAGCCTGCTGGGATTTTCCACATATTTTTATCTGAGCATTCGCCAGCGTGAGACTCTCTATGGGATCATGCGGGCGCTGGGCATCTCAGGACGCCAGCTATATGCCTCGATCGTACTTGAACAGGCTATCCTTGTCCTGGCAAGCCTCATCCTGGGCACGGCGCTTGGATTGCTTCTCAATCAGATCACTCTGCCACGCCTGCCGGTTTCGCTAGGGGATGTGCAATCCATTCCGCCGTTCATTCCTCAAACGGACTGGTCGGCAATAGGACAGCTCTATCTCGGCTTGCTGTTTGCTTTCCTGATCGTCATTGCTATTGTCACTGCCTTATTGTGGCGTGCACATCTCGAACGCATTCTCAGAACGGGACAGGAATCATGATACGCATTACCCTGCGTCACTTGATCCGACACCGGCGTTTAGACCTGACTATTTTGCTCTGTCTGGCCTTAGGTTCCACCATCCTCATAAGTCTGTCTGGTTATGAGTCGGTCATTTCAAACCAGGAGTTGCACCAAGCGCTCATATCAGCGTCTCCCGCCGAACGTAGTTTACTTATCACGGGTTCTTCACAAACCTTCGATGCAATCCTATATGAGGATATCCAGAATAGCCTGGGAACAGCCCTCAAAGAACGTGTCGAGATACGCCACGCCACGCTGCAAGTCAATCCACAATTTGAGGCAGATCTCCCCTTCAACATGATTGATGTATATTCGTTCGATCCTCTTGCCGGACACATTCGCCTCATCCAGGGAAAACTGCCTGAACCCATACGTCTGTATGAGGTAGTCGGTTCTGCGCCCCCGCTAATAGAAACGATGATCAGCAAACGTGTGGCAGAACAAACAGGTTATCAGGTGGGTGATCGCATCACTGTCAGTTTATATCATCGCTTTAAAATCGTCGGGATCGCCGAGCTATTGGATACCAACGATGATGCTTGGGGCGGAGATTTGAGTGCTTTCCAGGTGACAAATGAGACTCTGCCTCTTATCATTTCGCGCTCGTCCATGCGCACTCATATTCTCAGACCGATATTTCTGCATCAGGTCTCCTGGCGTATCACCCTGGATCATGAGCGCATCCGGTCAGAGCAGGTGGGAAACCTGCGTTTAAACCTGCTCAACTTCGAGGTCCAGGCAGGAACGAAGGGTGCAGTCTTGATCAGTGGACTGATCCAAATTCTGGAGGATCATCAGGCGAGGCTATCCCCCATCCATACAGCGTTTTTCCTGCTGTGCCTGCAATCTGCCCTCATCCTGCTATTCGCCTTGGCAGCCTTGGCATTCACAAGAGATCAGAGTTCGCAGGTTGAGCTAGCGACTTTCTCGGCACGCGGAGCCAGCTTGTGGCAAATGATTAGCCCGATTGCTCTGAAGGCTTTTATCATTTCCATGCCTGCAGCGTTGATTTGTGGGACTGGCTTGGCGCAGGTCTTAATCCGCTTATGGCATCGTGACATCAATATTGTAGCCTTGTATCCTTTCCCCGGCAGCACGTGGCTGATCTCAGCCATTCTGGCGGGCGCGGGTTGGCTGGTATTGACTCTGCCCGTCTTATCCACATTGAATCGTGAGTCAGTCAGAGAGCGTCTCCTGCAGCAGCCCTGGATACAGCGCTACTCCCTGGATGTGTACCTGTTCGCCTTTGGCAGCGTGTTGTCTTGGCAGTTAACTCAATCTGGCTCATTACTTACCCACCAACTGGAAAACGACAGCCGTTTCTTTGACCCGGTGCTTATTGCGGGACCCCCGCTGATGTTGGCTGCCTGCATCATGCTCTCGATCCGCCTCCTGCCCATCCTGGCGCGGTCCATTGCGCGGGTCGCTACACACCTGCAGGGTTCTGTTCTCCACTTGGGTTTCCTACGTCTGACTCATAATTCGCAAGGTGCTGGCTGGGTTTTGCTGGTCACTGGGATGGTCAGTGCACAGGTGACTCTCAATCTCGTTTTCAAAGATATGCTGGCTTCCAACCTAAGTCTGATGCCAGCGCCTTCGCTTGGTCTGGGACTCAGTGAGGCAATATCACTGAATTCTTTTATCCTTATCCTATTCACATGTAGCTTGTTTTTCCTGTTGAGCCTGTTCACGTCGCAGGGACGATTAGAAGAGTTCAAGGTTTTACGCGCTCTGGGGCTTCCAGCGCGCCAGGGACGTTTTGCATTGAACATTGAGTTTTTGCCCTCCCTGCTATTGGGAGTAGCGCTGGGAACGATTCTCAGCTTGGGATTGTTGTGGATGCTGTTTACTTACCTGATTCAAGCCTCTGGGAACATCGTTATCGGTCAGTCAGTGGTGGATTGGGGGACGTTGGCTCAACTTGACACACTATTGCTTTTTACTTTTGGAGCAGCGCTGCTTTTGCCCCTCATCAGAATGCCTGCACAAGAGTTATGGACTACATTCCAGGAGGCCGGGTAGCAGGAGTCTGTATGGCTAATGATTTACTTCGCGAAGATCAAACCCCTTTTGTTGTGTGCAACAATTTGGTGAAGATATACAAAGTTGCTTCTCAGGAAGTAGTAGCGCTGCAAGGCCTCAACCTCTCAATTGCCAGGGGTGAGATGATGGCTCTCATTGGTCCATCCGGGGTTGGCAAATCAACTCTGCTGAATGTAGTTGGCGGGCTGGATAGTCCAAGCGCCGGGAACGTTCAAGTAGCTGATTGGGATTTGCTGCGACTGACAGAGCGCGAGCGTGTGATCTATAAACGACAGGTGGTGGGGTTTGTCTGGCAGCAGCCTGGCCGCAACTTGTTACCTTACCTCTCCGCCCGCGAAAACGTCGAACTGCCAATGGAATACAATGGCATCGAAGCCAACACGCGCAGAAAACACGCGCTCGAGTTGTTGGATATGGTTGGCTTGGCTGCGCGTGCGGATTTCTTCCCTGATCGTCTTTCTGGCGGAGAACAGCAACGAACTGCAATTGCCGTAGCCCTCGCCAACGATCCGCCTCTGCTGTTGGGCGACGAGCCCACCGGGCAAATTGACACAGATGCAGCCATGTATGTTCTCGACGCCTTGCAGTCTGTCAACAAAAATTTTGGAACCACCATCATAATTGTTACTCATTCCGGGCTGATTGCCAGCCGAATGGAACGCGTCGTAACGATTCGTGATGGTCATGCCAGCACAGAAATTCGCCGGCGCAGGGATCATACGGATGACAGTCTGCACGAAGAAGAGTGGAGCATCCTTGACCCTACCGGTCGTTTACAGTTGCCTCATACCTATATCAACACGCTCGAAATGAAGGAATTGGTCAGATTGCATCTCGAGCCTGGACATATTTCAATTTGGCCGCGCCCAGGCTCGGGTCAGGAGAGACCGGAACGTGCATCCACACAATCTCTGGAAAATTTGTTGCCTGCTGGTCACCAGAGATATGAGGGCGTCACCATTACAGTCGAAAACTTGACTCGTACCTATCAACTTACCGGAGAGAACGTACATGCACTTCAGGACGTAACCCTGACGATCACCCCTGGTTTGCTTAGCGTCATCAAGGGCCCTTCGGGTTCTGGAAAAACAACTCTCCTGAATCTACTTGCCTGCCTGGATGAACCTACAAGCGGCAAAATACAGTTTGGCGAACACTTATTAAAAGACATGACACCCCAGGAAAGGATAGACTTTATCCGTGAAAAGGTGGGGTATGTTTTTCAGACCTTCGGCTTGCTTCCATTTTTATCCGTGGAAGAAAATGTCCAGGTGCCATTACGGTTGTTACGCACTGAGCCACAAGAACGTGAAAGGCTCGTGGCCAATGTATTGAAATTAGTTGGATTGGAGAGGCGGGCAACCCATCGGGTCTATGAGCTTTCAGGCGGCGAGCAGCAACGCGTTGCCATTGCGCGGGCATTGGTCAAACAACCGGCGCTCGTCCTGGCAGACGAACCTACAGGTCAACTAGATTCTCTTACTGGCGCAAGTATTATCGCCCTTTTGAAAGAAATCGCCCGCCAAACCGGAGTCACTGTGCTGGTTGCCAGCCATGACCCGAATGTTCATGAGGTCGCCGATTGGCTATTTGAACTACGAGATGGCGGGTTGGTCAAAACTGTTAAGAAAAACAGAGAATTGATGGAGTTTCCCTGAAAACCGTTAGCATCTCCCTGCCCCCATAAGTTTTTGACGACTCCATCTATGTCATGTGTCATGCAGAAAAACGAAGGTAATCTTCACCTGACGACACAGACAACCAAATACAAGGATTATTCCATGCAAACAAAATTGCGGCGATTTTGTATTGGCTGAATGACCTGGTAGACCGCGAGATCTGTTTTGCTAGAGTAGTTCCACAGAGTGTGGATTTTCATGCCGCTTTGTCGTGCTTTTGAAAAAGAAAACTCCCCGGCTTTGAAAGCGGGGAGTCTGATATGTGAATATGAGGTCTCGATTTTTAGGCAGCTTGCGGTTGATTTAACAAAGGCCTAAATTTATATCCGTACACGATCAGGCCCCGTTCATCTCCATCATTTCTCATCTTGCGTGTGACCATCTCTACCGGCATGCCGATTTTTACAGCACTGTTGTCTATATCGGTCAACTGAGCAGTGATCATGGGACCTTCATTCAGTTTTACAAGCGCAACCGTATACGGCGCGTTGCTGTCATACCCGCTGGGGGCTTCGTAGATGGTTGTGAATGAATAGACTTCACCCTTGCCGCTAAATGTATAAAGTTCTTTGGCTTCATCGCCACAATTTGGGCAGACATCGCGCGGCGGGAAAATCTTATGATCGCAATGTGGACAAACCTCTCCAACCAGGCTGTAACGTTGTTTTTTGAGTCTCCAGTGTCTTGGGATTTCCATAAGT
>Ga0209593_10000986_pt1 | contig 12439 bp, 10 predicted proteins | sample PPLLaktember2015_3_FD_187260 | JGI IMG/M metagenome (GOLD analysis project Ga0209593, IMG submission 187260) | Freshwater sediment microbial communities from Prairie Pothole Lake near Jamestown, North Dakota, USA - PPLs Lake P7 Core (6) Depth... | ecosystem: Environmental > Aquatic > Freshwater...
TCAGTCTGTCAGTTTGTCAGTTTCTTTTACTGGTGCCAGTACACGTCCCAACCCAGGTACTTGGTGGCTGCTTCGTAGACGGGTGAAGCGACCGAGGAAAGGTTGGCCGCGACGTGATGCTCGAATCCGTTCTCGCAGATGAAACGCAGCAGATCCTGCATCCCCTGGATTTCAACTACCCCGTACCCACCAAAGGTATCGAGTGGGTCGTTGGTGAATTTCCCCTGTCCCACGTACCCGGTAATCACGCCGTTGAAGTCGTCGGTTGAGAAACGGGCGAAACTCATCGGCCCGGTTTTGATCCGGCCGACGCAGGTTCCGTAGGTATTCGCCTTGCCGACGCTGCCCGCGATGATTTCCTGGTAGTCCATGCGCACATCCTGGAAGAAGTGTTTCGGGAGGTTGCTGCAGTGGAAGCAGACGGCCTTGTTCGGATCTTCGCCGTAGTTGTTATTCCAGTCGAGCAGGGCACTGGGCGAGCCCGAGGCCAGTTGCAGGGCGTACATACCGATGGTTCCGCAGATGTCGACTTCACAGGCGCTCGGGAGCAATTCGTTGCTCATCATGCTCATGACCGTGCACGGAACCACGCCGAAATAGGTCTCCAGAGCGGTCCAGCACTGCACGGCGCTGATGCTCACCTGGGTCTCGTTCATCCATTGGGTGATGACTGCTCCGAGCTTGGCCATCTTCATCAGGGCCGTATCCGGAACGCCATCAACCTGGACATAAGCCCTGATCTGCTGGAGCTTCTGTTGAGCAGCCGGGTCGTCGTCTTTCATCCGGTCGATCCGTCCCAGGATTTCCGAAAGGTCCACCGTCTCTATCGAAATACCGTGGGATTCGAGCAGCTTCTCGCTGTACCGGACGGTGTTGAAGGCTGCCGGCCGGGCGCCGATCGCGCCGATCCGCACGTTCTTCAGGCCTTTCGCCACGCGACACACTCCTGCGAACCAGGCGAGGTCTCTCTTGAAAGCCTCGGAGTTCGGGTGGACGGTATGTTGAGCCGTCAGGGAATAAGGAATCCCGTACTGGGTCAGGTTATTGCAGGCAGACATCTTTCCGCAGAAGCTGTCCCGCCGGTACTTGATGTTCATCAATTCCGGGGTGTCAGGTGTGGCCTGGATGAGAACCGGAACGTCCAGGTTCGCCATGCGCAAGGCATCCGCTATGCCCCGTTCCTCGCCGAAGTTTGGAAGAGTGACGATGATGCCGTCGATCTTGTCCTGGTTGGCGCGGAAAAGGTCGGCGCACTTGCGCGACTCCTCGCGGGTCTCGACGGCCCCGTATTTGCTGTCTTCCGGGCCGAGGACGACAGAATTGATGCACGCCTCTTTCAGTGCCGCGATCATTTCTTCGCGTCCGGTTTTCGCAAGGTGATCCGGGAAGAAGCCCCGGTTACCAACTATGATCCCCATTGTCATCAGTTCGTTCATTGAACCCTCCGCCAATCGTCATTGCGGGCGTGCGCCCCGGTTGAGGGGAGCGATCCCGGCGCCGTGCCGTGAGCCGACTGTGTGTGATTTATTTGAGTCCAAAGCAAGATTGTCGCCGCCCTAAGCTAAAGCAGGGACTGAGTCTACAGGAAGGCCGCGAGCGGGTCAATCGAACGCTCCCAGGCCTTCGCCGCTAAGTCTCACTGTGCCTTGTAGTTCCAAAGAAACTCGGTCATTACCCCACCGACGCCCATGGTGTCCGAGTAGGCGAACCGGCCGGAGCCCGGTTTGCCCTCGTCCCCCCAACCCCCTGACTGGACAATCGGGAATCCCTTCTGCGTCCAGTCAGCGCTGACCTTGTCCATGTCGTCGACATCGAAGGCCAGGTGGTGAAAACCTTCCCCGTGGGCGTTCAAGTACTCGTCGTACACGGTCGGGCCTTTGAGCGGCAGTATCCATTCGTAGACGATCTTGCCATGTCTTTGCCACCCTAGCTTCTGATCGAACTGCCCGGGCTGTCCCCGATGTTTCAAATTCGTCAGCGTGCCGTGAGTGACGGACATTTGAGGGAACCCCAGCTTCTGCCAGTAAGCCGACACCTGGTCCAAGTCTTTGACTACAAAAGCGTATTGAGACAGCTTCAGGTTCGCCGGCCCGCGGGGCGACGAATCCGGGGCCGTGTCTGAGGGGTAATGGATAAGCCCCAGGATGTACTTTCCCTCGCGCTCGGTATCAAAGTAGACGTATGTGATTTCACCCGAGCCCGTTGGGATCGTACCCCTGCCCAATACTCCAACACCCAGGCCTGAAAGCCGGGTGACTTCGCTTTCGAGTGCCGTGATGGTCGGGGTTCGATGCGTCAGCCCGATGATGCCCGGCCCTTTTCTTTTAAGGAAGTCGGAGTAGAGGCTGGTTCCGGAGACCGGCTGCAACCAGGTGATGTTCACACTTCCGATGCGAGCGATCGCTAACCGGGCCCGGCCGTCAGACGGCTGGCCGTGATACTGCTCGTTCGTCAGGTCAACTTACCCAAACTCCTGCATGTCTTGAAAGCCGAGGGCCCGCCAGCCATCCATCGCCTTGGTCAGATCGTCCACGACCCAGGTAACCCGGTCGACTTCTTTATAGAAGTCGGGTAATTGAGGAAAGACAGGCGTGACAGAAAAGAGAATCAGAAACACAATAAAGATGCCTTTTCGCATAAACGGACCTCACCTCCTGACTTGCTCACCGCGCCGATTGTGACACAAGCGGGGGCTCCCATCCAAGGGCAATAGGCCTAGGGTACCCGCGGATCACGCGGATAAACGCGGATAGCGCGGATATGGCCGCCTTATCCGCGCTATCCGCGTTTATCCGCGTGATCCGCGGGTACCCTACGGCAAACTGACCCACTGCCCGAGCCTCGCGCAGCTTGATTTTCCGAGCACGGCTGGTCTATGCTCGCGGTTCTCGTATTTTTTCCATACCAGAGGTTTTAAGGTAGGCCCGAATGTCGAGTGATTTCATTAGCGGTAATGGTGCAGGCCTCTCGCGGTTTACACGCCGCGATTTTTCTGTAATTGAGTTTCAGAGAGCGGACCTCAAGGAGTATTACATCACCTGTTTTCCCGAGGCCTCGAGCGATCCAAAGGAGCAGATCGGGGAAGTCTATGCTCGAATCAGTGAGTTCCTGGAAAAGCTCGGGGCTGAAGTAGTCAGCGAGCGTTGTTACGGGGAGACCGCGGTCTTTCCGGAAGTTGAGGCGGCACGCACGGACCTCTACAAGCGGCGCGGTCTCGAGTCAGAAGGGAGCCTTTCGTTTATCGGCGGAACGCCGATTGGGAAACGAGGACTGGCTGGCGTCCAGCTGTGGGCTATCCGCGCCGAAGAACGCCCCGCGGTTCGAACGATGACGGTCGATGGAAGCGCCGTCGGACGCAAGTTCTCGCACTGCGGCATTTCATACGCCTCCGTCGCCTCTGTCGAACCTTCCGCGTCGGGGCATGCCTCGCCCGATTTGAAAGACCACGCCGCGTCGATGTTTCGGGAATCGGCCAGGATTCTCAACTCATACGGTCTGACCTACCGGGACGTGGCCCGCACCTGGATCTACCTGCCTCAGCTGCTGTGCTGGTACGACGACTTCAATGCAGCGCGTCGGGAGGTGTACACCGAGCAAGGACTCGCCGATGGCTCTCGGCCCTTGTGGTTGCCCGCCAGCACAGGGATCCAAGGCCAGAGTCCGCGCGGCCGCGAATGCATGATGGACCTGCTTGCCGTCGCCGGCCGTTCCGATGTCGGCCATCGGCTGGAGATGCTCAACAGCCCGCTTCAGTGCGAAGCCTACGATTACGGGTCATTTTTCAGCCGCGCTGTCGAACTGAAGGACGAGTCGGCCAGCCGAATATTTGTTTCGGGAACGGCCAGCATCGACGGCCAAGGCAATACTGTTTTCAAGGATGACCCCAAAGGTCAGATCCGCTTCACGCTTCAAGTCCTCAAAGAACTGGTTGGCAGCCGGGGCCACTCGCTCGCCGACATGGCCCATTGTGTCGCCTTCTTCAAGAACAGCGAGTACACGCAAGCATTCCTGGACGTTGCCGAAGAACAGGGTCTGGATGCTAGAGTAGTGGTTCAGACAGTCGCCGATGTGTGCCGAAATGACCTGCTGTTCGAGATGGAAGCGCTGACCGTGAAGGCGTAGCGCAACATCGGAAAAGCCGATTACGAGCACGAGCACGAGCACGAAAAGCGAAGCGCCGTTCGTGGAACTTTGGGTTTTCGTGCTCGTGCTCGTACTCGTGCGCGTTATCGGCTTTTGCTACCGTCGATTGGTGGTGGCACATTCTCTCGGCGACTGAAGGAGGATCTGTGCGCTCGAGAATCATCCTTCTCACCGCCATCGCTGCTGTCCTGGGCCTCGCATATTTCTCCATCCTGACCGGCGAAGACGACCCTGCCAGTCTCAGGAACATCGGGCGGAGCTACTACGAAGACGAGAAGTACGCCGAAGCGGCCAAGACTTTCCAGAGGATCCTCTCCCTCACTCCCGATTCAGCAGTCGATCAAATCAACCTGGGGATTGTCCTGGTTCAACTCGAGCAATATGAACAGGCACGGACGCACCTCCAGCGGGGGGAGAAACTCGATCGGAAGCTGGCGTCCCAGGCTGCCTACAACATCGCGCTCAGCTACAAGAGAGAACGCGAGTTCCCTAAAGCGGCGGCAGAGTTTGAGCGCGTCCTGAAACTCGATCCGTCGGATCCCGATACCGCCTATAACCTCGCCATTGTGTACGAGAGCATGGGCCAGCTGGACAAAGCGCTTGACCAGGCAACCCGCGCGGTTGAGCTGATGCGTGATGAGATCGCGCCGCATTACCGGCGAATGATGATCGCGGTCAGGCAGGGGAAGACCGACATCGCCACCCAGGAAAAGAACGAGCTGACCAGGCTGCGCGGACAGGACGCACGCAACCGGACTCCAGCGGAACTGGAGATGAGCCGCTATACCGAGATAGTGGACCCGGAGCACAAGGCCCTTCCGCCCGTCCAGAACATCCAGCCGGCCCGAGTCAGATTCACGGATGTAACCGCGTCTGCGGGGATCGATGGCCAGTCTGGCGGCGAGAACGGCGTGTCGGCGGGGATCTCCTGGATCGAACTGAACAGCGACTCCTTCCCGGATCTCTCTTTGATTGTGACCGGGCGCAAGCCCGCCTTTTGGCTGAACAACGGATCGAACGCTTTCAAGCCGTTTCCAACCGATCTCGACGTCGTTCCGGAGAGCCCGGCCCACGCTTGGGGCGATCTTGACTACGACGGAGATGAAGATCTGTGCCTTGCTGGAAAAGAGCTTGTGCAGATCTGCACGAACGATGGGTCGGGGAACGTCACCAAGGCGAGCGAGATACCGATTGGCGCCGGGGCGGTCGGCCAACTGCTCCTCGTAGACTTCGACCACGACGGAGACCTGGATCTGTATGTCGCCCAGGCTGCTTCTCCCCCTCGGATGTTTCAAAATGACGGCAAGGGTGCTTTTGCGCCCGCTCGGCCTGAAACCGGGCTTTCCCCGGCCGGCGTAAAGGCCCAACAGGTCTTGTTCCTCGACTTTGACGATGACAACGACACGGACTTCCTGCTTACGCAATCCGGACTTCCGAACCTGCTGCTTTCGAACCTGCGGGTAGGGGCCTTCGCAGACATCGCACGCCAGGTGGGTCTCGAAACGCCTTCCGACAGCCGTCACGTCATCGTCACCGACTTGAATAACGACGAATGGCGGGACGTCGTCTTCCTGCAGAAGAACGGAGATCTGTCCGCAGCGATAGGAACAAAGTCCGGTAAGTTTCAGTCAATGACCGTGGGTCGAGTGCCGGGCGAGTCGCAGGCGCTTACCGGTTTGGATTACGACAACGACGGCGACGAGGACTTGTTCGCCGGCGGGAGGCTCTTTCAGAACGACGGCCGATTCTCAGATTTCTCCGCGGCTGCCGGGCTTGATGGCATTGCCGATTCCTCCTTGAGGGAGGCAAGTGCCGAGGATTTTGATGGTGATGGGGATTTGGATTTAGCGCTCTGCCTCGGGAATGGATCCTTGCGCCTGCTCCGGAATGACGGAGGCAACCGCAACCAATGGGTTCGTGTCCAACTGGAAGGGCTGCAGAGCAACCGGTTTGGAGTTGCCACGAAGGTCGAGGTGCGGAAGGCAAGCTTCTTCCAGAGGAAGATTTGCCAGGGCCGCCCGCTTCTTTTTGGGATAGGACAGCGGCGGGATGTCGACGTGGTTCGGCTATGGTGGCCGACTGGTGTAGCTCAAAACATCCTTGGGCCGGCCGTTAAGCAGACGACGCTCGTCAAAGAGAAACTCGGGCCGCCTTCAAGCTGCCCGTTCCTCTACCTCTGGGATGGCCGTCAATTTTCCTTCTTCACGGATGTGCTGGATGTTGCGGCCCTGGGTGTCCCGCTGGCAAACGGGAAGATGCTGCCCCATGCCGATAAGGAAGACCTTCTGATCCCGGGATCGAAGGTCAAGTACAAAGACGGCCGTATTGTCCTGCAATTGACCGGCGAGCTCAGAGAAATCGTCTACGTCGACTCGGTCCGCCTCTCCTTCGTGGATCATCGGCCCGAGACTGAGATTTACCCGATGGACTCTGCCGGCTCTTCTCCTGGACGTCTCCGGCTGGCCCGCTTCGAGGGTTTGCGGCCGCCCCTCCGGGCGCGAACCGATCAGGATGAAGATCTGACCGCGAGCCTCGTCCGCCGCGACGGGATCTATGCCGCCAGTGGAATCCGTCCCACCCGCTTCTACGGCCTGGCCGCTTCCCACAGCCTGACCCTGGATTTTGGCGACTTGTCCGGGCTGAAGCAGCCTGGGTTGCTTCTCCAAGGCTGGATTAACTGGATTGACGGGGACACACTCTATGCGCTCGGCCAAGGCGCCGGTCCTGCGCCGTACGGTCCCCGACTCGAGGTGCAGAGGGACAACGGCACCTGGCAGACAGTGAGCCAGAATATCGGGCTACCCGGGGGGATCGACAAACAAGTGATAGTGCCGCTATCCCAGGAATTGTGCGGCAAGAACACACGAGTGCGGATCAGCACGAACCTCGAGCTGTACTGGGACCGAGCGGCCGTGGGGGACCTGGCCAAACAGGAAGATCGGTTGACACGCGATCTTCCTTTGATTTCATCGGATCTGCATTTCCGGGGATTCTCGAAAATCGTCCGGGGAGCGGCGGGCGCGCCGCCTCGTTACGCCTATTACGAGACCACGCAGGATGCGCCTTGGAAGCCTCAGCAAGGCCTCTTCACTCGTTTTGGGGAAGTTTCGCCTCTCCTTTCTTCACCGGATGACCGCCTGGTTGTCTTCGGTCCGGGAGATGAATTAACTCTCACTTTCGCCACGCCGCCCACCGCCAAACCGGGGATCCTGCGTGACTACATCCTGCATCTGGATGGGTGGATCAAGGATGCGAATCCGAGTACGCGGACCGGGGATCGGGTCGACCCGCTGCCCACGCGGACAATGACCAATTATCCGTTCGACGCAGAACCGAGCGTGGCAGACCGCGAGTACTGGGAGACTGTGGATCAGTACAATACGCGCGTGTTGGGGGGCCGCTGAAGAGATGATCAGCGAGTGATCAGGCAGGTACGGGTTCTGCGGACTGGCAGCCGCTCTGCCAGTCCGCAAGGCTTTGAATCCTACCAGTAGGACTCATCCAACTCTGTGCCGTCTTCGATGTACCAGACATCCTCGCCATACTTCCGGGAGACGAGTATGTAGACCTTTTTCACCTTGTCCAGCTCAGCCTTCGGTACGGTTACGCGAAGCGTCAGCTTCCCGCTCTTGGCAGGAATGGTGTTTCCGGAAATCTGGAAACCCTGGATCGCTACTTTGCTGATGTTCCACCAGTTGGAAGCGTAGCCCTGATCAAAGGAAGCCATGGGGACGTTAATCGCCTCGCCGTCCTTCAGAATTTCGAGTTTCAATCCGGCAAGCTTGCCCGTGGCCGGACCAAAGCCCACGCGGTACTCACCATTTGCCGCAAATTCCGAAAACTGAGCACTGAAACTCACGTTACCTTCGGGCATCGCGCGGATGACCGGCGGGCTCATGGACGCTCGGTCTTGAGCAGCCAAGAACAGAAACGACGAAAGCACCAGTGCCACAAGAACCAGTTTTTTCATATCAATCATTCCCCAAATTTCTGCGGCCCAATGATACCACGTTAGAACCGGAGTGAATATCCCGAAACTGGCGGGGCGGGGCAGCCTCACCCCAGCCTAAAACCTTTCGCCTCCATGCTATACTGATCCAAATGAGTCGATACAGTTGCTGCCTGTGCGTTTTTTTTCTTTTCTCAACGTACGCGGCCGCCCAAGACCAGGGTCAAGTATCCGCCCGAAACTTCCTGCGTATCAATGAGGAATTTTGTACTGCCGGCCAACCGTCTCTTCAGGACCTTGAGCGCCTGAAACAACAAGGCGTGGTCGGAATTATCAACTTGCGACGCCCGCAAGAGAACCCGGAAGAACAAGCCCAGGAAAAGCAGAAGGCGGAGGAACTCGGTCTGAAGTACTTCTCCATTCCGGTTGACGGCGCCAATCCGTTGCCCGAGCAAGCGGAGGAGTTTCTGAAGATCATCGGTGAGAAAGAGAATCGCCCGCTTTTCATCCACTGTCAAAGCGCTAACCGGGTGGGGGCTTTCTGGTTTATCTATCGTGTTCTGCATGACAACTGGGACTGCGCACGGGCCGAACAGGAAGCCCGGCAGGTGGGTCTCAGCCGCCCGAACCTGGTCGAGTTCGCCAAGAAGTACGTCGAGGAAAAGAAGCCGCAGGCGTGCGCGGCTCTGTAACGCGAGACCGCTCTCGATAGTGTGAATCGGGTCTCTATGAAAGCCATCCGTGTCCACCAAGCAGGCGGTCCTGAAGTTCTTGAATTCGAGGATATCCCGGTTCCGGAGCCATCTTCCGGTGAGGTCCTGGTCGAGCTTCAGGCCTCGGGTGTCAATTTCATAGATACCTATCACCGCCAGGGCCTCTATAAATTGAACCTTCCATTCGTGCCCGGCATGGAGGGCGCCGGAGTGGTGCGGGCCGTCGCCTCTGATGTCACGACCTTCAAGCCCGGGGATCGAGTGGCTTACGCCCTGAGTATCGGTTCATACGCCGAGCAAGTGGCCGTCCCTGCATCCAAATTGGTCCGCTTACCGGCGGAGCTCGATTTCACGGCTGGTGCTGCGGCTATGCTGCAAGGCCTGACCGCTCATTACCTCACCAGCAGCACGTTCGTCCTGAAGCCGGGTCATGCTGCTCTCGTCCATGCTGCTGCAGGCGGAGTGGGCCTGTTGCTGGTTCAGGTCGCGAAACTGCTAGGAGCCACGGTTTTCGGCACCGTCTCGACGGAGGAAAAGGCAGACCTCGCCCGGGAGGCGGGCGCGGACAACGTCATCCTCTACACGAAGAGCGACTTCGAGGCTGAGATCAAACGGATCACATCCGGTCGGGGCGTTGATGTCGTGTATGAATCCGTTGGCCGGGAAACGTTCGACAAGAGCCTAAATTGCCTGAAGCCTCGTGGCTGCCTTGTCCTTTACGGGCAGTCAAGTGGTCCCGTGGCTCCTCTCGATCCCCAGATCCTCAACTCAAAAGGCTCCCTCTTCCTCACGCGCCCTAGTCTCAACCATTACGTCGCAACTCGCGAGGAGCTCGACGGTCGCGCCGCGGACCTGTTCGGCTGGATCCGGGAAGGCCGGGTGAAACTTCGCATCGGCGGTCAGTATTCCCTCAAAGATGCGGCCCGGGCGCACCGGGACCTGGAAGCGAGGAAGACAACCGGCAAGCTTCTGTTGGCCCCGTGAACGTTTCCCGCACCGCGGCTGTCAAAGAATAACAATGCCTACGACTAGACAATCTGCACGATTCTTCGCACTGATCCCCGTCATTGCCTTGCTGGCCGTCTCTGGATTCGCGGTTGACGACCCCCAGCCGACGTCGGGCAAGAAGATCCTGCTGAGCTTTGACACGCTGCCCGCCATGAAGCCGATGGGCTATTGGACGCCTCGCGAAATCAGCAACATGATTTTGAAGTCCTTGGAACGGAACAATATCAAAGCCGTGGGCTTTGTGGTGGCTGAGAAGATAGAGGACGACCCCACTTCGTACATAGTACTGGAAGACTGGGCGTCCAAAGGTCACATCCTGGGAAACCAGACATACGGCAATGTCGACCTGAATGAGCTGAGCGCGGAGGACTTCCTGCAGCACGCCGAGGACGGTCAGAAACCGATTTGGTCGACCTCGAAGAAATACCGATTCAACTTCAGGTATTTCCGTTTTCCGCAGCTGCATGAAGGCAACACGCCGGGTAAGAAGAAAGACGTGCGCCGGGCTCTGGAGGATGGTGGGTATCAGATTGTGCCTGTGACCGTAAAAACCTCCGACTACCGCTTCAATCGCCCGCTGATCGAGAAGCAGAAGACGCAGGCGAACGTTGATCAGCTGAAGGCCGCCTATTTGAGCCACATCGGGAAGATGCTCGACTATGCGGAGAAGCAGTCAGCTGCCGCGTTTGACCGCAATATCACACAGATTCTGTGGCTTCACGCCGGAATCGCGACTGCGACGTGGCTCGACGACTTGATCGGCATGCTGCGCGGGCGCGGATACGAGTTCGTCTCGCTTCCCGAGGCCTTGAACGATCCGGCCTTCAAGACGGCCGAGACGTACGCCGGCCCGCTGGGGCTTTCATTTCTCGACCGCGTGGCCGCAACGCGCAATCTGGCCTACGACCAAAATTACGGGGAGATCAAGGACCCGGAAATAGAAAAGCTGGTTGGGGAAGAGTAAGGTATTCGAGCCGACCGGCTCGAGCTAGATGCCTCAGGTGCCTCCCCGAGGGCAGGCCGCCCCGACTTTCGGGCTCGTCCTTGACGATGATTCAGCAGACACGGCGAAGGATGAGAGCAGCTTCTGGACCTGTTGACTTCCGCACTTCGGACACACTATTTCTTCAGAGCGATTGAAGACGATTTTCTCGAATTTAGCGTCGCACTTCTCGCACCGGTACTCGAAAATTGGCATAACAGGATTATACTCCAAAGAACGGCAAATTTTGGTCCGCAGGACTTGATGCGCGGGGTGCGAAAATGAAACTTCGGCTGGATGGGTTTCGGCCTGAATTCCTGGACTTTCAACGCGGCATTCGTGTCGGGCATTTGGAGCCCCACGAACGTATTACCCAGATCCTGAAGCTGAGCCTTGAGCAACGTTACGGGCAGACTTTCGTGACGGACCGGTGGGGCCGGGGGGTCTACTGGCAATGGATCTGCTTCCTGCCGAAAGCCAACCGGCTCGCTAAGCCCATTTCTTCGCACGTGAATTTCGGGTGCGCCAAGTACTTCATCATGGTCGACCGGGAAGAAGCACGGTTCAAGGCCGGGCTGCAAATTGAGCGCGGCTTTGTCAAAGCCGAGCAGTACCCGGACTGCCAGCTGTGCGACGATTGGGACTGGAACCGGCTGGTCGCCGGACTGAAGGACAGCGGACCACTTTTGAAGGAACTGCGGAGATTAGCCGGTGAAGACTTCGGAATCCAGGTCGGAAGCTGGGAACAGCCGGCCAGGTACTCGTCGTCGGACTTTCCGTCCTCGTCACAGTTGCGCCGGGTGTTCAGCTCAATGCCGCCGGATCGTTGGGGCGGGTTCCAGGTCTTCTACCCGATGACGGCCGAGGAAATCCGGGCATCCACCGGCCAGGACCTCGTCGAGGCCATGCTGGCCATCTTTGAAGAAGTCACACCGGCGATGAACGAGTGCATGCAGATCCAGCTGGCGACGAAGGATCAAAGCCCGGCGCACGCATAACGAACGACGTGGACGGCGCGGACGAGGTGGGCAACTTGTCGTCCACTGGGTCGATTGGGTCCATTTTGTCCACTGCTGCCTGAATCCCATGAAAAGACGAGCTTTCATTCTTTCCCTCGTTCTCTTCTCGTCCCTCTCCCTGCGCGCGGAACCTCCCCGGTGGGCGGTCCGGGTGCACCCGGCTGTGCTGGCCGGCATCGACTATGCTGACTTGGGGAGCGGTCGCGTCTCGCCTGCGGAGGCGGTGACGAAGCTGAAGGCGCCTGATTTTGGCAGTCAGCTGGTCAGTTTCCTCGATCTGTGCCGACGACAGGGGATCTCGGAGATCATCCTGGACGGTGTTCAGCCCGAGCTGAAAGGTATCTATTTTCGATCACCGGAGCTTGAGAAACTCGGCTGGGTCGTGCTCGCCGATGTTCTCGGCCAATTGCGCGCTGAGGCCGCCAAACGGGACCTGAAGGCCGGGTTAAGTCTTTCCGAGCTGGGGATTCACTCTCGAGGGCTGTACGAGCAAGAGTACGGACTTCAAGCTGTAAAGGAGCTCTCGCTCACCGGCTTGGAGTCCGTTTTTCGCGACTTGTCAGGCACTTACAGTGTGTCCTCAGTGACCGAGGAGGAGTTCCCGGCGCTCTGGTTCCAGCCGCTG
>Ga0209593_10000988_pt1 | contig 12430 bp, 9 predicted proteins | sample PPLLaktember2015_3_FD_187260 | JGI IMG/M metagenome (GOLD analysis project Ga0209593, IMG submission 187260) | Freshwater sediment microbial communities from Prairie Pothole Lake near Jamestown, North Dakota, USA - PPLs Lake P7 Core (6) Depth... | ecosystem: Environmental > Aquatic > Freshwater...
AGGTGATGAAAAGCATGAGGATCCGATGCTGGGTAACCCAACCAACAAGCTGATGAAAACCGGCCTGAATATCCTGCATCATAAATCTGCCTGCTGCCTCCCGCCAACCTGACGCATTTCCAGAATCGTTTCTTTCCACCCGGTCTTTAAATCATAGTGTGGCACAAAACCGATTTCCTTTTGAAAACGACTGCTGTCAACGGCAATATCTTCTGTATATTTATCCATCATCTCTGCCGTCACCGGCGACTTGAAACCGGCAGCGCGGATTCCCGATTCCATTAAACGGATAAGCGTTCGTGTCGGCTCTACAGGCAATGATAAACGGGGCGGCCTGCGTCCGAGTCCCGAACAAATCGCTTCGATAATCGCGTTCATGGTATGGAAACTGCCATCTGTCACGTTGAATAGTCTACCCGCAGCTTCAGGATGAAAAACAGACTGCACAACAGCACGGCCGACATCCTTATCATAAATCAGCGTTCTCCGGTTTAATCCGTTCCCTACGGGAATAAAATGATGATTCGCCAAGGCATGTGTCATTCGCTCATAGTTTCCCTTGATGCGGGAACCATAAATCGCACCAAACCGCAAGATGGTTCCCGAGGGCCGACCATCCGCTCCTCTCGCATTCAGGACGATCTCCTCCGCCTCAAGTTTGGTCCGGGCGTAAAATGTCTCAGGACAGGGCTTTGAATCTTCCGTCAAGACTCGGCCGCCGGACTGTCCATAAACAGCAATGGTACTGAACAAAACAATGCGTTTTACACCCGCCTCAGCCGCCGCATTCACTAAATTGCTTGTCCCTCCTACATTGATTTTCTGATATTTTTCACAAATTTCAGGAGAAACATGAACAATATGCAGAAGCGCCGCCATATGAATGACTGCATCCACTCCATCCATAACAGCCCGCACATCAGACGCATCGGTAACATCGCCAGTAACAGCCTCCACGCCATCAGGCCAGAATCCAGCAGGCGGGGTGTCAAGCGAAAACGTGCGGACAGCATAGCCCGCATCGTGAACGGCCCGCACCACAACTGGACCTACCGCACCGGTAGCGCCGGTAATCAATATGCGGAGGGAGCGCGACATGGGTTAATCCATCCTCGTGAAATGAGATAAAAGTTGCTTTGCAGCCTTCGAAACCGAAAACGTGCTTTCCAGAAGAGCACGGGCGTTCAACCCCAATTGACGGCGCAGCGACTCGCTGGCCGCCAATCTTCTGGCATAAGAAATCAGCAGGCTGTCTTCACCATTGATGCAAACTAAACCGGCATTATTATTTTCCAGTATATCTTTCAAGTCATTGCCAGGGTTTATACTGGCCAGTATCGGCATGGAGTGATACATATACCCCAGCAGCTTGCCCGGGAAATTCTGCGTTCTCAAATTTCGGTCAAGGGAAATCAAGCCAACATCAAACTCGGATAACATCGACAGGTACTCTTGCTGCCCCACGGCATCATGTATGGTAATATTGGTTATTTGGTTTGAAACAATATTGGATGTTAGTCTGGATTTTTCACTTCCGTCACCCACCAACAGGAAATGCACATTTTGTTCACTTTCGATATTTTTCGCCAGTCGGATAATATTATCCATGTCCTGTGCGATTCCAAAATTGCCTCCGTAGAAAAAGACGACTTTCCCTTGTAGTCCCATCCGATCGCGGTAATTCCCCGGTTGAATATTGTCCTCTTTCAGCGCCGCCCAATTATAAAGCAGTTCGGTCCGATATTGCCGATCAAGACCATTCTCTTTAAAATAACTCAGATTCGCCGGCGATTGAACTCCAATAACGTCTGCTGCTCTGTAATTTTGGGATTCCTTCAACTTGAAATACCTGTAAGCCAGCCCTTCTTTTAAAACACCCGCATCCACCGCCCACTGTGGGAAAATATCACGTAAAATTAAATAAGACGGACATCTGTAAAGTTTTTTTAATCTCTTCACCAGAGAACCAAAAAAAATCGTGGGCGAATAGTAAACGATTAAATCACAGGGATTATCTTTTAAAAAACGCTTCCCTTTTTCCCAGATGAGCGTTGACAATCTGGCTTCATTGAAACCGCGCTGTGCTCTGGACGCCGTTTTTATTTTACCGGTGCGAACCCGTAATACTGTAATTCCGTTGTCCCGGGTAATTTCCGTGTCATACGAAATGCTTTCATCGGGGGCAACAACCAACGGGTCATGACCAAGACGATGGAATTCCGTCGCGAGATCATGAATCAGTTTGGCACTGGACATGGTACTGGGCAGGTAATAGACGACGAGAAGCAGGATTCTCATAAAATAAATTTATCCGTTGAAAATTATTTCAGTGCATCTTTCGGATGGGTTATTTGTTCCAGACTGTCCGGTTCACATAATCGGCGTAGCTCATGATGATACGGAGAACTTTCCGGGAGACATTTTCCACGTCGTAGTCATATACGATATTGAAAGGCCGGGTTGTTCCCTCATAATGAGATATGGTAACGGAAATCGCCTCCAAAACTCTTTCCGTTTTGAGTCCGCACATGATTAGTGTTCCGTCATCCATTCCTTCCGGCCTTTCGTGAGCCTGTCTGATGGTCACGGCGGGAAAACTCAATATGGAAGATTCTTCCGTAATCGTTCCGCTGTCGGAAATTACACAGCAGGCGCTCATTTGAAGCTTCACGTAATCAAGGAAACCAAGCGGCTTTAAGAAATGGATGCGATCATCCATTTTTTTCATGCCAAGGTTTTCCATGCGATTCCTGGTTCTTGGATGAGTGGAAACGATCAGCGGCAAATTGTATTTATCCGCTATAGTCTTCAAGGTCTCCATCAGATCAGAAAAATTGACCTCACTGTCGATATTCTCTTCCCGATGAGCGCTGACCACAAAGTAACGACCGGCAATCAGTTGCAGACGATCCAGAACATCCGATGCCTCAATTTGAGGGCGGTAATGGGCAAGGACTTCTTTCATCGGCGACCCGGTTTTTATCACCGTTTCCGGTTTCAGTCCCTCTGCCAGCAGGTAGCGGCGCGCGTGTTCCGTATAAGGTAAATTTATATCGCTGATGTGGTCAATGATCCTGCGGTTAATCTCCTCCGGAACCCTCTGATCAAAGCAGCGGTTCCCAGCCTCCATGTGGAAGATGGGAATTTTGCGGCGTTTGGCCGCGATGGCGGCCAGGCAGCTGTTTGTATCGCCAAGCAAAAGGAAGGCATCCGGATTTTCCCTGGCAAGCATATCATCAGATCTGGCAATTACATTTCCTATGGTATGAGCGGCGTTTTCACCCACAGCATTCAGAAAATGATCAGGCTTTCGGATGCCCAACTGCTGAAAGAAAATCTCGTTGAGTTCATAATCGTAATTCTGCCCGGAATGAACCAGAATATGGTTTGTGTGCTGATCCAGCTCATGAATCACCCGGCACAGTTTGATAATTTCCGGCCGCGTACCAATAAGTGTCACTACCTTCATTTTTTTTACTCCACGGATACTATTTGTAGTGAGGGTAAAGATCGGAATGAGCATCCACCCATTCTTTCATTTCCTGAACCATCTGTTCATAGGAAGGAACAACAAAAGAAAAATCCTTCCTTTTGCTTCGTAATGACTTGTCCAGACTCAGATCATCGTCCTTACGGATCGTAACACCGTTATTTCGGAAATAATGATTGAAAAGGACAAGCAAGTCATATTTGGAGATACTGACGTTGTTGACCAGATTATACAATCCGCAAAGATTCTCTTCAATCGCTTTTTCCATTGCCCTGGCAAGAGTAATGGTCGTGACGCCTGTCCACAACGCACCGGTGAATCCGTTGATGGTTCCTTTTTGCTTCATAAACCAGTTGAAAAGGCCGATGCCGTTCGCATTCATGTCGGGGCCGATGATTGAATTGCGGAACGTAAGATTTTTGTCATCTTCCACTTCACCCAACGCTTTTGACCGATCATAAAACGTTGTGCCGTCCCGCAGACTTTTTTCGTAGTACGGACCTGTGTTCCCGGCAAACACACAATCCGTGCTCATGTGAATCAGTTTCGTCTTTCTGTCCCTGAGCGTATCCGCAACAAAATGCGGCAGATAACTGTTCAGGTAAACCGCTTTGGAACGGTTTTCTTCCGCCTGCCGGTTTAATATGCCTATGCAATTAATAATCACATCATATTCACCATCCAGCAGCATGTTTTGAAAATTCGCAGTTTCAAAAGCATCCCCGACAATATTGTCGCAATAGGGAAAAGGCGAGAGTGAATATGCCGTAACAGCATGGCCACGCTCTTTAAAATAAAGCGTAATCAAATGCCCGGCCATGCCTATAGAACCTAAAATCAAAATCTTCATCATGAATTCTCTTGTTCTTTTTCAATCATTGATTACAACCCCAGATCATCCCTGATCATCGGAAGTTTCAACAGTAATTGGATCATCTCATCTTTATCTAAACGTCTGGTATTGTGCGAGTGATAATCTTCAAATGCAGAAATTCTTTCTTCCCCTTCAATAAAATACTTATCATAATTTAAATCTCTCCCGTCACACGGTATGCGGTAATAGTTTTTCAAATCTGTTGCTTTTGCCATCTCCTCGCGCGTTACCAGGGACTCATATAATTTTTCGCCATGCCGTGTACCGATGATTCGGATTTTTGATTTTACTTTATACACTTCAATCAAGGCTTTTGCCAAAACATCCAACGTCGCGGCAGGTGATTTCTGAACAAACAAATCACCATTCACCCCGTTTTCGAACGCATAGATTACCAAATCCACGGCATCATCAAGCGTCATCATGAATCGGGTCATATTCGGATCGGTGATGGTAATATCCTGTTTGTTTTTTATCTGATCTATCCATAATGGAATAACGGAGCCGCGGCTGGCCATTACGTTGCCATACCGTGTACAGCAAATCGTTGTTGCACCATCTTCACCCAAAGCCCGTCCCTTGGCGATGGCGACTTTCTCCATCATCGCTTTACTGATTCCCATGGCATTAATCGGATAACAGGCCTTGTCCGTACTGAGGGCAATAACATTTTTTATACCATGTTGGATTGCTGAATCCAAAACATTCTCTGCCCCGTAAACATTCGTACGAACGGCCTGGATGGGGAAAAATTCGCACGATGGAACCTGCTTTAGCGCTGCCGCATGAAAAATGTAATCAACACCTGCCATGGCATTGTCAACGCTGCGTTTATCGCGCACATCTCCAATATAGAATTTAACTTTTGGGTTCTGCAGCTGATGCCGCATATCATCCTGTTTTTTTTCGTCGCGGCTGAAAATGCGAATCTCTTTGATCTCAGAATCAAGAAATCTGCCGAGCACGGCATTCCCGAAAGAACCTGTCCCTCCGGTAATCAGAAGAATTTTGTCTTTAAACATATTCAAACCTCAGTCTTAAAAAATAATTTTTAGCCTTTTTAGATTGATTAATATATTGATTTTTGTTTTTTGCAAAACTGACCAAATCCCTTCAGGAGTCCTTACCGTATATCAGCAAAGATGCTTTATCTGCAAAATAAATAATGAATAGATTGAGAAAAATTGTTCCGAAAAGCAAATAGGATTGCATGGGAACATAACCAAAAGATAGATATCGAAAAGCCACAACTTGCGCAAGTAACGAACACAATATCACATTTTTTCCCCCCAGCCTGAATACAAAATATTCTATGATCGCGGCAATCACTCCCAGAACGAACATACCGGCAAACAAAAACAGGAATGACCCCGGATAAAAAAAGAACGCAATGACTCCCGGCAGGGAAATAAAATGAAATTTCGTCTTGTCTACAATGATATAGGGAGATTTAATAAAGGTATTATCATAAAAACTGGTTTCGTTCTCATTATAGGTTTCTTTCCAGGCCTTTTTCCACAAATCCAATCCGAGATCAGAGTAACTGGAAACAGCCATGACGCCTTCCATACCCACCCAACGGTCTACAAATAATTTTAAAGTCATATTGATGATCGATGGCAGAAGCGGTATGCCTTTTACCGTCAGGATCTGATCGATCACGCCTCGCGTACCTGCCGGCTGCGCTGCCACACTTTGTCTATCATTCGATTGTATCGTATTACCCTGTTTCTCTGGTATTTGCACGCTGGGTGCTTTTACCTCGGCAATTATATAAATGTTTTTTACTTCATTGCTTAAACGGAGATAATTGGAGAGGAAAAGCGAGCCAACTGATAAGGATGCAAGAACAAAGAGTGTGACTGCGAAAAATTGCACGTTTGATTTTATTGAATGAAATTTTCGACTGACAAATACTCCATAGATCAAGGCGCCTGAATTCAGAATCATCCCTCTGCTCAATAATGACAAATTTGAAACAAAGCTTTCCAGCAAACTTAAAAACATGGCTAGAAATGAAGTTTCCCTTTTGATTTCAAATTCAAATCTCAGGATCAATGCTGAAAAAGACGCTAAACCGAACAGCAGTAACCACTTATAGATTCCATTCAGGCCAAAAGGCAATGTCGTCCGGGTAATACCACCTCTCTGATAAATGCCGAAATACGCGTTTGTGACAGCAGTGATGAAAAATAAAACCACAAATCCCGCAAGAATGACTTTCCGATGACTCCGGTAAACACTAAAAAGCCCCTGCTGAGCAATTCCTTGTATCTTTAAAGGGTAATTGCAGGAGAGTTTTTCCCGTAAAAAGCTTGCAGACAGAAGACCGAGCATACCACAGGAAGACACCAGCAGCGCCGTGTCAAAAGCGGCTCCTGAACCATCAAAATTACCAACCGGTTCATTGAATAATCCACCGAAAAAAACAACCCGAACTGTGAGCTTCAGCCAAAACCCCAGCCAGAAAAAGATTCCTATGAACGTATCAAAAAAAATGGCGTTTTTTCTAAACCCAAAATAAAGTATCAGGTTAGCGACAATGGTGAACAGCACATAAACATATCCATTACCGGCATATCCTATGAAAGCAAAGACCGCCAGAATGGAAACCACTCCCCAAAAAATCAATAGTGCTATTTTGCTAGTATTATGGCTATTCATGCATCCTGCAATCAACCACCTCTCAGTCAGCTGTCGAGGCCTGAAATAAACGTTATTATGTCGCACACAGCCATGGAGAATTAACGCTTGTCCCGCGGTAGCGGAATTAAACTCGATAAGGATCTTCTGCCATATTCAAATCATACAACCTGCTCAACAACAGACCCCATAAAAAGAAAGTAAATATTCCGGAATAAGGCTGTCGGAGTCCAACCTTCAGGGAATTGTCAATTAGCAACAAAAACAGAGTAACGCAACACAGTCCTGTCAACCCCGGTGAAAGATAGATTATGTGTCTGCGCCGATAAATCATCGTACATGTGTATGTCAAAAGGGCCAAAACAGGAAATAAAGCAATTAAGCCAAAATGATAAATGAAATCGAGATAATAATTATGTGCGCTTGGATATTCGGCGCGATCTGGAATTTCATTATTGCCCATCAGTAATATTTTCGGTGAGCTCACAATTTTCACAATGTAATTGTACCAGTAATGCATGCGAATTAAAGTATTTACCGGAATTCTCATTTTGTCTAGTTTTTCATTTTCCTTTAGCTGCAGCAAGATCCGCTGTTCTTGCTGTCTTTCTTGCTCCTGTTGGGCTAAAAGTTGTTTGTCTGCTTTGCCCTTTTCTGTTTCAAGATCCGATGTTTGCGTGCTCTGCTGTGCTTGAACTTCTGTTTGTTGATGTTTCTGTTGTCGTAGTTTTTCCAGGCTCGCTGAATCTCCAAATTTAAATGCCACTGCTTCTGAACGAGATTTTGCGTAATATAAATAACTAAATGACAGTAATGCGCACATCAGAAAAATGATCATCGGGAGTTTCTCATGTTTTGAAAACCACTGAAATACAGTGAATCCCAACCATCCGGCAAGCAGCATAGCAATGGTCAGGAAAGACATCGATGCCGCGACATAAATGGCCATAAGCGGGGCCAAGATAAGCAACAAGAGCCTGTGCTTTGGTGATTGCCATAAAGCAAACAGGGCAATCAGATAGGCGCTAACCAATATCAAAGGGACATATTGGTAGCACTGATATATGCTGAATATCCCCAAAGATGGCGCAAGGTATATGAAGCCCTGATAAAAAGTAGCAATCAGGTGCCATGGGATAATTATGGCTAATACAAAGAGAAACATCTTTTCACAATAGCGACCGTTCTCATCCATTTTCCAGTGGTTATAGAGCTGTCCAAGAATAAGCGCAAACATGGGCAAAATGAACTGTATCAATAATATTAACTTGGCTTGCTGCTGTGAGGGATTAGAATGAGTTGAAATGATCGCAGCCATCGTCATAAGAATGCAGGTAAAGAAAATTGTGGAGAAAGAGATATATGCTCGCTTATATCCACTTAAGAGAATAATCCCTCCGTAACAAGCCAGAACAGACAAGGGTATGGGAAGATTAGCCAACACCCCGCCAGAATTATAATTGATCGTAGTGGCGCGGAATATACCATTGCTGATCTGAAAAAAAACGGGAAATAGCAGCATCCCTGCTATAATCATTCTGTTTATTTTATCAACTGGCTGCAACAGTTGCTCTGTCAAGTCCTTTTTTGAACTTAAATAGAAAATATAAGCAAGCAATGAGCTCAATAAATAAAGCCCGCTCATGGCCTTCATGCCTAACAGCCAATATGTAAATGGCACCGCTGCAATCAGCAATATATTACTCATAACATCCGGGCCAAATACGTCATGTTCCTCATCGTGCTGTAATAATCGCAAGCGTATGCGCTGAGCATAAACCATGATGACACCGCCGATGATGGATAGTCCTGTGGCCATCCAGAAAAAGGATGATTTTCCCGTCCAGTCCAAAACCGGCAACTCCAGAATTGAAGAGGCAGAAACAGCTAAACCCAAAATCAGAGACGTATACAGCACCATGCGAAGCATGAAAGGAAAATGACGATTCCCGCTACGCTGCTCATGAAGGACGATGCTGGGACCCAGGGCATTTGCAAACACTCCGCCTGTCAAACCACCAATAGCAAAAGCAGTAAATAAATTACCAGCAGCTTCTTTACCAACAATCAACAGAATCAGAAGCCGAAAAATGTATACGGTGATACCAATGATAACCGTAGACCCCAGGTTGGGCAATATGCTGGCAGAAATCCCCGTCAGCAAATCAGGAATGGCAACTAAACTCTTCCGGATATAACCGGCGCTCATGATTAAGGGTGTCAACGCCCAGATAAACAATCCAATCAATGGGTATGGTAAACCGCAAAGAAACCAGGCCAGAACCATTGTTAATAAAATAACTTGCAATATCAAATAAACCCGCGTGAATCTTTCATTACCTGAATGCTCCATTTCACTCAAGTGCACCTCGCCCAACCACTCCATACAACGACGAAGGATCAATGCGATTGCTAACAGACTGTCTACCCCCGCAGGAACAACGCTCAGCAAATAAGTCGCTCCAGCAAGCGGTATCAGTAATATAAGGCGTGACGCCATTACAGACTGAGCTGATATCCTGGAAGCGGGATTAAGGATCAGGCTCCTGGCATTGGCGGAAAAAGCGTAGAACAGCGCAAGTGTGGCGCCTTGAACGATACCAATCTCCGCAGCCAGGGCAACCTTATCTACCAGCCCGAGGACGACCAATAATACGGTCATGGCATAGGTGTTCACCATGAATGCTCCGGGAAAAAGATAATTAAATTTACTTGATTTCGGACACATTCAGTAAGCCTTTGTATAACTGTAAATATTTTTCAACAACAATATCCCAGACGTATCGCTGTGACACAAACTTCTTGAAGGATGAGGCCACGTCTTCTCTTTTACCGGGTCTGGTCAGAAGATAAATCAAACCATTTGCTATGCCTTCTGCACTTGCAGGTACCTCCAGAGCGGGATCAAGACTCTTGATTTCACCAAATCCACATTGATCGGTCACAATAACCGGGGTTCCACAGATACCTGCTTCCAATACGACGATAGACATCGCTTCCTGACGTGACGGAACCACCAGAACACTTGCCGCATGGTACGCGGCTGATTTCTCATCGCCACCAACATAACCTAAAAAATGTACACGCTCCGATATCCCCTCCTTCTTCGCCATCTCATGTAGAGCACATCGCATCCCTTCATCAGGACCTGCAAAAACCAGCTGGAAGTCAGGGATAAGACGGCATATCAAAAGAAATGCCTGCATAAGCAAGTCCGGGCCTTTAATGTAATTGAGACGCCCCACGAATAAAATGATCGGATTATCCGACAGCCCCTTACTATGTCTAAATGCCTTTGTGCTTTGTTCAGGGAAATCTTCCTGGTTGATCCCATTGGGAATCACTGTGACTCGCGAAGCGGGGATTCCAAAACTTTCAAAATATGAAAACTCGGCAGGGGTGACGGCGATCCAGGCCATCGCATTACGCATGATTCGACGGCCTACAATAAAGTTGTATAACCTCTTAAGCCATTTCGAGCGCCCAAAAAGCGGCATTGCGCCTGCAGGGCAAACAACATATGGCTTCTTAAACCGACGGACTGAAAAATATACAAGTGCATTGATCATTGTCCAATGACCCATTATGTGGATCAAATCAGCATCCCGCACAAGGTTCATGACTGTCTTGATCAAGTTCAGGGAAGGCTTCGGAAAATAAAACCGCTTATTAATACAGGGCAGCGTTATTATTTTAATATTCTTCAAGCCTCTCCGAAACTCCGGAGTCAAACCCAAGTCCAGTGTTAGAATTGAACACTCTACGCCCGACTTGACGAGAGACTTGCTCATTTGAACCGTTCTCTCGGCAGTCCCCCCCCCGTTTATGGGATCCAGAGTCATATTGATGTTCAATATTTTCACAGTTTTCCTGTCACCGAATCTGTCCCGCGTTTTTTGTACCAGTCGGCAAAAGATATCAAATCAGCCTCAAACGAATCAGTATATTGAAGGCCGGCTTTTATTAGTTTGTCGGCACAATACGTGCGGAACGGATGGGTATTCGATCTCCCGGCCAGTTTGAGCAGGACTGAGAGCAGAAATTCCGGAAAAGGAACCCTTGGCAATCGGTAATCCGGCACCCCGTATGCCTGCATTAAGCGCTTTTCCATGTCGCGGTAATTGTTCAACGGCTGTTCATCATCAGAAACAATAAATATCCCGCCGTTTTGTTTTGCTCCCATGCCGGCCAGGAAAACCAGCGCCTTAACCACATGAATGACAGAAACAAGGTTCATGCAGCGGCAATCGAACAGGCACGATTTCAGATAGTTCAGCATCCGGCTGCCGTTTGTGAGATCATCCGACAGTTTCAGCAGGTTTTTACCACCTTGGCCGAACACGGCTGTCGGACGTAGAATGGCCAGATCAAAATGGTCCTTCGCTTTCTCAGCAAAGAGTAGTTCCATCCTGTACTTGGTAACCTCATAGTGATTACCCGGCTCACACGTTGTCTCTTCAGTGACTGGATTGTCACGTGTTTTTCCCGCCACCACAGCTGTGCTGCAATGCACCAGTCTTTTCACGTGAGCTTTAACGCAGGCCTCGGCCAGATTGGCCGCTGCTTCCAGGTTACTCCCGTCCGATGCTCCGTTGAGATAAGCAAGATGGATTACCAGGCAGTCGGGAGTAAGAAAACCCGAAAGGGTTTCCGGTTTAAGAAGGTCTCCTTGAATAAGGCTTATCTTGCTGCTGCTTTCAGAAAAATAAGACTGGCGGGAATGAATCAGAAGACGCATCTCGATCTCCTGATGAGAAGACAAATATCTGACGAGGTGCTGCCCGATAAAACTGGCCGCGCCTGTTATTGCGATGCAGGAAGGGGTTTTGCTCATGCGCGCATGATCTTGCGAAAAAAGGGTTTTAATGGAGAGAATACCCGCATCATCAAATGCTCCCATGCTTCAACGGCATACATCCATGCATATATAGCCTGTGCCAGAAAACGTCGGTACCGGGAGCCGACTTCCGGTGATGGCGCCGCAAGAGATTGCTCCATAATCGTATCAACAAATTTTTTATACGTGTACTGACCCGAAGCAACAACATCCTCAAAAGCCCTTTTCACCAGTTGCGAACGCTTTCGGTCCAGGACAACTTCATGCAATACGTCGTCGAGGTTCGAGAAATCTTTTTTCAAAGATAAGTAATGAACACCCGGCTGCAGAATACCGTTATAATCTCCTTCCGTGAGAATCTGGCATGTTCGTGTTGCACAGCATTCCAAATGCCGCGGAGAAATGGCGTACAGCGGAACGCTGCCATCCATTCCGGGAAAGCAGACTGCTTCCACTTCTTCCATTTTTGCACATGGATGTTTCCGCAAATACTGATCTGTGCACTCCCGGATGCTGCCATTGAAATCAATCAATCCCGTACCACTTTCCACACCAATCGTATATTTGCACATGGCAAGAAAGTGAT
>Ga0209593_10000989_pt1 | contig 12426 bp, 9 predicted proteins | sample PPLLaktember2015_3_FD_187260 | JGI IMG/M metagenome (GOLD analysis project Ga0209593, IMG submission 187260) | Freshwater sediment microbial communities from Prairie Pothole Lake near Jamestown, North Dakota, USA - PPLs Lake P7 Core (6) Depth... | ecosystem: Environmental > Aquatic > Freshwater...
AACCCTTAATTTCTGGAGAGCTTCACGATTGCTTGATGGGTTGGCGAGTTACGCTCCTACGCAAATGATCTTATAATTGACTCATCCAACCTATCCCGGCTGTCTCAATAATCTAAGGGGAACCGAAACCATGCTGAAGAAAACGCTGACATCGCTGCCTGACTGGGCATGGCTCGTTCTCCTGATTGTCCTGGCGGTGGGCGTTCGCGTCGGGTGGATGCTGCTGTGCAACTACACCGAAGAGGATGCCTTTATCACCTTCCAGTTTGCCCGGCAGTTGGCCAGCGGGCAGGGGTTCGCGCATAACAGCGGGCAGCCGATCTACGGGACTACCACGCCGCTGCTGACCCTGCTGCTGGCCGGGTGGTTTAAATTGACCGGTGCGGACATGGTCAGCGGGGCGCGGGTTTTCGGGATGGCGGCGGTGGTGATCACCTTTATCTTTACCTGGTACGCGCTGACCGCGCTGCAAGTCGGGCGGGTTTCGCGGGCTGCGGTGCTGCTGCTTCTGGCGCTGACTCCGCGGCTGGTAGCGATCGATACCAGCGGATTGGAACAGTCCCTGGCGCTGGCAGGAATGGCCGCGGCCTGGTGGGCAGCGGCGCGCGGCCGGCCGGTCGCAGCAGGGGTGGTGTGCGGTTTGCTCTTGTGGGTACGAGTGGATACGCTGGTTTGGCCGGCGGTCCTGGTACTGTTGATGTTTTTGAGGGACAGGCGCGGCACGATGCGCATGGCTGTGGCTGCGTCCCTGGTGTACCTGCCCTGGGTCGGGTATGCCTGGTGGGTGTTTGGTTCGCCTGTACCGCATACCATCACGGCAAAATGGGTTTTCCACGCCCTATCCGGACAGCTGCCGCTGGCGAACATCTGGAGCGATCTTCTGAACGGGCTGCGACCTTTCCGCGGCAGCTTTAGCATGACCACGCTCAGCGAGATTTTCTCAACCGGGCTGCTCGGGTTGGCGGTCTGGCAGGGGCTGCGGATACGGCGCGTGCCCTGGTTGGCGGCGCTGCCCGCGTTTCTTGTGCTCGAAACTGCACGGCTGGTCGTGACGCGGGCGGTGTTCTCTACGCGCTATTTTGTGCCGCTCACCTGGGTGGTGTTGGTACTGGCGGGGATGGGGTTTGGGGCCGGTTGGGAGTGGGTGCGCTCGGGGAGGGGCGCGCGCTGGGGAAAATCAGGCGTTGTATTGGCGGCAGCCACTCTGACTCTGGGCGTGATCACCCACTCTGCAACCTGGCAGGCCCGGGTTCTGCGTGAGGCCCAGCTGTACAGACACGAGGGCAGCCTCAAAGCGGTGGGGATGTGGCTCAACCAGAACACGCCGCCGGGAGCCACCGTCCAGCTGGAGCCGCTCGGTTACGTGGGCTTCTACGCTCAGCGGGTGATGCTGGACGAGGTCGGGCTGATCACCCCGGCTGTAGTCGAGCTGAAGAAAAAGGGGTTCAACGATGCTTATGATTACCTGGCTGCCCTGGACCCGGATTATGTGGTTATTCATTGCGATGATGCCTTGAGTTGGGAAAATCGAGGGATACAAGCGCAGGACGGGTTCCAGAATTACTACCGGACGGCTGTCTTCAACCCTCTAAATTTCGACGCGGAGAGCCTTTCTCCAGCAGGGCGGGATGCCTGTTATGAGATCTGGGCGAGGGATATTATTGATCCTTGAACAGCGCCAGGTACTGCCCGTAGCCTTCCTCCTCCAATTTCTCCACGGGGATAAAGCGCAGGGAAGCTGAATTCATGCAGTAGCGCAGGCCGGTGGGACGGGGGCCGTCGTCGAAGACGTGACCCAGGTGCGAATCGCCGTGCTCCGAGCGCACTTCCGTGCGAGACATGAACAAATTGCGGTCCTCGCGGATCTTGATGTTCTCCTCATCCAACGGCTTTGTAAAACTCGGCCAGCCGGTGCCCGAGTCGTACTTGTCCAGCGAGCTGAACAGCGGCTCCCCGGAGACAATGTCGACATAAATCCCCGGGTGTTTGTTATCCCAATACTCGTTCTGGAAAGCGGGCTCGGTGCCCTCATGCTGGGTAACCCGGTACTGCAAGGGGGTGAGCTGCTTCCGCAGCACATCATCCGGTGGTTTCTGGTACTCGTCGTTCATCTGTTTCCTCCTTAGTGCTTACCGGTATTCGATCGGTCGAATGACTCGGAATAAAATGATCTATTATGTCTATATTATACTGCCGCAGGGTGAACGTTACCTGCTTTAGAATGAACAGGTCAGAATGAATATTGAGATAAAAACTTGGGACACAGAGTGCGCTGAAAAACGGAGGACGCTGAGAAAACTATATTTTTTTCAGGATAACAATTTTCTGATCCGTTCGGCGGGGATGGGAGGAGTGTGGCTGTGGTAAAAAGTCTGCACGCCGCGGGAGAGGAGAGCATGCCAACTGGCATGGACCAGCGAGTAATTTTCCGGGGCGACGTAATCCGGGGCGGGCAGGTCGCCGATAAAGGCGCTGCCGCTGTCCAGCACCAGCGAGATGCTGTCGTCGCTGTGGCCCGGGGTCTCGATGATCTCGCCGCGCAAGCCGATGGACTGCAGGACTGCCCGGCTGGGACTGATCAGGTCGTTTTTTTCGACGCGGATAGGAAGGTACCCGCCTTTTTTCTTGAAATAGGCGCGCAAATTTTCGAGGAAGGGGATCTGTTTTTCGTGGATGATCAGCCTGGCTCCGCTGAGATCCTTGATATTCTGTACGAGACCGGCGTGGTCGGGGTGGTGGTGGGTGAACATCACGTAGCGGATCTCGGAGAAGGGCAGCTGATAGGACTTCATCTGGCCGGTGAATTGAGCTAACTCCCAACCAGCGTCCACCAGCAGCTTCCCGCCCTGGCAGTCGATCAGGAAAAAATGGGTCGAGTTGACTGTAAGGGTGATGAGATTTTCCATATAGACGATATTCTACCCGAGGTTGGCAGCTGCCGGGACGAGTTTCTCAACAGGGATTAATCCAAAATGGTTTTTCGTTCGTACCTATATTGTGTAAACCTTATTCTACCGCCCATCTTCGGAAAAATGCTTTACCACAGGTGAACGGGCGGGAACCCGTTCGGAAGGAGTCTGCTCACTCTACGGCGCATAGAGTGGCCCGATGAAACAGGGGGAGGATCGCCTCCCGCATGGCGCCTCATTACAGCCATATCGCAAAAAATCCAGGCATGTATAAGCAATTAAAGCCAGCATAATGAAGACCTTCCCGAGGGCGAAAACCGCCCGCCGGGAATTACGGATTTAACGGGCGCCGGGTCACTTGATATTCTGGAGGGAGGTGGTCTAAAGAAAGATACTTGAATCACGTAGCCAGTCAAGTTGTTTACCTACTGTTAGAAGAGGATATTAGGAGGTAATTGTGATGGTAAAGAAAGGTTCTGTGATCAGGTTGACCAGGTTGGTATCCATCCTGGCACTCCTGGCGTTCCTGATCCCAAATGGGATAACAGCCGCTCAAGATGAAGGCCCGGTCATACTGGATCCGGCCCTGGGCGTTCGCACGGTCGTCGAGGGATTGACCACCCCCATCAGCATGGCATTCCTGAATGAAGATGAGATGTTTATCGTCGAAAAGAATACCGGCCAGGTCAAGCACGTGGTTGGGAATGCTGTCCAAAACGTTGTGTTGGACCTGGCGGTGAACTTCTCCTCGGAGCGCGGTCTGCTGGGGATCACCCTGGACCCTGATTTTGGCAGTAACGGGTTTGTTTACCTGTACTGGACGTGCGGAGCCACCGCGCCGCCAGCGGAATCGCCTTACTTCCCAACGCAGATCGAATGCGCGGATGAGCCGCTCATCGGGGATGATACAGAAGATATCCTGGCGGTGCCGCTGCTTGGCAACCGGGTCGACCGGTTTGTATGGGATGGCACGAGCCTGACCTGGGACCGCAACCTGATCAAGCTGCGGGTTTTCCAAAATGACGGCGCTCCCATCCCGCGCGGGCAGGGAGACGCGGAGCAGCTCCCGCTCGGCAACCATGACGGCGGGGTGATCACTTTTGGCGAGGACGGAAAATTGTACATCATTATCGGTGATGTCGGACGGCGCGGGGCACTGCAGAACCTGCCGTTTGGCCCGGTGCCCAGCGGGCAGGGGGAGGCGATCACGGCCGAAGGGCTCGAAGGACCAGAGAGCCAGGGCAACCTGCCCGAAGATCAGCTCGAGGGTCAGATCTTCTCGAGCAGGCGCGCCCGGTTGGCCCCGGTCGCGACAGACGACCAGTTTGGCGGTCCTCAGCCTGATGATGCGCATTACACCGGGGTGATCGTACGCCTGAACAACGACGGTACCATCCCCACGGATAACCCTTTCTACCGGATAGGCTCGAGGATTGGCGGCGAAATCGGCGAGAACATCCAGATGACGTTCGCTTACGGGATCCGCAACAGCTTTGGCATGGACGTTGACCCGGTGAACGGAAATGTGTGGATCTCGGAGAATGGTGAAGACGCCTACGACGAACTCAACCTGGTGCGTCCCGGCTTTAACTCAGGCTGGATCCAAACCATGGGCCCGGCCGGTGAGGTCGCGGATTACAAGGAGATCGAGTCCACCTCGCTGCATAACGAAGCTTTCCCCAACCTGCAGCAGTTCCGTTGGGGTCCGGAAAACATTGCCGATACGAAACGGGAAGCGCTTCGCCGGCTGTTCAGCCTGCCAGGCTCGCGCTTCTCCGACCCGGAATTTAGCTGGGAGTTTGCCGTGGCGCCGGCTGCGATTGGATTTGTCAAGGGCGAGGGTCTGGGAGAGAGCTACCAGGGCGACCTTTTCGTGGGTTTGTCCCTGCCTTTGCCGCTGGGCGGCCCGCTGCTGCGCTTTGACCTGTCGGATAACCGGGCGAAAATTGCCGGAATAGACGAACCGGAAGCTGAAAACGAGGATTTCAACAGCCTGATCGGCAGCGAAGATTTCCTGATCGGAACAAACTTCGGGGTGGTTACCGATATCGAAACCAGCCCGAATGGGAACTTGTTCGTTGTCTCGCTCTCCAGTGGAGCCGTATACGAGGTCTTCCAACAGACCGAAGCCGCCTCAGTGCATCTCAAGGCGTCGATGACCGGAACAGAAGAGGTTCCGCCGGGAGATCCGGATGGGACGGGCAAGTCGAATGTATCCCTCAACACTGAGAATAACAGCGTCTGTTTTTCAACCGTGGTTACCAACATCGCGCTGCCAGCGGCCGCCGCGCATATCCACGTGGGTGAAGCGGGAGTTGCGGGTGCGATCGTGATCCCGCTGACCCCGCCTGACGAGTTTGGGAATGCCGGCGGGTGTGTCAGCAATGTGGATCCGGCCCTGGTCCAGGCGATCATCGCTGAGCCATCCAATTACTATGTCAATGTCCATAATGCCGAGTTCCAATCCGGGGCTGTGCGAGGGCAGCTGACCGAATAATCAGGATTTCACGAATCCCCTGGCAGGTTTCGCAGGTAAAGGCCAGAGAAAGGAGCCTGCGAAACCTGTCAGGTTTCATTAACCACCGGCAAGCCCAGAAAATCCGAGTAACGCTGCATGGCGGCGACGAAGGCCTGATTTTCAGATTCGTTCAACGGGTGAAACAACCGGGAATGGATGATGAGCGAGTCTTTTTTGATTTCGCGCTTCCAGGTGCCCACCGTCTGGCCGTCGATCACCAGCGTGGAAAAATAGCTGTTCTCCGGGGTCATATTTTTGGCATCCTGAGGGTCCAGCGCGGCGCTGCGATCTTTGTAGGCAATAAAATACTCGTCGTAGTCCGGCAGCAGATAAGCCGTGCGGGAATCCTTCCTCAGGACCGGCGCCACCGAAAGAGAAGGGGGGAACCAATAGGTCTTGCCCTGGATGGTCTCCCGGACTAGTTGAGCCTGGACGGCCTCCAGGCCGGCGCGGGCCTCCGCGGTCGAGAGCCCCGACCACCAGACAAAATCCTGAACTGTCGCCGGACCCCGGCTGATAAAATAGCGCCGGGTGAGTTCGGCCAGAGCTTCATCACGCTCCAGGGTTTTAGCCTGGGGTACGCGATCTTCCAACAGGGCATAGGTATGCTGCTTGCCGCGCCGCGCGCCGCTGCAGACGATCCCGTCCAGCTCGGCGTGCATCATGATGTAGCCAAAGCGCAACGGGATATCCGTGGTGGCGATATTTTCCTGGTGTAAAGCAGTCCCAATTTCCGGGCGAGTGAGCTGTCTGCCGCCCCGCAGGACTTTGGCGATGATGGCATTGGCACGCTTGAGGAGCGCATCGTCCAGCTCGAGTTTGCGGTAATAGTAGGCATTCAGGACATGCACGCGCGGACCCGTCAGCGCCAGCATCCAGCGGATATCGGCCGGGCTGACAAAATGCCAGGTGGGACGCAGCAGGTGGGTGCGGAGGATGGACCCCTCGTTATATGCTTGTTCGACAGCGGCGTCTTGTACGCCCAGCAAGCGCTGACCGAGCGACCATTTTGCGCCAGGGTAGTCCTGAGCCTGGACGGCGCCCAACCGGGTCACCAATTCGCCGGGACTCTTATCGGTTGGCCGCACCAGCATCTGGTTATCAAGGCGCTGAACTGCAATCTCGATTGGACCCATTGATCCTACTTCCCGCCCAGGGCGGGGTTGCAAATCCTCTTTTCACCGCCCAAACCGGGTCTCCCAAGACTGTCCGGCCCCGGTTGGGTCTTCGAGAATTCGTAATTGACTTTGCATACCCGCCCTACTCTCCGGCGCCTTCTGTCGTCACCGGTTTTTCGACGATGACCGGATTATTCAGAATGATCGAATTGGGGACTAAAATACGGCGGGTGGGTTGGTCCAGGACGGTATAGCGCAAATTGATCTCGGTCACCTCGCCTTCGTTGCCGGTGACGCTGATGCGGTCGGTGCGGCGGAATGGCTCGTACATGAGGATCAGGATCCCGGAAAGGGTGTTGGAGATGATATCTTTCAAGGCCAATCCCAGACCAAAGCTGGCCAACCCCAGCCCGGCGACCAGGGCGGTGACATCGACCCCAAGCGTCCCGAGCGCGGTTACGATCCCAAGTACGAGGGCGGTTGCAAAGGCGATCTGCTGAAGGATCAGGTTGAGGTCTGGGTTGAGCTTGCGGGCTACAACAACCCGGCTGATGACCCGGCGTACCAGGCCGCCCAACCAAAAAAATATCAGCAATACCAGACCGGCCAGGGCCAACCTCAGGGCAATCAGGCCGAGAGTCACCAGGAGCTGGGAATACCAGGGGGATTCAGGCGTCATGCAATTTCCTCCGATTTCGATTTTGCTTTCTGATTTACCAGCGGAAACCCAACAGGTTCCAGTAGCTCAACCACGGAATGAACAGGAGAGCCGCCAGGCTAAAGAAGGTGTAGAAAGCCAGGGTTTTCACGCCTGGAGCGCGGCGCAGCCACGAGAAAATGGTCAGCACGGGCAGAGCGAGGGTCAGGATGCAGTTGGCCAACAGGACGACAAAGAGGGCGGCCAATCCGGGGGGCATACCGTAGGAAAAATCAGTACCAACGCTCAACTCGACCAGCAGCACCGCCATACAGACCAGATTGATCCAGGCTACCGCGGCCGGCAGCCAGAACAGGACAGACGGAGGCGCCTGGTCGGGGCTGCGGGTTATTTTCGAGCGATGTTTGCGCAGGGCAAGCAGGGTAAAGCCGATCCCCGCAGCCAGAAAGAGAAATAGAAAAACGAGCAGCAGGGTGTAATGGAAGGGGCCGGATTCGTACCAGGCAGTCTTTTCTGCCACGAAGGGACCGGCGGCGAAATAGCGGACCCGGCCGCCAGCATCGCTCTGGAAGACAAAGTGCTGCTTGCCATCCTGGGTCAGGAAGTGGAGCGGGGCGATCTCGGCCATCCGCACGGGCTCGTCCCGGTCTTCAAAACGAACCTCCAACCAGCCGCCTGGGGCGGCCGAAACCCGGATATCATCCGCCCAGGTCAGGCGGTCCAATTTGGAGAGCGAGGTGCGCGAGTATCTCGTCGAGCGGTAGCGGCCTTCCAGGTCGGCGAGCTTTTCCGGTGGGTGCGAGGGTGGCGGTACGCCCGGCCCGAGGATAGGATAGTAATGATCGAGGAAGCGGTCGAACAGGTCGTTTGCCAGATCCAGGTCATCGTCCAGGTTATAGGCCAGGAAGTAGCCTAAATCCTCAGCGGGTAGCAGAACCAGGTGGCTGTTGGCTCCACTGCCAGCCCCATCCTTGGAGAGGATCCGCAAACCGGGGCGGAAAGTTTCGACAAAACCCATCGCATAACCGGGCGTGCCGGGTTTATAGCTGAAGGTGGGCTTGAAAAGCTCATCGATAGACTCTGGCTGCAATACGGGATCCGCCTCTGGCGGTCCGTTTTTCAGCAGGGTCAGGATCAGCCTGCCCATATCCGCGGCATTAGCGGTCATCGAGCGCGAAGGTGGATCCTGGAAGAGCGGAAAAGGTACAGGGGACAGCTCATCCGCCAGGAACTCGTAACCCTGGGCCAGGCGTGCCTGGCCTGGAGGCGGCTGGCGGTAGCTGCTGCTCTTCATTCCCAGGGGTTGAAAGATGCGAGAATCCATATAGTCCAGGTAATCCTGGCCAGACAGCGTCTCCACCAGCGCTCCGGCCAGGTCGAAGGCCACATTGCTGTAGAGGTACTGCCGGCCAGGTGGAAAAGCCCGGCGGGGTGGGTGCTCGCTCAGGAACTGTTCGAGGGTCAGTAAACGGCTGGGGTCGGGTGCTTCTCCGCCGATATCCTGGAGGTCAAAATCCAACCCGGCATTGTGGGAGAGGACCTGGCGCGCAGAGAGCGGCTCGGGGAAGCGATCGGCGGTGAGGATGCGGGGGAAGAGGGGACGGATATCCGCGTCCAGATCGAGGCGGCCTTGTTCGACCAGCTGCATGACCGCCATGGCGGTCAGCGACTTGGAGACCGACATGACCCGCCAGATGGTGTCCTGGGGATCTACGGAGATGTTTTTATCGACGTCGGCGTAGCCAAAGCCGTGTGAATAAAAGACCTGGCCATCTTTGACGAATAGAAAAACTGCCCCAGGGATGCGGCTGGCAGTCATATGGCTGGCAAATACCGGTTCGAGGAAGGCTGCCAGCTCCTGGGGATCGTCGGGGCCAGCGGGGTGAGGCTCGAGAAGGGGGGCGATTGGGCGCGGCGCGGGAACAAACTGCGCATAGCCAATCAGGTATACGAGTATGCTAAAGAGGTTTAGAGTAGCCCGCCAGAATGCCATCCCGGATACCCGTAAGGAAGGTACACATATGCGAAATCGTCAAACGTAGAGCAAATTTATCAATGGGTATATGATACCCGATTTTAATATTTCCCGTATTCCTGGATTGTCTCCCACATGGCCATGATATTCTCGGGAGGGACATTGCCCTGGATGTTGTGGACGGTGTTGAAAATGAAACCACCCCCCGGCATCAGGTCGGTGAGACGCTTGCGGACATCCGCGCGGACCTCTGCGGGGGTGTGACTCTCGTCAAAGGCGTTTTGGGTATCCACGCCGCCGCCCCAAAATGTGATGTCTTTACCATACTCACGCTTAAGCTCGGCCGAGTCCATGTTATAGGCATTAACCTGCACCGGGTTGAGGATGTCGACGCCTACCTCGATCAGATCGCGGATCACGGGGCGGACCGCGCCGCAGGAATGGAAGAAGATCTTAGCATCGCTGCGCGAATGGATATAGTCGAACATTTCTTTGTGGAAGGGTTTGAGCTGCCGGCGGTAGGAAGTGGGAGAAATCAGCATCCCGTTCTGACCGGCGATATCGTCGGCCATCTGGACGACATCGATCGGGATGCCTTCCATCACGGCGAACATCTTTTCCCAATAAGCCATCTGCAGATCCATATATTTGTGCAGCATCTGCCCGGCCATATCCGGGTCGCCGGCCCAATCCGCGTAACCATCCTTGTAGCCGCGGGTCCACATATACAGCTCGAAGATCCCGGCCGAGATATTGCCGACGATCAGAGCGCGTTTTTCTTCCTCCAGGACCCGCAGCGAAGCCTCGCGCAGACCGGCAAACCGGGAAGGGTCGAGAGGGTCGGGGAGCTGGTAGCGGTCAATGTCTCGCGGGGTGATCTCGCCGCTCAAAGGATGGTCGAACATATCATAATACATGCCGTTGTCTGTGGGCATGCGCCAGCCAACGCGGTACTCGTCGTAGAAATAGGTATACTGACCATCGGGGGTTTCGTGAAGATCGATCTGAAAGCTGGCTGTGGAGCGGGGGGAGACGTTGCGCATATCCACCCCCAACCTGTCCATCACGTCATCGTCTACCGCAGCCAGCTGCTGCAGCATGTCGACGATCTTGATCTCTTTTTCCGGCAAACCCAGATAGCTGCGCAGCCGGCGATAAGCCCTGGCTTGAATACCGGTAACTACGGTCCCACCCATATCAAATGGAACCCGGTCTGGTTCGCGATGGTTCAGTGCAGTCAGCACGCGTTCTCTGGAATTCATATCAAATCTCCTGATCAATCTCAAGTTCCTGTTTACGAGATAAAGACATCCTGCAATGCCCGGAGATGGGCGCGCAGATTTTCAGGTGGGGTCTGATCGGGGATCTCGCAGCCCGCCGCACTAAACCCGCGCGGTCCACCGGCCTGGACGCAGTACCGCGCGGCGGCATAGACTTCGGCGGGTGAGCCTTGCAGGATGACCCCGACCGGGTTGAAATTCCCACAAAATGCCGCCTGCTGGCCATAGCGGCTGGCAGCCGACTCCAGGTCCACCATCCAATCCAGATCGATGATATCGGCTCCACTGGCGACCATATCGGGCAAGAGCCGGGTGGTGTTCCCGCAGATATGCAAGCGCGCCAGGGCGCCCATCGCATGGACTGCGCTAAAGATGCGCTGCTCGTATGGGAGGGCAAACCGGCGGTACATGGCCGGGGCGATCTGCGAGGCGATTGCGTCTCCCAACCCGATGATGCGGGCGCCGGCCTCGATCTGCAGGCGGGCAAATTCGATCGCCACTTCGACGCAGCGCTCGAGCAGCTCCTCCAGCCATTCCGGCCGGTCATACACGTCCAGCAGCAGGCTGCTGCTGCCGCGCAGGTCGCCGGCCTCGGCCAGGGCGCCCTCTACCCAGCCCATCACGGGTATCTCGTCTCCACCCCACTGGCACATCAAGCGGACTGCTTGCAGCCGGTCGAGCATGCGCAGGCTGGCAGCCGGATCCGGTTTTGGCAGGCGGCGCAGGTCCTGGGGATCAGCCAGCAGGGGCTGACGGCAGACCGGCAGCCCATCCGGGGGAAACTCGATCTGCGCCCCAAAATCGGCGGTTTCACGGTACGGATCCGAGAGAGACTGGAAGAGATCGACCGCGAAATCTGTCACCATGGCGCGGTTTGCTTCAGCTAACACGCGGTAGTCCAGGTAGAAGCGATACAACGGCTCGTGGATATAGTGAGCCGCAAAGGTCATGTAGATATTGAAATTAGGCGGCCGGTCTACCGGCGCGCCTTGCAGGCGTTGGGTCATCCGCTGGAGAGAGTTCATCGGTTCTATTCTCGCAAGGTTTACCCGGCGCTTGCCGGCATGCCGGCCCGTTCGCGGATGGCGGTCCGCAAATAGTCGTACACATCCTGCCGACCTTCACGCAGTGGACGGCGGACAGCATCGTATTTGCCGCCCTTGAGCAGCCCGACTACCGGTGAATACTGCGAGCAGATCACCATGCCCTTCTTGGTGACGCTGTCGAGCAGCCCGGTGAAATAATCCTGGTAATCCAACGGGGTATAATCGCAGGCAAACAAGACGATGCGGTCTTCGAGCTGCTGCTTGAGCCGGGCGAAGGCGGGGATATTGTAGAGCATATAGGTGTTGATCGCCAGCAACCCTTTGGTGTTCAAGAAGTTTTCGGCGTGATGGGTAGCATTCCCGCAGTAATGGATGGCGCCGCCGCCGAATTCGGTCAGGATCCTTGAGTTATACGGAACCACAAATTGTTTATAGGATTCTTTGGACATGAGCACCGCGTCATCGTCAGAGAACCAGACCCCGCCGTGCCCGCCCAGGTAAACCTGCTGGTCGCCAATGCAGTAATCCAATGGCTCGCCGATCAGCTGCTTTTGTTTTTTTACCCAAAGGATCAAGGTCTCGGTGACCTTGTCCATCAGCTCGTGCATGAGGTTGGGATGGTCGTACATGAGGTAGATCAGCTTGTCGTAGCCCATCAGCTGGTTGGCGGTGGTCAGCGGACCCTGGAAATCGGTGATCCCGACCGGCAAAAAGCTGTTGGCCTTCATGTAGCGGATAAATTCCAACACCCTGGGCATCAGCCCGTCTTTTTCGGGGTCGGGAAGCTGGAGTTTGCGGACATCTTCAGGGGTCTGAACCGGATAATAGCGCGGGTTGGCAGCCGGGTCCTGCTTGGGATAGAATTCGATCTGGCACCCCAGGGCAGAAGCAGCGACCACGGTTCCGAACCAGGGCATCAGAT
>Ga0209593_10000998_pt1 | contig 12364 bp, 6 predicted proteins | sample PPLLaktember2015_3_FD_187260 | JGI IMG/M metagenome (GOLD analysis project Ga0209593, IMG submission 187260) | Freshwater sediment microbial communities from Prairie Pothole Lake near Jamestown, North Dakota, USA - PPLs Lake P7 Core (6) Depth... | ecosystem: Environmental > Aquatic > Freshwater...
GTTTACCCAGCTTACCCAGGTTTTTGGAGACATTCCATACAGCCAGGCTTTAAACGGAGATGCCGGACTATTCAAACCCGCATATGACACACAGGAGGAAGTATACCTGGGCATTCTGCAGGAACTCGGGGAGGCCAATGATATGCTTGAAGAAGCAAATGGAGAGATAAGCGGCGACATCATATATGACGGCGATATCCTGAAATGGAAAAAGTTGATCAATTCATTCAAAATCAGGGTGCTGATTAGTTTATCAGCCAAGGAAGGCAATATGAATCTGAATGTCGCCGGGCAATTCAGGGAGATCTATGAGAATCCCGGAACATTCCCCGTTTTTGAAAGCCTGGATGACCAGGCCCAGCTCGTATTCTTCGACAGGGATGAGAACCGCTATCCTTTATTCAATGACCGTTCCATCCAGACCGCAAATTACATGGAACGCACCTTTGTTAATCTCCTCAAGGCCAGGAAAGATCCCCGTCTGTTCCAGTTTGCCTCGCCGGAAAGAAAGGCCATCCAGGTTGGACAACCCGGATACCAGACCAGCTTTTCGTCTTTCGGAGGGCTTGATGCCGGAGCCTATGTAAATGATAATGTGATCTTGCTGACGGAAAAAGGGGAAGGATCACCCTTTAATCCAAGGTATTATTCCGATCCTGAAAATGAACCCTCCATTGCCGTGGGATATCCTGAACTTTTGTTCAACCTGGCCGAGGCAGCCTTGCGGGGATGGATAGTGGCCGACACAGCTGATCTGTACAGGAGGGGAATTACTGCTTCCATGCAGTTTTATGGCATCGCACAGGCAAAAATCAATGCCTGCCTCTCAGAACGCCTTGTGGTATTTGACCCGGCAAAGGCACTTGAACAAATCAGCACACAGAAATACCTTGCATTCTTTCTCAATTCGGGATGGGAATCCTTCTATAACCAGCGCAGAACCGGGATCCCTGATTTTGTGGTCGGGCCATCCACCCAAAATGGCGGGTTAATCCCCAAAAGGTGGTTATACCCGCAGGATGAACTGGACAACAATTTTGAAAATGTGGCCCCAGCCATTAACAGGCAATACGGCGGACAGGATGATGTGAATGGTGTAATGTGGCTTTTAAAACCTGAATAGGCTGCAAGTCGGTTATGAAATCAGGAATGAGGAAATACCTTGTCTTATTGATCGTGTTTTCCGCTAGTGTGAAGGCACAGGAAATTAAACCCTATTTGCAGTCCCCATCGCCCGGCTCGGTTTGGATTTCCTGGAAAACTGATTCAGGGATAGAATCACTGGTTCAGTTCGGTGAGGATTCCTCCAACCTGCAGCATACCGTCTCCGGGAATTGTGAAATTCTGTCCATGGACAGCAGTTATTTTTATCACAGCGTCAGACTGACCGGCCTTGAAGCAGACCATTATTATTATTACAGGGCAGTTACGGGAAGTCTTTCATCTGCAGTTTACCGTTTCAGGTCTCAGCCGCCAACAGGACAAAAATCCGGCATCTACCGGTTCCTGATCCTGGGCGATCACCAGATCATTAACAGTGACAGGTACGAGCGGTTGATGCAGGCTGCCCGGGAAAAGGTACGGGAAAAATTCGGCGGCAGAATAGAGGATCACATTAATCTGATCATCAATGACGGGGACCAGGTGGATAAGGGCACCCTCGATCAGTACGAACATGTCCATTTTGAACAATCGGCCTCTCTGTCAGGTAACATACCCATAATGACCACGGTAGGTAATCATGAAACATACGGAACACCGGGGCTTCCGCTTTATTATTCGCATTTCTTTTATAACGATCTGGGATATAAGGGAATTTCAAGTCCTGGCGGCGAAAATTATTATTCCTATCAGGAAAAAAACCTGGTATTTATTCATCTCAGCAGTGAGCATCCTACCCATGAGCAGGTAGAGTGGGTACAGCAAATCGTTGATTCAGTAAAGGCGGATACAACGGTTGACTGGATGATAAGTGTTGCCCACCGTCCAATCCAGGCAGAACAATATGTCGGTGACATCTCTGTATATATTCGTGACCGGATAATCCCCATACTGACACAAACGGAAAAGTGCGTCCTGCATATCACGGGTCATCATCACCTGTATGCAAGGGGACAGTTGCGTGATTTTCCGGTATACCATATAATTTCAGGAGCTGCAGCATGGGACCAGTATTGGGGTCAATCCACGGAAAAAGATTTTGATGATGAACAGAAGACCATTGACTACTGGACCTATCAGATTGCCACAATTGATGACGGCAAAAAAGAAATGACGGTTGAATCCTACGCCATAGGCAGTCCAAAGCTGGGATTTACCCTCAATAACATACTGATCGACAGCTTTTACAGGAAAAAGGATTTGCCTCCACCGGATAAACCGTCCATTGTCACTGTTCCCGGGGATACGATTACCCTTCCGTATACTTTTACCAGTTCCCCGTACTCAACCAGCACCAACGTGCCTTATAACAGCGTCCGGTTTCAGATCTCAGCTGACGAAGATTTTTCAGATCCCGATATCGACCTGATCATGGATTATGAAAACCTGTATGGAACAACAGGTTTTCCGGATTATAAACCGGTTGATATCAACAATGACCTGGATATTTTCAGGTATATCGTAGCCCGTGATAAACTGCCTGATGGCAATTGGTTTATCCGCACCCGTCATCGTGACAGAAACATTGAATGGTCGGAATGGTCAGATCCTGTTCATTTTATCGTAAAGGAAAGTTCAGCCGTGTTAACCCATATTGCCACAAACAGCAATATTTACCATACGAATGAGGATATTGAAGTGCAATACCGGTTCGGTCCGGGAAATCCTCTGGACTGGATCGGAATCTATAAAACGGGTGATATTCCGGGATCCGTTTCTTCGACTGCATGGGAATATGTCAGCGGTGATTCAGGTACAGTAAGCCTTAAGGTTTCAGAACAGGGCAAATATTTCATTGCTTTTTTTGAGGATGATGGATACAATGAACTGGCAGACAGGATACAGATATATGTTATCAACACACCGGTCCTGGTATTGAATAAAAAAGGTTATGATGCCGGCGAAGATATTCGGGTTGATTACAGCAAAGCACCTGCATTTTCCAATGACTGGATTGGAATATACAGGCTTTCCGATCACCCCGGTACTATTGGTTCCACCAGATGGAGTTACACCACCGGAATACAAGGAAATGTTATTTTTCAGGGTTTGCCGGCCGGATATTATTTTGCCTGCTATTTCCTGGAAGACGGATATACCGAAGCATGTGACAGGATTATTTTTTCTGTGGGATCTGACCTGGCAGTTGTGAACACTGACACCACCATATATAAGCAGGGTCAGGGCATTGTCATCCGGTACGAGAATAGTCCCGGAACCGGATCCGACTGGATGGGTATATTGAAGCAAAATGCACCTGCCGGTACTGCTCCGCTTGTTGACCGGCAATTCATCGGTAACATGCCTTCCGGTTCAGTGAATTTTGATACTGAACTCGATCCCGGAGAATACTTTGCTTCCCTTTATATCAATAACTCAAGCCTGCGCGTTTCGAATAAAGCCCTCTTTGTTGTTGAATCCCCTGTTTCCGGGACAGATCCCTATCCCGGGAAAAAAGACATTAGCCTTTATCCGTCCCCTACTTCCGGAATCCTTCATATCAATTTCGCCGGTATGGAAGCCGGAAATGTTTCAGTAAAAGTTGCATCCATGGCAGGGGTACCTGTACTTGAAAAGCAGCTTTTGGTTTTGCCGGGAACTGTTTCAGGAGCAATTGATCTTTCAGGTGAGCCTCCCGGTATTTACATGGTTTTCATACGGTATGGCGATGAATTGATAATCAGGAAAATTGTACTTCAATAATAACCAACATGCAAACAAAACAAATTTCAAGAAAGGATTTTTTGCAAAAAACGGGTACGGTTACGGCAGGGGTCATGTTGTCTCCCCTGGCAGGCAGTCATGCATTCGCCGTGCAGCCCGCCAAAAAAATCAGGATTGGTCTGATTGGTTGCGGAAGTGTTTCAGGGGTTTACCTTCCCCACCTTAAAGAATGCCCCTATGCCGAGGTGGTAAGCACCTGTGATATTATCTATGAGCGGGCCCAAAAGCGGGCTTCGGAATTTGCGATTCCCAATAGTTATCCTCACATCGATCAGATGCTTACCGGCGTCCCGTTCGATCTGATGGTGAACCTGACGGATATGCAGGAGCACGGCCGGCTTAATAAACTGGCACTGAACGCGGGCAGGCACGTTTGGAGTGAAAAGCCCATGGCCAATTCGTACCAGGAGGGGCGGGCACTTCTCGACCTCGCCATAAAAAAGGGACTTAAGATCTGGGGTGCTCCGGCTGTGGTGAACAGCCCACAATTTGCTTTTATGTCGAATGCCATTAAGCAGGGGAAATTAGGGAGCATTTCAGCGGGTCATGCCCATTATGGTCACCTGGGTCCCACCTGGTCCGCCTTTTTCTATGAAAAGGGAGGCGGAAGCCTTCCCGACCTCGGCGTCTATAACCTGGCTACACTGACCGGGCTGCTGGGTCCGGCCAGACAGGTCTCCGCCATGACAAGCATTGTCACCCATAGCCGTCAGACAGATAACAAGGGGTTAATTAATGTGGAGGCAGAGGACAATGCGATGATTCTGATGGACCATGGAAATGGCGTTCTATCGCATGTCCAGAGTGGTTTCAATTATTTCGATCCTTATGGGCACCAGGGAACCGGCCAGAATCAGCATACGATATCCATTTGGGGCACAAAAGGAAATATGGGCCTCGTAGGATACGACTGGGCACCGTTTGGTGTTGACATTGCCACCCTGGATCACGAAGAACCCATTAGGGAAGTACCCGATGCCGATGCCTATGTATGGCAGCAGGGCGCTTCGGTCATTGCGGAAGCTCTTGTCACGGGGAAGGAACCCCTCATCAATGCCGAACATGCCCTCCATGTACTTGAAATAATTGAAGCAGCCCGAAAGTCAGGTGAAACCGGTAAGCGTATCGACCTTGTGTCAAAATTCAAATGGCCGGTATTGTAAAACAGAGTTGAGGGACGAGACCGCACGACCGCACGACTGCACGACTGCACGACCGCACGACTGCACGACCGCACGACTGCACGACCGCACGACTGCACGACCTACTACCTCATCCAAGATCGCGTACCACCATCTGGATCGTGCTTTTGGTGCGCTGACTGAGAATCAGATCCTTATTGATAAGCACACGCCTGATGGTATCATCATCATAATACCTGATCGTGATCAGCTCAAGTCCGGAAGTGCTGCCCACCCTGAATTCTCTTTCCAGGTCAGTCAGTACGCCCGGGATACGACTGCGGTCATTGTTCACGCAGACATCAAAGCTGACGGCTGAGTTTTGCATCAGGTTTATTTTCAGTCCATAACATGCAAAACAGCGAAATATCTTTTCCAGATTGTCCTCGGCAATGAAAGAAAAATCAACCGGGTGAATGTGGATCAGCACCTGGTCCATCTTAAAAATAAATGAGGGTATCAGTTTCTCATAATCATCCTCCCCGATCACGGTTCCCGGATCCGCAGGATGCAAAAACGACTTCACATACAGCTTGATCCCCTTGTTTTTCAGGGGTTGAATGGTTTTGGGATGTATGACGCTGGCACCGTAATAAGCCAGTTCAATGGCATCCACATAGGAAATCTTTTCCAGTCTTATCGTATCATCAAACCACTTGGGATCTGCATTCAGGACACCCGGAACATCTTTCCATACAGTTACCGAATCCGCTGATAATATGTGGGCCAGGATGGCTGCCGTATAATCCGAACCTTCTCGTCCCAGCGTTGTGACCAGATTGTCCCGGGTTGATCCGATAAATCCCTGGATAATGAATAACCGGTTTTTACCGAAGTCAAAATTTTCCTTTACGAGGCGCATGGAAGCCTCCCAGTCCACCCTGGCCTCTCTGAATGTATTATCGGTTTTTAGCAGCTGCCTTGCATCTACCCACTTGTTCTCTATTCCTCTGTATTGAAGGTATTTACTGACAATAATGGTGGAAATGATCTCTCCCCATGAGACAATCTGATCATATTCCTGGTTATATGATCCTGTCGGGGTAATATCCAGTCTTTTTTCAAATCCGGAGAAGGCACTATCCAGCACGTTAAAAAGTCCGTCCCCCCGGGGCATGAGGTCGTCGGAAATCTTAAGATGATAGTTGCGGATTTCCGTCAGTTCAGAGAGCGCAGCGGCTTTATCGCCGGAGATATAGGCATGCAGAAACCGTTCCAGTGCATTGGTGGTTTTACCCATTGCCGATACCACCACAACCAGGTTTTCCCGGTAATTTTGCAGGATGGAAGCGATATTTTTCACGGATTCGGCATCTTTCACTGATGCACCGCCAAATTTGAATACCTTCATGGACTTGCCTGTTTTTGTTTCAAAAATAGTCTTTTCAGAATACATTTTCTTTACCTGATCCGGGCTCCTCTCCCTGTTTTCTTTTCCAGTTATGCCAATAATCCTTACTTTTGGAATTCATTGATCAATTTGTTTTTCTTTGGCCTTATCAGAACTTATCCAACATTACCGTCGGCACCCCCGGTTCAATAGCCTGACTGACCTTCTGGTTTCAGCCACGAATCAGAAGATCCATTGTTCCGGTCTCACCGGATCCTCCAAAAGTCTTTTGGCGGCAGCCATTATCCCGCAAATTTCAGCCTTACATCTTGTAATCCTTCCGGAAAAAGAGGAAGCTGCTTATTTTTATAACGATCTCATAAACCTCCTCGGCGGAGAGAAAGTGCTATTTTTCCCATCATCCTTTAAACGATCGGTGCACTATAACCAGCTCGACAGCGGCAATATTATCCTGCGTACGAATGTGATCAACAGGTTGGGAACCAGGAAGAAATATGAAGAGAATGAGTACCTGGTTCTGGTCACTTATCCGGAAGGACTTTCTGAAAAGGTAATTACGCATAAGAAACTGATAAAGAATACATTGCAACTAATTAAGGGTGAAAAGGTACCTATAGGATTTATCCGCGAAGTAATGGAAGAATACCGGTTCACAGAAGTTGACTTTGTCTATGAACCCGGACAATATTCGATCCGGGGAAGTATATTTGACATCTTTTCTTTTTCAAATCCTGATCCATATCGCATTGATTTTTTCGGGGATGAGGTGGAGTCAATCCGTTCCTTTGATGTCGAGACCCAGCTATCAAAGGGTCTGCTTGAAAAGATCAGCATACTGCCCAACGTGCATGAGCTTACAATTGAAGACTCCGGGGAACCTATTACCGATTATCTCGATTCGGCAACAATTTTATGGATCCAGGATATCCGATACATCACGGACAAGCTGAATGACATTTTCGACAACCTTTCCCACCGTGCGGGCAAAGCAGAGGAAGTCCTTCCCATGGAATCCGCCCAACTTACCACGGGGCATTACCTGTTGGGAAAACTTCCGGAATTCACCCTGGTGGAACTCGGATCGAAAAGCTTCTATCCGGGCGCTTCCCCATTTGTTTTCAATACAGTACCGCAGCCTGCGTTCAACAAGAATTTCAACCTGCTTGCAGAAGACCTGCTTTCATACACCGAAAGCGGATATAAAAATTACATTATAAGCGACAGTGAAAAACAGATTGAACGGCTAACCTCAATTTTTCATGATATCAACAACCATATCCGCTTCATACCCCTTCAGAAAACGCTTCATGAGGGATTCATTGACCGCGATCTGGAAATCAAATGCTATACCGACCATCAGCTGTTTGAGAGATTCCATAAATACACGCTTCAGAATTATTTTACCAACCGGGGCACGTTTACCCTGAAAGAATTAAAAGGTCTGCAAGCGGGTGATTATGTGGTACATATCGATCATGGCATTGGAAAGTTCGGGGGACTTGAAAAGATCGATATCAATGGAAAAATGCAGGAATCGATAAGACTGGTTTATCAGGATAATGATGTTTTGTATGTCAGCATACATTCATTGCACCGAATTTCAAAATACAAGGGTAAGGAAAATGAACCGCCGCGGTTGTATAAACTGGGAACAGGAGCCTGGCAGAGACTCAAACAGAATACAAGACGGAAGATCAAGGATATTGCCAGGGAATTGATAAATCTGTACGCAAGGCGCAAAATACAGAAAGGATTCGGCTTTGCACCCGACACCTACATGCAGACCGAATTGGAGGCTTCGTTCATTTATGAAGATACACCGGACCAGGTAAAAGCAACCCGGGCTATCAAAGATGATATGGAATCCGAAAATCCAATGGACCGGCTAATCTGCGGTGATGTGGGTTTTGGTAAAACAGAGGTCGCTGTCCGTGCAGCCTTCAAGGCGGTAGCCGACAGCAAGCAGGTGGCTATACTCGTTCCCACCACCATACTTGCCCTGCAACATTATCATACATTCCGGGACCGGTTAAAGGACTTTCCATGCAATGTTGAATACATCAACCGGTTCAAAAAAGCCGGTCAGCAAACGGAGATCCTCAGGCGTCTTGCGGCAGGTAAAATTGACATTATCATTGGGACCCACAGGCTTCTCGGCGCTGATATCCGGTTCAGGGACCTGGGGTTGCTGGTGATCGATGAAGAACAGAAATTTGGTGTTACTGCCAAGGAGAAACTGAAAAACCTTAAGCTCAACGTAGATACCCTGACGCTCACAGCCACCCCTATTCCCCGGACTCTGCAATTCTCGCTGATGGGAGCGCGTGACCTGTCTGTCATAAATACGCCGCCTCCTAACCGGCATCCCATTGTAACGGAACTTCACACCTTTAATGATGACATAGTCCGTGAAGGAATTGACTATGAGGTGTCCCGGGGCGGTCAGGTGTTTTTCATCCACAACAGGGTTCAGAACATCAGTGAAGTGGAAACACTTATCCGCAAATTATGCCCCGGAATAAAGACCTGTGTTGCCCATGGCCAGATGGAAGGACCCCTGTTGGAAAAAACGATGACCGAATTTATCAGCGGTGATTATGACGTGCTGGTGGCAACAGCCATTATTGAATCAGGGCTGGACATACCCAATGCCAATACAATATTCATCAATAATGCCCATCATTTCGGGTTGAGCGATCTGCATCAGCTGCGTGGCAGGGTGGGAAGATCCAATAAAAGGGCCTTTTGTTATCTATTGTCGCCCCCGCCGACAACCCTGACCCCGGAAGCCAGGCGCCGCCTGAAGGCAATAGAAGAACTGTCCGAACTGGGAAGTGGTTTTCACATTGCGCTGCAGGACCTTGACATCCGGGGGGCAGGAAATATGCTTGGGGGAGAACAAAGCGGATTCATTGCCGATATTGGATTTGAAACATACAACCGGATCCTGGGTGAAGCAATTCAGGAACTCAAGGAAGCGGAGTATCCCGGTTTGTTTGCACCATTGGAAAAAAAGGATCAGCAGGGTGAAACGGTGTTTTCGGAAGACTGCCAGATTGACACTGACCTTGAGTTGCTTTTGCCTGATGAATATATCAGTAACATCTCGGAAAGGATGAACCTTTACCGTGAACTGGACCAGATACAGAACCAGGCGGACCTGGACAGGTTTGAAGAAGGACTTACTGATCGTTTTGGCCCTCTGCCGGTTCCCAGCCGGGAACTTCTGATGGTGGTAAATCTGCGTTGGATGGCGAACAGGCTGGGATTTGAAAAAATTGTTCTGAAAAACGGGAAAATGATCGGGTATTTTGTATCCGATCCGGATTCACCGCTCTACAAATCAAAAACTTTTAGTCTTATACTTGCTTTTGTACAGAAACAACCGCGGTTGTTCAGGATGAAGGAACAGAACAGTAAACTGACATTGACATGTGAGCCGATTAATTCCGTCTCATCTGCGTGTGATCTGCTCACAACCTTATGTGCAGGAGAAAGTTAATGTCAATAATTACTTTTTGCTTTTATAAAAAAGGGTAAGAATAATGGCGGTACCGCTGATAATGAGTCCCAGCGAAAACAACCCGTACCGGACATTTTTCATGCCATCCCCGATGGCTCCGTTTACATCAATTACAATAGTAAAGGCAACTGTGATAAAAAACAAGCCCAGTAAGGCCAGCAGAAAGTTTCTAACCCCCCGCATCTTTGTCCTCAGTTTCGACTTGCCGTAGACCTTTTTTTCAAATTCAGTATACATGTTCTCTCAATTATGGCTGGATCCCAGATGTAAACCCTTGCAAAAGCGGAAAATTAAACTATTTTAAACTAAATACGCCGTTAGTTATTAAAATAAAATTAACAATTTTATATTTGTCGTGCGGAAATTATCATTTTATGTTCGGACTTGACACGCCCCTTACCTTACTTTTACTTTGTTGTATTTCAGCCGCACTCATTTTTGAATTCATCAACGGTTTCCATGATACTGCCAATGCAGTTGCCACAGTAATTTATACCCATTCCCTTAAACCCCGGGTTGCTGTAATCTGGTCCGGAATCTGGAATTTTATCGGCGTAAATGTCGGGGGAATAGCTGTGGCAATAGGGATTATCAATCTTCTCCCGGTGGAAGCCCTGACGGACAATAATATTTATCATAGCCTTTCCATGATCATGGCGCTCATCATAACGGCCATCATATGGAATATGAGCACCTGGTATCTTGGCATACCCTGTTCAAGCTCACATACGCTTATCGGATCGATATTCGGGGTGGGAATAGCCTACATGCTGCTCCCAGGCAGTCATAATATTATTCTGAACTGGAACAAGGTTAAGGATGTGGGGCTGTCACTTCTGATCTCCCCGGTATTTGGTTTCCTCCTTGCCATGTTACTGATGTATGTTTTACAAAAAACCATTAAGAACAAGACCATATTTAAGGAGCCTCCTGCCAAAAAGCCACCCCCTGTCTGGATCAGGTCCATCCTGATTCTCACCTGTACAAGTGTGAGCTTTTCCCATGGCTCCAACGACGGGCAGAAAGGTGTCGGTTTGATCATGATCATTCTGATAGCCATAGTCCCCATGCGTTTTGCCCTTGACCATAGCAAGGATCCTTTCAGGCTGGAGGATAATATCTCAAATATGCAGGCCATGCTGGCCCGGTTGGATACGAGCAGGCTCGATGCTGCTTATAAAACAGATTATAATTTTATAAATGCCGAAACCGATACACTGGCACAAATTTTCACCGGCATCGGTTCATTCGACAAGCTCTCCCGTATAACCCTCCTGAATGCAAGGCGGGATATTCTTATTCTGGCCAAGCAATCGGAGTCCATGTTAAAAAACCTGAGGAGTAATGCTTCTTCTCCATCCGATCAACAATGGATCAGTGGTTTCCATAAAGAGGTAAGTGAACTGAAAACCTATACAGAGTATTCACCCTGGTGGGTGATATTGCTTATATCCCTGGCTCTTGGACTGGGTACAATGGTAGGTTGGAAAAGGATCGTGGTAACGATCGGTGAAAAGATCGGTAAAACCCATCTTACCTACGCCCAGGGTGCCAGTGCTGAATTGATCGCGGCAAGTACAATTTCTGTTTCCAGCATCCTTGGACTTCCAGTCAGTACAACCCATGTATTGTCTTCCGGGGTCGCCGGCAGCATGGTTTCCGGCAACGGGTTAAAAAACCTTCAGAAGAAGACTGTGGCTTCAATCGGGATCGCCTGGCTTATCACTCTGCCCGTAACCATCCTGCTTTCAGGATTATTGTTTATGCTGTTCAGAATGATCTTTGCATGAGGCAGGCATTTCATCTCCGGAACTAATATGCCATTATTGTATTGTATTTGTATTCAAACCTGCTGACAACAGGCTTTTGTACATTTATTTTTTCCCTTACTTCCTTTTGAAGCTTCTGCTTATCCGGGATTTCGGAATTCGCTTTCCTGATTTCAGAATTAGCTTTGCTGATCCTGTTTTCGGCCGATGTAATGTCGTTTGCAAGCTTTTTGTTCCGTTTTTCAAGCTCTTTAATATATTTAGCCCTTTCCGTTTTGGCGGCATCTTCCGTAAGTTCCGCAAATTGTGCATTCTGGGTCGCAAGCTCCGATGAAAGAGTATTCAGTTCTTCATTGAGTTCAGCCAGATTATCCTGTTCATCCTTGATGGTTTTTTCATTGGAGCGTATTGACCTGCTGAGATCTGATTCGTCCTTCTGATAGGATGAAAGTTCCCTTTCCAGGTCCCTGAGCTTGTCCTGTTCCGTCTTTAGCTGCTCATGTGCAACCTGACTGTACCTCTCCTTGGCATACTTCTTCAGATAGTTTTTTAATTTGGCCAGCTCCGTTTCGCCGGAATTTTTTTCTATATAAATATCCTTTTTCAATTCAATGGATACCATAAGCCTGACAGATGAATCCTGGTTTGCTATTTT
>Ga0209593_10001001_pt1 | contig 12346 bp, 8 predicted proteins | sample PPLLaktember2015_3_FD_187260 | JGI IMG/M metagenome (GOLD analysis project Ga0209593, IMG submission 187260) | Freshwater sediment microbial communities from Prairie Pothole Lake near Jamestown, North Dakota, USA - PPLs Lake P7 Core (6) Depth... | ecosystem: Environmental > Aquatic > Freshwater...
GCCTGCAGCGCTTCATTGAGCTTGACCTGCCCGATATCGGCTGCCACACCAGGCTCTTTGATCAGGGTCAGCACCGAACCGCAGCAGTGAGCCTCTTCGCGGTTGTGCGCCATCTCGACCAGGCTGACATTCGGGATGGCCTTGATCAGCTCGCGCGGCGGTTCGTAAACCCCAGAAACCCGTCCCATATGGCACGAGTCGTGCCAGGTGACCGTTTGCTGGGGGAGTACATTTTCGGGGAACTTGAATTCTCCACTGGCAATCTTCTCGGTGGCGACTTCACTATAATGACGCACCTTGATATCATACGGGATCCCCAGCTTTTTGGCCCAGGTCGGGTAGCTGTGACGCCACATCATATCGCAGGCGGGGCAGGAGGTGATCACCGTATCCGCGCCGGCTTCCTGGACGGCATGGATGTTTTTCTTCATCGTCTCCGCAAACAGTTCCCATTTTCCGGCCACCAGCATCGGTGTAGCGCAGCAGCTCTCTTTTTCGCCCAGATAGGTAAAATCTATCCCGGCCGAGTCGAGCAGCCGCACGCTGGCAATCGCGATATCCTGTTCCACATAGCTGGCGGTGCAGCCGGCAAAATAGACATTTTTGGCCTTGTGTTGGGGACCGTGCTTGGCCTGCAGATCCGCAGGGAACCACGCCGAGCGGTCTTTGCGGTAACCAGCCCAGATATCGCCTTCGGCATGCAGGGCGGCCGCCATCATCTCGAAGGGCGGGAAAGTCATCCTCTTATCTTCGTGGATCAGCTTTCCGCGCAGCTGCATCCAGGCCGGTTCGATGGGTAAGGCGGCAGAGCAGCGCAGGTTGCACAGCTCGCAGGTGGTGCAGGCCAGGAACGTGTCGACCATTTTTTGGTCCCAATTCTCGCGACCCTCCATATACTCGCGCAGCCAGTACCATTTCCCCCGCGGGCTCTGGCTTTCCCAGCCGCGCCCGTAGAACTGGTCGCATTCATCCACGCAGTAACCGCACTGCGAACAGGAATACGCGTACCAGACGATATGAGCGGGGATGTCGCGTACGGGCGCCTTGGGGCGCTCGCCGATCTCGATTTTCACCGAATTGCCCAGCGCGCGAGCGATTGGCTCTACCAGGCTGGCAGCCTGTAAGAATGTGCCCAACAGACCGCTGCCGATCACTTTTCCGGGGTTCATAATCCCCTCTGGGTCGATTTGGATCTTGAAGCTGCGCAGCTCTCCAACCCGTTTTTCTCCCAGAACGCCGTTCGCCTTCTTTGTAAAATACAGGCCGGTGCTGTAAGCGCGCCCGCCATATTTCTCCGCGATCTTGATCAGGGTCAGCGAAAGGGCAAATACGAAGTTGTAACTGAACTTGCGCTGGTCGCTGGGGATAAAGCCCAGGATGACCACCTCGGGCTCGCCCTTAGACCCTTTTTTCAGGACAACCCCTTCTTTGACCAGCGGTTGGCCGACCTTTCGGCCAATTTCTGACAACACCTTATCAAGGGAGGACAGAGGCACAACGATTTCTGCGGGCACCAGGGAGGGTCCCAGGCGTTTGACGGTCATCAGCTTGAAGCGGTTCTCCCATTCGTGATCGGCGATCTCCTGGCTCAGGATTTCTCCTTTATAGGAAACTACCAGGCTTGGCAGGCTCGATCGGACAGCCGCGGCATCCTGTTTGCGGGTAGTCAGGGTCAGGATATAAGCGACGGGTAGTTTTACGCGGTGGTTGGATTGGCCGGGGTGCTCCAGGAGTGGGGCCAGGTTTTTCAACTCGGCCATTTTGGGGTTGATAAAAAGCATGGACCAGATCGGTAAGTTGGTCTGGGTCAGCGCGGCGATCATTTTCTGAAAATTTGCGGCATCCGGGCAGCCGATCGAGACTACATCAAGATCGACGAGAGGCTGGACGTGCAGGGTAACCTGGCTGATCAAACCCGTGATCCCTTCTGCATCCGAGACCAGGTCGAGATCTGCTCCACTGAATTCGCGGATTTTCCCATTGGGCAGCACCACCCGGGCGGATATGACGTTTTCACGGAAGATGCCGTATTCGTAGGAGCCGATCCCGGCTCCACCCTGGGCCAGCCAGCCGCCAACCGTCGAGGAGGGATAGCTGGTTGGGTACAGACGCAAAGTTAAGCCGTATGGCTTGAGCTGCTGGTCGAGGTGCTCCCAGGTGATCCCAGGCTGAACCGTGACGGTTTGGGTCTCCTTATCGACCAAAACCAGTGAGCGCATCTGGTAGAAATCCACCACAACGCCTTTTTTAACCGGGATGACCCCGCCATAGCCAGATGAGGCTTTTCCACGGGGGGTCAACGCCACCCGGTTCTGATTGGCCCAGAGGACCAGGGCAACCAGTTCCGCCTCATCCAGGGGTTGGACGACTGCGTCTGGAATGGGGTTGCCAATCAGGGGCTTGACCAACCCTGGCATGGCAGCGATATCGTGGCTGTACAGCATGCGCTCCGTGCGGTCGAAGTTAACTCGTTGGCTGATCTTCTCAAGGGAGCTTTGCAGTTGGAAGTTCATTAAACCTCTTTCGCTTGATTCGGGGGATAAGTTCTTACAAGGCAGATAATTGGGCGATTTGCTGGAGCCGGTTCATCAGGCCGGTACGTTCGGCCAGGATGCTCTCTAAAGTACCGGCTACCTTACCCGGCCAGGACAGGACCTGCGCCTGCCGCGCCGGGTTTAATATTTGCACCTGCTCTGTGGCTTCGTGGAGCGCTGCCGGATCTAGAGAGCAGGTTTGCGCTAATTCGTTTACCAGGGCGGCTTCCTGGTCGCAGGTGAGCGGCTGGATGCGGAACTGCCCGGCAACCAGGTAAGCAACCGGCTGACCATCCACGCGGACTGGCGCAATGACACATTGCAGCCCGCCGGGACAGGCAATAAACTGGTTGAAATCTTGCCGTTCGATGGCGCTCTTCCAGGCGCCGGTACAGTCCTGATACCCCTCTGGTGTGGATTGCAGCATCTGGTAGAGAGCACTGGCATGGCTGGTCGCGGTCAAGGGCTGTCCGTTTGGATCGACGGTGACAGCCGCAATTTCGCCGATATCTGCAAAGACATCCTGGATGGCCTGGACGCAGTGAGTAGGGAAGTTGGAGGCTGAGATAGGTTCGGCGGGCCGGCTTGTCTCGCAGCAGCCTCCGGAGAGCAGCTTTTCGACGTCGCCGGCAGAAAATCGCCACTGCTGCCCGATCTTTACGCCTTTCAGGCGCCCGTCATCCAGCATCCGGTAGATGGTGATCCGGTCGACTTTAAGGAATTCCTGGACTTGTTTGGTGGTGAGGTAATCTTCCATGGCCTTCTGATATATAAAGATATAGAGTGATATATATTGATATAATAACTAGTATGTGCAGTAGTTCACAAGTGACATTTGTTTGCCTGACCGGTGATGAATGTCACGCAAAATTTCGGGGTTAATAGTATAATATATTCATAATAATGAATATGAACGTAGATATCCCCCATTTATATGAAAATGTTTCCGGAATTTTCCAGGCGCTCAGCCAGCCGGCCCGCCTGCGCATTCTGGGTGCTTTGCGAGGTGGAGACGCGTGTGTATGTCACCTGGAGGCCGGTTTGGGCTACCGGCAGGCCTACTTATCTCAACAGTTGACTGTACTGAGAGAAGCCGGCCTGCTAGTTTCCCGGCGAGAGGGCAAGCATATCTATTACGGTCTGGCCGATCCCCGGGTGGTCGACCTGATCCAGGCGGCCGGCAGCCTGGCCGGTGGTATGGAAGATTGGCTCCCGGCTCTGACCGGTGTCACCCTGGCGGGCTGTGTTTGCCCGCACTGCCAGCTCCATTCTGAAGATATCGAAAAGACCACCTTATAAGGAATTGCAGAAGCATTCATGATCCCACACGATAACGCTATTACACAAAAACGATTATTTCTATCCCTCCTCTTGACGGCCACAATCCTGGCTGCCGAAGTTGTGGGGGGATTATGGACCGGCAGCCTGGCTTTGCTCTCGGATGCTGCGCATGTCTTTATGGATATCTTTGCCCTGGGCTTGAGTTTTCTGGCCATGCGCCTGTCAGCCCTTCCCGCGGATGACCGGCATACCTATGGTTACCACCGCCTGGAGGTTCTGGCAGCCCTGGCCAATGGGCTGAGCCTGGGGGGGATTGCCATCGGGATTTTTATTGAAGCTTACCGGAGATTTTTATCCCCCGAGCCGGTTAAAAGCCTGGAAATGCTGCTCATCGCTGCCGTTGGCCTGGCCGTCAACCTGGTGGTGGTCGGGGTGCTCAGCGGCCGTACAGACAGCCACGCCCACGATGGGCACCAGCACGCAGACCATGCGGGCAGTGACCTCAACGTGCGCAGCGCTTTCCTGCACGTAGTGGGTGACGCGATCTCTTCCGTGGGCGTAATCCTGGGTGCCTTGATCATCTCTGCCACCGGGTGGCTGTGGATCGACCCAGTGGTGAGTGTGCTGATCGGTGTTTTGATCGTGGTCAGCTCGTACCGGGTGTTACGCAGCTCGCTTCATATTTTGATCGAGGGAACCCCGGAAGGTTTATCTCTAAAAAACGTGGTCCAGGTGATGGCCGAGGTGCCCGGGATCCTCGACGTGCATGACCTGCATGTTTGGAATATCTGCTCGGGCCGCGTGGCGTTGAGCGCGCACGTGGTCGTGTGCGAGGATGCGCGCCAGGACGCCCAGGTTACCCTGCAAGATATCAAGCAGCGCCTTGCTTCGGGGTTTGGCATCCAGCATACTACGGTTCAATTCGAAACCGCCGCAGCCACCTGCGAGCAGGGCCCATCCGCCTGCCGCTGCCACTAGAAAATAAAAAAAACCGTCGAGAAATCGACGGTTTTCGCCCTTAAAATGCCATTGACTTGGGTGAGGGGGGCACCCAAGTCAATGGCACATATATAATAGCACGTAATCCACAAATATACAAGGGAGTAGGTTAAGAAAAATATGAGAGTTTTGTTGAATTGCGCTTCTCTACCGGCTTGACATGCACTTTTACCGATTCTATAATCATTTCATCCGTTTCCCAGGCAAAAACCTATGTGCCCTCGTCGCTCCCGAATACTTCTCTGGCTTTTGTTCGGCTTGTTCACCGGGTTTGGGACATCTGCATTTTTGCCCAGCCGGCAGAGCGTTTCTCCGCCATATCAACAAACACCCCAACCCGGGGTGATGCCTCCAAAGGGAGGTCTGATCTATCCAACCTTGCCCGCCAACGCCACCCAGGTCGACTACGGCGCTGAGGCCTACCGCCTGGTATGCAGTGCCTGTCACGGGGATGTGGGCCAGGGTCTTACCTCGGAATGGCTGGCGACCTGGAACCCTGCCGACCAGAACTGCTGGCAGTCTAAATGCCACGCTGCCAGCCACCCACAGGATGGTTTCGAACTCCCGCACTACGTGCCCGCCATAATCGGCCCCGGCAAGCTTGCCGGGTTCCGTACCGCTCAGGATTTACACGACTACATCGAGAGGACCATGCCCTGGCAAGACCCGGGTTATCTGCAGCCCGAGGAATACTGGAATATCAGCGCCTTCCTGGTCCGCGCTAATGGAATTGACCCTATGCTGGAGCCGCTGACAGTCGAGAGGGCAGGGGAGATTATGGTTAACGAAAGTGAGCCCGCGGTGAGATCAGAGGTCGAGCGTGGTGAAAATCTTGGGACCGAGTCAATCGCACAACAGCCAGCCTTTTGGGCGTGGGTGATCAGTGGCTTATTACTGATCTCGGGCGGGGTGGCCGGGTTAGTGATCTTAGGGAAGCGTGGGAGGAGATAAGGTTTATTGTAAGTCGCAACTGTTCTGGATTTATTCGAACTTAATCCCATCTTTAGATTTAATTTACTGATTTATCCCAAACTGGACGATAGAGTAAATATGCATCCAGATATAAACGAATCCTGGTTTGGTCTTTTGTTCGAAGATCCAATTAGCCATTTATCTTCATCAACAATTGAGTAGAGTCAAAGGGGTGGATCACTAATAATAATTTGGAGCATTTATGTTCGATATTGGCCATCTTTTGGGTTGTGGAATTGTTTCTGATGTACTCGATGAACTCGGTTATCGAGATTGCTTATTATCTCCCCAATTTCGACCAATCTTTCCATTAGCTCATGGCTGGGGAAAAGTCAGAACCATTCAGTTAGCGGTTCTTTCCCCAGGTGATGACCCAAATGACGTCCATAAGGGTTTGACTTTGATGGATAACTTGAAACCCGGTGATTTTATTGTGGTAGCCGGTGGGTCGATGGATTACGCGTATTGGGGCGAACTGATGTCAACCACTGCTAAGGTTAAAGGGGCCGTTGGCGCCCTAGTCGATGGCCTTACTCGTGACTTGGCGCCTGTGATTCAAATGCAGTTTCCAGTATTCTCTCGTGGCTCGTATGGTCGAGATATCAAAAATCGCGGGATAGTCGTGGATATTGACATCCCAGTGGTTATCAATCAGCTCACAATTTTCCCGGGTCAGTGGATTTTTGCCGATATTGATGGAATTGCCGTCATCCCGTTTGAAATCGAGCTTGACTTCTATCGTGCGGTAAAACGGCAGTTGGAATTAGAGAGCCTTGTTAAAAATTCGATTATTAATGGGCTTCAACCGACCGAATTAATCCGGACGCATGGGGTTTTTTAAACCATGCATATCGCTATAGTTTTTGCAAAAGAAGGTAGTATTGGGTTTCCGGGAAAAAACATGTTTCTTCTCCATGGGAAACCATTGATCGGGTGGTTGATTGAAGAATTAATAAAATCCAATGTTTTTTCTAATATTTATATATCTACAAACGGGGATGAAATTGCGCGATATTGCAATAATTATCCCCAGGCCCACGTAATCCGGCGTCCGGATGATTTGGCAAAAAATGATCGCTTTGTGGATGCGGTGCACCACGTGGTCAGAGGTCTTCCGACTATTCCCCAAACGATCACCATTCCCCAGGTTGTTCAACCGATCCGAGAAAAAGGCATTTTTGAAAGAATTATCGCGCTGCATCGGCCGGGTATCGATAGTGTTGTTACCGTCAAAGGCCTGGAGAGCAGTCTGCACTGGATGTATTATCTTAAAGACAATGCAACTTTATCGGTACCCAGTCAGATCGGACCTGTTACCCAAAATCCGGTAATTTCTCGTGAAGAAAACCTGGTTGAAATAGATAATGCGATCGTATCCTTTACTTACTCTAGTTGGAAAACGGGGAAAAGTATAACACCCTGGCCATATCTGGGTGAACATATTGTGGGTGTAATGCAGAATTATCCGAATCGGAATATGGCAGTAGATCTGCATACTCCGGAAGATGGTGAGTGGTTAGAGTATGTGATGGAGTTTACGGATTGGAAACGCAAACACTCTTACGCTCGCCAGTAAAACCGTTTGAAATCCAGGGGTACCTTTTTGGGGAAGTATCCAGGGTATTTCAAATGGAAATTGAGGCCTTGGAAACCGCGCAAGGTCGGGTCAATGAGGCGATTGTAAAAGCTGCGCTGACAATCTTATCCACGCGTGGAAAAATTATTCTTTTGGGGGTTGGTAAATCAGGCCAGGTTGCTAGAAAGATTGCCTCCACTCTCTCTAGTACAGGATCCCCAGCTGTATTTATTAATGCAGCAGAAGCTGCCCATGGTGACATAGGTGTATTACAACGCGAGGACCTGGTAATTGTGGTCTCAAATAGCGGGACAACCATGGAATTGGTTCAAATTGTTCCTGTTATCCGATCATTCGGTCCGCAAATAATCGGTATTATTGGCAATATCAATTCACCGCTTGCCTCCCAAATGGATTTGGTGATTGATGCCCGGGTAGCCCACGAAGCTGATGTATTAGATACTATTCCGACATCCAGCACAACCCTCGCAATGGTCATTGGGGATGCATTGGCGTCTGTGCTTATGCTCGCGAGAGGTTTTACCCGCCAGCAATATCTGGTGAACCACCCCGCTGGCCACCTAGGTAGGAATTTGATGTATAAGGTAGGGGATATCATGCGGGTTGGTCAGGATATTCCTACGGTCAGCGCTGATACACCGCTGCTTGATGTACTTTTAGAGGCTTCAAGTAAGCATTTAGGTGGAGTTTGTGTGGTCAATCAAGAACAAAAATTAATGGGAATAATTCTAGATGGGGATATCAGGCGCTATATCCAAATGAACCGCCAGATAGAGGGGATCGTCGCTCAAGAGTTATTAAACCCCACCCCACTAACTTTGTCACCCGAGGATTTATTGATTGATGCAGAGCGGATCATGGGACAACCATCCTGTCCTCGCGCTTTCGTGCCCATAATTCTTGAAGATCATCGGTTGCTTGGTGTGTTATGGTATTACGACTTGATATCATCCGAAAAGGGGACAAGTGTATGGTAGATTGTCGTTCATTTGCCGGATTATCGCACATTTGCCAGGTTAGTTCCTATCATTATTTCTGAGAATTTGGCGGAGTCTGGCCCTGAGGTAGTATGAAAATCCTGTTCTATATTGAACCAAGCATAGTCCTCGACAATCCATTATGTTATGTTCCTTGGTGGGGTTTTTCTTTTGAGTTAATCATGACCCTGTTAAAAGATAAGGATCATGAGTATGAAATCTTGGTTATTACAAACGAATCTTTAAAAAATCATATCGAAAAAGAGTGTTTAGAAAACCTCGTTCGAGTCTATTCCATACCCCAGGAAGAGCTCCTCAAAAAATTTAATTTGGATTACTTGAAAGCAACCATTGCATGGTATCAGGAAGATTTTGATGATTCTCAACTGGAACATATGGCTGGTTTGATTAAAGAGAGCATCCAAGGTTTTATTCCGGATGTGATCATCACGTTTGCTCCTGTACCTTTCTTGAAGGTCATTTTCTCGGAAGCGGTAATATTGCATTATGAACTTGGTATGATTTCACGATTGCCCTTCCACAGGACAATTTATCTTGACCCTGAAGGGATGTTTTGTCATTCTTCTCTTATAAAGTATAAGGATGACATAGTAAACCATTCAATTGATGCGGACCAGAAAGAAAGAATCACAGCTTTTCGGGATCATTACATTACCTTAATCCAGGAGAAAAACCCCTTCCGTGAATTCCTGGATCCGATCCGTGAAAAATATTCAAAAATATTGCTGCTGCCGCTTCAATTTTCCAGGATTTACTCATTTGATGGTCTATCAAATTTTACATCCCAGTTTCACTATCTCTTGTCTGTATTGAGTAATTTGCCATCGAATATTGCCTTAATTGTGACGAACCACTCCTTTTGTTCTATTCTTACTCCCGAACTGGTCCAATATTTAAAAACGAGGTATGAGAATTTCTTCTTCACACCAGAGTTTGATTGGTTTTTAGATGTATCCCATTTCTGTTTGGGATATGTAGATGGAGTGATCAGTGTTTCTTCAGCAGTGGGGTTGCAGACCTTGATTTGGCAAAAAAAGCTTATAGTCCTGGGGGATTCACATTTAAACCTGATTGCAGATGCAAACGATTTGTCAAATATCTCCGAGGTCTTGGATGCCCCGCAGAAAAATCGGGATGCTATACTCCACTGGCTTTTAACGCGATATTACATTCCGATAGCTTATCTTTACGAGCCCACCTGGTTATCACGGCATTTAACAACTGCTGTAAAAATTCATCGCAATCACCAGAATTATCGGGGTCTGTTTCTTCCCCATTCCGATGAAGCAGAGCTGTTTGACTTGTTAATCCAGAAAGGATTTCCGGAGATACCAATTAAGTCGTTGAGACATCCCTCTCCTCAGACTGAACCAGATTTTCGCCAACAGCAGATCACTCAGTTCATTCAATATGCCGACTTGGCTGCTGGGAATGAAGAGCATGATTTCGCGATCCAAATCCTTGAAAACTGTGTAAAAGAATTCCCAGATGCTCGAGAGATTTATCCCCTCCTGGCAATTTTATATTCCGGAAATCAAGATTTCGCTCAAGCTGAATGGAACCTCCTGATGGCTCTCCATTTTGACCCCACCAATGTTGAATTGATAAACCAATTAGGAGTAGCACGTTACTGCCGGGGAAAGCTCTCGGAGAGCCAGCAAACCTTTTCAAAGGCCTTATTGTTGGCTCCAACTAACCGGGAAATTCAAAATAATCTCATTCAGATCGTGAGTGAGCTGGAAAACAATTCGAAAAATATCCACTAAATACCCACGATCCGTTGTTCTCGCGGATTATTCGTTCGATATGCCGATGTTTCTCTTGATTACCCTGCTCATTCAGCGGGGTTTTTGTATTTATCTGCCGTTTATGAAATTTTCATAGCGATTTTACAGTCTCAGACCTCAAGTTTTGGATACATTAGTTTTGTACTCATATTTGTTTTTCTATCCTGATTGGCAAGCTGAAACTATATATCTGTCTATAAACTTCCGGATTTCTACGAAAATTCGACTTAAATAAATGACGAGTTTATGGTGAGACAATGACCTTAACAACGAAAACATTCACTCCGCCCGAGAATTTTCCAACACCGATGCATGAAGTAGGATACACGCCCAATAGCCAGCTCGAAATGTACTTGACCAATGCGGATGCATCCTTTTCAAAAGGCAAAATTCTTGCGGCGATCTTTGAAATCCAAAAAGCCCTGGAAATTGAACCGCACGATCCCTCCATCATTAAAATCTACGGCAATCTTCTCTTATCGGCTGGTGATATAAATTCTGCTCGCCTGGAATTTCAGAAGGCCGTGAAGATTGCACCGGATTATGGGCCGGCTCACCTTGACCTTGCAGGTGTTCTCTATTACCTCGGCTTATTCGATGAAGCCGAGAAACATGTACGCACTTTCTTATCGATAAACCCGCAGGATACAAATGCATTAGCTCTCCTCGCTCGATTGACAGAATCCAATGGGAGGTCTGGTGAGGATGACCTACCCAATGAGATGAGCACGCAAAATAGCGTCATCCCGAGTGTGAGCACAGAAGATAGCGTTGAGCAAGCTGTAACGCTTCCCTGGACTGGGGAAAGGTATTTACCCTGGTTGGGCGAATCCGAAGGCGCCGAAATCCATTATGAACACCTCCACCGATATCGTTTTGCTTATCAGTTAGCAGCGGGGAAACGGGTTCTTGATTTGGCTTCTGGGGAAGGGTATGGCAGCGCGATGCTGGCAGAGATGGCCGCTGAAGTGGTAGGTATTGACATCAGCGAGGAGGCAGTCCGGCATGCAAGCGATAAATATCAACGCAACAACCTGGTATACCGAACGGGTTCAATTTTACAGGTTCCGCTAGAAGGTAGCACGCTGTTTGATCTAATTGTGTGCTTTGAGGCTCTGGAACACGTGGCAGATCACGATCAGCTCATGTCAGAGGTAAAACGGCTGCTGAAACCGGATGGCCTATTTCTGATTTCCACACCCAATAAATCTACGTACAGTGACCATGATGATTTTGATAACCCATATCATGTCCGCGAATTGTATTTGGATGAATTTAAAACACTTTTATCCAGGTATTTTGAAAATTACCGGATCCTGGGGCAGAAATCTTATCCCGCTTCTTACCTGTACTCGTACGGCGAAAGGTCACCGTTTGCTAATATTTATAACCTGGATAAGGAGGGAGGGTATTACTCCTTCCGTTCGGAAGTGGATCCGGAACCGCGTTATTATTTGGCAGTTGTTGGCGGCGAGCGTACGAATTTTGCAGATTACACCCTTGACACGGTGCTCGTCGATACATCGCGCAGTTTATTCGATCAATATAATTCCCAAATCAAAGATTACCGAACCATCCTTGCCGATCGGAATGCGCATATTGCAAATCTTGAACTGATGCTGGAAGACCAGAAGAAACTGATGTTGGAAGAGCAGAAGAAACTGCATTCGGAACCGATTGCCTCGAAAGAGGAAGGTGATATTTTACGGGGGCGAATCATAAATGCCCGACGCGCTGATCTTCAGAAAATTGTGCTGACCATTCAGGCATATAACAACAAATATAAACGATCGGTCACCCCGGTAATAGCGGATCTTTTTGATGAAAATTATTATGTCCAGAAGTACAGGGATGTGGTAGAAACAGGCAATTCCCCCTTATGGCATTTTCTCGAAACCGGAGTTCACGAGGGACGCAACCCCAATCCCTTGTTCGATACGTATTTTTATAGATCTTCATATCCCGAAATGCTGGCATCCGGACAGCTGGCAGTGGAACATTTCCTTCTGATAGGCGCAGAGAAGGGATACAACCCGCATCCAATGTTTGATACATCCTTTTACTTGAAGAATAACCCGGATGTCGTTCAAGCAGGTTTTAATCCCCTGGTTCACTATATTTGCTATGGGGCCTATGAACGACGCGATCCCCATCCTCAATTCAGCACAGATCAATACC
>Ga0209593_10001006_pt1 | contig 12311 bp, 8 predicted proteins | sample PPLLaktember2015_3_FD_187260 | JGI IMG/M metagenome (GOLD analysis project Ga0209593, IMG submission 187260) | Freshwater sediment microbial communities from Prairie Pothole Lake near Jamestown, North Dakota, USA - PPLs Lake P7 Core (6) Depth... | ecosystem: Environmental > Aquatic > Freshwater...
GACAGAAGGGACATAAGGGACAGAAGGGACACAAGCGACACAAGGGACACTGGAATGATCAATATCCCTTGTGTCCCTTCTGTCCCTTCTGTCCCTTGTGTCCCTTGTGTCCCTTCTGTCCCTTCTACCCCAACACCTCAAAATTCACGGTCTGCCTGGTCGTCGTCTGCGCAATCTGGTCGGTTACCGCAATGGTCAGACTGTAGCGACCCGGCTCTAGCGGCTGAGTGTTCAGCATCGATCCCGCATAAAACCGGTCGGCGTAAGGATGGATGATCTTGGACAGCTCTCCGAAGGGAGTGGGAACTTCCCTTCCGTCCTTTAGGATTTGCAGCGTAACTGACAGGGACGGCTGCAGGGTCTGCTGATCCGCCGTCACATTGTAGAGTTCGAAGTAAAAACCGAGCGGCTTTCCCCGCTTAAACCGATTCTGCGCACTCGGATACACCTTCACGGCGCTCAGAATAAACGGGTCGCTGATAAACTCCCCGGTTTTAGCAGGCTGGACCTGGTCGGCCAGAATAATCGGACTCAGCTCAATATCGGTACCCGTTTTACCGGGAACAATGATTCCTCTCTCCAAGGTTCCGATCTTTCCGCCGTGGACGTCTTTCACGATTGCAATCAGCTTGTAGCGTCCCGGCTCGAGCGGGATGTTACGTTGAAAAACCGAGCTGGGCGCACTGCCCTGATTGCTCTGGCCGAGCGTCAGGTGAACCATATCGTCAAATGAGTACACCTTCTGCTTGGTCATATTCTCTACGCGCCCGTAGACATTTAAAGTCGCCTGCTGGATGGTCCCCGCCTGCTTAAACGTAAACTCATGGGTATTGAAGTAAAAGGTCACGGGAACGAGGTAACTGGTCGGCGTCACACGGATCAGGTCATGCCGGACGGAGAAGGGTAACTGATTGAAGTAGAGATTGATATCGACGATGGTCTCGAGGTCTTTGAACTTGATCGTCGGAGGCGCCTGCAGCTTGGCGTAACGATTCAGACGGTCGAAGAGATCATCCTTGCGGCTGAAGAGTTTGAGCGGGTTGCCGCCGCGACGAGTCGCCTCGTTGGCCATCGTCCTGGTCCCGATGCGCTCCCCTTTGTCGTCAACACCGCCGAGGCGCTCGGACTCGGTCAGCCCCATGCCTGGCACCCAGAGCAAGGCGTCCTTGTCCATCTCATCGCGAGCCAGCGTGTAATGCCCGGACATCGTCTTGTCCACAAATTCGATCTCGATGCCGTCGCCGACACCGGGAATGTGCCGGTAGTACCAAAGCTGCCACGCGTACGTGGTTGTATTGCCGCCGCCTTCGGACCCAGGGCGATAGTAGATCTCGCCCTGGCCGTGGTCCTCGATCGAATCCGGTTTCCCGTTAATGATATAGATCCGCCCGCGATCGCTCTTCCAGCCAGGAACGCCCACGGAAAAACTGTCATTCGCGTAAGCGATCCTTCGGTAATGTTCCTCACGGAACTCGTTGACGGCACTATCCGGATCCGGGTCGCGCCGTCGCCAAAACTGCTCGATGAAACTCTCTTTTTCGTCGTCGGTAGTAAGGTTTAGGAAGACCGCCCGTTCCTCGTCGGTGATGATGAAGACCACGTCTTCGTCGAGCCACTTCTTGTGGTAGTCGATCCGGTCCTCCTGCCTCATCTGGGCAGCTTGCCGCTGCTGAGGGGTCTTCTCCCGCTGCTGAAGCCAGAAGCCCGAAGCGGCCACAAAAATCAGAATTGCTGACAAACACTTCGACCAGTACATAGGCGCCTATGATCCCGGGATGCGATTAAGAGATTACCATAATCCCCATGCAGAGCGAGAGAGGCAAAGGGCAGCTGACCGCTGACAGCTGACGGCTGACACTCCAAGCACGAATATCGCATACTTCCGGTCAGTGGTCAGCTGTCAGCCGTCAGCCGTCAGCTGCCTCTTCCCCTTGCCCCTCGACCGCGATTCTGTCAGACTCTCGGCCCGATGCGAACTGTGACAGCTTTCATCGGTCTGTCTATCCTGACCGGCCTCGTTCTGGCTCAGACCTCGACCTCGGCCTTTCAGGAGGGGTTGCGGGCCATCGAACCGAGCGACGTGTACGCGACCTGCGGCGAACTGGCCTCCCCTCGGTTTCACGGGCGGCTCACCGGAGACCAAGGTTACAGGGCCATGAGCCAGTGGGTCGCCGGACTTTTCGCATCCTGGGGACTGAAGCCGTTTGCCGCCGGAAACGGGTACCTTCAAGAGTTTAAGACCCAGCACACGATTATCGACCAGGCCGGCATGACCCTTCTCCTTCCAGCCGAAAGCGGCGGGAATCAGGCGGAGAAACGGCTGGAGCCTTTCACCGATTTCCTGCCCCTGCTCTACTCCGACTCCGGAGAAAAGACCGGTCCAGTCGTGTTTGCCGGCTGGGGGATCAGCGCTCCCGAGCTTGGGTACGACGACTATGCCGGGCTCGATCTGCAGAACAAGTTCGTTCTATGTTTTCGGGGAACACCAGATCCGGCCGACGCCCGCTTTACCGAGCACGACGAGCACCGCACCCGGATGGTCACCGCGCTGAGAAAGGGGGCGGCTGGGCTACTCTATATTTACGATGAGCCACTGGCGAACCCCAACGGGGACTGGCTAGCGGGATTCATGCCAGCCATTGTGAGCACTCCAGTCGCTGACCTCATGCTTGAATCAAAGGGGCTGGATAGCAAGAAGCTCCGGGAAGACCTGCTGAGGTATAAGAAGCCGCTTTCGTTCCCGCTGAACACAACGGTTACCCTCAAGGTTGTTTCGCGCCATTTCCCAGACTCGAAGGGCTACAACATCTGCGGGATGCTGGAAGGTACGGACCCGCAGCTCCGTAAGGAAATCATTGTGGTGGGCGCTCACGCAGATCATTGCGGCGAGCATATGGGAGCTATCTTCCCCGGGGCCAATGACAATGCCAGCGGAGCGGCCGTAGTCATCGAGATGGCGCGTGCGTTTTCCGGATTGTCGGTCCGACCTCGCCGCTCGCTCGTCTTTGTTTTGTTTGGCGGCGAGGAAACGGGCTTGCAGGGATCGCACTATTTCGCTGATCACCTCAACGTTCTGCCCGGGAGCGTGGTGGGTATGCTGAATTTCGACATGGCCGGCGCCGGAGACGGAGCAGGCTGCGGTTACAGCGCCACCCCGGATTACCTTCAATCCATCATTCAGGCTGCGGACAAGGAAGTCGGCATATTGCGCGGATCACGACCGATCCGCCGTGTCGGCGTCAGATCCAGTGACTTTGCCCCCTTCTTCGTGAAGGGTATTCCTTGTCTCTCGATTTCGTCGAACGGCCCGCATCTGGCTTATCATCAGCGCGGCGACACGATTTTTCGCGTCAATCCGCACATGTTGGCCGCCACAGCTCGCCTGGGCTTTGCCGCTGCTTACCTGCTGGCGGACCGGCCAGCCCAGCCGACGACGGACTGAAAACAGGCTCCTCCCCGCCCCCAAGCTACTACTCCTCGGACGCTTCTGAGAGAATATTAGCTAAGTCTTAACACGCGTTCCGGCTTTCGATTCACCCATTCTTGACCAGGCATACGCAGATGCGCCATGCATGAGAGAAGACGGTTCTATACTCATGACCGCAGACGGCGACCGACGCCGGCCATTTCTCGGTATCTTTTCCGAGGACGACGCCGGGGCCCACGGCGTGACGCGGATGGAGGCGCGAATTACTACACGGACGTTCCTTCCGTCAGCGCTGTGCTGACCGTCGGAATTCTCTTTACCCTCTCGCTCATCGACGCGATTCTCTCCCTTCGACTCTTTGCGCTCGAGAAGAGCGAGGAAATGAATCCCCTGCTGGCAATCATGCTGGACCACAGCGATGTCGCCTTCATTGCGTTCAAGCTGGCGCTCAGCGCAGTGTCGCTCCTTGTGGTGTTGCTGCACTGGAACTTCGTGGTCCGCGGCCGGCTCTCGACGGTCCATGCCGTTTACTGGCTGATCGGCACATATACATCTGTTGTGATCTACGAGACAGGGCTGCTTTGGTGGTAGTCTCTGTTCCATGGAACTGCCGGCATCATTTACCGTACATCGTGCACTCGTCGTTTGCTTCGCAGCGTGCCTTGCCTTGTTGACCCTGCTCGCTCAGGAGAACCGCGGTACGCCCGTTCGCAAGACACTCGTCGCACATCGGGGCGCTTCCGCCTACGCTCCTGAGAATACCCTGCCCGCCTACCGGCTTGCCATCAAACAGGGAGCCGACTTCGTGGAACAGGACCTTCAGATCACTCGCGACGGAGTTCTCATCTGTCTGCATGACCTGAGTCTCGAAAGGACGACCGATGTGGAGAAGCTTTTTCCCGATCGGTTTCGCGAGTCGGAGCGGGATGGGCGAAAAGTCCGGGAATGGCTGGTTTCAGACTTCACGGTCGCGGAAATCAGCCGATTGGACGCCGGCTCCTGGTTTGGCGAAGCGTTCAAGGGAACACGGATCCCAACCTGGGAACAGTCCATCGGAGAGATTCGAGGCAAGGCGGGACTATTCGTCGAGACCAAGGCGCCGGAAGTGTACGGCGAACGAGGCTTCGACATGGAAAGCCTCGTCCTCGACGTCCTTCGCGGTAACAAACTCGATCTGCCTGGCGCGGACCCAAAGACGCCCGTCCTCATTCAATCGTTCAGTTCCGCGAGCCTGCAGAAGCTGAGACAACACGGATGCCGCCTGCCGCTGGCCTTGCTCGTGGATCAGCCCGATGAGTGGGTCACTGCCGAAGGATTGAAGCGGCTGGCGAAATTCGGCCAGGGACTGGCGCCAAGCAAAAAATTGATTGCTTCTGACCCAGGGCTCGTCATACGGGCCCACAAGGCGGGCTTGACCGTCACCTGCTGGACCTTTCGCCTCGGGACCGGTATGGATGCAACCGCCCTCACGAAAGAGATGAAGCAATACCTGACGGTCTACGGCGTCGACGGGATAATCACCGATAATCCAGACCGGTTTCCAAGGTAACAAGTATTCGAAGCCGCGGCCTGGAGTGCTGTGGTTGCGCAAGACTCTTTCGGAGTGCGGTGGCCTTGACCTGATCTTTATACGTATCTTGCCACCGAAGGGCAGTTACAGAGCCGCGCACGGAGTGGAGGGCTGCGAAGCGTTTTCCAGCGGAGCAGCCTGGAGCGGAGTAAGCGGGACCACCCAACGAACCGTAACGGCACGTTGGGTGGTCCCGCTTACTTCGCTCCGGGACTCGCTCCGCACAAAGCGCTTCGCGGCCCTCCGCTGCGTGCGCGGCTCTGTAACTGCCCTTCGGTGGCAAGGTGTGTAACTGCCCTTCGGTCCCAAGATACGTACAAAAGTGCGGTGGCCTTGACACCGCTTTGTGTTCGCCGGCCTTGCCGGCGGCCCCCGCACTTTCAAGGCCCGCCAAGGCCGCCGCACTCCGAAAGAGTCAATGCAACTACAGAACTTCAGAGCCCAGGCTTCATTGCCCGGGGCCCGAAACGAGCGTTCCTATAGGCAAGTTAGCGCCTATGCTTGTCACCCCGTCACCTTGTCACCCTGTCACCTTTGTCACCGCGTCATCCCAGTTTCAGCAGCGCCAGTGCCATGGCAGCTGCCCAGGGAAGTGCCTTGAACTGCCCGGCCGCCAAGGCCTCTTCCACTTCCGTTCGTGTCAGGAACACGATTTCCGGGTCCTCGACGTCGCGTTCGAGAGGATCGGACATTTTCAAGGCGCCGAACGCCAGGTAGAAGTGGGCCGAACCGACGCCGCGGTTACTGTCGACCGGAAAGTGACCGAGCTCGCGCCAGTCATCTGACTCGTAGCCCGTTTCCTCCTTAAGCTCCCTTTTCGCAGCCGCGAGCAGATCCTCCCCCGCCTCGACGTATCCGCCAACGGCTGCGAGCGAGACTCCCTCGCAGGCGTATTTGTACTGCCGAAGACAGAGGAAGTGGCTATCGGGGGTCAGGGCCACGATATTCACAAAATCCGGAGTGATGACCCAAGGCCACTCCTCGATCACGCGGCCATCGGGCAGCCGGACCTGATGAACTTCAAGCCTCAGGAAGGGCTCGTAAGCCAGGACCTTACGTCGGCCGAGGGTAACGATAGGCTTCACCGGTGGTCGCCCGACTCTCTCGTCCGCTGGCGCCTGGGCCCTGACATTTCCATCTCACTCCCGGCCATCAGAATGGCACACAGGCCGTGGGGCGAGTTCTGCAGCCGTTTCTTGTTGACGTAGTTTGCGTAGCTGACTTGTGCGCCCATTCCCTCGACCGCGTCGGATATGATCGGAGCGCCGTCCGCCCCAAAACTGACTTTGGATTTCAACCCATCCCAAGCTTTATTTACAACCTCGCGGTAGTCTTTCTCCAGATATCCGGCATCGATTCCCGCCTTGAGGGCGTAGACGAACATACCGCTTCCCGAAGTCTCGTGCCAGTTGTCAGGTTGACTGCCCTTGTCGACTACCTGGTACCACAGTCCGGACGTCGGATCCTGGGTCGCCTTCACGCCGGCCGCCAGTTTCCGGAATATCGTCAGGAACTCCTTTCGGCCCTGGTGTTCGGCAGGCAGATACTTCAAGATGTCGACCAGGGCCATCGCAAACCAGCCCATTCCGCGGGACCAAACTTCGGGCGAGAGACCGGTCTGCGGATCCGCCCAGGCGGCGTTTCGATCGCTGTCCCAGGCGTGACGGAGAAGTCCGGTCTGCGGGTCCTGGGTGTGCCGGGCCGCAAGCGTCACCTGGAACACCGCCGTATCGAAGCAGGCTGGATCGTTTCCGAACATGTGACCGTACTGGACGAGGAACGGTTCTCCCATGTAAATGCCATCGAGCCACACTTCGTCCGGATACCTCTTCTTATGCCAGAAACCGCCCTCGGCGTTTTTCGGAAAGGTATCGAAAGCGCGTCGCACATTCTCGGCCGCCTTGCGGTATCGGTCGCCTCCCGTCTCCCGGTGGAGGAACAACAGGAGAATGCTGGGCTGGATGGTATCGATATTGTATTCCGGCCCCAGATTGACCGTTCCGTCCTCAGCCACATAGGCATCGACAAATCGCTTGATATAGGCCAGGTAACGGGGGTCCCGGTTCTTCTCATAAACCTTGGAGATTCCGTGGAGGATGATACCGTTGTTGTATTCCCAGCCTTTGGTCGTGAGCGTCGTCGGGTCCGGCCACTTCGCCAGGATCCAGTCGGCGAAACGAACGGCGATCGGCACTTCGCCGGGCGCGTCAGCCAGAGCAGGCATCAAAATAAGCAAAAGAATAGGAAGCAAGAGAAGATTCTTCCGCATAAGAGCGTTCCTCTGAGACGGTTCTAGTGGCTTGGTGGCAGAACTCGTGTGAACCACTCCATCATCACGCTAGCTCGTAATGGCTTGGGTAATGCTCCGGCAGGCATCGAGCAGCTGTGGTGCGACAGAATGGGCATGTTCCACAGTCATTCTGAAGGTCGGGCCGGAAACACTAAGGGCGGCGACCATTCTCCCGTACGGGCCGAAAATCGGGGCAGCCAGGCATCGGCCGTTGGCCTCGTTCTCCTCGTTGTCGATCGAGTAGCCTCGCTCCCGGACCAACTCCAGTTCGTCTTTCAGGGCAGAAGGCGTGGTCAATGTGTTCGGTGTCAGTCGGGGCAGACCCTTGACCCGAATCAGGCGCAACACTTCCCGCTCGGGCAACCCTGTCAGGAGCACTTTGCCCAGCGCCGTCGAATGTAAATACCGGCGGTTGCCGATCTTCGAGGCCATCCGAATCCCCTGGGGGCTCTCAATGGTATTGATGACCACCACCTCGCCGGCGTCGAGCACGCCGAGGTTTACCGTCTCCTGGCAGGACTCGACCAGCCGCTCCATGATGGGGTGTGCAGCCCTGATCACAACTTGCTCGTCAGTGGCCGTTCGCTGCAGTTCGAACAGCTTTCGCGATACCTGGTAGCAGCCTTCGGAGGTCCTGTCCAGGTAGCCGCGCGACTCGAGGGTCGCGGTGATTCGATATGCCGTGGGTTTCGGCATGTGGACCGACCTTGCAAGATCGGCGAGCGACACCCCGGTCGGGCTGTTCTTAATCGCCTCAAGAATATCAAGAGTCTTGTGTAAAACCAGGACGCCCGACTCGTTACGTGGCGTTCGTTTCTTCACGGTTTCGGTTCTCGGCTTCTGATTATACGCTTGCTGTTTCACGTGTTGAAACTCCGCCTTTCGTTATTGGCCGATCGAAACCTTTAGTGGCGCCTTCAGGCCGGCCGCAAAGCGCGTCAAGTACGCCTCCCAGGCCTCCACTCCCGAAAAATCTCCGCTTTTGTCCCAGCCAAATCCCGCATAGTAGGAAACAGGAGAGCCTGCAGGAGCGGCCCGGATCATCAGCAGGTGGTTCAAATCATCCTCTGTGGATTCGACCACCGAAGCCGGATCCGCCACGATGCCGCACCCCACATTGCCGTTACCCTTGATCGGCTCCCAGGTTCTGAGCCAACCTTCTGATTTACGGACCTGCACGGTCGACCCGGGATTCTTCTTGATGCCGGCCGCGACAGTCAGTTGCTCGGGCGCTGCTGTCAGGTACTGACTTTCGAAGCGGCTGAGGTTGCTGCCCGCATCGAGACTGATGCGCTTCGTCTCCGCGATGCGCCGTCCGTTCGCTACCCAGGCGCCATAATCGAGCTCGAAAACCACTCGGAGCGGGCCGTTTGCCAGCACCCTCGATCCCATGAAATTCCGCGAGACGTGGAGCTTGCCGCCTTCCCAAATCCCGCTGCCACCGCAACCCCGGCTCTTACCGGCCGAGTAGAAATCAGCGCCCTCACCCGTGTCGGTATGGTAATTGTCGACCATGTACCAGTCGTTGATCACCAGTTTCCGGACGCGCTTGCACCAGATGTCGACCGTACTGCTGGTGAGCGGCTCCCGCTGCCAGGTTTCAAGCGCGGGACCATACATCCGATGGGCCACCCGATCGTTTTCCCAGGCAAAGTCATCGAACCGCTCGCGCACAAACCTGCCGTAGGCCTTGAACTGCTCCTTCGTCAGATGCTGCGGCTCCCCCAGCGTGACGGTGAATTTCTTCTCTTCCAGGGGTTTAAAGTCGGCCTGGAAGATCAACTGCTCGATGGCCCCGTCCCCTGTCAGATCCAGCGCCTGCACCACAAGCTCCCGACCACCGGCTTCAGCGACATGAACACGCCTGGCGTCGTTCGTAGAGAGCAAGTGGAGGAGCTCAGGACCGGCAAGCTCGACCGTTTGATTGGGCCTGACTGCGTTCAGCTCGTTCCTGACGGTTACAACGACCTGCGACCAGCCGACGACCGGAGCCAGGACGAGAAAAACGAAGAAGCTAACAAGAAATCTCTTGACCATGTCCTTACCAACGGAAAGGCGCGGAACCGGAATTCCGCGCCTTTTCGTGATTTTTCCGCGTTACTCCGCGGGCTAGAACAGGAACTTCAGGCTGATCTGAATACGACGTGGATAGTTGACCTGATTGGTCAACCGGATCTTCGCGAAGTTCGCGCTCGCCGGATTGGTATCCGGTGCACCATGCTGCGGATGGTTGAAGGCGTTCATGAAGTCCGCCTTAAACTCAATCCTCTTCCCTTCCGCGACTTCCGTCTTCTTCGACACCGCAAAATCGTAGTTGTGGCTGATGTCTCCACGCAGGAAGTCGAAGCGAAGCGGGAAAGTCGCTACGTTATTGCCAAGCTGGGCAGTCGACGCAGTCTCCCACAGTTTGTTGGGGAACGGTTGTCCGGTTGCCGGGTCAATGTTTCTCGGATCTCCGGTCGGATAGTCCCAGCCGTTATTGAACCAGCGTTCGATTGAGCGCTCGGACTTTGGCAGCACTATCTCTTCGGGATTGCTCCCCTTGAAAATCACGTTGCCGAAGCCAGGCATGGCGCCGCTCTGGTATGTGTAAATCCCGGAGAGCTGCCAGCCGCTGATGATCTTGGAAACTACCGAAGGCACGTCGCCGCCTATCAGGCGACCCGGGCCAAACGGAAATTCGTAGATGCCACTCAGCGTCAAACGGTGAGGTCGGTCCAGATCCGACATACCCTCTGTCGGTCGCGGATCGGCGGCATTCAGGAGTTCAGTCGCCTGCATGAACTGCGAGTACGTGTAGTTCCCCATGAACGTGTAGCCCTGGGAGAACCGCTTCTGGATATTCAACTGGAACGAGGAATACCAAGACCATCCTTCCTGCTCATCCATGTTGACGGCGTTGAAGCCAGGAAAGCGAACGAGCAGTCTCGACCGGGGGACCTTCGTCGCCGACATAGCAGAGTCGGCGCCAGCCGGGAAGATCGTCTTTTTTGCAATTGGATCATAGAACGGGTTGGCAATGTTCGTGGTCAAATAGTCGATTACGGACTGGTCACGCTTAGTCGTGTTCGTGCTCAGGTACTTGTTCGGTAACGCGTTCAGGTTGCGCAGGGCGTTATTCCCGCCGGCCTGGTACTCCAAGTGCGTGCCCCGGTTGCCGATGTAGCCCACGTCGAGAACGTACCCGGCACCCAGTTCCCGCTGCAAGCTCAACTGCCAGCGCTGCATATAAGGGGTCTTGGGGTTGGGATTGAAAAAGGTGATCGAGGTACCAAGATTGGTCAGAGTCCCGTTGGCGGCGCCGACCGCCTCCAAAATGCCATTCGGGAACGGATTGGACAGGGTAGACGTGAAGGTCAGCCCGTTGTCGGTGGTGGGGATGAAGTTGGTGTTCTGGCTGAAGCCAGTCTGAAGGACGTCGCCCCGCCGCTGACCCAAAAAGCCGAAGAAAATCCCGTAGCCGGTTCGGATTACAGTCTTGTCATCCAGCTTGAATGCAATACCGACGCGCGGCATGAATTGGTTTGTAGGAGAATTCCAGAGGGTACTAGGTTCTCCATTGACGCCGGCGAAAGTCAGGCCGCCGCGGACGAAGAACTGATCGGCCGGGACCTCGGGCGTCGGGTTCATGGCATAAATCGCCCTAGCTTGAGCCTCGATCGGCTGCACGGCATCAAAATCGAATCCTCGAACTGTCCGGTCGAAACGCTCCGTCAAAGCGCCCTCGTACTCATACCGCAAGCCGAGGTTAAGCGTCAGCCGGCTGTTCATTTTCCAGTCGTCGTGGAAGTACACGCCCCAGGAGGTCGATTGCTCGGCATAGCTGGCGCTTCGAGTCACGTACGAATTGGTCTGGCTCGGCAGCCCAAGCAGCAAAGCCGCCACCGACTGTCCCAGGTTATTGGGGGCAGCCGTCGAATTGTCAAGGGGCCCACGCACCCAGCCGCCGTCGAAGTTGAAGCGGCCAGTCATGTCGTTCAAGAAATTGCTGTTGGTCTCGCGGTAGGCACGGAATTCCACCCCGGTCTTGACTGCGTGAGAGCCGAAAATCTTGTTCAGCGTCCCGATGAACGAATGGGTGTCGTTCGGCCGGTAGTAGCCCGGCATCGCCGTCCCCTGGTAGCTGGCTATGTCAATGCGCGGAAAACGCCTTACGTCCGCGGGGATCAGGTCATTGTAAGAGCTGGGAAAACCCAGCGTTGTGAGGTCGAGCCCCATGGACTCCCGGTTTCCGGCGTCGCCGCGGATGAAGCGGTTGTAGCCGTAACGCAGATTCATGACCGTGGTCGGGTTGAACGTGTAGACGTCGTCGAAGGTGAAGGCCCGGGTCAGGAACTGGAACTCGTTCCCGGTGGTCGCGTTGTTAAAGTAGTTGTTGTAAGTGCTATCCCTTCGGTACACGCTGCCGCGGCCAAAGATCTTGTGCCTGTCGCTGATCATGTGGTCGATGCGGACGTTGTGCGTGAAGTACTTGGCCTGCTCGAGCAGGTTCGGCTGCACGAAGTTGTTCCTGCCGTCTGCGTCTCCTGTTTGGAGCGGATCCGGAAAGTACTCGAGAATTTTCTTCGCGACCGGGTTAATGAGATTCGCCGGGATGATGTTCCCTTCGAACTTTTCCTGCTGGTAACGCCCGCCGGAGACCGCTTTACGAGTGAACGGGTTGTAGATCTGATAATCGGGTTTCAGGGCCAGCAGTTGTGAAAAATCGCCATTTTTCATGGCCTTTGTGGGCACCGTGAAGATCCCATTGTTACGCGGCCTGGACTCGTGAATGCCTTCGTAACCCCACATGAAGAAGGTCTTGTTGCGTCCATCGTAAAGCTTGGGAATCCAAACAGGACCACCAAAAGACCCACCCCAGCGGTTGTAAGTGAAGTCGCCTCGCGGCAGTCCGTTCTTATTGGCCCAGAAGTCGTTGGCGAAAATGCCGGGCGCCATCTTGGTCCAGTAGGCTGTGCCGTGAGGTTCGTTGGTCCCCGACCTCATGCTGATATTGGTGACGCCGCCCTCGGTCTGGCCGAAGC
>Ga0209593_10001008_pt1 | contig 12302 bp, 10 predicted proteins | sample PPLLaktember2015_3_FD_187260 | JGI IMG/M metagenome (GOLD analysis project Ga0209593, IMG submission 187260) | Freshwater sediment microbial communities from Prairie Pothole Lake near Jamestown, North Dakota, USA - PPLs Lake P7 Core (6) Depth... | ecosystem: Environmental > Aquatic > Freshwater...
GAACTAACTGCCAGCAAGTAGACTCGAGTCCCTATGTATACAAACAGTGTGCTGGGAGTGATCCCGCTTTGGGTGCTTTTCATGACCGCCGGATTGATTGTCCTGCTGTCAATCGAGCTGGGTTGGCGCCTGGGCAACTACAGACAACAACGTACCCAAGAAGAGAAGAAGGCGCCTGTCAGTGCGGCAGTGGGGGCTACATTGGGTTTGCTGGCCTTCACTTTCGATATGGCAGCATCTCCCAACTTTAACCGGAAGCAGATCGTCTTTCAGGAGGCCAACGCGATCCGCACCACCTATCTGCGCGCCGATTATCTTTCGGAACAGCCGCGTGACGAAGCGCGTAACCTGCTGCGTGAGTATGCGACCCTGCGCGCAGGAGGTGCGGATTCGTTCATGACCCCGGAAGGCAGGGCGATGTCGGTTTCTCTACACGACCGGTTGTGGGCGATCGCAGCCAGTGCTGGAGCGATATCCAATACGGAAACAACCGCGCTTTTCATCGAAAGCCTCAATGAGATGATCGAGCTCGAAGTGGTCCGGGTGACGGCTATCAGGAACGTGATACCCGACAGCATCTGGCTGATGTTATGTGTGGTGACCGTCTTTTCAATGGCCGCCATGGGGTACGAGTTTGGTCTGACAGGGGCCCGCAATTGGGCTGCCACGATCCTCCTGGTGGTCGTCTTCGCCACGGTGGTCACATTGATTGCCGACCTGGATAGTCCGCAGGAGGGGCTGCTGCGGGTCAGCCAGCAGCCCTTGATCGACCTGCTCAATAAAATAGGCACACCTGTACCTTGAGCGGCTGCTCACCTCAAGGTACGGTACTATCATTCAGCCGAGTCCTTTCCCTTTGCCTCGTCGGGTTCGGCTTCGGCGAGCGCCTTGAGGTCGGGTGACGGAATCTTCGGCGCCGCGGGCAGGGGATCGAGCTTGGCCGACGGCCTTGCGCCGTTGGCGCGTTTGCGCTTCGCCTTGCCGCTTGCCAGATCAGGATCGGTCATTTCGGCCGCTTGAGCCGATATCTTGATCTTTGGCAGGCGCGCAGCCTTCAAGTCAGCCCGGCGCGCGACGATGCGATAACCTACATTTATCTTACGCAGCTTGCCATCCGCAGCAGAGTTGACCCGCGCGATTTCGAACTCCTCCTCGCCGCGCTTGCTCACGTAGAGCGCTTCCGGGCCGTAACTGGTCAGGAAGACCTGATACTTGTTCCGCTTGACGAGGGCTGCGAAGTCCGGATCGAGCCTGACACTGATCGATTCCCCGGTCAGGGTGACTTCGCCAAAGTCTTCAAAATAACTCTCGGTACTTTCCAGACAGAAGAGCGCCCGGTGCGTCCCGTCGGGATGCTCAACGGCCGCTGATTTCGGGCCGCCGACGACATAGAAACCTCCGCGCACGACGACGTTGCCTTCGAAGTACCCGGCCCAGCCGCCAGGCGAGCGGCCGGCTACGCCGATGCCCGTGTTCGAGTCGCCCTGGACGCCGGCCCCGGCATTGGACCAGCCCGACACGCCGATGGACGCACCGCCCGACCCTGTTGACCGGCCCTGGACCGCGTTGGCCGGCGAAAAACCCGCCACGCCGACCCCCTGATTGGATTCTCCGAGCACGCCATACCGGTTGGACTGCCCCCTTACGCCGGCAAGGCCCTGCCCGCTAAAACCATCTACGCCAACCGCATCGCGCGAACTGCCGAGCACGCCGTCGTTCGCAACCGACTCACCCAATACGCCAACTCCGCTCTGGGTGGTCGCCTGCAGCCCGTGTGACTGCTCCGAGCGCGCCTCAACGCCGGCGCCGGTCACCGATTTGCCGGTAACGCCGGCCTTTGCATTGCTCTGGCCGATGACCCCAAAACCGGAGGTCGCGATCCCATGCACACCGACGCCTGCGTCACATTGGCCGACCACGCCTGTGCCGGAAATAAAGACACCCTGATCGTCCGTGATCAGGCCGGTGAGCGCCCTGCCGGCGACTCCGAAGGAATTGGTGATGCCCAGGACACCGGTTTCGCCAAAGAACAAATTAGGCCCTGAGCGCCCGGTACCGAATACGCCGACACCCCCCGACTGGGGTTCGATCATACCGAGTACGCCGGCCGGGATGACGCCGGCAGTTTTGGGGGTAGAGACATTGTCCCCCCGGATGGCAGCACTGCAGATGGGGCTGCCAATGCGCTGCACCCAGAAGGCCGTATGCTGGGTACCGAAGGGGCTGCCGGTGTGGAGGAGGAACGTTCCAGAGGTGGCCCGGTTATCGGGCGGTTGGGTGAGACCGATGAGCAGGGGATCTCCAGTAGACATGTTTATTCTCCTTTTATTCTTCAACCTGTACGATATAGAATCCGGCATCGCTCGCGGCCAGGTAAAGCAGGTCGCTGTCAACAGTGAAGTCGCTGATCGGGAGCGGGAACCGCCCGGACAGAACCGGATTGGACCTGTCGCTGACGTTTACCGCCAAAATCCCGCCTTTCTGCAGCCGCATGTAAATCGTATCGCCAGCCGCAATCATCTTGGTGACAATGTCAGGGTCAGACAGCTCCAATTTGCCAATCTCAGCCGGATGGGCTGGATCGGTAATATCCACAGCATATAAAATTGGGGGATCGTCATAGGGAGTAGCCAGATAGACGGTGTCGCCAATGATATCCAGGGTTGGATCTATAAGTGGGAGATCCAGCCCGCCTACCTCGATCGGGTTGAACGGATCACTGACATCGTAGATACGCAGCCGGGGGTCGCTATAGACGATGAGTCGCCTGTCAACAACGGTCATTGCAGAGACCGTAAAGCCCTCCATCGGAACCCTATTGACCAGGGCCGGCCTGTCCGGGTCGCTTACATCCACAATTCCAAGGCCGCCGCTAATCCTCAACCCGTCTGGGGTATTCGTCAACAATCCTGTATAAAGTACATTCTCGACCAGAACAGGCGGTGGCCAGTAGAACACGCCTTCTGTATCGCCTGCGCCAATATCGCCTACCGCCATGCGAGGTCTGGCCGGATCGCTGATGTCCACCGGGGTGGGTCCTAGTCCGAACAGTCGTTCCCCGCGCGCGTGCAGCCCATTGAAGATGGAGGGCTCAGGATCGCTCAGATCAAGCCCATCCCCGTTAAGCAGTGTTGGAGTCGAGCCCGCCAGGTCCAGCACACGCAGCCTTTGCTGCCTGTTCCTGCCGGCGGTGGTCAGGAGATAGGCAAGCCCCCGGTCCAGCGCGACCCGTTCCACGGTGATGAAGCCGTCGGGAGGCGTCCATTCGCCGGCCAACGCGATGTTCGCCGGGCCACTCAGGTTGAAGATTTGTAAGCCGCGTTCGCTCGTCGCAGCCAGCGTATCACCGGTCACTGCGTAGCGGTTGAAACAGCTTTGCGGGTCGAATTCGAACGGACCCTGCGGCGATGCTGGATTTGTGATATCGAGGACGCTGAGCCCAGTGGGACATCCCGAGTGTGGAAAGCTCCGCCTCAAATGGAAAAGGGCTTCGCCGGTCGCCCTGATATCTTGCCCGAGACTCATCTGCTGGCGGGTGATTTCCCTTGGATGCGCCGGGTCGCTGGCATCCAGTGCGAGCAGCACATCGGGATTTCCAGGAACCCGGTTATTCTCTACCACGAAGGCGATATCCCCCGCCACTGCAACCTGGTAACTCGAGGCGGGATCCAGCGCGAACGAGCTGAGAGACCGCTCGATGTTGTTGCGATCAAGCAAATCGAGTGTACCTGGGAAGCTGCTGCCGTCCGGGGCTTCCCCGCCGCTGGCGAGGTAGAACACCTCCCCACTGACCGCTATCGCCGCATTGCCGGAATGTTCTCTTGTTCCGGCCAGGGTGGGATGCGCCGGATCGCTGGCGTCAACGACGATCACCGGGTGATCCGGGTCGCCAGGGTCGAAAGTGTAAACCTGGTCTCTTCCTGCGAGGAGATCGCCAGCAACGCCGCTCAGCGAGCCAACCTGGACCGGCAAAGCGGGATCGCTGACATCGTAGATCAGCAGGTCGGTACCGATGCGCAGGTAGGCCCGGCCAGGCTGCACGGCAATCGCCTCCGGCACGCCAGGCAGCACCTCGCTCTGCCAGAGCAGCTGAGGCGAAGACGGATCGCGGATGTCGACGGTGGCAAGGTGCGGGCCGATGCCGAGATACACAATATTCCCGTCTACAGCGACTGCTTCGAAGCTGCCGCCCAATTGCTCCACAACCTTGAAGGTGAGCTCCCTGTCAGCCGCTGGGGTTGTCTCGGGCAGCGCTGTTTCTGAGCCGCCGGCCGGCGCCTGGGTCGGCGGCGGAAGGGATGTTTGGGAAGTGTTTGTGGCTGCCTCGGTTGCGGTTAGCAGAGGGGTTGCCACCACCGGCGCGCACGCCGCCAGTAGCAGCGAGACGATCACAACACTCTTACCCACACGGGACGCAAGCGCCAGTTCGTTGATGCGGAAGATGTCTCTGATTGCGGTGGGGGTGGGTGGATTGGTCAGGGCTGGAGAAGAACAAAAATGTATGCGGAGTGTCATTTCAAGCAGGTTCTAACCCCGGTTATGCAAACCCAATAAAAGGGGGTTTCCAAGGAGATGATATCAGATAAATTTTATACGTTTTCCACTATTCGTACAACAATGGTGTGGATTCATTTCAAATAAAAATATAAAACTATTACAGTGTCCCAGATGGTCAGGTCATAATATTCGCGTTGTTCGATACGTGGAACGCTGATGGCGAGGAAGCGCCCATCGGGTGACCGCAAATCCTTCAGAGAAGTTCCTGATCCGTTGATGATCATTATGCCCTGAAAATATTTTGCCGATGCCAGCTTATAGATTCAAGATTAGGCCAAAGTTCCCATTCATGTGGCGCGAGTATCGGCCGGCTCTCTAAAGTCAGCATATGCCCGGAAAATTCAATGAGGTTCGCAGCTCGGCCGACAGGAGGATGGTATATTTCGGTGAGATACCAACCATCCCCTCGTCAAAGGTCCAATGACAGAGGCAGCAGAGCGCCATTCCGTTACCCAGATCATCATTATGACTGACGCTCCACGGGATAATATGAGCGGCATCCACGACACTATGCCCCTCCGTGGTGAGCATACGAACGCCACACAACGCGCAGCGGTGATCGTATACACGCACAACAGCGCGGCGAAAACCCTGGTCACGAATAATCGCCTGGTATTGATCTCCTTCACCGGGGTCTTCCCGGATTTGTTCATGAAACTTTTTGATCAACTGCTGGCTGTATTAATATCCGTCCTCAGGTGAGAGAACTGCTGGATATATTTATGCAGCGTTAGTATCTCAGTGCGGTTTTCCCACCCTATCAGCCGGGGCAGTTATACTATATAATCTCTGCAGCTTGGCGCACTAAACATTACACTTTCATTAACACAAAAGAGCCGATGAGCAGTCGAATTCGAACGATCTTAGGTTTATTCGCCTATCTAGCAGTAATCTATAACTTAGATAAATTAGGCATTCAGGCCGGAGTAAGTTTAACACTCTATCCGGTCTTGTATGTTGTTATGACGATGGCAATTTTGTTGGTTATTGCCTTCTCAGCCCAGGTTAAAATCCCCCTGGTTGGGTGTATCTGTGCCTGGAGTGCAGTTTATTTAATAGGACGATGGGTTCTGTACCCGGCTTCGCGTTTCTGGGTGGGAATGAATATTTATCAGACTGTCACCGAAATGACGCTGTTAGCAGTGGCGGTAGCCCTGGCGTATCATCTGGCAATCCAGTTACACCAGATCGAAGAATTAGGGAGTTTGTTTTCCTTACCGACTTCGGTACGCCAGGTGCGCACTTTACACAGCGCTATCGAAGATATCAAGGTTGAATTCGTCCGCAGCCGGCGCTATAACCATCCCCTATCTCTGATGGTTATTGAACCGTCCCAGTTTACACTCAAAGAAGATTTGAATCGAATTATCCGGGAAAATCAGAAAAAAGTCTCCCGCAGATATCTGGCTGCCCGGTTAGCCGAAATTATTATCCACCAGGCGCGGCGGACAGATATGATTATGACCAAAGATTGGGACGGTCATTTTATCATCCTCTGCCCAGAGAATAACACCGATGGAACCAGCACTCTTGCCCAACGAATCCAGGCAGATGTAAAAAACAGCCTGGGCGTTTCTATCCAGTATGGGATTGCGGCATTCCCCTCGGATGCACTTACATGGGAAGAGCTGGTCCGGCGCGCCGAAACCAATATGGCCGCGTCTGGAACGGACCCCCAAATATTACCCGGTCACGCCAAAGAAAAATTTGAGCCCGTCTTATCCGCCGATCAACCAGTAAATGAGGAGAATGTAGGCAATTCGGCCTCGGATCATGAAGTAGAAATTGTTAGCGGCCCCCCATCGAATATCACCGACTTATGAAATCACTCCCTCACAACGAAGCCGAATGGATTGAAAGATACTCACCCCAGAAGAATGCAATCTCCGAGAAAGAATATCTAAGAATCAAACGCGTCCTGGATCTGGGGATGGTAATTGTTAGTTTTCCAGTCTGGTTTCCCCTTATCATCCTTATTTCGATTGCTATCAAAATTTCGTCTCCCTGTGACCCGGTGTTTTTTATCCAACAGCGCACCGGGAAAGACGGAAAGCGCTTCGCCATGATCAAGTTCCGTACCATGATCACCAATTCGGAAGAGGATAAACGCGCGCTAGATCATCTAAACGTCTTGAAATGGCCCGATTTTAAAATACCCAACGATCCACGGATCACCCGGATTGGACGATTCTTACGAAAAACCAGCCTGGATGAGCTACCTCAGTTCATTAACATTATAAAAGGGGAAATGTCTCTGGTTGGTCCACGGCCGACTTCGTTTTCTCCAGAAACATATTCTCTTTGGCATACTGAACGATTGGAAGTCGTTCCGGGGCTTACCGGCCTCTGGCAAATCTCCGAACGGGGTGTGTCTGAATTCGACGAGCGCTTACGCCTGGATATCACTTACATTGAACATCGCTGCCTGCTGCTGGATTTCGCGATCCTGCTGCGAACGATTAGCGTGGTATTCAAAGGCCGGGGAGCGTATTAATGCGACCGAAGCTGGGTTACATCGTTTCCCGTTTTCCACACCTGCCCGAAACTTTTATTTTGAGGGAGATGGTAGAACTCGAACGGCAAGGTTGGTCGATTTCTCTTTATCCTTTGATATCGCAATCTCAGCCGGTATTTCACCCGGATGCACTGGCCTGGATGCGGCGGGCAAATAAGGCGGCTTTTTTTGCACCGGTTGTGTGGACGGCGAATGCAAAAGCCCTGTTCCGTTCACCTGGGCGGTACCTGTTTACCTGGGCCAAAATGGTAAGGTATAACCTGCCAAACGCCAATCTGCTAATCCGTGGATTGATTTTGTTCCCTAAAGCCGTATGGATGGCAGGCCAGATGGAGAAAGAGGGCATCGGGCACATCCACTCGCATTACGCTACCCATCCCGCTCTGGCAGCCTGGATCATCCACCAACTCACCGGTATTGGCTACAGCGTCACCATCCACGCCCATGATATTTTTGTGCGTCGCGAAATGCTGGCTCAAAAAATGCGCGATGCGGCGTTTATCGTCGCAATTTCAGATTTTAACCGCGAGTTCATCTCCCGCGAGGTAGGCGATTGGGTGCGCTCCAAAACGCACGTCATCCACTGTGGAATATCGCCCGAATTATATAAAACACAAAAAGGGAGCGGCCTCGGAGTTTTCAAGTTGGTTTCGATCGGCAGCCTGCAGCCGTATAAAGGGCAGGAAGTGTTAATTCGGGCATGTAAACGCCTGATCGAGGCAGGAATTCCACTGCAATGCAATATCATTGGTGAGGGATTATTACGCGAGAAATTAGAGGGGACGATTAAGGATTGTGGGCTTGAGGGAAAGGTAAGCCTGATCGGGGCAGTACCCCAAGAGGAAATTGCCAGACAGCTGCCAGACGCAGATTGTTACGTTCAACCGAGCATCATCACTCCCAGTGGAAAGATGGAGGGAATACCACTGGCGTTGATGGAAGCGATGGCGTGCGGCATACCGGTGGTAGCCAGCAATCTGTCCGGAATACCGGAGCTGGTCAGGCCAGGAGAAACGGGTTTTCTCGTCCCGCCCGGAGACGATGCTGCCCTTGCAGATCAACTTGCAAACATTTACAGGGATGTTGTCGCGGTCCGCCCTATCGCCCAAGCTGGGCGCGAAACAGTGCGACACAATTTTGCCATTTCGACACAGGTACTTTTGTTGGCTTCTTTGTTCGATTCATTATCCTGAATTCATTCATTTTTCTATTTACTGAAACATTTTGTTTTTGCAGGTGGATTGATTATTCCATATCTATATACTCGATGTATGCCTCTTTCGTCACATACCGCGCACAGGATTCTTAAGGAGGAGACGCAATGGAAATCAAATATTATTTACGGACACTTATACGTGGATGGTGGTTAATCTTATTAACCATGCTGATTACCTTGGAAGTCGCTATGGGTTTGGATTATTTAGCGATCCCGATTTATCGGGCCAGCGCGCGTTTTGCGATCAGCCCAAATATCTCTCAGATGTCGAGTTCATCCGATGTCCTCAACAGCCTGGACACACTGGATAAACGGTCGGTGGTGACAACTTACGCAGAGTTCTTGAACAGCGATCGGCTCTATAATGAGACGCTCGCCGGTCTGAATATCGACCCAAGTTCCCTGACGAATTACACCCGGACCACCATCGTGATTACAGACTCGAACGTTCTGGAACTGACGGTCGAGGGGACAGACCCAAATACTGTGGCCATCCTGGCCAACAGCGTCGGCGAGCACGCCATCAACGCGATCAAAGAACTCTACAGCGCGTACGATATCAGCCTGCTGGATCCAGCTGTTCCGTCCAAAACGCCGGTTCGCCCCGTGCCCCTACGCGACGCCGGACTTGCTCTGTCCCTGGGGTTTATAGTTGGCTGCGGGTTGGCCGTGTTGAAGGTGCAGATCCAAACCTCCCTGGATTCGTTTCGGCAGGAGTCTACTCGAGATAAAGTTTCACAGGCCTATAACCGCCAATATTTGGAAAGACGGTTGGAACAGGAACTCGTGCGCTATCCGGACGGCGAACTCTCCTTTGGGTTGGTGCAGTTGGACGGGTTGAGGGGGGTGATTGACAGCCTGCCGCAAAACCTTGTTCAGGATCTAATGCGAATAGTGACCCAGACCTTCCAAAAAGAACTGCGCGGAAACGATATGATTTCCCGCTGGGATGATATCACTTATGCAATCCTGCTGCCCACGACATCGGCGAATGCGGCCCAACGTACCCTCAACCGTATCTGTGGCACGATCTCTCAACCGGTTTATCTTAAAGAGTATGGCGAAAGGATAAACCTGCAACCTTTAATGAGTGTTACGACCTCTACAGTGAATGAGACTGCCGAGCAAGTTATTGCCCGGACGCAAAGTATGCTTAAGCGTATGGTCGACCTGGATGTTGAAGCAGAAACCCGAACAAAACCGGACAGCGTAATCAACTGACAGGGAATCCAATGATCCTGAAACAAAACCCTGCTGGATCACGTTGGCTATCATCGCTTTTCGTGCTTCTGACGATCGGAACTGGAATAGCGCTTGGATTTCTTATTCCTCTAGCCGATGGAGCTTTGAAGGCGGTCGTAATCACCGTGGGCGCCGTCGGGGCGATTCTGACATTATTCCGGGTCGACATTGGCCTCTACGCGTTGATCTTAATGGCCTACCTGCGCATATCTGACATCGCCATTGATTACTACAGCGCTCCATCCTTATTTAGGCCCTTCATTGCACTGCTGGTCGCTGCCATCCTCATTCAATGGATGCGCGCAAGAGGAATCCAAAAGGGGTGGGGGCAGGCGGCGCTGCTTGTGTTAGCCTACGGATTGGTTGTGTTCACCTCCCTGCTTTACGCCGTGGACTACACGACCGCTTCGAGTGCAGCATCCGATTTCGCCAAGAACGGTGTAATTACCGTTCTTTTGGTAATCCTGATCCAGCAGCGATCCACGTTTCGAGGCGCAATGTGGGCTATTGTCGCCGCCGGTATTTTTACTGGAACGATCAGTGTCTTCCAGTATCTGACCAAAACTTTTACCAATCCCTATTGGGGCTTTGGCCAGGCAGAAATCCAGAATATTGTTACTGGCATGGATGATTTTCGCATTTCCGGTCCGATCGGCGATCCCAATTTTTATGCGCAAATCCTGGTCGTGATCGTCCCGCTGGCATTCCACTTCATGATGTCTGAAAAAAAGCTGGTATTGCGGGCTTTGGCTGCCTGGTGCCTGGCGGTGTGCTGCCTTTCGATCGTTTTTACATTTTCGAGAGGGGGCGCAATTGCCCTGGGCGTGGTCCTGATCTGTTTGGTTGTGTACCGGCGGCCAAAGCCAGTGGAGGTTTTCCTGATCGCTTTATTGATCATCGGTATATTTACCTTTATGCCCGACCAGTACAACACCAGGTTGAATACGATTGCCCAGATCGCGACCGGCCAGACCGATGTACGTGAAGAAGTGTCGATCCGTGGGCGGATGAGCGAGTTGTTGGTGGCCTGGCAGATGTTTATGGAACATCCCATCTTAGGAGTTGGCGTAAGCAATTATCCGGAGCATTACCAATCGTATTCGCGCCAGATCGGTCTTGATCCACGCACTGAAAATCGGGAACCACACAATCTGTTTCTGGAAGTGGCTGCGGAAACGGGCATAGTCGGATTGGTCGTGTTTTTTATGGTGTTATATTTCTCATTCCGAGGGATCTACCAGGCCTGGCATGGGTTTAATCGGTCGGGTTTAAAAGAATACGCTGGCCTGGTGGCCGTCTTTGGGATCGGGATGGTGGGGTATATAACCGCCGGGTTGTTTATCCATGGGGCTTACCCTCGTTACTTTTGGCTGCTGGTTGGCCTGGCATTGGCGCTGCCGCAGGTTGCCAGAAACACACGATCAAACTGAAACAGGAGAAAAGTGGAGAATAGCCCACGCCAGGAAGAAAAAAAGGGCAGGAATCTTGCCGCAGCCACCTTAAACGGTACGCTGTGGTCTTCCGCGTCTTTCTTCAGCGGTAAGCTGATGGTATTCATCAGCACAATCATTCTCGCACGCTTGCTTACTAAAGACGATTTTGGTGTGATGAGTTATGCTCTGGTAGTCATGAGCTTCCTGGACATCCTCAGTGATTTTGGGATCGGCCAGGCAGTGATCTATCATAAAGAAGACCTGGATACTCCGGACACCGCTTTCTGGTTGGGACTTGCGATCAGCACAGCCATGCTGGCAATCACCTGGATCGCAGCCCCGTTAGCTGGCCAATTCTTCAACGACGAACGGGCTGTCCTGGCAACGAGGGCGTTGGCGCTTACATTCCCAATCGACGCCTTGGGCAATATCCACAACATGCTCTTGAGGAAAAGATTCTCCTTCGGCCGGAAATTCATCCCCGAGTTTATCAAAGCGTTTTGTAAAGGAGGCATCGCAATTATTCTGGCTGTGCTCGGCTTTGGTTTTTGGAGCCTGGTGATCGGTCAAATTGTAGGGGCGGTTGCAGCTGATGTAGCTTTCTGGTGGGTTATGCCCTGGCGGCCTTCGTTTCATTTTGTCGGACAGGCCGCACGGAAGTTGCTTTCATATGGAGGAAGCCTGGTGGCGGTGGATGTGTTTTCCATCGTCTATTCAAATGTGGACTACCTGCTGATTGGACATTTCATGGGCGCCGCAGCGCTGGGGGTGTATACCCTGGCCTTCCGCATTCCAGACCTGGTGATCAACCAGATGTGCAACGTAATCAGCCAGGTAATTTTTCCGGTATTTGTAACCATCCAGGATAAGATTGAGGCGCTGCGAGATGGTTTCCTTACCTCGATCCGCTATATCGCTTTACTTACCGTCCCCTTGGGGTTAGGTTTGGCGCTGGTATCTGAACCAGTGGTCCTGGTTTTATTTACCGATAAGTGGATCCAAGCGATCCCGGTATTGCGGGCGATAGCAATTTACTCGATGTTGCTGTCATTGGGATACAGCGCCGGGATTGTCTACAAGGCCCAGGGAAGGCCCAATGTGTTGAGCCTGGTCGAATTCATCCGGGCATTCATCACGGTGCCGGCTTTGACCTGGGTGGCCCTGTCGATCGGAACGATTGAGGCTGTTGGTTGGGCGCAAGCCGCGATTGCCTGTGCAGCAATGGCGCTGGACCTGTTCGTGGCATGCAGAATGCTAAACCTGCCCATGCATACCATTGCTGGCGCGCTTGCTCCGGCTGTCATGAGCGGGATTGCCATGAGCCTGGTGGTCTGGGGGT
>Ga0209593_10001013_pt1 | contig 12272 bp, 13 predicted proteins | sample PPLLaktember2015_3_FD_187260 | JGI IMG/M metagenome (GOLD analysis project Ga0209593, IMG submission 187260) | Freshwater sediment microbial communities from Prairie Pothole Lake near Jamestown, North Dakota, USA - PPLs Lake P7 Core (6) Depth... | ecosystem: Environmental > Aquatic > Freshwater...
AGCGGCACCGTCGGGTCGTGCGACACTGTCACATCGCCGGTTGCGCGGCTGATCGATAGCGGCGCGTCGAGGGCAACGCCCATGTCGCTGTGCCGCACGATGGTGAAGTCTGACCCCACCCCAGCGTTGCCAACGACGACATCCCAGTGCGCGATGCCGCTCTGCATGCCGGTGAGCTTCGCCGAACTGTTCAGCGGCTTGTTCAGGATGAAGTTCGGCTCAAGTTTGGTAATCGTCAGGTTGCCGGACATCTGATCGCCGACAAGATTCACATAGAGCAGATCGGCGCTGGCCTGATCCATGCCCCCGCCGCCACCGCCACGGCTGCCGCTGCTGCCAGCCGCCTGCACCCACTGCGCGGAGTTGGCATCGACATAGTACATCCAGAGAGTGCCGCTATCTGATTCCCACCACAAAAGTCCGTTGGTCGGAAACAGCGGGGCCTGCTCAGAGACCAGCGCGGTGTGCGTGATCTGCTTCATGCCCGCAGGGTCGAGCGCCGTCGGCACGCCGACCCACATGCGGAACGGGGTCGACATCTCCACAGACAGTTCGCCCGGCTCAAGCGAAGCTGGCGGCAGGTTGGGCTGTGCCGTTCGCTTGATCTTAACTTTTGGGTCGGCCATTTATCCGGTCCTCTTAAGGCGTAAGCCCGGCGATCTGCGCATCGACATATTCCTTGGTGGCGGCGTGCTGCGGATCGACGGGTTCGCCGGGCAGCGTGAGGTATCCCGTCATGACGTCGCCAGCTTTCAAGACGTAATCGTCGAGCACGCTGCCACCGACGCCGGGGGCAGCGCCGCCACCCATCATCCATGCGTAGCCATTCCAGATGTACACCGTCAGTCCGTCGCTGGAGGTGAAGACCGTGTCCGGTGCCGGGTTGGCAGGAAAATCGAAGGCCATGTCAGTACACTCCACAATCGACGACACCCACCTTGAACGGGCTGCCGGGAAGACCAGCGCCGACGATGGAGATGTTGTCCACCACGACCTTGCTGGTGATCTGCACCCACTGCGTGGAGTTGCCATCATTATATTTAACAAACAAGAATCCCGTATCCGATTCCCACCAAAGCCGGTTGTCGTCAGCGTCGACCGGCGGCTCGTCGGCGATCATCACGCCGGTGGCATGCAGCGCCACCCACGCCGAGAACGCCGCGCACAAATTCTGTAGCGAATCGCAATTCCACGTCCCGGTCGGATCCATGCACTCGGCGAAGCTCAGTAGCTCCGAGACGATGGCGTTGACCTGCCGCGGCTCGATCCGCGCATCGCAATCCGACGGCAGCGCCGACGCATCGCACGGCGCTATAACGAACGGCGGCAGCGGCGAGTAGGCATTCTGGACGTTCGGCGGGGCGAGCGGCACACCAGCGGCATCGCGGTAGATGACACCGCCTGCGGAAACCAGATCAGGAAAAATGGTGTTGGCCATCAGCAGCACCTGACTATGTTGGTAGGACAGGCCGGTAGCATCATCGACCTCACGATACATTCAGCAGCGAGCACACCCGGCCAGACACGGTCGGGCAAACCAGCTGGCTTGTCGCAACCACGATCCCAGTACGCCGGGATCTGCGGCCGCGGCATCTGCGTTTCGCAGACGTCGCCACTGCCGCAACCTTCCAGCCAGTCTCGCTTGTTGCAGATCTCGAATTGCGGGTTGTCCGTGCACAACAGCGCGCACGGATTGTCGGAGGTGTAGACGTAGACCGGCTTCAACTCGGCACCGAGTGAATCGATCACCCAGTTCAGGCCGCACAGCGTCTTGACCACACCCATGTTGGCCCGATTGAGTGCGATAGCAACGCCGCGTTTCACCGCGCACTCCAGTTCGGGCGGATAATCCGGCGGGCAGAACATCGGACCGCAGTCGGTCCACACTTCCAGCGGCGTCAGTTCGTCGGTCAGTACCGAACGGCAGTGCTGGTTATAGCAATCTTCCCAGCGCAACCGTGACAGGTGATTGTCCAGCGTCGTCACCGCGGTCCACGGGTTGCTCTCGCGCAGCGATACCCACAAACCCCCGTGCACCACCATCCGCAGCTTCAGCACCGTGTAGATCGCATGCAGCACCAGCGACGGGCAGCGCGGATCCGTCAGCAGCGGGCACTCTTCCGGGTGCTCCGGGTTGCCTTCGAAGTAGCTGATCGCCTCCGCCTTCCAGTAGTCCCAGAGCGGTCCTGAAGGCAGCAAGTTCATAAACGCCACAAAAGTGCAGCAGAGATCGTTGCCGCACAATGGTGGCGGACAGCACCCGGTTTCGTCTAGCTCCGTGCATGGCTGACACCCATCCGAAGTCAAACAACCCGGATCACCCGGAACAATCGGGTGAACTGGCGCGTCGATCAGGCAGTTGTCTGAGTAATCTAGCATTGCTGATAAACTGAATCCGGTCCGGTGAAGATGATGCTCTCAAGACACGGCAGCACATCGCACTCCGGCTCCAGCGCGCAGTCACTCATGTAGACCAGCGTGCGCGGATAAGGCGGCGATGCCGTCTCGTAGCCGATGACCTCAAAGCGAACCGATGCGTTGACGTTGCCGCCGACGACGTTGGCAACGATCAACTCCAGCTGCTTGGTCGTCAATGGCATTGACGGACAGATCGTCTTGAACAATTCGCGAATGTAGTTCTCGATCATCTGCTTCTGCGCCGTACTCGGACAGCCTGCGATGTCGACATAGACGTTGATCGGCAACGGTATCGGTCGGATGACGCCGCCGCACACGCCGATCTCGACCTGACCTTCGCCGTAGCCTTGATGCTGGCCGAACATCCACTCCGTGAGATCGTCGACAATATTCTGCGGCGGGATCCCGCACGGGAAGCTGTCATCGAACAGCACGTAGAAGTACATGCCCTTGCCGCAGTTCTTGCAGCCGCAATCGCCGCAGTCCGGGTCGCAACGGCAGCACGAACCTTCGCGAACGCAAACCCGCGTGGCGCACGGGAACTCCAGAAACTTCTGCTTGATCCATGCCATCGTGGCGCGCGGCTGATACGCCAGCCGTTCAAGGTATCGCTTGCGGAATTCTTCGCAGGTCTCTTCGGCCGAACCGCCGCAGAACGCGCCGCCGCAGATTGTCACGTCGGCGTCGATGCCCGGTGCCGGTGTCGTCAGCGTGCCTTCGGTCACCGCGCCGTCGGAGTTCATCTCCGGCCCCGGTGCTAGCGCGCGGATACGCACGATGATCGAGCCGGAATCCGGCATCGTCAGCGGAATAGTACCGACCGACACGAAGGTGCCAGCACTGGTCTGGATTTCAAACGTCGCCGGAATCGGCGACCCCGGCACGCCGGTTAGTTTGGCGTAGCCTTCAGCATGTGACGGCGGATGCGGGAACACGCCATTGCGCGCCGCCATCTTGTACAGGTTCTCGCAGCACGCCGTCTCCGGGTTGGTCTCGCGCCACATCTGATCGGCGATGGCGTAAAACTGTTCGGCCGCGGCGTAGTCGTTCGTGACGACGTACCACTCGTTCGATTCTGGATAGATCTTGCCCCCGCCCAAAACGGTGGACGAGAACATGTTCTTCAGATGGTCGAACAGTTCCTGCGGATCTGGTCGTGGAATTGTGCATGACATGGTGCGTCAGTGCCAGACCCAAGTCTCGGAGACGAAGCTGCCAGCAAGATCGATGCGACTTTGACCGGTGACCGTGTACACCGTGACTACGACAGCCACACTGTTCGACCCACGGTATGTCGCCTCAACGTCGACAGATTCGGCAATGCCGAGAGCTATCAGTTTCCCCATGTCCGCACGAACAGCGTTGGCGATAGCCTTCACTGCATCGGCGGTGCGAATGTAGCTTTTCTCTGCCGCGTTCCACATCGTAGAGCCGATATAGAGACCGTCGTCGCGGTACGACTCCGACCAATGGCCATACGTTGCAGCTGGCGTCGGGCATCGCAGATTGGTGCGTGCCCGTGTATTCAGGATGTTGAGGATGTAGCCTTTCAGCCACTCATCATTCTTGATCGTACGGTAGCTACCAGCGTCGGGGTCCGGCGGAAAAATCCGCGGATCGACGTATGGGTCAACCGTGATCTCCTCGTACTCCAGACCCGGAATGGCGCACTCGATGCCGCAGAGATTATAGCTGCCGCACGCCTCTACCCGAGTCGTCCAGAATATCCGGCGATGGCCGGTAGTCTGCTCAAGGCAAGGGTCGATTTTGTCAAAGTGCATCGCCGAGATCCAGTTCGAACTGCGCGGGCTGACTGCCGCCCCCGCCGCCGCCACTGGATTTCTTTGCCTCCTGCTTATTGCCTTCAAAGCCGGGTGGCTTCTGACTGCCACGCACCACTTCAGGCGTCCTGATAAATTTGTTGACGACTAGCTCGCCATCGATGATCAGCTTCTTGACGCGGAAGACACCTTCCTCGCCTTTGATCTCGAATTCACCTTTTTCGCCGACCGCGAACTTGTTCTTGGTGACGTGCGTCAGCTTGTCCGAGATATGCACCGACACTTCCGGGTCGGTCGGATGCTGAATGCCGCCCTCGTTCTCCGGCCAGCGCCGCTGCTTGTCATGCGGGATCTGGAGCACGGCCATCTTAAGCTGGGTGTCGCTCGACGATGCCAGCAGGAACACTTCAGCGTCGTGATCCTTCTTCAGCTTGAAGCTGCCGCTGCCCATGACGAGGACAGTTGCCTCCTCATCCGCGGTATCGGTGCCTTTGACTTTGATGATCGCGCCAGCGTCGTGATACTCCAGTTCGCCGTAGACATGGCGTTCCAGCCCATCCTGAACGTCGTTTGATCGAGCACCGAATGGGACAAATGGTATGCTCATGAAATCTCTCCAAACCACGGGGGAAGGGTTAACGGCGGGGTCTTACGCATCTCTTCTTGCTCTTTTTTCTGTTCGTCGGTAAGCGGCTTCGCAGCCATCTCGACCAGCGACATCAACGGCAATTCGCTCAGCATAGGCGGAGTCCACGGGTCGGGGTACTGCCCTTCCACAATCGGTATACCGGCCTGCCCGCGACGAGCCATGCCGATCCCCATGTTGATGAGATCGAGACCGAAGCCGCCCATCCCACCTCCGCTACCTCCGCCACCGCCCGCGCCACCCGATGGTGGCGGCGACAGCGTCAGCGTGGTCTTCAATTCCTTCTCGGCGTTGACGTGGTAGGTCAACTCCGTGCATTCGAACATGTCGAAGATGCCCTCCGGCGGCACCTCGACGTAGTGCATGTTGCCGATGTCCCACGGTGCGCCGGATGACGACTGAACGTGGAATACCTCGATGGTGATCTTCTGGCTGGCGCTGTTGCGCTTGTTCATTTCGAACCGCGCACGTCGCTCAAGCTCCTTGTCGGTCGCATCGCCGTAGTGCGGAATCGTCAGTAGGTTTTTGCTTTTGACCTTCTGATTCTTGACCGTCTTGTGGGTCTTCTCCAACGCCTTCTTGCCGCGGATATCCTTCTTGGTGCGCTGGCCCTTCACCTTCACTTCCGATTTGGCCTTGTCTTCGGACTGCTCCGCCGAGAAGGTCAGAATATTCTGACCGAGAATGAGCGGCTCGCCGCCGCTGGTCATCCCGGCAACACCGTCGCAGACCACCAGCTTGCCGTCACGGCTCTCGTACATGAAGTAGCAATTCTCGGTCGCGATCCGGTGCAGTTCATCCATCACCAGCGCGCCATCGCGGAAGCGCACCTTATCCAGCTTGATGACCTCGCCCTTCCACTCGGTCTGGATCTGCCAAGGCTCGATCAATTTATCGACCACTTCCTTGGTGGTCGGCTGCATCATGTTTGTGGTCGGATGCTGGTGCGAACTGTCGATCAGCCGCTTGGTCTTGCCGCGTGCCGACAGCTTGATGGTGTACTCGGTCGCGTTAATGGACACGCTGGATTGCGTACCGCCCGCGCCCTTGCCTTCTTTCTGATTGCTCTCGTCCGCGCCTTTCTTGCCTTTTTTGGTGCCGCTGCCTTCGCGCTTGTCAATGCTGCCGCAGAACGCCAGCTGACCACCGATGTAGACTGTAATCTCGGCACCGCACTTTGCTGCCTGTACCATCGGGCCAGACGACATCGCACCGGCGAAAATAGTGCAGCTGAGCGAGCCGGTCATCTCATCCTTGGATCTTTGAAGCGTCATCTCAGTCCAAGTATCGAGTGCCGTGCCACCAACACAGATGACAACCGGCGACATCATGTCGGCGCAACCCCTGATACAATCATGCCCATGCGTCCGTTAGCGTCGATGATGTTGCGTTCCTCAAGCTCACGGTGCCGCTTGGCATCTTTGTAGATCACGTAGGCTGCGACCAGCGGGTGCACCCCGCCGGAGAAATTGACCAGTATCTGTCCGGGCAGACGGTACGACAGGTCGTACATCATCTTGCTGAACTCGACGGCGTACTTCTCGATCTCGATGAACAGCGCGTTGTCGCACTGGGTGTAGGCAGCGTTGGCTTCGTCTTCCAGCACAGCCATCACAGTCGACCGTGCAGCCAGTGCCTCTTCGACGGTCGGATACTTCTGCCCCATCGCCGCTTCGGCCATGCCGACGCCAGCGAGAAGCCTGAACCTGCTGACGACAGCCTCGTCGCTGACGACTGCCGGGCCGGGCGGCAGGCCCGGTGTCGGATGCGCCGCGTTGACCAGCTTGCGCATGATACCGAATTTGTTTTTCGGGTCGACGACGTTGCGCTTGATTAGCTCAAAGCCCTGCACCAGCGCGTCGTCGACGTTCGGCGCTGACAGCGCCAGTCCGTCATCCTTGGCGACCTCCCACATACGGAAGATCGCACGCCAGTCATTGGCGGGAGAACCGGAGGCGACAACGTGTTCGGCGACCTGCGCAACAGACCAGATCAAACCTTGCGCCTTATTGACGACCTGATCCTTCCACGGCAGCGGCACTATCGTTGGTGTGTAGTCCCGATAGAAAGACGTCTGTGACGCCGCAAACAATCCAGTGGAGATGATCCCAAAGATCGATCCAAGGATCCCGCTGAAGCCGATGTTCGCCTCGACGAACTCCAACTCAGCAGTCGTTTTGCCCGCTGACTCCTCCAGCGAATCCTTAACCTTAACAGACCGGCACGCGACCATGACGGAGCCGCGTGTAGGATGAACAAGAATGCCCGGCCCCGGAGATTCGCAAGCCGCGAACAACGCTTGGCTATCCCAGACATGGTCATCTTCCTTGAACACAGCAGTAAGAGCGTAGACGCGGATCTTGCGACCAAGATCCGCGTACGCTGTGTGCTCACCGAAGGGAAACTCCCCTTCGGCACCCCGACGTCCGCCTTGGATATCGGCTTCGGTACAATAGAAACCTACCCCCTTGAACGAGGCAGGTACTACGTCCTTGTCGATAGCGCAGACGGAACGCGACATTTAGCGACCGCGACCGCTCTTCGCCTTGGCTTTGACAGCCGGACGCGCTTGCTTCTGCGGCTTGCTCACCTTGCGCTCAGCCCGATTATTGCTGGCGATGGTTTTCTTCGACGACCCTTTTTTAAGTGGCATGCGTACTCTCCTACACTGTTACCGGACTTGCGCCGGTGTTGGCCTTGGCCTGTACGACCTGTGGAATGTTCACGTTGACAGTCGCTGCTGATATGCGCGCAGCGGCTGCATTACCGATAGCAGCACCAATGCTGCCAGCTTGTCCATTCAGCGTGCTCGCTGCGTTCGATCCGACGGTCGTTCCACTCTCGCCGATGGTCGATGCACCGGAAGTAAACATGCTGGCGAACTGCACCTTGGCCGGGTTGAAATCGATCAGTTCAGTGACCGGCTTCAGCCCCTGTGGAAGAAGACTGGGCAAGAACGACGGCGGTCTCGCGCCCGCCGGAAGATCGCCGGGCAGCCGCGGCACCGGCGGCGGGACCGCAGGCTTCGCCGGTTCTGTCGGCGTGACCAGTATCGGCTGCTCCACTGCCAGCGGCCCTTTTGGCGGCTCTACCACCGGCGGCGGTGGGGTCACCACAGGCGGCGGCGGAGGCGGCGGAGGCGGCGGAGGCGGCGGAGGCGGCGGAGGTGGCTCTACCGCCGGTGGCGGCGGTGGCGGGGTCACCACAGGCTTCGGCTCTTCCGGTACCGCGGCGGCCAGCTTCTTGAAGAAGTTGAGCAAGAACGTATTCATCTCCGCCGAGCCACCAAGTTTCCCGGTGTAGCCAAGCGACGTCGCCAACTCCTCGCGCGACTTGACTGAAGTGGGCTGGTTCAGCGCCGCCAACAAAGCGGTGATGGACTTCACCCCGGCGAGGCCGCCAGTGGTGTTGAGTTGTTGCAGTGCCTTGACCGTCTCAGCAGATATCGGCCCGGTCGCAGAAGGAGCAACGACCGGTTGGGCTGTGACTGGATCGAGTCCTGCCGCTTGCCGGAGCTTCTCCATCTCAGCAGCTTCTTGAGCTTTAAGAGCGGCCTGTTCTTGTTTCAGCGCCTCAACGCGAGCTTGGGCTATGGGGATCTGACGCTCGACATCCCTCTGCTGGTTTTCCGCCCCCTCAATCGCGCGATTAATATTGGCCAGCCTCTGTCTGTTCCTGACGGTAGGATCCGACTTCACCGCCGCCTCTGCCGCTGCCTTCTGCTTTTGCAGGTTTTCCATCTGCGCCGGGGCGGCTTTGTCCAGCTGCTGTAGGTGCTCAAGCTGTTGATTAGGATCGCCCCCACCGAAGTAATTCATCATGGCTCCCGCCGCCGTCAGCAGCGCGCTGGAGCCGGTGACCAGCATGGCCGCGCCCTTCTCCATCGGCGTGGAAGTCGGATCAAGCAGAGTTCTGGCGGCACTGGCGGCGGTCATGGCGGTGATCATCGCACCTGCCGGGCCGCCCATCATCTGCGCAACGCCTTTCGTCATCTCAAGCGCAGCACCGGCGTAGTCGCTCTTTTCGGCTGCCTTCCCGGCCTTATCCATCGCTATCGAGAACGGCGCAATGGCGTCGGTGAAAGCGCCCCCTGATTTGTCGAGCGCGCGGGCCATCGCAGTTTGAAACGACGCACTCATCCGCTCTGTGCCGCCGCGGAATGTCTTGTCGCCGAGATGCGGATCGAGATCTACGAAGCCAGCCGCCTTTTGCTGACGCTGAAACTCGCCACTCTTCAGTGAGGTGACAATGTCGGCGAAGGCGCGTGCGCCAGATGTCGAGAAGCCGTGTTCATCGAGCCAAGTACCGACGGCCGCCGACGAGGTTTGGTCTACCCCGGCCTTCTCCAGCAGCGGCATAATCCTGCGCTGGGTAAATCCGACCAAGTCAGAGGCCGCCTCTTTGACGAGGTCACTGTCTGGAGCACCACCTTTCTTGCGAAGCCCCAACGCTACCTGTGCTGCCTTATCCTTCTTGTTGATGGTGCTGGTCGACAGATTCTGAATGGCCGTGCGGAATTCTGCGGTCGACTGCCTGCCGCCCTCGTCTCTGACCAGCAGCAAGTCGGTGAGTCCCTTGGGACTCAGCTGTTTAGTGACCGTCGACCCCAACTGCTGAAGCGCGCGAACTGCCTCTTCAGGCTTGATTTCACCGCCGGTAGCGATGATCGCCCGCATCGCGGACTCTTGAATGGCCTTGATCTTGGCGTCGTCGACGTCTTGACCCATGATCTGGCTGACGCGCTCAAGCTGGCGTGATGCTTCTCCACCCTCCTTGGGATCCTTGAACGTCATGCCCATGATCTGCGCATTCCGCGCAATCCGGTTCATGGCGACTTGCATGTCTTCGGATGACTTACCGGCGGCCTTGAGAGCGTTCAGCTGCTCGACTGAAGCGTTGGCAATATCAGCCGCCGGAATGCGGTTGAACTCTTCCTGCGCCTTCCGAGCCATCGCCATGATGTAATCGGTCTGCGGCGTAAGCTGGTCAGTCCGGCCTTTATCGAATCCAGACTGCCGCAGTCGCGTGCGGGCATCTTCCGAACCAATCACGCCATCGACTGCTTTTCGCGCCACGTTTGCGGCTACGGCATAAGCCGTGCCGCCGACCAAGACGCTGGCAGCACCGCGCATGACAGAGAAGTTGCCAAGCTGGTGCTGTACACCGGTCTGCCTGAGGCCGCGACGATTGGCTCCGGCTCCGGCACCGCGACCGGCTCCGCCGCCACCACCACCACCAGCCTGCGTATTGACGTTGATCGGCCGTGCCGCTTGCTGGCGCAAGCGATTGATCTGCTGCTGTGCTCGCGTCAGTCCACTGGTGTTGACGTTGAGATTGACCCGTGCAGAACCGGCCTGCCGTGCCGCGGCTTGCAGCGCCTTCATCTTTTGAAGCGCCGACTGGATTCCCTTCTCATTGATGGTGATGTTGACTTTGATATTCTTGAGCGACCTAGCGGTTTGCTCAAGCTTCTTCAGTTCCGCGTTGATCTTTCTGATCGCCGCAGATGACTGGTCGTTGACCTTAAGTGTGGCTTGTTCAGTAAAACTAGCCATGGGCTAGGGTTTGCCCCCTGCGAGGATGATTCTGTTTCTGATTTCGCGCCGGTGCACTTTTTCAAACGCCGACATGCGCAGCGTCATCAAGGGTATGGAGAGCGCCCGGATGTCGCCAGCCGACGAGGAGTAGTACCTGTACTCCTCGACCCGCTCTATGATTCGTCCGGCGACCCTAGAAAAAACGGCAGGACGTCGTTGCTGATGGCGAGACCATCAGCCGCAGAGATCTGATTGACCGCCCACGACGGCAGAGTTTGCAGATTGCTGCCGAGTGGCTTGGCGATGGTCTGAACCAGCAGCAGCGCCTGCTGCAAACCAGTACCGGCCGCCATGATGTCCTCGACGTCGCCGTAGGTCGTCGCCAAGAACTCCAGTTCCTTGATCATCTGCTTGCCCTGCCCGCCGGGGATCGGCGTGCCAAGCTCGTAGACGATAGCCTCGCTGATGCCGTCACCTTTGCGGACGATCTTGCCCGCAGGACCATCACCATCATCGAGCTTGTCGATGATTGTGCGCGCCACCGGAATCGGCATGCGGAGCAGGTCATTCGTCGGCACAGGAACGATAGCGTTCCCGATGTAGAAGACGACCTGCTTCAACAACCGATTACGCCGGAGCTTCGCCTCAAACGAATTCGGCGAATCCATGGTGCGGGTTTCGAGGACACAATCGACGAACGCTGGCAACGTCAAAGGTTTGATGACAGCGCCGTCGATCACTTTGTCGCCCAACGGAAAAGCTATCACTAGCTTCTCCGGGGCGTTCGGAAGTTTAGCTACCGCTGCGTCTGCCATGAACTAGGCCGCCGTTGCGAAGGTCGGCTGGACGACCTGCTCTGTGGACTCAAGCGTGCCGACCGGCAGCAGTTCATCGATCTCCCTGAACGAGAGCGTCAGCGTCACCTCATGGGTGTCTGACTTATCGTCCCCGGTACCGGTGCCCTTGACCGCCGAATAGACCAGCCCGTTGTAGTACTCGACCTGTAGCGCCACGTCACTACAGCCCTGATACATACTGAGCGGGATCCTGAGATCGCGGATCACTTTGATCTCGACCTCCGGGTTAGATGGCTTTCGCGTGACGTAGCCCTGCGGCAACGGCTCGTTGTTGAAAGCGCACAGCCGCCACGTCGGCAGATCCTCACCCGACAGCTTGTGCGAGATCGGGCCGTAGATGGCACCGGTATCGCAGTCGAGGAACGTCATGAGGATATTTTTTACGCCTACCTGATTTTCACACGTCAAAGTAGCCTCCTATGGTTTACGCAACCTCTTGGTGTTGCGTGAGTTGCGGTTCTGTTCAAGGCGCGTAGCCCACTTGCAGTTACTTTTACGGTAAGGCCCATCGTTGTTGATGCGCTCTAGTGTGAACTCAGGGCCGGGTCGGTGGCCCATATCCTTGGCGAACTGTAAAAAATCGGACCACGCATTGCAGTAAGTGATTCCGCGTCCGCCGTAGTTTTTGTAGTCCTTATGATCCGGGTCATCACAACGGTAGCGCATGTTGCACCACGCATCGTATTCCGGGCTTTGACTCCACTCTTTTGGCAACAGACCACGCGAACACCCGCACGTCAGAACTTTACCTTGTCGCAGATTGCTGGTGCTTACTTCGCTGATCGTTCCGCAGTAACAGACGCATTGCCAGTAGGTGTGAACTCGACTAGCTGTGCGCCTCGATGGTGCTTCACCCAACACCTTCAACAAACCAAACCTACGCCCAACCAAATTGATCTTCGCCGCCATAATGAGTCTCCGTTTTGAGGAGACCCATTATGACATGCGAAAACCATCCTAGCAATTGCTGAGCATCGCAGGCTGCGCGTTGATGGTGATGGTGCTGATGCGCACCGGCGGACGATAGGTGAAG
>Ga0209593_10001014_pt1 | contig 12270 bp, 7 predicted proteins | sample PPLLaktember2015_3_FD_187260 | JGI IMG/M metagenome (GOLD analysis project Ga0209593, IMG submission 187260) | Freshwater sediment microbial communities from Prairie Pothole Lake near Jamestown, North Dakota, USA - PPLs Lake P7 Core (6) Depth... | ecosystem: Environmental > Aquatic > Freshwater...
CTGCACTGGGGCCGCAGGCGTCTCGCCTGCGATGCACAATCGATCCTGCATCGCAGGCGAGACGCCTGCGGCCCCAGTGCAGGCGAGACGCCTGCGCTCCCAGGACTGCGCTCCCCCGAGTTTACAACCCGCCCCGCCTCGGATACCCTCAGAGGTTTGAGGATATCCAGATGAAACTGACCGACTGTGCCGAGTGGCAGGCCCTTGACCGCCACTACCGGGAAATCTCCACGGTTCACCTGCGTGATTTGTTTAAGACTGACCCGAACCGGGCCCCGCGCTTTACCTTGCAGGCCGAAGGCGTCTTCGTCGACTATTCCAAGAACCGGGTAACGGACGAAACACTGCGCCTGCTCGTCTCGCTTGCCCGCGCGGTTGATCTGTCCGGCGCTATCGAACGAATGTTTACCGGCGAGAAGTTCAATCTGACTGAGAAGAGGGCCGTCTTGCACACCGCCTTGCGTAATCGCTCGGACACGCCCGTCTTTGCCGATGGTAAAGATGTGATGCCGGAAGTGAAGCGGGTGTTGGAGAAGATGGCGGCGTTTGCGCACAGCATCCGAAGCGGCGAGTGGAAGGGGCACACCGGAAAATCGATCCGAGCGATCGTCAATCTCGGTATTGGTGGCTCCGATCTCGGACCTGTAATGGCGTGCGAGGCGTTGCGCCCATACTCGGACCGGCGTCTCGTCGTCCGCTTTGTCTCGAACGTCGATGCGACCCACCTGGTCGAGGCTACGCGCGACCTGAAAGCCGAGGAGACCCTCTTCATCGTCGCCAGCAAGACGTTCACGACGCAGGAGACAATGACCAATGCGCATTCCGCACGGCGCTGGCTTCTGGAGAGCCTGACGGACGAGGGGGCGGTCAGCCGCCATTTCGTCGCCCTGTCGACGAATGCCAAAGCGGTCGCCGCGTTCGGAATCGATGCCGAAAAGAACATGTTTGAGTTCTGGGACTGGGTCGGGGGTCGGTACAGTCTGCCCTCGGCGATCGGACTTTCCGTTATGGTCGCAATTGGTCCGGAGAACTTCTTGGAGATGCTCGGCGGTTACCACGCGATGGACCGCCATTTCCGCAGTGCGCCGCTCGATCAGAATCTGCCGGTGATTCTCGCCCTGCTGGGCATCTGGTACAACAATTTCTTCGGCGCCGAAAGCCACGCCATTCTTCCTTATGACCAGTACCTGAACCGCTTCCCTGCCTATTTTCAGCAGGCGGACATGGAATCCAACGGAAAGTCGACCACGCGCGACGGCGAGGCGGTCAACTGGCAAACAGGTCCGATCATTTGGGGAGAGCCGGGGACAAACGGTCAGCACGCCTTTTATCAGCTGCTCCACCAGGGAACGAAGCTCGTGCCCGCGGATTTTGTCGGGTTCAGAGAAAGTCAGAACCCGCTCAGTGACCACCATGAAAAGCTGATGGCAAACCTCTTCGCGCAGACCGAGGCGCTCGCTTTCGGGAAGACCGCAGACGAGGTACGGGCAGAAAACGTCCCGGCGGAACTTGTTCCTCACCGGACGTTTGCAGGGAATCGCCCGACCAACACGATTCTTGCCGAGCGTCTGGATCCGCCGACGCTTGGGAAGCTGATCGCGCTTTACGAGCACAAGATCTTCACGCAAGGCGTGATCTGGAATGTCAACAGCTTCGACCAGTGGGGCGTGGAGCTAGGCAAGGTGCTCGCGAATCGAATCCTGCCCGAGCTGAGCGGTACAGAGGAGCCGGCCTTGAAGCACGACAGCTCGACCAATCAGTTAATTCGGTGGTATCGCGGGGAAAAGGTGACAGGCTGACAAGGTGACAGGCTGACAGGGTGACAAGGTGACAAGGTGACAAGGTGACAGGGTGACAAGGTGAACAGCGAATATCGAATATCGAATATCGAATGTCGAATCATGAAGGAAAGGAAGGACCAAGAGACCAGGTTTGCCCTAGTCGTTACTTCGACATTCGACATTCGATATTCGATATTCGATATTCGCTGTTCACCTTGTCACCTTGTCACCTTGTCACCCTGTCACCCTGTCACCTCGTGGCATTCTTCCTCGCCGGGCCGGGACCGTCGACGCCGGCGGGCGGCAGTTCGCTCGAGAACTGGTCCTCGTCTTCCACTTCTTTTTTGAGGCGGTAAAGCTCCTGCTTGAGCTTCTCGACTATGGGTTTCGCGGCCGGATCGTTGTAGATGTTGCGCATCTCCTCCGGGTCCTTGACCAGGTCGTAACACTCCCACTGGTCCTTTCTCCAGAAGTACATGAGTTTGTGCGTATCTGTTCTGACGCCGTAGTGAGCCCGGGTATCGTGATGCCCCGGGTCGTGGTAATAGCGATAGTACATGGAGTCGCGCCAGTCACCGGGTCTTTGCCCGCGCAGAAGAGGCGCCAGGCTGCGGCCTTGCATGTCGCGCGGAACCCGAATTCCAGCCACGTCGAGGAAGGTCGGAGCGAAATCGCAGTTGGTGGCCAGGGCGGTCGCCAGGCTGCCCGCCTTAATCGTCCCTGGCCAGCGAGCCAGGAACGGCATCTTGATCGATTCTTCGTACATGAAGCGCTTGTCGTAGAGCCCGTGATCGCCCAGGAAAAAGCCCTGGTCGCTCGTGTAAATGACAAGCGTGTTGTCGCGCAGCCCGTTCGCGTCGAGCCAGTCAAGCAGCCGGCCCACATTGTCATCAACACTTTGGACACAGGCCAGGTAGTCCTGCATGTAACGCTGGTATTTCCATCTCTTCAGCTCGGTGCCCGTCAGGATCTTCTTCTGACCGTCAACCTCGATTTCCACCTCGGTGGGTTTAACCGCAAGCCACGCCTGCCTCTCCTGTTGGCTCAGCCCCGCCGGAGGGACGAGCTTCAGATCCAGGCGGGTGAGGTCATTGAAAACCGACTGCTTCTGCTCCCGAAGCGCATCGGTCCGCCCCTGGTAGTCATCCCATAAAGTGGTCGGTTCGGGGATCTGCTTCCCGGCGAACATCCGCCGGTGTTTCTCATCCGGGGTCCACTCCCGGTGCGGCGCCTTGTGGTGAGACATCATGAAGAACGGCTTATCTTTGGGCCGATTCTTCAGCACACCGATCGTCAGATCCGTGATCACGTCGGTCGCGTACCCGGCATAGACCTCCGAGCCGTCTTTGTCGTACAGGATCGGATTATTGTAGCGACCCTGCCCGGGCAGGATGTTCCAGTAGTCGAACCCCGTCGGATCGCTTCCCAGGTGCCACTTGCCGACGAACGCCGTGTAGTAGCCCGACGCCTGGAGCAACTTGGCCACCGTCTGCTGTGATCCGTCAAGACGATTGAAGACAGGGACGCCGTTCTTATGGCTGTACTTGCCCGTCATGATCGTCGCTCGACTGGGGGTACAGATGGAGTTAGTCGCGAAGCAACGGTCGAACCGTATCCCTTCGGTCGCCAGGCGGTCCATGTGCGGGGTCTGATTCACCTGGCTTCCGTAACAACTCAGGGCGTGCGCCGCGTGATCATCCGTCATGATGTAGAGGATGTTCGGGCGCTTTTCGGCGCTCGAAGAAGAATCCGCGGTAACGAGCAGAAGACAGGCGAAACAGAGAGCCGATAAGGCAACCCGCACCCATTTGTTCATGGCCGGAAGTGTACCTCACGGATGGCGCAAACGAAATGTCGTATATTGGAACCACCATGCAGCACTCGCAGCACTCGGAAGACTGGAAACCGGACTCGCTTCGCGCTCAACTCGATCACGAACCAGTGCCTCTGAAATTCGGGACCAGCGGCCGTCGCGGTGATGTTGTCGACTTGACTCAACTCGAGGTCTACTTGAACGCGCTTGCCGAGCTCGAGTACCTTCAATCGCTGCCCGGCGAGGGGGGAGGCATCACCAAAGGGGACGTCTTCTGTTACGCCTACGATCTCCGGCCGAGCTCCACTTCGTTTGTTCCCGAAGAGAGGGGAAGGGGAGAGCTGGCCCAGGCCATTGAGCGGGCGATCCGGGACTCCGGGATGTCTCCGGTGAATCTGGGCGCCATTCCGACCCCGGCGCTGACCTACTACGGCCTCCTGCATGGGAAGGGGAGCATCATGATTACCGGCTCGCACATCCCCTTCGAGCGTAACGGCTACAAGCTGAACACCAGCCAGGGAGAGCTCCTGAAGAAGGATGAGGAGCCGATCGGAGCCCGAGTCGAGACGGTCCGCCGCAGGCTCTACGCAGAGCCTTTTTCCCGTTCGTTGTTTGACGAAAAGGGAATGTTCAAGACGGGACACCAGGATCTCTCGCCCGTCCACGGCGACGGCAGGCTGGCATACGTCTCCCGCTATCTGGGTTTCTTCGCCGGACGGAGTCTGGCGGGACTGAGACTGCTCGCGTATCAGCACTCGGCCGTCGGCCGCGACATCCTGGTCGAGGTCCTTCGTGCTTTCGGCGCCGGCGTCGTGCCTGCCGGCCGCAGCGACACGTTTGTCCCGATCGACACGGAGAATATCGATGCCGAGCAGTTGAGTAAGATCTGCGCTTTGGTTTCGAAGGCCGCTCAGGAATACGGACCAACCGACGCCGTGGTGTCAACCGATGGTGACAGTGACCGTCCGCTCATCCTCGGCGTCGATCCTCGCAACCCTGGGCCAGAGGTCCGGTTCTTCGGCGGCGACCTCGTCGGCATGGTCGTGGCTGAATTCCTCGAAGTCGACAGCGTGGTGGTCCCGATAAGCTGCAACGACGCCGTGGATCTGGGGAACCTGCGTCATCTCGTCGAACCGAAGACACGTATCGGCTCGCCGCACGTTATCGCAGGAATCGAGACGGCCAAAGCAAAAGGCAGGGAACGGATCTGCGGCTGGGAGGCCAACGGGGGCTTCCTGCTCGGATCGGACATCGCGCGAGACGGGCGGGTGCTCCGTGCCCTGCCGACGCGCGATGCCTTACTCCCGATTCTCTCCGTGCTTTTTGCCGCCAAGGAGAGGGGACTCGATCTGTCCAGCCTTTTCCGGCAACTCCCTGCCAGGTTCAGCAAAGCCGCGTTACTGAAAGAATTCCCCCGGTCTCGGGCATTGCACATCATTGCGCGGATCACGCCGTCCGACCCAGCCGTGAACGAAGTCGCGTTTGAAGCAGAGAGCGTCAAACTCCGGAACGGTGAAGGTCGTGAGATTCCAGACCCGGCTCACGGCGGACAGAGCCTGACTGCGCTTCGATCCGAGTTGAGCAGTTTCTTCCCATCAACCCTCGGCTTCGGCCCCGTGGACAGAATCAACTACACCGACGGCGTCCGCATCTACTTTGCGAATGGTGAAATCGCCCATGTCCGCCCCTCCGGGAATGCCGACGAACTTAGGATCTACGCCGTGGCGGGAAATCAAGCCAGAGCGGACGAGATCGCCCGGCTGGGTATCGGAGAGCCCGACGGAATCCTGAGAAGGATGGAACGGCAACTAGCTGCCTGCTGACCGGGGCCCGCTCTCCAGCGTTTCGCGCTGCGATAACCGTTTGCGGGGGCCACAAAGCCCTTCCTCGTCATCGTCCAGAACTGATACACTGACCCGTCGTTTTCGTAACTTCAACGTGAGGGGAAAAGATGCAGGGCAATAATCGGCGAGATTTCATCAAGCGAGTCGCAGTCGGGGGAGCGGCGGGCTATTGGGCCGCGTCAAAACCGGTCTTCTCCTCCGGTGCTCCGTTAGGTGCGAATGATGCAGTTCGCGTGGCGATCATCGGTCTTCGTTCCAAGGGGCATCACCACATTCAGATGTACAAAGATGTTCCCGGGGTTCGCATCGTCGCGCTTTGCGATGCTGACGAGAACATACTCGACAAGGAAATCAAGGAGCTCGCGACCGGCAACATCAAGGTAGAGCGCTACGTCGACCTCCGGCGCCTTCTGGAAAACAAGGATATCGATGCCGTAAGCATCGCGACGCCCAACCACTGGCACTCTCTGATGGCCGTGTGGGCTTGCCAGGCGGGCAAGGACGTGTACGTCGAGAAACCGATCTCTCACAATGTCTGGGAAGGCCGAAGAGCCGTGGAAGCCGCGCGCAAATACGGGCGCATCGTCCAGGCCGGCACTCAGTCGCGATCGGATACGGCGCTTCAGGAAGTGGCCGCTTATCTGCACAGCGGAGAGTTGGGAAAGATCCTTCGCGCACGTGGTTTTTGCTACAAGAGAAGGGCGAGTATCGGCAAAGTCGCCGGCCCCCAACCCATTCCATCCGGCGTTAACTACGATCTCTGGTGCGGGCCTGCCCCGCTCGAGCCGCTGGCACGAAAGGGTCTCCATTACGACTGGCACTGGGTCTGGCCCACCGGTAACGGCGACATCGGCAACCAGGGCATCCACGAAATGGATATGTGCCGCTGGATGTTAGGCGAAAAGCAGCTTCCACCTCGAGTCTTCAGCATTGGCGGAAGGTTCGGTTACGACGATGACGGCCAGACACCGAATACCCAGATTGCCGTCCTCGATTACCCCGCAGCGCCTCTGATCTTCGAGGTCCGTGGGCTCCCGGAAAAAGCCGGGATGGAAAACATGGGCCATTACCGCGGAGTGCGAATCGGAATCGTCGTAGATTGCGAGAACGGCTCGTTCGTCGGCGGAGCCGGCGGAGGCTGGATCTACGATCGCGATAACAAAAGGGTCAAGCAGTTCTCGTCAAGCGGCGGCGACGATCACGTCCCGAACTTCATCCGGGCGGTGCGTAGTCGCAACAACAGCGAATTGAAGGCGGATATTCTCGAAGGCCACATCTCCTCGGCGCTGTGCCATCTTGGCAACATCTCCCATCGCCTCGGCACTGAGTTCCCGCAAGCCGAGATCCAGGAGAAGGTGAAAGACCGGGCTGATGTCTGTGAGGCGTTGTCGCGGTTTTCGGAGCATTTGTCCGCTAACGGGGTAGACATGACGCAGGCCCGGCCGGCCCTCGGAGCGCTTCTCGAGTTTGCTCCCGCCGAGGAGAAGTTCGTAAGCGGCTGTGAATACGACCTTGGCAGCTGGGCCAATCAGCTTGTCACCCGGAGATACCGAGAGCCGTACGTGGTGCCCGAGAAGGTGTAACCCGCGAGCTGGAGTCACCCTATAGAGCCGCGCACGCTGCGTGTGGCTTGCCACCCGCTGCGAGGGTGTTGAAAAAGGGACGAAAAGCCGATTACGATTACGAGCACGAGCACGAGCACGAAAGGCTCAGTCGGCAAGTGAAACGCGTGCAATCAACTAGACGGCCTTTGCTTTTCGTGCTCGTGCTCGTAATCGTAATCGGCTTTTTCGATCCTTTTTCCACCCCTCGCTGCGTGCTTTGTGACGTAACTCCAACTCAGGGCTCGTTGCCATCGGCGAAGACGTTATTGCTCACCCCGAAGATATTCTGCGGATCCACACACTGCTTGGCTCGCCTTAAAAATTCAATACTGGCGGGAGATAGCGTATCGTTCATGAAGTCTTTTCGCAGCTTCCCCACGCCATGGTGATGTGAAATCGAGCCGCCATTCTCTAAGATGGCTTGCCGTAAAGAATATTCGATGCGGTCGTAGATCTCTTCCGGGTGATCGATACCCTTCGTATAAAGCGCGTACATGAAGTAGATGCAGACGCCCGTATGATAAACCTGAGTGATCCGGTAGGAGATGTAGAATTTACCGGGCAGGTTGAACTCTTTGTGTTTCTCACCCAGTCGCTTTTCCACCGCCGTGCACACTTGCCTGATCTTCGACCAGGGAACCGAGGTCTCGAAGGTTTCGCCGATGACGTGGAACTTCGCGACGAAATCGCGGATGTAGGCGATGGCGTAGGTGAGCATGTAGCCGCGCTGGCCCGCCTCGGCCCCGCCCGGCAACCCGTTGTACTTCTTGGCCAGGCGATAGAGGTGCTTCTCCTGGTGGGCGACTTCGTTGGCTGCCCCCTCCATCACCAACGTGGCGGCGACCATGCGGTCGGGGTCAAACCCTTTCACCTTGACCACGAAAAACTTCTTAATGTCGCCCATTACCTTTTGAAGGGCACTGTCGGTTCTTCCCTTGAGGGCCAGGCCAAAACGGAACTGGATATTGTCGACCAGACGAATACTGGCGGGGAGGACGCCGGAGTGGGCCAACTCGTAGAGGTAGCGAGTGCCGGTTTCCATGTCCGGAAAAACCAGCGAGCCGTACCGGGTCACCTCGGGCTTGGGGTGAATCTTGATCACGGCCTTGGTGATCAGGCCGAGGTTGCCTTCATTCCCGAAGAGGAGATTCTGCGGCTGCATGCCGATCGAGGAGCGGCATAACGGCGCCTTCTGTTCAATCACGCCTTCTGGCGTGATCAGCGTGATGTTTTCGACAATGTCCTCGATGTTGCCGTAGCGGTTCTTCTTCATCCCGCTGGCATTGGTGGCAATCCAGCCGCCGAGTGTCGAAAGCTCGATGCTGTCTGGCTCGTGCCCGCAAATCAGGCCCTGCTTGCCGAGCTCTTCCTCGAGGTCCGCACCGACGATTCCGGCTTGAACGCAGGCGCGCAGGTTCTCACGGTCGATCCACTCGATCTTGTTCATCCGCCGTAAATCGACCGAGACGATCATCCTTTTCTCGGTCGGCGGAAGCTGGAGTGCGCAGCTGACGCTGGTTCCTCCGCCGTACGGGACCAGGCAGACGTTGTGCGCCCGGGCCAGGTCAATGATCTTCTTCGCATCCGCCTCTGACTCGCAGAAGAAAACCATATCCGCGAAACGGTCGAGCCGGCCGTAGAGCACTTTGTAGACCTCGTCGGTGGTCGTCTGCCCGTGGCTGTGCAGGAGGCGGTCGCGGTCGGTGAAGCTGTACTGATCGGGTTTGAACTCTTTCACGACTGCCGCACAGAACCCCTCGTTTCGTACAGGAGGAGCGATTGGTTTGTGTTCAAGTTCCGGCTTCAAATCGTGGATATTCAGATCGATGCCGAGGACCTCTTCGACGTAGGGGATAAGGTCGGGCATCCGGTATCCGGACAGGTTGTAGCGCTTTCCCGTCAATTCGACGGTCCGATCTTCGTGCACGACGAATTCAGTATCTGCAAAGCCCCACTTGTGATCCCATGGAGTGTTGTCGAGATCCGCAGGCTTCAGCGACGTATTATCCGGCATTCCTGGTCCTCCAAAGACAAACGATGATTCTAGGGATGCGGGTGGAGGGAGTCAACACTGGCCGGCGGTCGAGCGGTTGACGAGTGCGAGACGTGCGAGAGTTCTGGGAAAAAGCCGATTACGATTACGATTACGATTACGAGCACGAGCACGAGCACGAGCACGAAGCACCGGGGAACCAGCAACCCTCCGGCACTGGCATTTCGTGCTCGTGCTCGTAATCGTAATCGGCTTTTTTCGGGTTTGACTCCGATCACTTGATGTGAACGGGAATGGGGGGAGGCACCACGGGGCCGGCGGTCTGCGAACGCACGGGCGTCCGCACGATGGAGATCATCGTGATGTCGTCATGCGGTCGATTGTCGCCGCAGTGGCGAACGACCTCCTTGACCAGCCGGTCGAACAGAAGGCTCTGATCGAGTCCCGCGTTCGCGCGCAGGAACGCTGAGAAGCGCTCTTCCCCGTACTCCTCGCCTTGCAGGGTGGAGGCTTCCGGTATTCCGTCGGTGTAGAGCAGCAGGTGGTCCCAGGTTCTCAACCGAACTTTCTCCGCCGCATAGCCCGGGTTTTCCATGACACCCATGACCATCGAGGTCGAGTGGAGACGGTCGATCGTCCCATCCGAGCGCATCAGGAAGGGAGCGTTGTGACCGGCATTGACGTACAGGACTTCGCCCGTCGCAACGTCCAGCTCCGTGTAACAGAGAGTGACAAAGGTGTTCCCGGGGATGCTGCCGCAGAGATAGGCGTTGAGCTTTTGAATCAAGTCGGCGCCGCGGTGGCCTGCACTGATTAGTGTGCGCAGGCTGCCCTGGAGCAGAGCCATGAGCAAGGCTGCCGGCATCCCCTTGCCGGCGACGTCACCGATAACCAGGGCGAGCTGATCGGGAGTACCGAGGTCGATCAGGTCGCAATAATCGCCGCCGACCGTGTTGGCGGGCCTCATCCGACAGCAGATACGAAGCCCGTTTCGCTCGTAGATCCCGGACGCGACGAGTCCGCTCTGGATCTCGCGTGCAATTTCCAAATCCGCCTTCAGGCTCAACTTGTCCCGCAACTCCATGAGCAGCAGGAAGCCGAAGATCAGGATCGAGAGAAGCCACCAGAGGTTGCCGGCAGCGGTGCTGACCGTGATTCTTCCCCCTTCATCTGCGCCACGGTAGGCGACCGTTGGAATAAAACCGAGCAGTAAGAACAAACAGGCAATCGCGAAGGCGATCCGGCGAGCCGGGCTCAACTGGTAGGCGAGAGCAATGAAGATGCGCGAGGCAATTTCCGGGTAGCGCCGATACCAGGGCAGGGGCGCGAGAGCCTGGAAATCGATGTTGCGGGTGAAAAAGCGAAAAGCGGCTCTCGGGTCTCTGGAGACCAGATCGCGCAGTCCTTCCTCGGTGACGTCCTTCGTAAACAGGTCGTACAGATTCTGATAGATGGAGGTGAGTGTGCCTGCTTTTCGACCGGCCCGAATCGCCGATGCCTGTTCCCCGAACCTTTGGGTAAAGGCTTCAAACCGGGAACGCTGGTTGTCGGATTTGGGCGGCGTTGTCATGGGAAGACAGCCGAATTCTACCGGAAGGGAGCGGCGTTAACAAACGTGGTGCGGCGGATCCCTGTGGACAGGAATAACAGGATTGACAGGATTCGTTGTCAATCCTGTTATTCCTGTCCACAGGGATCCGCCATCAGCTTTGACTCGACGCCGGCTTGAGGGCCGGGTCTGGGAGACGATCGGTCAGGATGGCCCATCCCCAAAACAGGGCGGTCGTGGAGCTCAGCACTCCTGACACGGCGCCGATCAGACGCGGGTCGTAGTACTGGGAAGCGACACCGGCCAGAGTCATGGAGAACAGCATCGTCGCCCAGACCATCGATTCGTTGGTCGCAAAAACCCGGCCCCGGAACTGATCGGGGAGGAATTTGAGAAGCTGGGAGTAATTGAGGACCGAGCTCACGGCAACAGCAGCCCGGGACAGGGCGATAAAAAACAGTGCGAGGCGAAAGTCCTGCATCTGACTGAAAACCACATACGCCCCGCCGTGGACAACATAGCAGACGGAAATCGTCCACTTGTAAGTATTGAAGCTGATTCGGGATCCGATCTTGTAAGCGAGAGTTCCGCCTACCAGCAGTCCGATCCCTGCCGATCCCCATATTGTTGCTATCCCCGCTGCGCCGCGATGGAAGACAAGGTCCCCGAAGAGCGTAAAGAGAATCTGCGCCGCTCCCCCGCCGGTTGCCCACCCGACGCCGATCAGTGCGATACCGAGGACCAGCGGGTTCGATTTCATGTAGCGAAGCGCCTGCGCATAGTCATCCCAGGGCCGGACGATCCCTTTCTGGCCGGGTCCCCGTAACGCTCGGAAACCGGAAGTTGTACGGAGCGACCAGATGCAGACTGCGGAGACCAGAAATGACAAGGCATTGATGACAAAGGCTGCCCAGAAACCGAGCGTTGAGACGATCACGCCGGCGGCAAATGCCCCGACGATCAGAGACACCCATTGCGTCGTTTGAGTCAGTGTGGTAGCCGCGTGCAGTTCGTCCCGGTTCGTGATTGTGGGCAGGATGGCCGACCTTCCGGCCGTGAAAAAGGGGGAGGCGAACATCAGCACGGCACTGAGAAGATAGAGCAACCAAGTGCCGCGGTAGGTCAGAGTGACGAGGAAGCCAAGTGCGACCAGCGAGCGGATCAGATCGCTAGCGATCATGATCCGTCTGCGGTCCCATCGGTCCAACACGACTCCGGCTACCGGGCCGGCGAGAATGGCAGGGATCGCGCGCGAAAGCATGATTCCGCTGACCACGAGGCCCGATCCCGTATATTGCAGCGCCAACGAGAAGACGGCGATGTTATTGAAGTGGTCCCCGATTTCGCTCACGACCTGCCCAATCCAGGTATAGCGGTAGTTGCGGTTCAGCCACAGGAGATCGACGAAACCACCCATCGGAGTCAGTTTAGACTATCAGAGCAAGGTTGTCCTTGGCGTCCTTTCGTGAGATTCTTTCACACTCGGAGAGTTTGAGATGAAAAAGCGCGTCACTCGCAGAGACTTCCTTGCCGACAGCTCATTTCTAGCCGCTGCCGGCGTCGCTACAACCCGCGTCGTCAAAGCTCAAGACCAGCCGCGTCCCAACATCCTCTGGATCACGAGCGAGGACAATGGGCCTCACCTCGGCTGTTACGGCGACGAATATGCCACGACTCCTCACCTCG
>Ga0209593_10001015_pt1 | contig 12258 bp, 14 predicted proteins | sample PPLLaktember2015_3_FD_187260 | JGI IMG/M metagenome (GOLD analysis project Ga0209593, IMG submission 187260) | Freshwater sediment microbial communities from Prairie Pothole Lake near Jamestown, North Dakota, USA - PPLs Lake P7 Core (6) Depth... | ecosystem: Environmental > Aquatic > Freshwater...
TGTCGGCCCTTCAGGCCGAAGACGGATCTCTGTCAGCCGGCAGTCTGTCAGCTGTCAGTTGTCAGTTGCGGTCAGCGGGTGTTGCGGTCAGCGGGTTGCAGACCAAACCCGGCCAAGCTATCATCTTGAAGCTGCCCACATGTCGATAATGCTTAATGGGGAAGAAACAACGGTGGCAGAAAACTGCACCGTTCAGGCTTTGATCGAGCAACTCGGCTTGAACAAGGTTCGGGTGGCGGTAGAAGTCAACCGCCAGATCGTGGCACGCGGCCGCTGGACGGAGCACGTTTTGAAGCCCTACGACCAGGTGGAAGTGGTTCACTTCGTGGGCGGAGGAGAGGAATTTTAATGTCAGGTAATCTGGTGATTGCGGGTAGGGAGTTTCGTTCCCGGCTAATCCTGGGAACGGGAAAATATGCGGACTTCGAAACGATGAAGGCTGCTCACGAGGCGAGCGGGACAGAAATGGTCACTGTCGCCGTACGCCGGATCGATATTCATGATCGGCGGAAGGCGTCCCTACTGGGGCACATTGACACCGAGAAAATAATGCTGTTGCCGAACACCGCCGGTTGTTATTCCGCCGAGGACGCTATTCGCTACGCACGCCTCGGACGCGAGGCGGGCCTCTCGGATTTTGTGAAACTCGAAGTTATCGGCGATGAAAAGACGCTTTTCCCTGATAATGAAGCCTTACTTGAGGCTACCCGAGTGCTCGTCAAGGAAGGCTTTATCGTCCTGCCTTACACCAACGACGACCCGGTTGCCTGCAAGAAGCTGGAGCAAGCCGGCGCGGCGGCAGTGATGCCTCTCGGAGCCCCGATTGGGTCGGGCCTCGGCATACAAAACCCGAACAACATCCGCATTATCCTTCAAACCGTCTCTGTCCCGGTGATTGTCGACGCAGGGGTGGGGACGGCGTCGGATGCGGCTATTGCGATGGAGCTCGGCGCGGCCGGAGTTCTGATGAATACCGGTATTGCCGGCGCTAAGGATCCTGTCCGGATGGCTCGGGCGATGGGATTGGCGGTTGAGGCCGGCCGCCTGGCTTACGAGGCGGGTAGGATCCCAAAGAAACTCTATGCCTCCGCCAGCAGCCCGGCTGAGGGTATGCTGGTGTAGGGGAACTGACAGACTGACAAACTGACAAACTGACAAACTGACAAACTGACAAACTGACAAACTGACAAACTGACAAACTGACAAACGAGTGAACGCGCCGGAAAAAGTTTGTCAGTTTGTCAGTTTGTCAGTTTTTTAAAACCATGCGAACCGTTCACGTCCATCTTGGAGAGAGAAGCTACGATATCCTGATCGACTCGGGTCTGCTGGCCCGGCTTCCGGAAATCTTTCGTGAATACCGGGTTCGAAGCCGCCTCTTCCTCATCGCGAACAGCCAGGTTTTCAAGCTGCATGGCGAGAGACTCCTGAAAGCCTTGGCTGGCGCCGGTTTTCAGGCAACCCCGATTCTTATCCCTGACGGCGAGAAGTATAAGAATCTCCAAACCCTGGAGAACATCTACACCTACCTGATTGCCCAAGGAGCCGACCGCCAGTCGACGATCATCGCCGTGGGCGGAGGGGTGACGGGAGATCTGGCGGGTTTTGCAGCAGCGACTTTTCACCGGGGCGTTCCGTACATTCAAGTCCCCACCACATTGCTATCGCAAGTCGACAGCTCGGTCGGCGGCAAAACTGGGGTCAATCACAGCCAGGGAAAGAATCTGATCGGCGCTTTCTATCAGCCCCATCTGGTTTGCATAGACACGGATACGCTCGGCACGCTCCCAGCTCGGGAGCTCCAATCCGGCATGTACGAGGTTTTGAAGTACGGATTAATCTACGATCCGGATTTTTTCGACTATCTTGAAGCTCATCTCGATGACATCCGCTCGCTTCAGCCGGAGGTGATTGAGAACGTCATCAGCCGTTGCTGCGAAATCAAGGCCGAGGTGACTTCCATGGACGAGAACGAGGCTGACCTTCGTCGAATCCTGAACTTCGGGCATACGTTCGGACATGGGCTGGAAGCGGCGGCTGGCTATGGGTGCCTCACCCACGGAGAAGCGGTCGGTTACGGAATGATTGCTGCGGTCCTCCTCTCCGAACGCCACAAGTGCCTTGATGCGCCTACAGTCGAACGCGTGATTCAAAGCATCTGCCGTATTGGACCGCTTCCGGATATCAGCTCGCTTGCCCTGGACTTAGTGCTACAGGCGATGGCGCGAGACAAGAAACGGCTGCACGATCGGATCAACTTCGTTCTGCTAAGACAGATCGGCAAGACTGTCATCGAGGACGACCTGGATCAGGCCACGCTGCGCGAAATCTGGGGCCGGATCAGGGCCTGCAGGTAGCGGTCGTCGCGATGAAAGTCACGAAGGAACCCAAACAGATCCGCAGCATGTTCAGCGCGATTGCTCCGCGCTATGACCTCCTCAACCACCTGCTGTCCCTGTCAGTCGACCGGTACTGGCGATGGCGGACGGTGCGGGTCCTCACGCGAGAGACAGGTGAGGATCGACTGATTCTTGACGTCTGTACCGGAACCGCTGACCTGGCGCTGTTGCTGGCGCGCTCACACTCGGTCGTCGGCTGCGACTTTTCACATCCCATGTTGCGTTTGGCCGTGGATAAGACGGCCGCATCGCCGCTCCAGAAACGAATGCGTCTGGTCGAGGCGGACGCCCTGTCACTTCCGTTTGGTGAGGGAGTCTTCGACGGGGTGACCGTCGCCTTTGGCCTGCGTAATCTGCAAAGCTACGAAAAAGGCCTGCGCGAAATGAAACGCGTCCTGAAGCCTGGGGGAACGGTCGCGGTCCTCGAGTTCTCCCAGCCGCGGTTTCCCATCATGAGGGAGGCCTACCTGTTCTACTTCAGCCGCATCCTCCCGAGACTGGGAGAGTGGATTTCAGGTCGGCCGGGTGCGTACTCGTATCTCTGTCATTCCGTTCGTGACTTTCCAGAGCAGGAGGAATTGGAGCAGATTACGGCGAAGGCGGGATTGCAGTACGTCCGGCATTACTCGCTCACCGGCGGGATAGCCGCGCTGCATCTCGCCAGGCGGAAGTAATTTATGGGTCGAGTACAGAGCCGCGAGCGAAGCGAGGGTGTTGAAAAAAGTCCGAAGGCCTGAAAGGCCGACAACATAATAGCCCAGGCCGAAGCGTTTTTTGCGTAGGCCTGGGCTATTATGTTGTCGGCCTTTCAGGCCTTCGACCTTTTTCAACACCCTCGAAGCGTTTTGTGCGGAGCGACCCGGCCCGTGCCTTACAAGGATCCCTATGGATTCTGAGGCTGTTGCTGCGGAGTCTGTTGCTCCGGCTCCGTGCTCAGGTCAGTGACGCTCGTGGGCTTGGGCAGCTCCCCGACCATGGTGGCAATATCGGCCTCCTCCACGCCTGCAGCCCGAGCTTCGAGCTTCAGATCGTCAATAGCCTTCTCGGCTGCGGCAACTTCTTCCTTGTTGGCTTCGATGTCCTTGGAGGTTTGCTCGATCTCCGCTCCGAACTTGGAGCGAGCCGCATCATCGGTCTGGGCGTAAAACGAGTTGGTCATGTTGTTCAGCCGCAACTGCAGGACCAGGCCCTTGTTGACGGCGCTTTTGTAGTCCATGACCGCTGACTGGAATTTCGCCTTCCACTCCGCCAGTTTCTTGGCGGCCTCAGCGTCTTCCGGAGACGGCGTTGCGCTTCCTTCAGCCTTGGTTTGGTCGGCTGGCTGAGCCTGTTCCGGGGCTTTGCTGATGCTCACCGGGGCATTTTGAAAGTTCTTCAAGTCGGCGTTAGTGATCAAGCGTGCCGGCTTTTGAGTTTTCGACTTGCGTTCTCGAGCCTGCTTGGACAGGTCAGCCAAAGAAGGCTCGCTCGACTGGGCCATTCCCCAGCCTGACATCAACAGGACGGCTAGCAGGAAGAGTCTCATAAGCAAAAACCCCCGTTCCTTCAACAATTATAAGGCTATAGCTTCATTTCGGGAAACAAAATCCGCCAACCAAGCTGGGTTGGCGGCAACAGGGTCAATGAACGCCGCACTGCGCCTGCATCGTAGGCGACTGACACTGAGCCGACGATCCTCAGATCTAGCGGCCCGTGCACCAGGTTCCCCGACCCATCGCCGGCATTGTTCGACATCCAGATTGCCCCTCTGACACTCGTATCGGCAGCAAGCGTCAGGCGCCCGCCACCGAGGTGAAGGATAACTCCTTCTACCTGCACTTCGGTGAGAGTGAAATCACCACGGGCGACTAGAAATCCCTCGAATGATCCAGAAATATCACCGCCGTTCGGATAAAAGCGAAGACCGGGCAGACGCGTGTCGACGAACGCCGGCAGCTGGTCCTGAAAGTGCTCCCAGAACCCGGTGTCAAAAACCCGGCGATAGACGGGAGACGCGAGGTACTCATTGGTCATCTCTCGCATCGACGGGCTGCCTCCCGCGCCTTGGAAACACACACCCTGACCTGCTGCCAGCGAATTGAGCAGATTCTGTGCGAGCTCACCGTAGCCCACGATCCCTACCGCCGGGTTGAGATTTCCGTTGAATTCGAACCCTTCACCAGGCCACTCGAAGGTCGCACTCTCGCCGAAAAGGACGAGCGCCGCCTGGAGGTCGAAGACCCTTTCCTGTCTAAGAGCCGCTTCCACCAGACTCACGTTGTTTCTCGCCGAGTGAAAGAAGCCGTTCCGGTTCGCCCCTGTGATCCCCATGCTTCGGACCAGGACGATCCCGTCTTTGTCCTCGGCTGCCGGCTCAAGGGGATTGTTGGAGAAACGGATATAGAAGCGGCCGCCTCCGGCCGAGGGGTAGCCTTGCGGGAGCAGCAGGGTCTCTTCATGAGCGGGCCAGCCGTCGTCACAGCTTGGCGACCATGCGTCCGGTTCCATTTGGCGGGCCAGATCAAATGTCAGCGGGTTCCGCCACTCGAGCGTGGACGCCCCGGAGTGTTTCCCGTCGAGTCCGGCGAGCACCCGGTTCAGGTCCAGATGCGGTAAGACGCTTCGAGCGTACTCGACGCCATTCTCGGCCAGGACCAGGCTGTACAGCTGACTATCCACGGAACTGGTCAGGTGGGATTGGTTGGCCATCAATACGCACAGATAGACGCCTAGCGACAAGACAAGCAGGGTCATGAGCATGACGGCCACGAACGTGAAGCCTGCTTCCCGCGTCATGGGACCTCCCCGAAGAGATTGGGCCGGAAATTCCACAAGTAGAGATCAAACGTGATTGGCTTAGGTCCGGTTGAGGGCACCCGGATCAACGCCTTGTCTGCGTCCGCGGCAAGCGCCAGGCGGAGCAGACGGGAGTCGGCGAGGTCTGCGTGAAAGCTGTGGACATTTCTAAAGGCCGGCTGAAAGGAACCGGCTCCGCTCCTGATTTGCAGGTCCGAACCGTTTTGCCGGATCGACACCGATTCGTAGCTTTCATCCACATCGCCGTCGGGAAAACCGTTGGACCCATCCATGTCGCTCTGCAGATGCAGGATGTTCCCGTCCGCTCGGACACAAGTAGAACGGTCGACGCGATTATTGCCCGCGCCGCTGATCCACTTGCACAACAGTGGTGGGGCGAGGCAAAGAGTCGAATCGCGATCGTGCAGGGCGCTCAGATCCCAAGTGAGGCTTTGCACAGGGGCAACGGCGCCGAGGAAAGCCACGACGAGGAGGGGCCCGATGCTCAGAGCGATCAACGCCTCGATAAGAGTGGCCCCTTTATTTTTCGGCACACAGCACCTCCCACTGTCCCCCGTATTGGTTTCGCAGGACAAAGCGGTGCAGTGGTCGCGCTCCTGGAACGGGAACCACGGTGTCCGGGGAATCGGGCCTGTTCCGGCGCAGCTCCCGACCCCGGTTCCAGAGATCCACTGTCTCCTTCGATTTCACCTGATTCCGTGCATACAAAAGGAGGACTTGGCCCGTGAACTGCAGGACGCCTGCCACAACGATTGTGACCAGCAGAGCCGTAATCAGCGTCTCAAACAGACTGAATCCCTGGCTGCCCGGCCCTGCTCTCATTCTGCCTGGATGCGCTGCCATCTGACCCTCCCGCTTGCTGCCACGATCACCTGTAATGTGCCCGACGGGTTGCTGAGAATGTATGTGCCTCCGGGGACGGCGCTTCCTCGGGGATAGAAGGTAACGTTTTTCGTTGGAAACTGGCTGAACCTGACTCCAGACGGCAGCTCCCTCCATGCGGATGGTTCGCCCGACTCGACGACAGAGTACGCAGACCCGTCGCTACGGACCTGGACCGAGACGGGAAGGTTCCCGGCCAGGGATGCGACACGCGCCCGCCACAGATCGGACATCAACGAGTCGCAGGCATTCTGAAGCTTGTGATGAGCCGAGAAGTTTCCCCAGCTGCTCAACCCGACGGTCAGGACAGTTGCGATCAACATGCAGGTGATCAGGATGTCGACCAGGCTGAATCCTCTTTCGTGCATCTTTTCTCCTCGTTAGCTATAACGCTCGAGTTGAAAAATCTACGAAGGAAAATTTTTCCCCGCGGATGAAACGCGGAAAAGGAATCCGCGGAAAAAGACGCGGAAAAATGCGAGGTTGGTTAGTCTTTAAGGCGAGTCGATTGTCAAGCGGCGAGTCCCGGTCGAAGCATCGATTTCAATGCGCACGACGTGGGCGTCAGGGATCGGATGGGCCAGCTTCTCCGCCCACTCGACGATGACAACGGCGTCTGAGGCGAGGATTTCCTCGAACCCGATCGATTGCAGATCTCGGGAAGTGTTCAGGCGGTAAAGATCCACGTGGAAAACCCGACCGACCGGAGTGTCGTAAACGTTAACGAGCGAGAAGGAGGGGCTGCGGACAGTGTCGTCACCGCTGACCCCGAAGGCCGCCACCAACCCTTTGGTGAACACGGTTTTCCCGGCGCCCAGTTCTCCTGTCAGAAGGACGACCGCGGGGGGCTGCAAGCCGAGGCCGAACGAGTGGCCAATCCGAAGAGTGTCGTCGTGGCTATGTGATTCGTAGACAGGCATAGGTGTTGCCATTGCGATTTGCAGAGCCGCGCACGCAGCGAGCGTGTTGAAAAAGGATCGAAAAAACCGATTACGATTACGAGCACGAGCACGAAAAGCAAAGGCCGTCTAATTGATTGCACTCGTTTCACTTACCGACTGAGCCTTTCGTGCTCGTGCTCGTGCTCGTAATCGTAATCGGCTTTTTCCGTCCCTTTTTTCAACACCATCTGCTGCGTACGCGGCTCTATAAAGAACCGCCCAATTTCCGGTACGCGTCGCCGAGGTGCTCGACGATGTCGCCGGCTGTCAGGGCTTCCGGCCCTTTGGCGGCGCTCGCCAGGTCTCCTGCAAGAGAGTGCAGGTAGACTCCGAATACTACCGTTTTGGTCACCTGATCGGGGTTGACCAACTTCTGGGCGGAGCAATAACCGAGCAGCGAAGTCAAAACGCCGGTGAGGACGTCACCGGTTCCTCCCGTGGCCATGCCTTGATTGCCTCGCGGGCAGACGTATACCCGCCCATCGGGGGTGGCGACGACCGTGCGAAACCCTTTGAGCACCACCCACAATTTCCGCTCTTTGGCAAACTGGCGGGCAGCCGAGGGCCCGTCGGCCAGGATTTCACGCGTGGTCCCTCCGCAAAGCCGGGAGAACTCACCTGGGTGAGGCGTGATGACCAGGGGTTGATCGTCGTCGTTTCGAATCAGATCGGGCCGGTCCGCGAACGCGTTCAATCCATCCGCATCGACAACCAAAGGAACGGGGCACTTCCCGACCAGCTGACGAATGAACCAAACCGACTGAGAGTGCCTCGAGAGCCCGGGTCCCAGCCCGGCAGCGTCCTTGCCTTTCAGCAGTGAAAGGGCCTGGTCGAGGGCCGCTTCTGCGACCGTTCCCTCCTCCGTGGAGGCCAAACCTTCGGTCATGATCTCCGGCTGTCCGCCCGCTACGATCCCCTGGACCGCATCAGGGACAGCGGCTGTAACGAGGCCAGCACCGGTCTTAAGGGCCGCCCGCGCACTGAGAAGTGCCGCACCCGACTTCCCGCGGCTCCCGGCCAGAAGCACGACATGCCCGAAGTCACCCTTATGTGACGCAATCTTTCTTGGCAGGCGATACTGCGCAACTTCCGCTTCCTCCATCAGCGTCAGGTACAGGCCGGGATCGTCAAGCAGCTGCGGGGGGCTACCGATAGGAACCACGACAAGCTCTCCAATCGATTCCTGGTCCTGATTCAGGATGTGCGCGATCTTCGGCGCGGTGAAGGTCACGGTGACATCGGCGTGAACACAGGGTGAGCCGGCGACGGCAGAGTCGGAGGGCATGCCTGACGGTATGTCCACGGCAAGTACAAAAGCGCCCGATCGGTTTATGTCTTCCGCCACTTGCCGGTAGAAACCCTCAAGAGACTTGGTCAGGCCGGTGCCAAGCAATGCGTCGACCACGATGTCATAGCATTGCAGCCTGGCAGCGACCGGTTGCCAGTCCTCCTGGCTCGTGATTTCCTTGATAGGCCAGTTCGATTTCTGGAGGATTTCCAGCTGTATGCGGGCGTCCCCACCGACCTGATCAGCATCGGCCAGCAAAACAACGTCAGGCGTGACAGCCCGTTGCAGCAAGTGGCGGGCGAGGACCATCCCGTCGCCTCCATTGTTACCCTTTCCACAGATCACGACGATTTTTAGCCGCTCGAGATCTTTGAAACATCGCGCCAGTTCGAGGTAGAGGTTGAGCCCGGCATTCTCCATCAGGAGGAGGCTCGGCACCCCGTATTGTTCGGTACTGAGCCGATCGATTATGCGCATCTGCTCGGCGGTCAAGATTTTCATTGTCCCCCCGCAATCGATTGACGATTGACGATTTACGATTGACGATTATGGAGCCGGCAATCGCCACCTCCGCGCCTCCATCGTTAATCGTAAATCGTCAATCGTCAATGCCTATTGATACTTCTTTGAATCCGGCGCATCTAGAATGGCAGGAAAAATATCAGACATTGAACCTGAAAGGAAGGTTCCGCTGTCTTATAATAGGGAGGCAGGCTTTGGAGGCTCGTATGACAAAAAGTAATTTGTCGAGATCAGTAGCGATGGCGCTCGTCGTCATGCTTCTGCTGACTCCGGCGGGATTTGCAGACCGCAAGCACGGAGACGTCGAGAAGATCGGTAATCGCGATATCAACGGACGGATAGCAGGAATTTTCCCGAATTTTGTATCGCTCGAAAAAGAAATTCAGATCGGCGCGCAGTACGCCGAGATGTTTGAACAGACCGCCCGCCTGGTCGAAGACCCGGTCGTTGTGGAGTACGTGGACCGAGTCGGCCAGACTCTTGTGAAGAATTCCGATGCCAAAGTCCCGTTTGTCATCAAGGTTGTTGACACGGACGAGGTGAACGCTTTCGCCCTACCCGGCGGGTACTTCTACGTCAACAAGGGCCTGATTCTGGAGGCGGAGAACGAGTCCGAGTTGGCTGGTGTCATGGCTCACGAGATTGCGCACGTGACGGCCAGGCATGCGACGGAGCGGATGACCAAGTCCCAGCTGATGCAGTTCGGCGCTCTGCCTCTGCTCTTTGTCGGCGGCTATTGGACGCAGATGGCAATGCAGCAGGGGTTGGGAATGGGGATGTCGCTCGCGGTGCTCGGAATTACGAGGAAATCCGAGGCTGAGGCCGACCAGCTGGGGACCCAGTACGCTTGGAACACGGGATACGACCCGAACGGTTTCATTACTTTCTTTGAGAAACTTCAGGCCAAAGAGAAAAACAAGCCGGGGACTTTTACCAGTTTCATGCGCACACATCCGTCGCTTGATAGTCGCATTGCCGATGTGCAACAGGAGATGTCGTTGCTTCCGCCGAAGGACGAATACCTGGTCACGACTTCGGAATTCGATCGTGTCAAGGGCCGTTTGATTCAGATTGACAACAAGCAGGTAATGGCCGGCAGCGGCGCCGCAACCGGCGGTGCGAAGCGCCCGACTCTCAAGCGGAAGACCAATACCGATCGGACCGAGTCCGATAAACCCACTCTGAAGAAAGACGGCGAACCGACCAATCGTCCGACCTTGAAGCGCGACAGTGATCCGGATCCGGATGATCCGGACAAGGACGAGAAGCCGTAACCGATTGCACGCCTCCGGCCTCCCTTCGAGCCCGCGGGTTTTCGCAGCCCTTTAGCGAAATTCCGCGGGCTCTTTCATTTGTAATTCCCTTGCAAAAATCCCCCCTGATTGAAACAATTCCCCAGCCATTTTCGTACACCTCGGCAATGGAGATTTCTCGAAGGCATCTGATGATTCGACTTGGAGAGGCTATGAGAACGTTACGTTTGTTGTTAGGAGCGTTTTTGTTTTTGATTTGCCTTGGTCCGGTGATCGCCCAGGACGCGGCCCAAGCGCAGCAGGCACCGGCCACACCGGCAGCACCGGCGACCGCTGCCCAGACCGAAGAAGTGAAAGTCCCGGAGTCCTATGTCACGCGGACCAAGAAGGCAGGGGCAGTCTTGGACTTGAGCATGAAGGATGCGATCCGGCTAGCCCTCACCAACAACCTCGACATTGCGATCGAAGACTACAACGAGGAGCTCAATCGTGAGAGGTTCATCCAGACGAAAGGCTTCTACGATCCGAGGCTCCAGTTCACGGTCGGCTTCAACTCACGGGATCAGATCACTACCACCATTCTGGAGGCCGGGCAAGGGGCGAACTTCGTCTCGTCTACCACCGGCTTGACCTTAAACAGCCAAATCAGGCAGAACGTGCCGGGTGGCGGCCGAGCAACGTTGCAGTTCAACAACAACAGGGGGGGTACGAACAGCGCTTTCTCGTACATTAACCCGAATTACAATTCCAACTTTTCACTCGATTTTATGCAGCCTCTTTGGCGAGGTTTCCGGGTGACGGAAACAGAGCGCCAGCTGAAGCTCGTGAACCTGGACACCAGGATCAGCGACACCCAGTTTCAGGACAGGGTTTCAAGCATAGTCCAGAATGTCCAAAATGAGTATTGGGACCTCGTTTTCGCCATTCAGAATCATGAGACTGGCCGGCAGTCCATGGAGCTCGCCATCGTCCAGCACAAAAATAACCAGAAGCGGGTCGAGATCGGTGTGATGGCGCCAATAGAGATCACCAAGTCTCGGGCGGAAGTCGCGCGCCGGGAGCAGCAGATGATCCAGTCCGAGGTGCGGATTATCGAGGCGGAGAACGGTCTGAAGCGTCTGCTGGCGCCTGACCCGAAAGCGACAATCTGGGGCCTGAACCTGTTGCCGACAGACCAGCCGAAGGAACAGCAGGTCGGGATTACTCTGGATGAGGCGGTCGACCGTGCTCTGGAGCGGCGGCCCGAGTTGGAAGAGATCAGGCTGCAAGTGCAGAAAAATGAGGTGGACCGAAAGTACTACAGGAACTTCAGCAAACCTCAGTTCAATCTTCAGGCGAGCCTGGCTTCCACCGGCACCGCTGGAACCGTTTTTCAAAAGGGGACAGCGGACCTGGATGGTGACGGTGTCCCAGACCCGGACCAGGCTCTGATTCCCGCCCCAAACGCGCCTTTCTACGGGGGTTGGGGCAAGGCGATACCCGATGCCTTCAAGTTCAATTACCTCAACTATGGCGTATTCCTCACAGTCGAGATGCCGCTGTGGCGTGACCGAACCAACGACGCCGCGATGGCGCAGATAATCATCAACGACCGCCGGCTGAACAGCCAGATGAAGAATTCTCAGCAGCTCGTCATGGTCGACGTCCGAAATGCCTACCAGGGCATGCAGACCCAGAAGAAAGCGCTCGAAGCTGCCCGGATATCGCGTCAGTTGGCCGAAGAGCAGTTGGCAGGCGAGAACAAGCGGTTTGAGGCAGGCCTCTCGACGAACTTCGAGGTCCTCACGTATCAGAATGATCTCGCGGCGGCGCGAGTCAGTGAGCTCCAGGCCCTGATCAACTTCGAGAAATCGGTCACTGCGCTGCAGCGATCCATGTACACGATCGTCGGCGATCAGGACATCATCCTGGCCAAAGGTCAGAGCGCCGCCAACGGCCAGCCGACGACCACGAAGTAGTAGCTCTCTCCTCTCCCCCAAAACCCCTCAGGGCGCCGCTCCCAGCGCCCTGGGGGGCATGCGAGCGCTTTCTGCGAGCCTTCGGAGTGCGCAAGCCATGCTTGCGCCTTGCGCTCAGTGATCAATATTGCTGACCGCACGCAAGGCGCAAGCATGGCTCTGCCCTTTAGCCGGAAGTCTATTCATAGCGTAGATGCTCTGCGGCCAGCTGATAGCCGC
>Ga0209593_10001017_pt1 | contig 12239 bp, 12 predicted proteins | sample PPLLaktember2015_3_FD_187260 | JGI IMG/M metagenome (GOLD analysis project Ga0209593, IMG submission 187260) | Freshwater sediment microbial communities from Prairie Pothole Lake near Jamestown, North Dakota, USA - PPLs Lake P7 Core (6) Depth... | ecosystem: Environmental > Aquatic > Freshwater...
GGCCGAGCAGACCAAGCTTCAGACGGTCGTTGACGCCGCCCAGACGAAGGTTACTGCCGCCGAGAAGACCTTGGCCGATGCCGCCGCTGACAAGAAGGAAGCTGCCAAGACGGCGCTTGGTCTGGCCACCACCGAGCTCGCTAAGGCCAAGAGTGCGCTGAAGCTCTGCACGGACGCAATGGCGAAGCCTGCTACTACTACCACCACGACCACTACGACGACGACTGACAAGAAGGAGTAAGCAGTCTCACGTTGTTTGCCTTCGCGCGCGCGCGGGCACAGTAAGTGAAAAAGCGACGCCGACTTCATGTCGGCGTCGCTTCTTTTTAACCGCCCCCGTCCCAATTCACTCCCTCATTTTAACCCCCCCCGCCTCCTGCTGCAGCTTGAACCCTTCCCGGTTCTTCTTCCACCATTACCATCCCGTGGACCCGAACTCTCGATACTACCACGTGCAGCTTCCCCACCATCACCGCCCGGGTGGACAGCAGGAACCAATTCTGCCAGTGCACCACATCCAACGACACCGTGACCACGTCACACACCATCCCTTATGCCAACCTGCGACCCACACTAATCGCCGCATCATGCCGAACCGACGGTTTCTACGATGTACGAGTGAGAATAGAAAACAACGGGTGCGGGGATGTAACCAATTCCTTCATCGTCCGTTTAAGCGATACATTGGGACATACCAATAATATAACCGTTTCAAACCTGGCTGCCGGTCAGAGTACCGAATTGACCTTCACTCCCTGGCCTGCGGCGTGCGACCCCGCATCCGTTACGTTTATCGCGGTTGCAGATGTCGACAGCCAGGTATGCGAAATAGACGGGGACGACAACACGCTTTATGCCGGTTTTACCAACACCTCGCCGGATTTGATTATCACCGCAGCCGTTCCTAGCGTGACCTGTTCGTCCATGGGTCACCTCTCCGGCACCTTCGATGTGACGGTAATGAATAACGGCAGCGGCCCCCTGATCCCAGGGAACGATTTTATCATAATCATATCCGACGGGCAGGGATGGAGCCTGGAATATGCGTACGGGATCGTCGGCGGGCAATTTCCGCTTCAACCCGGTGCCTCTGTGATTCTCCACCTGCCCTGGACCCGCGATTTTAACGCCAAACCCTTCGTGTGCAATTTTAACGCCATCACCCTTCAACTCGACAGCAGCGACAGGGTTTGCGAATGTGCCGAAGGCAACAACCAGGCCACAGTTTCTTATGAAATTCATAACCCCGATATGGCTATCACCGCCGTTACTCCCGTATGCAGTTCGGACGGACGCCGGTCCCTCAACATCACCGTCGGTAACGAAGGATGCGGTCCGCAGGAAACCGATTTTAATTTGAATTTTACCACTTCCACCGGTTTCACCCATAACACCACGTTTACCGCACTCGGCGGCCACTTGCCGCTTCAACCCGGGACCGCCCAGACCCTGAGTTTCAACGGGTGGGATTTCGATTGCTCCACCGGCAGCGTCGATTATACCGTTTCCATCTCTTCCGCCGGGAGCGCCTGCGACCTTGACGCCGGCAACCAGTCCATGACCGCCACCCATACCCCCGTAGAACCCGACCTGCAAATCGGGGACATCACCTGGAATTGCCGCGACGACGGCTCCATCGCTTTTACTGTGAGCGTTTTTAACACCGGGAACGGGAACGCAGACAATGCTATTTTCACCGTTTACGACGGGAACGGCGCCCCCGTCTATTCCGAAATGCTGGACCTGGGAGTCGGCCAAACCGCCAACCTGACTTTCACCACCGCCGTCTACCCCAAAGACACCGACAACCTCTTCCGTTTCGTCATAGACAACGAACACGGGGTGTGCGAATGCGACGGCGGGAACAATGAAAAGAGCACCATCGTGAATTGCCCGTCTCAAACCGGCGAGCCTCACCTGGTAGTTAAAAAGTTCTGCCCCCCGGGACAGGGACCGGGTGGTCTGTTCCGCTTCGAATTACACGTGGAAAACAACGGCGAAACGCCATTAACCAACGTGCGGGTGCAAGATACGCTGCCCAAGGGCTTCCAATACGTGCCGGGTTCTTCTACCCTCGACGGTGCCAAAATGTCGGATCCGCAAATCCAGGATCGCAGCAACCTCACCTGGACCATCGGGAACCTGCCGGTAGGCGCAAAGCATACCCTGGTTTTTAGCGTGGTAACGGATGCGGATATCGAACCGGGACGCTATTGCAATAATTTAACCGCTTTCTCCAACGAATACAACTCCGATTCCACCTCCTGCTGCGTCGTAGTGACCAAACAACCCGGCGAAGGCTGCTGTTTATATATCGACGGCTCACCTTACGCGCCTTTCCACAGACCCGAAGCGCCCATCTCCTTCATCGAACCCTATTTCCATACCGAATCCGCCTCTTACACCATCTGGGCCATCTTCAACCTCTGGAACAATATCCAATTGGAAAACGGCTCCATGCCGCTTTTTATCAAAGAACGCCTCTCCAATTACGCCAGGTCTACCCTGGACGAATTCTACCTCCGTTCCCGTTTCGGTATTACAAACCCGGACGGGACTTTGAGACTCTCTTTCGCCGGCGGGTACCCGGAACTCTTTAATAATGGTAAAGATGAAGACGTCGAGAGTGGAGCGGAAACGGGCTCGACCGACAATCAAAACTGGCTGAGCCAACGGTATTGGATCCGGAAACAGGTGGACGAGACCATGACGGTCTCCCAGGTGGGCTTCGAGCTGCTGGCCCTCAACGCCGCCTCTTCAGTGGAAAAGAGGTCCGATGTCAAACAGGAACTGGAACGTTTGATCCGCGAGAAACTCGACTTCCTGGCGGATTACATCGACAAACTGCCGCACGGCTGGGAGTTGAACGACGAAAAAGATAAAGATAAAGACAAAGAAAAAACAGCAAAAGCGGTGAAAACCGGGACAGGCGAAACAGGGAAACAAGGCATTCGTAAACTGGATGAAGAAGCGACCCTCTATGACCGCGCGGTTCTCTACCTCTCGATGGTGGAACTGGGCAAGAGCGGCAAAGAAAAAGCCGACGACTTCGCCAAAAAAATAAAAGAAACCCTCAAAGACCTGGATACCACTCATTTCGATTTCACCCACTTGCGCGAAGAACTCTTCTTCACCCTGGCGCTGCTGCATTCCGAAGGAACGACAACCGCCGGAACCGGCAATTCCAATGCCATCGAACAAGCGAAAGCCAAAATCAACGTGTTCGAATCCATCGTGAAAGCAGGAAATGAACAGGATAAAAATAAAAATAAAGATAAGAATACCGATAAAAATAAAAATAACGAAAAAGAAACGGGCGGGCGGCTTCAAAACCTCCACGATTACGCCCTGGCTGCGGCAGTAGACCGGCAGGCAGGCGGAACCATCCATAATGAATTGATGGCCCGCATGAAAGACAAATACTACATGAAGGACACAGGCATCCTGGCCGACGTGCAGCCGGATTTCACCTTCAAACTGGACCTCTCCACCCTCGGTGCGTTGATACTCGCTTTCGATACCCCGCCGGCCGTTACCGCTGAGACGGGTTCCAATCCGCCTTCTTCTCCGAAAACCGCCCCGGCCATCGACACAGTCGAAGCGTCCTCGATCCTCTACCGGAGCGTCGACGAAATCGGCCTGTTCTTGAAAAAACGCAACCTATCCATCGGGAAACCGATGTTCAGCCTATTGAAAAATTACCCCTTCTCCGACCCGGTGGTTCCTGTTATCGCCCTGGTCCGCGGAAACCGTTACGTAGTTCCGGTCTTCTCACGACAAGCCATCATCCATTCGACGCAATTGAAACCGATGGGCGAAGTGCTGATTCCTCACAATTTCTCAAAAGTACTCTCCACCGGTTATGAACCGAATACATCGCAGATCGCCGAACTCTCTTACAGCCTCCAATACGTCGGGACCATCCTCCTTCAACACCCCCTGCCGGTTTTCAAAGAAGAAGGACGAAGCCTCATCTTTACCGGCCAACGTTACGTGGATTCGCTGCTTCAATCCGGTTCCGGCATCGTGGAAAACGGCTTCAACCTCGTTCCCCATGACCAAATCGCAGTCAAAGGCCCGATCCGGGATAAATACCCGATGGAACCGCTGAACTCTTCCACCCGCTTCTCCATGGATACCCTGGTCAATTACCTGCTGGCGGAAAAAGGATACCTGGATACAGCCCAATACGCAGGCATCGTAGGCCAAAACGCGGAAAAAATGCGGCAAGTTTTACAAGCCCAATTGGGTCTTGTCCAGGAATTGATTAAAAACGGTACTGTACCGGCTTACTTTGTCTTCGACGACCAGGAAACCCTTTCGAGAAAGGTTTTCCTGGACCTTCCCAAAGCTTTTGATTATGAGAAGCACTTGATTCCGTCCAAAGAAACAGCTTCGAAAATTACTATCGCTAAACTCATCCCGCTTTTCCCCGGCAAAAACAGCCAAAGACTCCTCACGAACGCCATGAAAAACGCATCGGGCGAGTTAACACCGACAGACCTGGTTTTTATCTCATCCGTACCGGAACTGGCCCCCTTGTTCAAAAATGAAATCCAGGCCCTGATCGACCGGAAAGACGGGAAAATCGCCGACAACTGCGCCGACCTCCTGGGCCGCCTGCTATTGGAAGATAAACCGGACCGAATCCGGGATTCCCGCGAAATCTTGAAGAAAAAATGGGACAAAGAAGCGGTTTTCCCTGTTTCCGACCACGTGGAAACGATTGAAAAAGGAATCATATACAACCACGACCCACAAGAATTACTCCTCTACCTCCTGGCCATGAAACCGGGAACCGACACACCCGCGTTTCAATTCGAACGGACATTAAACTACCTGTCTTATTTAATGGAGAACGAATGGGGCGTGTCGGTGGACAACGCTGCTGCTTCCAATTCCAATTCTACTTCGTCAACACCGTCAACTTCTTCAGCGAAACCCCGGTTCCTGGCTTTACCCTCTTCCGATTACCGGGTTTTCAGGGAGAACGAGCGGACCGAACTCGAGCCCGGCGATATTGTCAATATACGCATGCATTTGGAGAACATCTGCCCCAAGGGTTTCGGTTCCTCCGTCGATATTCCTTCACTGTTTATCAAAGCCGTGTTTACGCCGCCGTTGGTTTATATGGGTTCTCAATACGTGGACGGTTTGACCCGGTTGAACGATTTCCAGTGGAACTACAGTCCCTTCTCCAAAGGCTCGGTGTTGGATTTCATGTTCCAGGTTTTTGTCCCGTACGATTTCATGTATAAGAGCATCGATGCCTTCTTGTATGCGTCCGGACGCCAGGGATACGCCGATTTCGACCCCGATACCGCTTCCGGCAAAGAATGCGAAGCGTCGGTCCATCTCCGGCCCTTGGGTTTCAAACCTCTAAACGAAATCCACGGCGTTGTGTTCGAAGATAGAAATATCAACGGAACCAAAGACGGCGGCGAAAACGGCATACCCAATATCACAGTCAAAGACACCCGCGGTCGAATCATCCGGACCGACTCGGAAGGACGTTTCTCCATCCTGGCCGGCGACGACCACGAAGGCGTTCAATTGGAACTCAAATCCTTGCCTGCCGGGTACCTGATGATCACTCCACCCACCCGCCTGGTCAACCGAAACTACGTAGGCGAAATATTCTTCGGACTCATCCCCTGCGAAATCGTCACAGGTTTCGTGTATATCGATGAAAACGGGAACGGCAAGTATGACGAAGGCGAAACCAGGCCCACCGGCGTTACGGTGAAAGCCAGGGATAAAGAGACGTGTACAGGACCGGGAGGGGAATTCGTGTTCAAGAACCTGCCGCTGCTGTGGAAAGATTATATCAAGGTCAGCGATGACCAGGTTTTTTATAAAGGAGACGTCGATAAATTGAAGATTAGTTTGTAATATAATAACCAGGAAACCCTTTTGAAAAAAAGGGTTTCCTGGACCTTCCTAAAACATTATTCTATATAATGTTTAATGTTTTAAGAATTTCTAAAAGTATACTTATTTTTTCCCAGGGTATTTTATTAAGAACCTTGAAAAAAACATCTACTTTTTTAAAGAATTTTTTCTTCATTTTCTATACTCCTTTCAATAATTTGTGGAGAAAATATTAAAATTCCACTTTAATATATATATTTCGAGTTAAAATAAATGAATCAGAATGAATTTGTTAAATAAAAAACGAAAAGAAATCATCACCTTTTTATTAAGCGATTCAAAAAAAATTTTTTCTTCAAAACCAGGGTTTTCAAAATTTTTCCAATTTTGAAATCGAATTATGGAGAGAGGAAAGTTAAATCCACCGCCTTATTAGTATTTTTTGACTTTATAAAGCTTTCGATTATTCGCTTTAATAAAAATTTTAGGAGATGTCGGAATCTTTTTAAAAAGGTTTCTGACAAAACTGATAGTGAATCGAGGGAAAGGAAAAAAAATAATATGGTAGAATGTATTTGATTTAAAAATAAAAAAAAGGAGTTAAAATATGAATATTACAAAGAATAAACGTCTTGTGATCAAAAATGACAAAAAGTCAGTTAAAAAAGCTTTAAACAATACAGAAGTTTTGGTTTTTGAAGAACAGCAAAAATTTATTTATGAAGAGAAATACCATTCGAATGAAACTAAGAAAATAGGAAAAACTAAAAAGTGGATGAATTTTAAAAATTTTTTAACCAGTATTTTTGCAAATCTAATCACAGAGCCAGCAAAAATGATTTTTAAGAGTTTCAGTTTTTTTTGTTAATTATTTTTTCCACATAAATAAATGGGAAACAACAAATGGAAAAATTTTTTCTTCCCTTCGTTTTTTGAAATGCAACAGATTGTAACTATTTTCTTTAGAAGAAAAAGACCTTAATTTTTTGTGATATAATTGAAATGTAAGTCCTGACAATGCAGGCAATTTTAAAAGGAAAAAAAATGAGTAATAAAATAATCGGTAATTTAAAAAAAGATGGTAAAGTTTACGAACTTCGAGACATTTCTGATTGGGAATCAAAGAAAGTCCAATTTTTTGATTATGAAGGAAACCCAGTTTCAGGGATTTATAAAATTGAAAATGAAACAGTAAAAGAATTAACAAGAGAACAGGGAAAGGATTCGATAAAAGAACTCTCAATTATAGCAGCGGAAGATTTAAATAGATTCAATGTAGAAACATGGACGCCATCATTGATTGAGTAGTTTTTTTGGCTCTCTTTTAAAATGTGTGGATAAATCCCCAGGATAAAACGGACAAATGTTATAAAATAATTTTGATTCTTTTCTCATTAGACCGAAGTTTAATTAGAAAAGATTTCGGATTCATCAACCTGCCAAACGCTTCTATTGACAGGCTGATGAATCTGAAAAAACATTCGAATGCACCGGTTACTTTTTTTCTTAGGTAGATTATTACAAGGAACCACTACGATATTGAAAAGGGCACCAGTTATACTGCCTATAGTTTTTGAAAGGGAGTAAATTGTTTAAGATTTTAAGCTGATTGGGGAGAAATGAGTAAAAGCGCATTTTGGATTAGTAAATTGCGACCAAGAGAATGGGAAAGTCCCCATGTCTGGTATTATTGTTCATTAATGTCTTCAAGAATAATAAATTTACCGTCCTTTTTCCCTTTGACTACAACGCGGCAATCCCACAGGGGCTTCACAATGTCCCCCATCATGCCTTCCGGCACCTTGACGTAATGTACAACTCCCTTTTTTCCCTCATCAATAATCCTGATTTTTCCACTATCCGAATGAGTCGCATCGGCGAACTTCAGCACACCGTAAACAGTGACCATTTGCAACTCGTGCTCTGGGCTGGCGGTATCGATCACTTTGTCAGGTATTTGGGAGGGCGTTCTCGAAACCGCCACGGTGCGTTCTTGGCCTTTGCTCATTGTAGTGAATCCAACCATAGTCACTTTTTTACCATCGGGTGCTAATCGCTTCCCAAGTTGAATAAAATTCAATCTATAGGCTGGATCGGGTATAGCTGATTCTATGCTTGGATAGTCGCCCTTGTTGAGCAGTCCCATCAGGTTCATAAACTCATCTAATAGTTCAGCGGTGTCCGACATCCCCGGAAGAATGCGCTGTTCGTTTGGTCGTCCGAGTTTAAGGGTCACTGCAAAACTGGCTGCACGTGGAACCGACAAGAACACTTCGTAGTCATCTTTGATCGATTTTTTCGATCGCCCGCTGCTGCCAAAAGATTTCCCATTTCGTCTATCTACAATGCGGTAGATCAATTTAGACGCCTTCTCGACTCTCTCTAAAAATTCATTGCTCTGAACCACTCCGAACCCCACACCTTCGCCAGCTAAACTCATCTGTAGTTCATCTTCTTCAAGGCAAACACCGCGAAGTTTGAGATGCCTTCGAAAGTACACCTGTTCAAGGAGGTCTCGAAGCTCATCCGCTATTTCGTTAGGAGGCTCATTCGATAAAGCCGCTGTGATGAGTTTCTCTGCAAGCCGGAGGTCATTGCAATCCAAAGCAAGCGTTGCCGCGCTTCTATGCAGAATAGAGAAAGTTGGCTCCAATGGCTCATTACGCATAGCATCAATGGCATCGAGTTCATGTTTAAGAGATTCGCGGAAGAGGCGGTCTGCTTCATGGTGATTGTTCCGAAGACGGGATAGCAGCGCAAGCTCTGCAATATCCATGGAGCGAGAATGGAGCTCGGTTGCCAAAATCATTTTGCCTCCATCAATGCTGTGGGTTGACCAAACTCTACAACAACAATATGGGCGGGAAGACTGGTTACATCTGACAGCTCTGTCTGGCGAAGTTTCTGTTTTGCTCGGCATTTAACAGATGCCTTATCACCCTTCCTAATCCCCAATACCTCAAGTCTAGCCATGCTCTGGAATAGATCATTATTACTTTCACCAAGCCAATAGTCAAATCCAGTCCCCTTCCTCGATCTTTCCACAACAGAATAGCCGATAATCTTCTTAGTTAGCAAAACTGCGATTCCAACAGCCCCGTGCGCTGTTGCCTCTTCAGGATCGTTAAGGCATCGGAGCATTTGGTCTGTAATCGGAGGCCATGTTAGGGGGAATGTCCCCTGATGCTTTCCAAAAACGGACAGTAGTTTCCCCTGGCTGTGCCCCTGCGATTCAAGACAAACAGCACCTGCTTGTGCAAGATATTCACCAAACGCAGGTGTGATCGCAGGCATTCCACGAGAAAGATCACTTAGTTGTATCATGAAAGGCCTCTATTAATACTCTGTTTCGCGAATGATAGTACAAGCTGAATAAAACACAAACTAAAGGTTGCTTTTCTGCCTAAAAAAAGTTTCTCTGCTTTCTTGCATTTCATTATAGTTCTAAAAATTCAGCCTCCGAAAGTAATTTTATACATAAAAAGTAACAAAATGTCAAGCCTCATAGTTTAAAAAATTTTTCTCGGCTGTCCCATTTTTCACCACCATACTATAAAAACATTGGTTTAGGAGCCTAAACCCAAGAAAGAGTAGACTACGTCCGCAGTTTAAATTTTTTAGCAGAATCCGCAGTTGACTTTACACAATATATGATGTAAGATACCGGATAGAGGCGCAAGATGAAGACCTTTAGGCAACATTTAAATACCAAATTAAAAGATGAGCAGTTTAAGCGAGTCTATGACGAAGAGCGTGAGATGCTGAGAATCTCCTTGAAGCTATTGAATGTCAGGAAGGAATTGGGGCTCTCCCAGCATGAACTTGCCCGGAAAGCTAAAATTACTCAACAGCAATTATCAAAAATCGAAACCGGGATGAATTGCAACATCTCAACGCTCTTGAAAGTCTGCCATGCCTTACAAGTGAAACTAAACCTGGTTTACAATGAAGCGGGCCAATGAGAAGGATGGTCACGCTCCGTTTTATTGTGATTGTTTTTCTGTGGACGTTGTGGACGAGGGGATTTTCAAAAAAGGTCAAAAAGGGGGACAATCGGAAATTTTGTTTCAAAAGGGAATCGCTACCAAATTACCTGAAGTCCATACTTTTTGTAATCATGAAATGAATTGTCTTTTGAAATCAAGATGAGGTCGTTATTGATAGATTGCCAGATTATGATCCTGTCGAACGGGTCTTTGTGAACGAGCCTCGGAAGCATATGGAAGCTGGATGAATCCCTGGCAGAAAGCTCCAGGTTTTCAAACCCGGATTCTTTTGATATTTGGGGTAGAGCATCCGGAGAAATATTTTCCAATTCTAATTTTCCCAGTGAATATTTCAAAGAAATTTCCAAGAAAGTAATGGTACTGACATATATAGTATTAACCGGGTTGAGGATTATCTCTCGTATTTTCTCCGACAGTTTTGAGCTTTCAAAAATCGACCATAAAAAAGCATGTGTATCGAGTAAATAATTCATGAAGACAATAATTCGCTGTCGGTCATTTTGAAGTTTTCTTTTAAAGAAAAAGAAGCCTTTGATTCCAATATCCCCAGTTTTCGTCCTTTGAACCCGCAGTAATGTTCAAACGGCATTAAAACAGCGATTTTTTCTTTCTTTTTATTTGAACGGATGGTGACTTCTTCGCCCTCTTTAATCATGGCAAAGACTTTTTCGAAGTCTCTTTTGAATTCTTGTACCATTAGTGTTTTCATGAGTTCATTATATTTCCATTTCGCAGATATGTCAACAGGAAAATCCAAATCACAGCCGTTCCTTTTTTGAAATCCAGGTTGCTGTGTTCAGTACCTTGCAAGGGGGATTTTTTTCTCCTCAAAAAAGGGGACAGTCGAGAATTTTTTTATGCCCATCGTTTTTCAATCGCTTCCCATATTTCTCCAAGGTCAAATTGCGATAGCCAGTCTTTCAAATACTCAAAATCGATCTTCCCTTTGTAAATCTTGAGTATCTTGATATTGTGAAAGCCTCTTGATAACCTCGCAACTGATTTCTTGTTCGCTCCAATGAGGGTATTGGGATTTGATCGCCAGTGTTAATAACTTCTTTGCGGACCCCCACATCCCGGAAGCGATTTTCAGACGTTCGGCCGGGGATTTTGAGGCGTAAATCCGGGCACAGGCATCATCGATCACTTCGATTTGTCCTGTGTCTAATCTTAGTTTTGTTTTCATATCACATTAACCTCATCGTATATAATAATATAAAATCCCCCCGGCTTCAAGTACTTTGCATTGTAAAAAAAGGATAAAAGTGACAGGTGAGAAATTTCAAACCATCGTTTTCCGGGATTTGTGATTCGTGGTCCGTCTGCCCCTACGGAATATCTTAATATTCGCGAAGGATCGCTATTTCGTAAGGGCGAACCCCCGTGTTCGCCCGAATCTTCTTTCAAATCATCATCCCGCACTCCAAGCGTAAGTCGTGCCAACTATCGTCATTGCCGGTGCCTATGGTAAGCGTGGTAGACTCACCGCAAAAGTTTTTGTTAGAGGAAGAAAAAGAATTCAATATTTGACATTTCGTTTAACATTTTGTATATTGTAACCATGAAAACGATTACAAAAGATGAAATTCAAGCCCGATTAATTCAAAATAGGAAATTTCTAGAATTAAAATATCACGTAATAGAAATCGGGCTATTTGGATCGTTTGTGACTGGAGAAAATACCCCCGCCAGCGATATCGATATCCTGGTCGAGTTTCAAAAAGGACATAAAGACTTTTTTAATTACATGCGTTTGAAAAGTTACCTGGAAGGCTTGCTTGAAATGAAAGTCGACCTGGTGATGAAAGGGGCGGTTAAACCTCGTTTAAAAGAGCGCATTTTCGCCCAGGTCCAGTATGTCTAAAAAGAGAGAATATATCCACTTTATAGAGGATATTTGGATACAATAGAAGAAAATATACCTAACCTGGAAAAGCAAATATCCAAAGTCTTAGCCGCGGAACAAGAAAGGTTTAAATCAATGGATCGATGAGACATTCATTAAAAAGGGGATTTCTCGGCTTCCTGCTTTTTATTGGAGTTGACAAAACTCATAGAGGTGCAAAATGAAAACCTTTAGACAACATTTAAATACAAAATTAAAAGATGAAGATGAACATTTTCATGAAGACAATAATTCGCTGTCGGTCATTTTGAAGTTTTCTTTTAAAGAAAAAGATATCCCCAGTTTTCGTCCTTTGAACCCGCAGTAATGTTCAAACGGCATTAAGAAAATTCTTGACTGTCCCTTGACTGTCCCCTTTTTGCAGGCAAAGTGGCTATCGATGGGCTTTTTTTTCTCTCAATTGTACAAAAAAGCCTCATCGTTGTAATGGGGGATACAAAATTTTAAGAATTTGC
>Ga0209593_10001018_pt1 | contig 12233 bp, 10 predicted proteins | sample PPLLaktember2015_3_FD_187260 | JGI IMG/M metagenome (GOLD analysis project Ga0209593, IMG submission 187260) | Freshwater sediment microbial communities from Prairie Pothole Lake near Jamestown, North Dakota, USA - PPLs Lake P7 Core (6) Depth... | ecosystem: Environmental > Aquatic > Freshwater...
CTCCCCGGGGCCGAGCGCGGCGAGAATCACCAAACCCAGGATCAATGCGGGCACGGCCAGGGCCGCATCCATCAGCCGGCTGAGGACCCGGTCGGCCCATCCGCCGGCGAATCCGGCTGCAATCCCCCACAGCCCGCCGAGGAGGATCGAAATGGCGGCCGAGCCGAGCGCGATCAGGAACGTGCGCGCGCCGCCGGCAATCAACCGCCAGCCGAAATCCCTTCCCAGAAGATCGGTCCCGAGCCAATGACCGGCGTTCGGCGGTTGGAGCGGCGCATCGGCGGCCGGCGCGGGGATCAGCCCGACAAGAAATCCCCCCGCCAAAAGCAGGGCGATCCACGCGATGGCAGCCCACGGACGCGAATCGCGCGCGGCGGAATAATCCCCCGTTGCGATGCGGGGCGTATTCATGACGCCTCACCCGCCCGGGGGTCCAGCATCGCGGCCGAAAAATCCGCGATCATCCCGAAAACAATGTAAACAAGGGCGGCCAGCGCGAGCAGCGCCTGGACCACCGGGTAATCACCGCGCAGCACGGCATCCACCAGCATCCGGCCCAGCCCCGGCCGGGCGAAAACCACCTCGGTGATCATCGTCCCGCCGAGCAGGAACGCGGCCTCCATCCCGGCCAGCGCCAGGACCGGCGCGACCGCGGCGCGCAGCATCCTCCAATCCGCCAGGGCGCCGCGCGGAAACCCGTGCGCGCGCATCGCCAGTTGAAAAAGCTCGCCGCGCGAATCGCGGATCGAGGTTTCGGCCGCGCGCCCGATGCTGCTGCCGACGGTCAACGCCAGCGCGCCGGCCGGGAGGAGCAGCCTCAATCCCTCGCGCAACGGATCCGGCAGCGGTGCGGTGAAAAGCGGGATTGCCGCCCAAAGCAGGATCAATCCGGACCATGCGACCGGCGTTGCCGCGCCGACAGCCAGGACCGCCGAGGCGATCCGGCCGATGGCGTATCCCTTTCCGCGCCGGGAGGCGACGGCGCCGAACGCCAGGCCGAACGCGACCGAGAGCGACCAGGCCAGTAGCGCCAGCGGCGCGGTGTACGCGGCGGCCTCCCCGATCATCCCGGCCACTTCCTGGCCGCTGAAGATCGACCGGCCGAGATCGCCGCGCAATACCCCGCCGAAATACTGCGCGTACTGTTCCAGGAGCGGCCGGTCCAGCCCCAAAACGCGCCGCATCTCCGCCGCCTGCTCCTGGGTCGCAAGTCCCTGCGCCGTGAGCGACGCCAGCGGATCCACGCGCCCCAGCCGCAGCGCGAAGAACGCCAGGGTGGCCACCGCCCAAACGACGACCAGATTCTCGAGAATCCGCCGGATGTACCGCATGGGAATTATTGTACCCACCTTTCACCCCACGATCGATTCCTCCTTTTTAATCCGCAGGAGAAAGGTACTGGAATCGCCGGCGGGCGCGGGGGATATAATGGTTTCAGGGATAGGAGTGGGTATGTCCGATCCATTGCGAAAAATCGAAATCCAGCTGGAGAACCTGTTCGAAAAAAGAACCGGGGTTCTTTCCGCGCATATCCTGCATGCCGGGAAGATCCTCGCGCGCCTGATCGAGGCGCTTGAGGAACGCGCCGAACAGGGGCCCGGCGGACGCTGGATCGCGCCGAATGTTTACCGCGTGAAGCTCGGCAAGCACATCGGACAGACCGCCTCGGCCGTCCCGGACCTGGCGGCGCTGCTCAGTTCCAAACTCGGGGAACATATCGCCCAGAGCGAGATGATTCTACTCAACCCGATCCAGATCGAATTCTCCACCGACGACTCCCTGCGCGAGGAGAGCATCCGCGTGTTCGCGGAAATCGTGCGCTCCGGCGGGGAGCAAACGGACGCATTCCCGGCGGCCGACGCCGCGCCGATCGTCCTGCCGCACGGCGCGTTCCTGATCATCAACGGCAGCCGGCATTACCCGCTCAACCGGCCGGTGATCAACATCGGCCGCCAGCTGGATAACCATCTGGTGATCGACGACGCGCTGGTGAGCCGCCGCCATGCGCAGTTGCGGGCGCGCGAAGGGCAGTACCTCCTCACCGACCTCGGTTCCAAGCACGGCATGAAGGTGAACAACTCGATCGTCCACGAATGGGTCCTCCAGCCCGGCGATGTGTTCCTCCTTGGCAACACCGAGCTCATCTACGGCGACGACCGCGAGGAGAGCATCACCCAGCCGATACCCGCCCGCCCCGCCCCCGATCCCACCCCGGAAACCCCGCCCCGCCCGGAGAAGCCCGAGGCATGAGCGTCTCGCTCCTGATGCTCGCCGCCCGCATCGCGCTGGCCGCCTGCCTGTACGCCTTCCTCGCGCTGGTGCTCGTCACTTTATGGCGCGACGTGCGCGCGGCGGCCGCGATGCGGCCGGCCGGGGCGACTCTGTTCAGCCTTCGCCGGCTGCGGGAGGACGGCACGCCGGAACGCGATTATGCGCTGCAGAAAGACTCCTGTTTCATCGGCCGCTCCCCGAGCATCGAGGTATCCCTGGCGGATGAAACCGTTTCCGTCGTGCATGCGCGGTTGTGGAAGGAAAACGGCCGCTGGTGGCTGGAAGATCTCGATTCACGCAACGGAACCCTCCTCAACCAAATTCCTGTTTCAAAAAAAACCGTCCTGTGCGCGGGCGACCGAATCCGCGCCGGGCGCATCCTGCTGGAATTCCGGCTTGAAGATTCCTCACAACCTCCGATAAAAGAAATACCTCCCGAAACGGACGCGCCGGCATGACAAGCCCCTCCCGAAGGGAAGCGGCGCTGCTCGGGCTGGCGCTTCTCTTCCAAATATTCGGCGCGGCGGCGCTTCTGCTGTCGCCTTCGGTCCAGGCCGGGGCATGGACAGTAAACCCGCCGTATTGGTCGGCCCTCTTTGCCATGGGTGTCTGGGGTCTGGTCGCGTGGATTCTCCACCGCACCCTCGACCGCATCCTCCCCAACCGCGATCCCCTGCTGCTGCCGGCGGCCCTGTTCCTGTGCGGATGGGGATTGCAGATCCTGGTGCGGTTATCGCCGGAAACCGCGCTGCGCCAGACCCTGTGGCTGTTCCTGGTGGGCGGTTTGCTGATGGTCTTTCTGCGGCTGCCGCATGATCTGGAATGGCTGCGCAAGTACCGCTACCTCTGGCTGGGGGCGGCGCTCGCGGCGGTGGCCGCGACGCTGTTTTTCGGAGTCGGCGCGGGGGAGGATTCGCCGCGGTTGTGGCTCGGGTTGGACGGCATTTATTTCCAGCCCTCGGAATTCCTGCGCTGGATCTTCCCGGTATTCGCCGCGTTCACACTCGCACCGCGCCGGAACACCGGCAACGGCCCCGAGCCCAAAGACGCGTTTCCCGTGCTGCTGTTCGGCGCGGCCGGCGTACTGCTGCATATCCTCCAACAGGATCTTGGCGCCGCCATGCTGCTCATCGCCGCATCGGTACTGGCCTTGTACCTTGCCTACCGCAAAACGGGGATCCTTCTGTTCGGGGCCGCCGCCGCGCTCGCGATCCTGGGCGGCGGGTACGCGCTGAGCGCGACAATCCGCGACCGGATCGCCACCTGGTGGAATCCATGGCTGGACCCGAGCAACACCTCGTATCAGGTGGTGCAGTCGCTGATCTCGGTCGCGGCCGGCGGGCTGATCGGCCGCGGACCAGGCCTGGGCGCTCCGGGGCTCGTGCCGGTGGCGTATTCGGATTTTATTTTTTCCGCGCTCAGCGAGGAATACGGGGTGCTGGGCGCCGTCGGCTGCCTGACCGTCATGGCCGTGCTGGTATTGCGCGGAATGCGGATTGCGATCCGCTCCACGGATCCCGCCGCCCGCCTGATCGCCGCATGCCTCAGCGCGCTGCTTGGCTGTCAATCGATCCTGATCATCGGAGGCGGATTGCGCCTGTTGCCGCTGACCGGGGTGACCCTGCCCTGGATGAGTTACGGCGGCTCCTCGCTGCTGGGGAGCATGATCATGCTCGGCTTCCTGCTTATCCTTTCGAACAGGGCGCCGGCCGCGGCCGCGGATGTCCGTCCCGATCGTCCGGTCCGAGTCCTCTCGGTGATCTTCCTGCTCGCCTTCGCCGCGGCGGGTGTAAGCGCGGGCTGGTGGGGGATATACCGCGCGCCCGTGCTGCGGGTCCGGACCGATAACTACCGGCGCGTCCTGCACGACCGCCGCGCGCGGCGCGGAGATCTCTTCGACCGCAACGGCCTGCCGCTGGCCGTCACCGCAGGGGTGGCGGGCGCTTACACACGTGAATATCCCGGTCCCGCGTCGGCGCCGGTGGTCGGATTCACGACGGCCTTTTACGGACAGGGCGGAATGGAAGCCGCGCTGGATCCCTGGCTGCGCGGCGAAGCCGGCCGGAATTCGTTCGACCTGTGGTGGTCGGAAACGGTGCTCGGGATTCCCCTGGAAGGCAAGGATGCCTGGCTGACGATCGACCGCTCCCTGCAAGAGCGCGGCAGCGCCGGAATGGGGGATCTTGCCGGCGCGGTCGTGGTGTTGCGGGCCGGGAGCGGGGAAATCCTGGCGCTCATCTCACAACCGACGTTCGATCCGGCGACGCTGCAAACGGATTACGAACTGCTGTCCCGCAATCCCGCGGCCCCGCTCCTCAACCGCGCCACCCAGGGGCTGTATGGGCCGGGCCGGATGTTGTACCCATTCTTCGCCGCGGAAGCGAAAAATTGGAATCTGCCGGATTCGGGATCCGACCTGTGCGCGGTGCCGTACACGGAATGGATTTTGGAAAATCCGGAGTTCGCCCAACAGGTCCTGGCCCAATTCCGGTTCGATCAGGATCCGGCGATGGACCTGCCGACCGCGAATGTCGCGGCGCTTGTGTTTCCCGCCGACGAAACCTCCATCCTGCGCGAATGGGATGGGCAGGGACGCGTTCTGGTCAGCCCGATCCAACTGGCGCTCGCCTTTGCATCGATAGCCGCCGGCGGCATGGCTCCCGCCCCAAGGTTGATTTACCGCCTGGAGGCGGAGACCGGCTGGACCACGCCCGCCACGGCGAGTCATCCGGTGGCGATGGTTACCGCGGTGACGGCGGCGCGCTTGCGGGAGATCCTGGGCGGCGGCGGGGATACGGCCGAGTGGACCGGATGCGGCGGAAACGGGGCAAGTGCCGGTGGAATTTCCTGGTATGCCGGATTTGAGACCGCGGGCGACGATCCTATCGTCGTGGTGGTCGCGCTCGAGGGCTCACCTTCCGACGCGGCGGGGATCGGGCGGATGATCCTTGCGTTTGCGGCGGCAATGGACAAATAAATCTCACCGCAGAGACGCAGAGAACGCAAAGGAATTCTTTTTTTTCGTCATTCCGGCGTGCTTTTAGCCGGAATCCACACCACCCTCGATTATGACTATCCACAATAAGGGAGCCCTCTGGATCCCCGACACGAAAAATCGGGGATGACGAACAACTCCTCCACCGTCATTCCGGCGTGGTTTTAGCCGGAATCCATAGCGCACTCGATTGCGATCTCGCTTATGAAGGGCAGCACAGGATCCCCGATAAGAACTCTCGGGGATGACAGATATGATCGTCATTCCGGTGTGACCCTAGCCGGAATCCATCTTCTTCCATAAATCATTCCTGGATGCCTGCTAAGAACACGCAGGCACGACGATCACAACCCCCTAGTCACATGATAGGAAGAAAGTAGATTTATAATTCCTTCTGAGTATTGGATTTCTCGATGACCGATTTCACCGTCCGCCCCGTAAGCCCCGAAGATAAGCCCTGGATCCTGCAGCTCATGCGCGAGCATTGGGCGGCGGAGTTCGTCATCGTGCGCGGCGGGGAGTATCAACCAGCCGAACTTTCGGGATTCATCGCCGAGACCGGGTCGGCCAAAACCGGTTTGATCACTTACCGCATCGATGAAAAAACCTGCGAGATCATGACGCTGGACAGCCTCTCTCCCGGCCGGGGTATCGGCGGGGCGCTGATCGAAGCCGTCCGGAGCGCCGCCGGGCTGGCCGGATGCCGGCGGTTGTGCGTGGTGACAACCAACAACAATCTGCAGGCGCTGCGGTTCTACCAGCGCAAGGGTTTCGTTCTCTCCGCCCTGCGCCCGAACGCGATCGCGGAATCCCGCAAGCGCAAACCGATCCCGCTCCTCGATGAAGCGGGAATCCCCATTCGGGACGAGATTGAACTGGAAATGATGCTGGAGGAATGATCCGACAGGGCGGAGTGAAAATAAAAGGTGCCTAATAGAAAAATAAAAAGCAACCGGATTGATCGCCATGCCCGCGCGTGCCCGATTTGTTCGTCATTCCCGCGTGTACTTGGCAGGAATCCAAAGTACACTCTACTGCACCCTCACCAGTAAGAACACAGCCGAGCATTTCCACCTATTCGTAAGTTTCGCAACTCCGTTATTGTTTCCGGTCCCCGCTATTTATTTCTTCATAGAGCAAAAGCGTGCGCGGCCCGCGGCGGTGCGCTTCCCACAGCGCGGTGGACGCGCGGGAGAGCAGTTCAATCGAACTGATCCCGTCACCGCCCGGGTGCGAGGCGACTCCAGCGCAGACGGACACCCTGTATTCCTGCAACTGGCGGGTGACCTGTTTGCCTTGGAACCTGTCGACCAGCCGCTCCGCCGCCTTTTTGGCCCCCTCCGCATCGGATTCGGGCATGACCACCAGGTAGTTGCCCTGGTAGTGGCCGGGCATATCCACCTCGCGCAGACTTGCATGCAGGATGTCGGCCAGGAAGGATTGCGCGCTTTCCAGGACATCCGGCGAGGGATTTTCATCAAAACGCAATCCGAGGTAGAGGACCGACAGCGGACCGGGGTACCGCTTGGCGCGCAAGACTTCGCTGTCAAGCAGCGATTCCAGCATCTTTTGCGGATAAAGACCGGATTCGGCGTTGAGGCGGGCATCCTGTTCCATGGGTTTCTCCCTGGACCGGCCGCTTTCCCCGGAAGCGGCGTCACCGGATTATTAAATCCGAATTTGCGGTTTTCGGCAAACGCCTCAATCCGCGTTCGCGCTGACTCGTTCGGAGATGCCATAAGTTGTCGTCATTCCCGCGTGGACCTAGCGGGAAACCACAACCTACTCGATTAGATCCTTCCTCATACAGCGGAACAACCGGATCCCCGACAAGTCCACCCGGGGATGACGATCATCTTTCCGAAACGGTTCTATCCCGCTTTCTTCAAGCGGATGAATTTCCTTTTTCCCACCTGCAGGACCGGATCGCCCGCGAGCGGCACAACGCCGTTCGGATCCTTGACCGTCTCGCCGCCCAGGCGCACCCCGCCCTGCTCGACCAGGCGCCGCGCGTCGTTTTTGCTTTTGGCCAATTCCAGTTCCACCAGCAGATCGGCCAGGCGTTTCCCGTCCGAAACCTGAACCACGGGGATGTCTTGGGGCAGTTCCGATTTTTGAAAGACCTGCCGGAACTGCTCTTCAGCCGCCGCCGCCGCATCCGGACCGTGGTAGATCTCGACGATTTCGCGCGCCAGGCGCATCTTTCCATCGCGCGGATGCAGCCCACCGGATAACAAATCGCGTTCGGTCGCGGCGATCTGATCCGGGGTGAAGCGGGTCAGGAGCCGGTAATAAAGCGCCATGGCCGTATCCGGCACGCTCATCACTTTGCCGTACATATCCCCCGGCTCGGCCATGATCGGGATGTGGTTGCCGAGAGATTTGCTCATCCGGACGACGCCGTCGGTCCCGGGGAGGATCCCGAGCAGCACGCCGATGTTCGGCCGGACTCCGTAGAACTCCATGATCTTCCGGCCGGAGGTAAGGATGTTGAAGAGCTGCTCGGTCCCGCCGACCTGCACGTCGGCGCGCAGGGCATAGGCATCGTACCCCTGCATGATTGAGTAGAAGAACTCATGCAGATAGATGGCGTCGCCCTTGTCCCAGCGCAGTCGGAAATTTTCACGGGTGGTGAACTGCTGCACGGTGAAATTGGATCCCAAGCGGATCAGTTCGGCGAAGGAGAGCTTGGAAAGCCACTCGGAGTTGTGCCGCACCTCGGTCTTTTCGCGGTCCAGAATCCGGAACGCCTGCTCGGCGTACGTCCGGGCGTTGGCGCCGATCTTCTCTTCCAACAATTGCGGGCGCAGGGCATTCTTATCCGACGGGTCCCCCACCCGCGCGGTGTAATCGCCGATCAGGAAGACGACCGAATGCCCGAGCTCCTGGAACTGGCGCAATTTGCGCATGGTCACGGTATGGCCGAGGTGCAGATCCGAGGAGGTGGGATCGTAGCCGGCATACACGCGCAACGGGCGCTGTTCCTTTTCGGCCAGGATCAGGCGTTCGCGGAGTTCCGCGGCCATGGCCTGCTTGAGCGCCGGGTCCCCATATTCGGTCCCCTGCATGAGTATGGCGAGTTGTTCGTCGATCCCGGGTTTGGACATTGCCTGCTCCGAAGCGGATTGGATTGGCGTGCGAATGCTTCCGTGGGGCGGGATTATAGCATCAACCCCGGGATTTCTGCGGGAAAAGCGCTGAAATTCCGGATGGTATAATCGTTAGCTGGCTCTTTTGGGGCCCCGGTTGTCATCCCGAACCGAAGGCAGCCTGTCCCGAGCGTAGCGAGGGAAGGGATCGGCAATTCCTTCCACGAACAACCGATTCCCCGGGGTCTGAAGGCCCCTCCTCGGCTTAGAACAACCCGCTTCGGGGTCGACATTGCCAAAGAACCAAAGGCTGGCAATGTCACTCCGCGGGGCAGACGCCGGGGCATGCGGAATTACTCTCTGCATTTGATGGTGGATTTCTTTTCATATTCCAGGAGAGACTTTGGCTAATCCGCTTCAGTGGCTGCTCGGCCTGATCACATTAGACATAAGCATCGACCTAGGGACAGCCAACACGCTGGTTATTGTCCACGGCAAGGGCATTGTCATCAACGAGCCCTCCTGGGTGGCGATCGACAAGAAATCCCGCCGGGTGCTGAAGGTGGGCCGCGCGGCGAAGGAAATCATCGGCCGCACCCCGCCGAATGTGGTCACGATGCGGCCCATCCGCGACGGGGTGATCTCGGAATTCGACGCGACGGCCACGATGCTGGAATATTTCATCCGCCGGGTGATCAACCAGAGCGTGGTCCCGGTGCCGTTGACGCGGGTGATCGTCGGAGTCCCGGTCGGCGCCACCAGCGTGGAGCGGCGGGCGGTGATCGACGCCGCCACGTCGGCCGGGGCGCGCGAGGCGCTCCTGGTGGAAGAGCCGGTCGCGTCCGCGATCGGCGCCGCGCTGCCGATCCGCGGCGTGCACAGCACGATGTTGATGGACATCGGCGGCGGCACGACCGAGATCGCGGTCTTTTCCTCGCGGAAAATCCTGCTCTCCAACTCGATCCGCGTCGCCGGCGACGAACTCGACGAGAACGTCATCACCTACCTGCGCGATAAATACAACCTGCTGGTGGGCCAGTCGATGGCCGAGCAGGCCAAAAAGACCGTCGGAGCCGCCGCCCCCTTGCGGGAGGAAAAAGTGATGGCCGTCCGCGGCCGCAACCTGATCTCCGGGCTTCCGGAAGAGGTCGAGATCTCCTCGATCGAGATGCGCGAGGCGCTGGCGCCTTCGTTGAAGATCATCTCGCAGGCGTTGCGGGACGTGCTCGAGCAGGCTCCGCCGGAGATCATGGCCGACCTGCTGGATTCCGGATTGTGCCTGACCGGCGGGGGCGCCCTGCTCAACGGCCTTCCGGAAAAACTCAGCGAGGAATTCAAGATCCGGGTATGGCGGGCCGACGATCCGCTGACGTGCGTCGTCCGCGGAGCGGCCGCCGTGCTGGCGGGGATCGACCAGCATCGTGAATTCATCGCTTCTTCCGACCGGGATTACCGCACTCGAAGGTAATCCACCGTTTCCGCGTTGACCCCACTCCGATAACCCCATGCCCAACACGAGAAGACGCCTCTTGATCGCATCCGCGCTTTTCGCGGCCGCCGTCGGCCTGGTGCTCCTCGGCCAGGCGGGAATGCTGGCCCCGGTTCAGGATCTGGCGCAGCGCGCCGTTACCGGCGTCCAGCGCTCGATTTCAACCGCCTTCTTTAATATCCGCGACTTCCTGACCGCCCCGCGCAACCTGCAGGAGCTTATTCAGACCAACAGCCAGCTGGAGGAACGGGTCGCCCAGCTCGAAGCCGAAGTGGTGACCCTGCGCGAACAATCCGCGGACGTCGAACGGCTGGAGGCGCTGCTCGACGCCGCCAAAGAGGCGCCCGAAAACCGCTACGTGGCCGCCAAGGTGATCGGGCGCGATACCAGCCCCTTCCTGCATTATCTGATCCTCGATCAGGGTTCCGACGGGGGAATCCGCCGGGGCATGCCGGTGGTGAACGAAAAAGGCCTGGTGGGCAGGATCACCGAAGTCAGCGCCTCCGCCTCCAAGCTGCAGCTCATCACCGACCCGGATTCGGTCATCAACGCGCGGATCCAGGAAAGCCGCGCCGAGGGAATCCTGGTCGGACGGGCGACGGGCGAACTGGAAATGATCTACATCTCCCAGGACATCAAGATCACGGTCGGGGAGATCGTCGTGACATCCGGCCTGGGCGGCGGCTTCCCGTCGGAAATCCTGATCGGGCGGGTGGTCAGCGTCCACCGCCGTGATTACGAGCTCTACCAGACCGTCATCATCGAACCGCGCAGCGATTTCTCGCGCCTCGAAATGGTCCTGATCATCACCAATTTCGAACCGGTGCTGATCGATCCGCTGCTGGAGAGCCCGCGCTAGGCCGCGCCGATGATCTGGGCTATCGCCGTTCCGCTCCTGGCAATCCTCGCCCTGCTGCAGACCACCATCCTCCGCCACATCCCCCTCCTGGACGGAAATTTGGACCTGTTGCTGCTGGCGGTCCTGTGCTGGAGCCTGCTGCGGCCGGAGGAGGGCATGATCTGGGCGGTTCTGGCGGGATTCTTCTGCGACATCTTCACCGGCGGCCCGTTCGGGGTGACGTCGATCGCCTACCTGTTCGCGGCGTTTTGCATCAGCTACCTGCACGGCCGGCTCCGGACCCACAGCCCGATCGTGGTGATGGCGATCGCCCTGTTCGGCACGACCCTCGCCCACCTGGCGATGATCGCCCTGCTGGTCGTATTCGGCCGGACTCTCGAGGTCGGTTATCTGCTTCTGTACGTCACGCTGCCGACCGCCTTCCTCAACACCGTTGGGGCCGTCCCGGTGTACCTGACGCTGCGTCCGCTGCACCGGATCGGCATTCCCGTTCTTACGGAGGATGACGAATGAGAAACTCCCCGTTCAGCGAGAATCGAGTCCACCCGTCGCGCATCCGGTTTTTCCTGATCGCGATGGTCGGAATGTTCGTCGTGTTCACCTTGCGCCTGTTCTCCATGCAGGTCATCCAGGGCGAATTTTTCTACGGGCTGGCGGAAAGCAACCGGACGCAGGTTATCTACGTCCCCGCCTCGCGCGGCGTGATCTACGACCGCAACGGGGTGCTCCTGGCGCGCAACATGCCCGCCTACAATATCACCATCACCCCCGCCGATCTGCCCGATACGGAAGCGGAGATCGATGCGGTCTACCGGAAGCTAACGGCGCTGACCGGCGTGCCGATCCGGGTTGCGGGATCGGTTCCCTCGCAGGAGTGCGCGCCCGGACGCGGGATCGCCGATCTGGTCGATGAATGGATCGAACTCGCCCCCTATTCCGCGGTGAAAATTCAATGCGATGCCGATGCGGAGATCGCGAAAATCGTGCTGGAAAAATCGGCCGACATGCCGGGCGTGGGCGTGGAAGTCTCCCCGGTGCGGGATTATCCGAACGGCCGGTATTCCGCGCACATCGTCGGCTACATGGGGCGCGTCCCGGCGGAAGCTTCGGATTACTACAAAGCCAAAGGGTACAACCTTGACCGCGACAAGATCGGCTACGCCGGGCTCGAGGCCTACATGGAGGAAGAACTGGCCGGATCGTACGGAAGCGAGCTGTGGGAAGTGGACGCGGCCGGAAAGCATATCCGCCTGCTCGAACCGCCGGTGGCGGCGGTCCCCGGGCAGAACATCCGTGTGACGATCGACGCGCGGCTGCAGGAAGCCGCCACGATCATCCTCGAGAAGCAGATCGAGGAGACCCGCGCGCTCAAACCGGAGTACCTGCGCAGCCCGATGCTCGGCGGCGTGGTGGTGGCGATGAATCCGAACACCGGAGAAATCCTCGCCCTGGTTTCGATCCCGACCTACGACAACCAGAAATTCTCGCGCTACATCCCGATCGATTATTACACCGAGCTGGCGAACGACA
>Ga0209593_10001019_pt1 | contig 12232 bp, 12 predicted proteins | sample PPLLaktember2015_3_FD_187260 | JGI IMG/M metagenome (GOLD analysis project Ga0209593, IMG submission 187260) | Freshwater sediment microbial communities from Prairie Pothole Lake near Jamestown, North Dakota, USA - PPLs Lake P7 Core (6) Depth... | ecosystem: Environmental > Aquatic > Freshwater...
TGGAGGGCCGCGAAGCGTTTTCCAGCGGAGCAGCCCGGAGCGGAGTAAGCGGGACCACCCAACGAACCGTAACGGCACGTTGGGTGGTCCCGCTTACTTCGCTCCGGGACTCGCTCCGCTCAAAGCGCTTCGCGGCCCTCCACTCCGTGCGCGGCTCGGTGACGCGTTCTAAGCCTGCTGAATCAAAAAGTCCGTGTAAGGAGCGGTGTCAAGGCCGTCAAGGCCGCCGCACTCCGAAAGAGAGTGGCCCTGACCCATCGCGCCCAACAACTGTCATAGATTTGCTATCATGGACTTAAGCCTTTATCCATCATGCCTGACGCAGTAATCATTGACGCTGTGCGGACACCTGTCGGCAAATTTCGGGGCTCGCTCAGCAAAGTGAGACCCGACGATCTGGCGGCTGAAGTGTTGCGTGCCCTGACCCGACGCACCAGCCTGAATCCGGCCACTGTGGACGAGGTGATCCTCGGCTGCGCGAACCAAGCCGGCGAGGACAACCGAAACGTCGCTCGCATGGCTCTTCTTCTGGCCGGATTCCCTTATTCAGTGCCCGGCATTACCGTCAACCGCCTTTGCTCCTCAGGTCTTGACGCCGTCATTCAGGGCCACCGCGCCATAACCGTGGGGGACGTTTCGGTGGCGATAGCGGGCGGTGTCGAGAGTATGACGAGAGCGCCCTTTGTGCTTGGCAAGAGCGAAGCGCCCTTTGATCGGAACGCCGAGATCTACGACACGACGATTGGCTGGCGCTTTCCCAACCCCAAAATGAAGGAGATGTACCCTCTCGAGTCGATGGGGGAAACCGCCGAGAACGTCTACGAAGAATACCCGATCTCCCGCGAGCGCCAGGACGCATTTGCCTACCGCAGCCACTGCCGGGCGGTCGCAGCGATCAACAGTGGGCGCTTCAAAGCCGAAATCGTACCGATCGAAATCCAGGAGCCCGGCCGGCCGTCGTGCCGCTTTGATACCGACGAGCATCCCCGCATGGAACTGGTCGACGGCCAGTACCGACTGGCGACCAGCCTGGAAGCGCTCGCCAAACTGAAGCCGGCCTTTCGTCAAGGCGGGACAGTCACAGCCGGCAATTCTTCCGGGATCAACGACGGGGCCGCGGCGGTTCTGCTGGCTTCCGAAGAGGCCGCAACGCGCCTTGGCCTTAAGCCGGCCGCGCGAATTGTCGCCTCCGCCTCCGCGGGGGTCAATCCTCGAACCATGGGCCTCGGTCCCGTGCCGGCCGTCCGACGGGCCTTAGAACGCGCCGGCCTCGGCGTGGATGATCTCGACCTGGTCGAGCTGAACGAGGCTTTCGCCGTGCAGGTGCTCGCCGTGATGGACGAACTGGGTCTTCCCGAGGCCAGGACCAACGTCAACGGGGGCGCTATTGCCTTGGGACACCCGTTAGGCTGCTCGGGGGCACGGTTGGTTACGACGCTGCTGCACGAAATGAAACGGCGTCAGGAAGAGGGGGTCGCGAGGTCCCGATACGGGCTGGCGACGATGTGCGTGGGCATGGGACAAGGCGTGGCAGCGATTCTGGAGGTGCTCTAACGAAATGACCGAAGAGGAAAGACTCCAGGAATTCGAAGCCCGGATTGCGCGGGGCGAGAAGATCGAGCCGGGCGATTGGATGCCCGACCGATACCGGAAGCAACTGATTCGCATGATTTCGCAGCATGCCCACAGCGAAATCGTTGGCATGCTGCCCGAAGGCAAATGGATCACCCGGGCCCCGAACCTGCGGCGAAAGCTGATCCTTCTGGCCAAAGTCCAGGACGAGGCCGGTCACGGCCAGTACCTGTACCACGCGGCCGAGACCTTGGGGGTTAGCCGCGAGGAAATGCTGGATGACCTCCTCGCCGGCCGGGCCAAGTACTCCAGCGTCTTCAATTACCCGACCCTCTCATGGGCCGATGTCGGAGTCATTGGCTGGCTGGTTGACGGAGCGGCGATTATCAACCAAACAATGCTCGCCAAATCCTCGTACGGGCCGTATTCGCGCGCGATGCTCCGGATTTGTGCCGAGGAAACCTTCCACAAGAAGCAGGGGCAGGAAATTGTCATCTTGTTGTCCCAGGGCACACCAAAGCAGAAAGCGATGGTCCAGGACGCCATCAATCGTTGGTGGTGGCCAACCCTCATGATGTTTGGCCCGCACGACTCGGAATCCAAAAACAGTCCTGAGCTCATGCGGTGGGGCGTGAAAACCCGCAGCAATGACGAGTTGCGCCAGGTCTTTGTGAACCAGATGATTCCAGACTTGCACGCGCTCGGGTTGTCCGTTCCGGATCCCGCTCTCAGATACGACGAAGACAGCGGCAACCGGCTGATTGGGCCGATCGACTGGGACGAGTTTTGGCGAGTCGTCAAGGGCGACGGTCCGTGCAACCGGGAAAGGCTGGAGGTCCGCCGCCAGGCACACGATGACGGTCGCTGGGTGAGAGAAGCCATGGCGGCGTACGCGGCGAAGCACGCATAGCTTTAGCGTCAGTTACAGGGCCGCCAAGGTCGCGTTACAGAGCCGCGCACGCAGTGGAGGGCTGCGAAGCGTTTTCCCGCGGAGCAGCCTGGAGCGAAGTAAGCGGGACCACCCAACGCGCCTTTAAGGTTCGTTGGGTGGTCCCGCTTACTCCGCTCCAGGCTGCTCCGCTGAAAAACGCTTCGCAGCCCTCCACTGCGTGCGCGGCTCTGTAGCGCGATCGGGCCCGGGCCGAGCGATTTGGGAACGAATAGAGCTTTTATGACCGACACACAGTGGCCGCGATTTGAAGTTTTCCTGATCGAGAATGACGGGAAGCCTGCGGAGCACGTCGGGTCGGTCCACGCGCCCGATTCGGAGATGGCCCTCCTTAACGCCCGCGATGTTTTCGTCCGACGTCCTCAATGCCGGGAGCTGTGGGTTGCTCTTTCGGCGCACGTCTTGACGAGAACGGCACAGGAGCTGAAGGAGGGCCCACCTTCCCGGCAGAGCGAACCACGAGATACAGGCGAACAGCCGTACCTGGTTTTTGCGAAACCCAATCACCGGGACCCGCTGGCCCTATGGCATTGCCTGTCAGCCGCATCGGCGGAAAGCGCGCTCGGCCTCGCTCTCACCATCGGTCAAACAAGCGACTGCACTATGTGGGCCGTTGTCCCCCAGGCGAAGTTGACAAGATCGGACTCGAAAGAAGTGGAAGCTTTCTTCCAGCCGGCCGAAACCAAGCGCTACAAGATGCACTCGGACTTCCCGACCGCGCGACAGATGAAGGAGGTCCGCCAGAAGTGAGCACGACTCTTGATCAGCCTCTAAAAGCAGCGATGGCGGCGCGACTGCTCGAAATGGCAGACGACGAGCTGATCCTCGCACACCGAGACTCGGAATGGACCGGTCACGCCCCGATCCTGGAGGAGGACATCGCGTTCGCCAACATCGCCCAAGACGAGCTGGGCCATGCCCTCATCTGGTACGACATTCGCCGATCGCTCGCCGGTGACGACCCTGATCGCCTGGTCTTCTTCCGCGGGGCGTCCGAGTTTCGGAACATGCAGATGGTGGAGTTGCCGAAAGGCGACTGGGCCTTCAGCATGGTCAGGCAGTTTCTTTTCGACACGTGGGAGGCGCTGCATATCGAGGCCCTGGAGCAAAGCCGCTTCACTCCGGTGGCCGAGGCGGCAAGCAAGATCCGCAAGGAGGAGATGTACCACCTCCGGCACACGCGCGCGTGGATCCGCCGTCTGGGCCTTGGGACTGAAGAAAGCAGCCGCCGGATGCAGGCGGCTCTTGACGTGCTTTGGCCCTATCACGGACAAATCCTGATCTACCCGACTGATTATCAGCTGCTGGTTGATGAGTCGCTCATGCCCGACCTAACCCCGCTGTCCGCACATTGGATAGAACGGATTCAAGCAGAGTTAAGCGACGCGAACTTGCGTCTGCCCGGTTCTGCGGCCGTCTCCTATACTCGCGATCACCACAGCCCGTATTTCCCGGCCTTGATCGAAGAGCTGCAGCAGGTCGCCCGCATCGAAGCCGAGGCAAGGTGGTAAAGGTGTTTCGTCTCAGCGACAAAGGGGTATGGGAGGCTCTTGAAGACATCAAAGATCCCGAGATCCCGGTGCTGTCGATCGTGGAATTAGGGGTCGTCCGGAGCGTCAGCGTCAATGACGACCAGGTCTTGGTCGAGATTACGCCCACTTTTTCAGCGTGTCCTGCGTATCACGTGATGGTCTCACGCGTCAAAGCGAAACTGCGGGAGCTGGGCGCCGGGCAGGTGGAGGTGAGGACGATACTAAGCCCACCGTGGACAACCGACTGGCTCAGCGACGTGGCGCGGGAGAAGCTGCGCCAGTTCGGGCTCGCGGTTCCAGTACGGCATGGGGGAGAGCTCGAAAAGGCCATCGAGTCGGGGGCGGCTGCCTGCCCTTACTGCGGGTCGTCCAACACCCGCCAGACGAACTCGTTTGGTTGCACTCCCTGCCGCGCTATCGCCTACTGTTCGGACTGTCGCCAGCCTTTCGAGCAGCTCAAGCCGCTTTAAGGAACGACCGATGCCTGATAAACCCACCGTCATAACCGAGATCGACCATCAGGTCATGACTCTTACGCTCAGTCGACCCGAGCGCAGAAACGCTTTCAACAACCAGATGCTGAGCGAGCTTAGATCCGCGGTCACAGCGGGGGCCTCCAATCCGGATGTAAGGGCGGTGATGATCACCGGCGCCGGGCCGGCGTTTTGTGCAGGGCAGGATCTGGCCGCTTTCGAAGCCGAAGCTCAAGACGGTGCGCACGCCCATATCCTCACTCATTACAGGCCGTTGATCGTGGCGTTGCGGGAGATTGAGAAACCGGTCTTGGCGGCCATTAATGGAGTAGCCGCCGGCGCAGGCCTTTCACTCGCCCTGGCTTGCGACCTCCGGATCATGTCCGATGACGCTGTTCTGCTGGCCGCCTTCGGCCGCATCGGCTTGGTCTGCGATTCGGGCTCAAGCTGGTTCCTGGCTCGTCACGTGGGATTCGGCCGCGCCTTCGAGATTGCGATTCAAGGGAACCCTCTGCCTGCTGCTCGCTGCCTGGAGCTCGGACTTGTGAACCGAGTTGTGGCCTGCACGGCGCTCGGCCAGGAAGCACGAGCCTGGGCTGAACAGCTCGCTCAGCTGCCGACCCGCGCGGTAGGGTGGACGAAAAGAAGCATGAACCAGGCTATGGAGACCGGCTTGCTGGAGACGCTCGAGGTCGAGGCACGTTTCCAGGACCAGGCGGCCCGCACGGAAGACTTCGCCGAAGGGGTGAACGCCTTCAAGGAAAAGCGGCCGCCGGTCTTTAAGGGGAAATAGTTCCCCGAGAGGTGCAAAGACTAAACGGAGTCGCGTTACAGAGCCGCGCACGCGGTGGAGGGCTGAGGAGCGGTTTGTGCGGAGCAGCCTGGAGCGGAGTAAGCGGGACCACCCAACGAACATAAAGGGCACGTTGGGTGGTCCCGCTTACTCCGCTCCAGGCTGCTCCGCACAAACCGCTCCTCAGCCCTCCACTCCGTGCGCGGCTCTGTAACGCCACTCCGTGCGCGGCTCTGTAACGCGACTCGAGCACCCCTTGTAGTCCTGGTTAAAGAGGTCTGCGAAATGGACGTAAAGACTATTGCCGTGATTGGTGCTGGGACGATGGGGCGAGGCATCGCGCAGGTCTCCGCCATGGCCGGCTTTCGAACGCGCCTCTATGACGTCTCCGATGAGGCTCTCCGTCGCGCGCTTGCCGACATCGAGAAGAATCTCGAAAAGGGTCGACAGCTCGGGAAGTTGACGGAAGACCAATGGCGGTCCGGTCGGGGAATGATCGACACTCGAACGCATCTCCGGGAAGCGGTCTCCTCGGCGGATTTCATCATCGAGGCAGTGCCGGAAGATGCCGGCCTGAAGGCTGAGTTGTTCGAGCAGTGCAATGCCTGGGCCCCGGCTCATGCTATCTTCGCCAGCAACACGTCGTCCCTGCCGATCAGCGAAATGGCGGTCGCCTTAAAGGATCCGTCCCGCCTGATCGGCATGCACTTTTTTAATCCGGTCCATATCATGAAACTGGTTGAGATCGTCCTCACCTCCTCAACTTCGCCGGCCGCCTGTGCGGTCACCGAAGGCGTTGCGCACAAGATGGGGAAGGAGACGGTCCAGGTGAGGGAGTCACCTGGGTTCGTGACGTCCCGGCTGAATGCACTCATCGGGAATGAAGCGTTCTGGATGCTTCACGATGGCGTGGCCTCGGCCCGCGACATCGATAAAGCCGTGAAGCTGGGTCTGAATCACCCGATGGGCCCGTTTGAGCTGGTTGACCTCGTCGGACTCGATGTTCGGCTCAGCATTCTGCGTTTCCTGCACGAGCGGCTGGGCGAGAAGTATCGGCCTTGTCCCCTGCTCGAGCAATACGTGCGCGAAGGCCGCCTGGGCCGCAAAGTCGGGCGGGGGGTTTACGGGTATTGAAATATGACAACTCAGGTGGAAACCCGGCAAGAACATGTCGAACTGCAGGACGGCCGGACAGTGAGCGCCGTCTTCTACCCTGCGGGCGAACCTCGTCTGCGCGCCGGCTACGTGCTCGCTCATGGCGCGGGCGCAGGCCAGACAAGCCCTTTCATCCGCGACTTCGCATCTGCGCTCGCCGAACGTGGAATCAATGTCCTGACCTTCAACTTTCCCTACATGGAAGCTAAGCGAAGGGGTCCCGATCGCCCTGAGATCCTGGAAGCATGCGTCGAGGCGGCTGTCGCGAAACTGCAGGAGCTGTGCGGTCCCGAAGATCGCCTCTTCATCGGAGGCAAGTCGATGGGAGGCCGCATAGCATCGCAGCTCGCGGCTCGCGCGGACTTGACTGCAAATGCTTTGGCCGGCCTAGTTTTGCTCGGCTATCCATTGCACCCGCCAGGAAAACCCGACCAGTTGCGAACGGCTCATCTTGGCCGTCTCGAGCTTCCCATCCTGATTTTTCAGGGGACGAAGGATGTCTTCGGGACACCAGATGAGCTAAAGCCCTGGTTCACGGGACCCAACGCCACCATTTCCCCGATCGAAGGCGGTGATCACTCGTTCAAAGTCCGCAAAGCGAACCAGGCAGAGATTTACACCCAGATTCAGGACGAGATTTGTGAGTGGATGGGTGCAATCTCGAGTTGACCCACGGACGAGCACGGACTAGCACGGACGAGCACAGACGAAGCGCCTCGTCCGTGCTTGTCCGTGTCAGTCCGTGCTTGTCCGCACCACTAAGACACCAGCTGCCAGGGGCTTCGATAAGGCCTCATAACCAGCCGATTTGCCGCCTCATCGTTCCTGAACCTCTCCGCTACCGGATCCCAGAACAACGACCGGTTCAGCAGATAGGCGATGTTTCCGAGATGACAGACAGTGACCGAGCGGCAACCGACTTCGACGTCGCAGATCGGCTTGCTGCGTGTCCGGATCGAGTGGAGCCAGTCGGCAAAGTGATTGTCACTCCGGTAAAGGCGGACATCGCTGGGTTTGAGCCGCAGCCGTGTGAGACTTGAAGGTTTGGTCTTCAGATAGCCCCGGTTGACCTCCACCTCGCCTTCTGTTCCGGTAAAGAGCACGCCGTTGACGGGTCCTTCCTCGCGGGTCATGATCACGCCGTTCGCATACCGGTAAGTCAGCGCCTGAATGTCCTTGCCGTTGGGTGGGTGGATCTCCACCGGGCCGGTCTTGTCCATCCCCATGCCCCACTGTCCGATATCGAAGTGATGGGCGCCCCAGTCGGTCATACCGCCACCACCGAAATCCCAGTAGTACCGCCACCTGGCCCATCGATCGTCTTCCATGGGCGGGGCCAGAACCGGACTGTACGGACGCCAGGGCGCAGGGCCGAGCCACCTGTCCCAGTCGAGATAATCGGGAACCGGTTCCGCAGGAAGCGAGTAAGCGTGCTCAGGCGGACCCGCCACGTTCACAGTTACTTTCCGGAGCTGGCCTATGTAACCGTTTCGAACCAGCTCGCTGGCAAACCGGAAAAGCTCATTTGAGCGCTGCATGCTCCCGGTTTGGAAGACCTGGCCGTACCGTCTTGCTGCGGTCACCATAGCTCGAGCCTCGCCGATGCTGTTAGCAAGCGGCTTCTCGCAGTACATGTCTTTTCCCACCCGTGCGGCTTCCACCGCCGGAATGGCATGCCAGTGATCCGGAAGGGCCGTCACTACCGCGTCGATGTCTTTCCTTTCCAGGATTTCGCGATAATTCCCGGTCGCCGTTATTCCCCCGGTGCTGTCGATGCCAGTCCGGTTGGCATAGAATTTCTCCGCCTGAACCTTCGCGCTCGCGAGTTTCCGCTTGTCAACATCGCAAACCGCGACGACTTGCGTCCCCGGCTCGTTCATGAATCCTCGGAGAAGGAACGAACCCTGCTTCCCCAATCCGATGAAGCCCAGGACAATGCGGTCGCTTGGAGCACCGGCAGCGGATCGGGCCGCCAGGACCACCGACGGAACAATCGCCGGAAACAGAGCGCTTCCAGCGGCGGCCGTCTTTAAAAAGTCACGACGAGTCGGTTTGCGGAAATCTGACATCGAGCAGCCTCCCTGAAACTCACACGTAATTAAATGGGCTTTGGGCCGGCACGTGCGTGATTTTGACACCGGGCAGTTTCGGTTTCAACCACTCCGCCAACCACTCCATTCCCGGCGGACTTTAGGAAGGCTACCGCGGATAAACGCGGATACCGCGCGGATAGCACGGATCGATCCGCGCTGATCCGCGTGGCATCCGCGTAATCCGCGGTACTACTTCTTCAACCGCGCCCGGTATTTCTCACGGAACTTGGCGACTTTCGGGGCGATGATCGCCCGGCAGTAAGGCTGGTTCGGGTTGGAGGCAAAATACGTCTGATGATAATCCTCGGCCTCGTAAAAGGCCTTAAAAGGCTCGAGTTTGGTTACCAACGGAGCGTTCCAGATTTTTGAAGCCTCGATGTCCCGCGTGACCTCCTCGGCGATCTTCTTCTGCTCGTCGTTTCGGTAGAAGATCGCCGAACGGTACTGCGTTCCCACGTCCGGGCCCTGCCTGTTCAGTGTCGTCGGGTCATGCACCGTGAAGAAGATGTGCAGGATGTCATTGAGCGAGATGACCTGCGGATCGAAAGTCACTTGTATGACCTCGGCATGACCGGTGGTTCCGGTACACACCCGTTCGTATGTGGGGTTGGGAACGTGACCTCCGGAATAACCCGATTCGACCTGCTTCACACCTTTCAGCTCGTCAAAGATGGCTTCCGTACACCAGAAACAACCGCCGCCGAGCGTGATGACGTCTTCGGATGCACCAACTGCCTGTTGATTGCTCATATAGCTAAATCCCGCGAAAAGCATAGCTAGAATCAAAGTACGTTTCATTTGAGGCGCAAACCTCCCAAGAGACGGGGTTACCTCCGATTATACGGGTTGACGCCCGCGGTTGGTATGATGGCTCTATGTCCACTCTGGAGCGATGCCCATGGCCCGGCGACGACCCTCTGATGACCGAGTATCACGACAACGAATGGGGAGTACCGGTCCATGACGACCGGAAGCTGTTCGAGTTTCTGGTCCTGGACGCCGCCCAGGCGGGTCTGAGCTGGAAAACCATCTTATACAAGCGCGAGAATTACCGACAGGCTTTCCACGACTTTGATCCAGCCAGAGTTGCCCGTTACAGTGAATCCGACCTCAATCGGCTTCTCAATAATTCCGGGATAGTGCGAAACCGGCTAAAAGTGTCGTCAGCCGTTCAGAATGCGAAGAGCTTCCTCGAGGTCCAGGAGCAGTTCGGGAGTTTTGATGCGTACATCTGGCGGTTTGTCGGCGGTCGCACCATCCACAATGACTTTCGGAGTCTGAAGGAAATTCCCCCGCGCAGTCCCGAGTCGGACGCGATGAGCAAGGACCTGAAAGCCCGCGGCTTTCGTTTCGTCGGTTCTGTGATCTGCTACGCCTTCATGCAGGCCGCCGGGATGGTCAACGACCACGTGGTCAGCTGCTTTCGGTACTCCCAATTGAAGAACACCCACTGAGGACGAGCACGGACAAACACGGACAAACACGGACCTTACACCGACGCCCAGGTCCGTGTCAGTCCGTGTTTGTCCGTGCTCGTCGTTGCTTGTCCAATCACTTGATTTCCTTTAGTCGCGCCAGCACCCTCGCCGCTGCCTGCTTTTGAATCGCATCAAGCTGATCGTTGGTCGGATTGCCTGCGAGAAGCGTCTGGGCCTCCTGCATTATCTGGCGTTCAAGTTGGAGGTTAGCCGGTAGCCAGCCGGTGCCCGCCTTATTATCCAGCCGGACGACGTTTACGTACTCTTTTCGATCGCGTCCTTTAAGGGGCCGGAGCAGATCTCTCAGGCGCGCTGCCTCTCGACTGATCGGCGCCTCCTGGCCCTCCCGGAGCTCGGCCGGCGGTTCGCCTGCCGCCACCCACAACGGCACGGCGATAGAGCAGGCAGGCTCACCGAGAATCACCCACAAAACCGACTTCTTCGGATCCTCTCCGGCGCGGACGCCTTGAATAGCCACTACCGACGCTGTGCTGAAGCGGTTGATTGTGTAATTCGCGTGGACCCAATAGGGTTTGTCCTCCGGGAGGTCCTTCCACTGAACGGCGGGAAGGGATTGAACCAACGGATGGCCGAGATCCCGGGCCGCCGTCTGCAGAATGAACTCCACCGATAATTGCCCAACCGGGACGGCAGCAAACAGCTCCTCCTCCCGATCAAAACGCAGATAACCGGCCCCCTGATCGGGTGTCCCGGTACGGGAAAAATTCGTATTGAGTAACAGTTTCCCGGCGCTGTCGCTGGCGTTCAGCCGATTGTAGCCGTGATTGTGAACCTCAAAGATGGCCGCCCTGCCCCGGGCATCAATGACTCCAAAGTTGGTTCTCGCGCCCATATCCGGGCCGAGATTCCGTTTTATAAAAGCCTCAAAGTCGTCAACCGTCGCGCAGGTTCTGAGTGCATCTGCCATCAGCAACCCTTCGTCGTCTTCGCGCTCCCCGGCTTTTTGCGGAAGGTTGTACGCCACTGAATTGATGATTGCGAAGCCCGCCTGGTTAAGTCCTCCCCAGACACTTCGTCCGGAAGGCGCTTGCGCGTTGACGACTCCGAGGTAGCTGAAAGGCTTCTCGTCGACGAAGACGACTTTATTCGACAGCGTGTCGGTGTCTCGGTTTTTCCACAGGATCGGGGCACGGTCGGCTGTCGCTTCTCCGGTGATGATTGCTGTCGTGCATTCCTCTCCGGCACTTGCCGACCCAAGCACCGCTAGCAGCAGCAACACGCCTCTGAAAAAACCCGGCACAAATCGCTTTTGCATGGCCCTGATTTTAACTGCTGGATCGGCCGGATGGTGGGCCTTTTTTGAACCGAAAGAGATTCTTGTACTCCTGCTTCTCTTTGTACCAACGGCTGGCCGGATCCTGGATGGTTGCCAGCCATTCGGATTCGGTGAGTTCTTTCATCCGCTCGGCATACCGATCAGCCCAGTCCACGACGTGTGGATCACGAACGATATCCTCAGAGTGGTTATGGCCTTCGGGTACGAGATAGTCACCAACGAGCCGTCTCAGAATCTCCGGGTTATCGATAATCATGCAGGGCCGCTGGAGATTCCCGCTTTCGTTGTAGGGGAACTCCCGGCGGATAGCCTGGAAAAACGGGGAATTGGCAGCATCGAGCAGCGACTTTTCCCGGATGTTGTCACAGCCGAAATGCGCGAACACGCACGGTTCGACCCGGCCGGAATTGAGAACGTGGAGGTAGCGTCGTCCGCCCGCGAGGCAGCCGCCCGCAGCCCGGCCGTCGTTCCAGAAGTCAGCAATGAAGATCGGCAGCCTCTTTCTCAGCGCCGCCAGCCTCCGGCCGCACTCTAATCGCTGCTCGGGAGTAGGGACCAGGTCGAGCCGCGGGTCTTTCCCCACGGGCATGAACATGAAGTACCAGGCAAACGCCGCACCCTTCCCGATATAGAACTGGAGGAATTTCTCATCACTGACGAGGTCTACATTATCGCGCGTGTACGTGACGCTGATCCCGAAGATCGTCTTTCGCCCACGCAGCCGGTTCATGGCAGCCAGTGCCTTCTCGTATACACCCGAACTGCGCCGCTGATCGGTGTGGCCCTCATAACCCTCGACACTGATCGCGGGTGCGACATTACCCAGCCGGGCCAATTCCTCGACCAGCTGTTCGTTCAGGAGTGTCGCATTCGTAAATGTCAGGAAGAAC
>Ga0209593_10001020_pt1 | contig 12231 bp, 10 predicted proteins | sample PPLLaktember2015_3_FD_187260 | JGI IMG/M metagenome (GOLD analysis project Ga0209593, IMG submission 187260) | Freshwater sediment microbial communities from Prairie Pothole Lake near Jamestown, North Dakota, USA - PPLs Lake P7 Core (6) Depth... | ecosystem: Environmental > Aquatic > Freshwater...
ATTCGTGGATGTGGTAACCACCATGAGCGACCCAACCATTCCGCTCACGAGTCTCGAATGGGATGAATGGGGTAACCCTCAGGTGCGCGAGCACTTTGAATACATGCTGTCCTATTCGCCCTATGATAACGTGCGTTCCACAGCCTACCCACACATGCTCATTACGACCGGGCTGAATGATCAGCGCGTGGCTTATTGGGAGCCCGCCAAGTTTGCCGCAAAGCTTCGGGAGATGAAGACAGACGACAACCTATTGTTGCTGCACACCAATTATGAGGCCGGGCATGCAGGTGCATCCGGGCGCTACGATCATCTCAAAGAAGTCGCCGTCGACTTCGCCTTCCTCATCGATCGATTATGCACCGCCCAGTTGCCTCTTGAAATTGATACTACAACTACAACGACCCTGTAATTTCATGATGTGCCAGCAAATTCTTTGCTGGCACTTTTTTTTTACTTTGAGCTAGAATTACCCCAAGGAGTGTTCATCCATGACAAAGAAATGGGGTTTTCTATTTCTCGCTCTACTGATTCTAGTTGCCTGCACTTCACCAGCAGACAATCCGCCTTTTGAGAGCACAGTGGTTACCACATCAACAGCACAGTGGATATCAACATCAACTGAAGCCCTGCAGATCTTTACTTATACCCCTCGACCATCGGCAACGCCGACCCTTTCCCTATCTCTTACTCCCATCTTTGGTATTGCGTCTGTTATCACCCGTACGCCGTCACCTCCTGAAAAGTGTCCTGCTCCAGCCAATGTTTCGCTGCCTGATCTGTCAATGGATATCAATAATCCAAGTTTTCTGTTTTCGCCGAGAGAAGAGAAGGTCCTGGACTATCTTAATCAAGGTGGTAATCCAAGCAACTTAATTGCGGCACTTAGGCAAACCTGGACGAGGGAGGAAGTTTTTACAAAACATGAAGTAATAAAGGACCTCACAGGTGACAATGTCCCAGAGCTTCTTATCATCCCATCAGAGTTATATATTTTTGGTTGCCAGAATAATAAATACAAGCTACTTATGACAAAGATCAGCGAATCAGTAACATTTAACCATATCACGCTGCAGCTTGTTGCTATCCAAGATATGAATTTGAATGGCACATCAGAAATCGTACTAGCTAACTTTGGTTGCGGAGGTATGGGCTCTGGTCAATGTCTTGATGTCTACATTTATGAGTGGGATGGAAACAAATTTGCATCACTGATTCCCAAATGGGAGGGATACGAAATCGGGGCATCCATGGTTGGAGGACGAATAAGTGAATATTTGCCAGACGCAAGGATTCAAGATGTTGATCGGAATGGAACCCTGGAATTAATCCTTATCGGAGGTATTCCGAACAGCTGGTATTCGGATTATTTTTACGGTGCTCCCTGGCGGGATGAGATCGACACTTACCGTTGGGACGGACAATATTTTGTGCTTCTAAAAACAGAATTTTCGGCCCCCATCTATCGCTATCAGGCAGTACAGGATGGTGACCGCGCCATGTTAAGGAAGGAATATGACAAGGCATTGGCTTTTTATCAGGAAGCTATATTCAACGAAGATTTATTAGGATGGTCGCCGGCGCACAAAGAGCGTTCCAAGGCATTGCACGGCTTCACCTGGGATTTCGATGAGAGTTACAAGGGCACCCCCACGCCGATGATTCCACCGGACGACCCACAGGAATATCCAAACCTGGCTGCCTACGCACGCTTTCGCATTATCTTAATTCACCTCCTTGGAAGACATATGCCAGAAGCACAAATTGTTTATGAGACGCTTCAGGAGAAATTTCCTGCGGGAAAGAATGGTCATGAATTTACGCTCATCGCGCAGGCATTTTGGGATGAATATCAACTTTCAAAAAGCCTTGAAGGAGCTTGTACGCAGGCAACATCGGTGGCAGAAAAACATAAAGATGTTTTAAAGCTTCTTGGAAGTGACTACCACAATTTCATGCAAGATATTATGTATGAGCCAAAGGACGTTTGCCCCTTTGAATAACCCATAGAAATATCCCTAGCATAAATTCAAATTACAGATTGAAAATCAGACAAGAAAAGTCTATAATCACACTAAGTAATTGTATTATTGGTAAAGGAGCACATATGGACCGTTATCTCATTGAGTCACCGCACGAGGCTGACGATTGCGACGCCATTATCAAAGAGATCCATGCCGCGGGTTATTTACATTATTTTGAATGGGGCTGCCACGACGGCGCGCACTGCGGCTGGGCAATCATCGAAACAGACAATAAGGAACATGCGAAACAGGTCGTTCCATGGCGAATCCGGAACAAGGCTCGGATTGTAAAACTGGAAAGATTTGGAGAAGCCAATAAGGTCCACTCCTGAAATAGTTATAAATGAAAAGCGGCACAGCCCCTGCGGGGTGTGCCGCTTTTTTGATCCGGGAGAATATTTACGCAGGCTGGGCCGCTTTGGCGACCACGTCTTCGAGCATCTTTGTCGTCAATGACTTCGGTCGCTCGAGCGGTTGACCGAGTGCACGCGCCCAGACGTAGTTGGCAGTGACGCCCAGGGCGCGACCGATGCCAAACAGCACGGTATAGAAATCAAACTCGCGCACGCCATAGTAATACTGCAACGTGCCGCTGATCGCATCCACGTTTGGTGCAGGATTCTTGGCTTTGCCTTGTTCCTTCAACACCTGCGGCACCACGTCAAAAACCAGCTCCGCCAGGCGAACAAGCTCATCCTCCGGGAAGCGTTTCTTCGCAAATTCCAGTTGTGCCATGTAGCGTGGATCAGGTACACGCAGGACAGCGTGGCCATAACCGGGGATGACATGTCCGCTGTTAAGCGTATCCCAGGCAAACTTATATAGTTCATCGCGGGTGGGAACGCGACCGAATTTATTCTTCACTTCGATGAGCCAGCCGAGACATTCCTGGTTTGCGAGCCCGTGTAGCGGACCTGCAAGTCCGTTCAACGCCGCAGAGAAGGAAAGGTACGGATCGGAAAGCGCCGATCCCACCAGGTGCATGGTGTGAGCGGATACGTTGCCAGATTCATGATCGCTGTGCAGGATGAAGTACAAACGGGCCAGTTCCGCATAACCCTTCTTATCCGGGACTTTCATCATGCGCGCGAAGTTCAGGCCATAATCCTGCTTCGGATTGTATTTCGGTTTCTTGCTCTCACCAAAATACTTCATGCGATAAATGTAGGCTGCGATCACCGGGAGCTTGGCGGTCAAGTCGAGGCTGTCTTCCAGGGCAGCTTCCCAATAGACATCCTTCTTCATGCTGTGATATTTCTGTGCAAAGACCGAACCGTTCTGCAACGCCAGCACGGCTTGCGAGAAGAGCGTCATCGGGTGAGTCTCTTTCGGCATGGACTTGATCATTTTGAAGACGTAATCCGGGACCTCGGCGCGCTTTGCCCATTCGGCTTCCACTTCCATGGCCTGCTCTTTGGTCGGCACATCGCCGATCATAAGCAGGTAGTATAACCCACCCACCAAAGGCATCTTCCCGCCACGCGCTTTCGGCAGCTTCTTGAGAAGCTCAGGGATGGACATGCCGCGGAAGCGAATGCCTTCCGCAGGGTCGACGAAAGAGACGTCCGTCAAAAGCGATTTGATATCGCGCATGCCGCCAATGACTTGACCGACGGTGACATCGGCGACCTTGACGTCCCCGTGCTCTTTGGCGAGCGATTTAATTCGTTCGCGCCACTCAGGCAATTGTGCAGAGATTTTTTCGTGCAGGATCATGATTGGCCTCCAAGAAATATGCGGACACGACATTCGCCTGGCGCCCTGGCGCCACAAAGTCGAAGCGGCGTGCCCTGACGATTAGAGCTTTACCAAATTCTTCAGTGCTTCGTGTGTTTCCTTCACCGCCGCAGCCGATTTCTCGAACATGGCTTTCTCCTCCTCATCGAGTTTATATTCGATGATCTTTTCGATACCGGTGCGCCCAAGCATGACGGGCACGCCAAAGAACATATCCTTCAAACCATATTCGCCGTTCATGTACGCCGCGCAGGGAACGATCAGATGTTTATCCTTGAGGATCGCTTCCGCCATCTGGGTACAGGCGACCGAAGGCGCGTAATACGCCGAGCCTGTCTTGAGCAGATTCACGATCTCGCCGCCGCCCTTACGCGTGCGCGCAACGATCGCGTTCAACTTGTCGGCAGGGAGATAATCCTTTAACGGGATCCCGGCGACGTTCGAATGACGCGTCAGCGGGACCATCTCGTCGCCGTGCCCGCCCAATACGTAGCAGTCGATGTTTTCCACGCTTACGCCCGTTTCCAGCGCGACGAAGGCCCGCATGCGCGCCGAATCCAGGATCCCGGCCTGACCCACCACGCGTTCGCGCGGCAGGCCGGTCTTTTTCATGGTTAGATACGCCATCGTGTCGAGCGGGTTGGTCAGCACGATGTAGATCGCATCGGGCGAATGCTTGAGCGTTTCGGTCGCGGCTTTTCCCACGATCTCGGCATTGGCAGATAACAAATCATCACGGCTCATGCCTGGCTTGCGGGCCAGACCGGCCGTGATGATGATGATATCGGAGCCTTGGGTCGCGGCATAATCATTTGCGCCGACGATCTCCACATCCTTTCCGATGATGGGCATGGCCTCCTGCATATCGAGACTCTTGCCTTGTGGCATTCCCTCCACAACATCAATGAGAACCAGATCAGCGATTTCACGTTCAGCCAGCCAGTGTGCAGTGGTCGCGCCAGTCATGCCTGCACCGATGATCGAGATTTTATTCATGAAACCTCCGGAGATTTGACCGCTTGGTTCAATGGCTTAGGCGGTGTACTAAAATTTTATCCGAAACCCATTTTGGTTGAAAGTATAATTTGTCACATCTTTCTATGACCTGGTTTTCGATAAAAACAGTGGCGCCGGCGGCGCCACTGTTTGCTTCCTATTAAATCTTACGCGGTTTCCGCGGGTGCTTCCATGGCCTCGAGGAAGCGTGTCGCCTGGATCGCCGCCGCGGCGCCCATCCCGGCCGAGGTGACTACCTGCCTGAAATGCGGGTCAGCCGCCTCCCCCGCTGCAAAGACACCCGGGATATTCGTCTCCATCCGGTCATTGACTTTGATGTATCCCAATTCGCTCATTTCCAATTGACCCTTGAACATCTCGGTATTGGGCGTATGACCAATGAAGATGAACAAGCCATCCGTTTTATAAATCGTTTCTTCAAGGGTCTTAACATTCTTCAACTTCAGCGCTTCCAATTTTTCCGTACCAACAACTTCGGTCACAATGGTATCCAAAATAAAATTGATCTTGGGATGTTCCCTGGCACGGTTCTGCAGGATGGTGCTGGCTCGAAATTCCTCACGGCGGTGAACGATCGTCACAGACGAGGCGTAGCGTGTGATGAATAAAGCTTCCTCCAATGCACTGTCGCCGCCGCCCACAACCACCACTTTCTTATCCTTGAAGAACCAGCCATCACAGGTGGCGCAGTACGAAACGCCGCGTCCCGTCAACTCCACTTCACCGGGGACCTGCAGGTGATTGGGGCTTGCGCCTGTGCCAACGATCAGGGTATCGGCCAAATATTCGCCGCTATCTGAGGCCACTTTGAAGGGCCGTTGCGACAGATCCACCGAATTGGCGGATGCAAATTCGGTCACCGCGCCGAAGTGTTCGGCTTGCTTCTGGAACAATTCGCCCAACTGCGCCCCGCCAACACCCTCCGGAAAACCAGGGTAATTTTCAATGGTGTAGGTTAACGCAGCCTGCCCGCCCAGTTGCATGCCGGTCAGGACAACAGGCTGGAGTTCGGCACGCGCCGCATACAACGCGGCGGAGTAGCCTGTAGGACCCGACCCCAACACCAATACTTTTACGTGCTTCGCATTTCCATTCGATGACATAGCTTGTGTGATTTCCTCGCGTAAGAATTCTTTCCATCATCAAGACAACGTGTTTTGCCTCTATTTTACCGTGTTCACTCTATTAGATGCTGATTACCGAGAAAAGTTACATCGGGAGAGTACAATAGAATCATGGGTTTCGAGGAGATTTCCCACACTGCTGATTGGTCCGTCCGGGTTTGGGCGCAGGATTTGCCGTCGCTGTTTGCCGAATCGGCGCGGGCAATGAATTCGCTGGCTGGAACGGTGACGGTCAAAGGTCGGAGCCTAAAGCGGACGTTTGAGTCCGAAGCGCCTGATGCAGAGGGCCTGCTGGTCGCCTTCCTCTCTGAACTGGTCTATTACCAGGAGCAGGAAAATCTGGCATTCGATGGTTTTGAGGTGAGGATTGAAAGCCAAAGGTTGAAGGTTGAAATGGAAGGCGCACAAATCACGTCCGTTGATAAAGCGATCAAGGCAGTGACGTATCATAATTTGAAAATCGAAAAGACGAACGAGGGCTTTGAAACGACAATTGTTTTCGACGTGTAACCTCACCCTTCCCCTCTGCGCCTGCGGCGAGACAGGAGTGAAAATGAATATCGAGAATTTAATTCAGATCAGTGAAACCGAGTGGGAGATCCCAACTTATATTCGCCCGGATATGCGTGTGCCTGTCAGGTTGTTCGCCACGCGTGAATTACTGGAACAGATCATCAACGATAAATCTCTGGAGCAGGCCGTCAACGCGACGACCCTGCCCGGTCTGGTCGGACACGTAATCGTCATGCCTGATATTCACCAGGGGTACGGTTTCCCGATCGGGGGTGTTGCCGCCACCGAATATCCACACGGAGTCATTTCTCCCGGCGCAATTGGCTACGATATCAATTGCGGCGTGCGCTTGCTGGCATCGAACATTGACCTCGAATCTGCGCGTGTCGAGATGGACACGCTCGCAACGCTGCTTAATAAGTATTGTCCGAGCGGCGTGGGGAAAGCCGGCGCAATCAAGCTCAATGCGAAGGAATTGGATCACGTTCTCCGGGATGGATCGCGCTGGGCCTTCAAGAACGGTTATGCGAGCGAAGCCGATCTGGCGCGGACCGAGGAGGCTGGCTCCGTGGAAGGAGCCGCCCCTGAGCGCGTGTCTGAGCGCGCCAAAACGCGCGGCCGCGAACAGATCGGTTCCCTGGGCGCCGGCAATCACTTTATCGAAGTCGATGTCGTCGATCAGATCTTCAATGAAGAAGCCGCGAATACAATGGGACTCTATCAAGGTTGTTTAACCGTGCAAATCCATTGTGGCTCGCGCGGCCTCGGGCATCAGGTCTGCACGGACTATGTTCAGCAATTTCAGAACGCAGTTCACAAATACGGCATTGTCCTGCCCGACCGCGAACTGGTCTGCGCGCCGATGGATTCGCCGGAAGGTCGGGCTTATATGGGCGCGATGCGGGCGGCCGCCAATTTCGCTTTTGCGAATCGGCAACTGCTGGCACATTCGGCGCGCCGCGCCTTCGAAGAGACCTTCGCGCCCAGGATCCGGAACTGGCATTTACACCAGGTCTATGACATTGCTCATAACATGGGCAAGCTCGAGACGCATGAAGTCAATGGCAAAAAAGTGAAGGTCTGTGTGCATCGCAAAGGCGCGACGCGCGCCTTCGGACCCGGGTCACCAGGTCTGCCGCCGGAATACAAGAAGATCGGTCAGCCTGTGATCATTCCCGGTTCGATGGGGACCGCTTCGTGGGTATTGGTCGGCACCGAAGAGAGCATGACCCGTTCCTTCGGATCCTCCTGTCATGGCGCGGGCAGAGTCATGTCGAGATCACAAGCCAAGAAGGAAGTGCGGGGAGATGAATTAAGGAAGGAACTGGAAAAACGCGGCATCAAGATCCGGGCGGGATCGCTGCCCGGACTGGCTGAAGAGGCGCCGTCCGCTTACAAGGATGTGGACAGGGTCGTTGAAACAGTCAGTGAGGCGGGCATAGCAAAGAAGGTTGCTCGCCTAAAACCTGTAGTAGTCATCAAAGGGTAAGAAATGAAAGTGGAGTCCAACGACTCCTGTCGTTGGAACCTCAAAGTCAGGAGACTTTGGACTCCATAAACTTCTACTCTTTTATTCTCTCGATCTTCGCACCGAGGGCGCGCAGTTTTTTGTCCACATCCTGATAGCCACGTTCGATCTGACTGATATTACGGATCGTGGACTTCCCTTTTGCAGCAAGAGCAGCCAGCAGGATGGACATGCCCGCGCGGATATCGGGGCTCTCCAAATTCTCGCCATACAACCGATTGGGACCCTGGATCAAACAACGATAGGGATCGCATAAAATGATCTTTGCGCCCATTCCCACCAGCTTGTCCGTGAAGTACATGCGGCCCGAGAACATCCAGTCGTGGAACAGCACAGATCCACTGGCCTGGGTTGCAACTGTGATTGCAATGCTGATCAAATCAGTTGGGAACGCGGGCCAGACATTCGTCTTGATCTCGGGGATCGCACCATCCAGATCAGGAACAACCCTCAGCGTCTGATCGGAAGGCAGGATCAGATCATCCCCCTCCACCTGCCAGGTCACCCCCAAGCGTTCAAAGACATGCGCGATCATGTGCAGGTTATTCACACCTGCATTTTTTACTCGCAGACTTCCATGCGTTACCGCGGCCGCGCCGACAAAACTGATGACTTCCAAATAATCGGGCCCAATCGTAAATTCCCCGCCATGCAATCGAGTCACCCCATGAATGTGAAGCGTATTGGAACCGATCTCTTCGATCTGGGCGCCAAGTGAATTGAGAAAATAACACAACTCCTGCACATGCGGCTCAGAGGCTGCATTGCGGATCACCGTATCGCCGTGGGCGGTGACCGCCGCCATGATCGCATTCTCTGTGGCGGTCACACTGGCTTCGTCCATCAGAAAATCCGCACCGCGCAAGTTGTCGGCTTGGAAGGTAAAGCCGCGCTCATATTTGACATCCATGCCCAAGGCCCGCAGAGCGAGGATATGAGTGTCGAGCCGCCGGCGGCCGATCACATCGCCTCCGGGCGGCGGCAATTTGAATTCTCCCACCCGCGCAGATAAGGGCCCGGCAATCAGAATGGAGGCGCGTATGCGGCGGCAAAGATCCGGATTCAAATCCGCGGGCCGCAGGTCCCGCGCGGTGACACGCCATGAGGTGGCATCCAGATCCTCGATCTGCACACCGAGGCTTTCGACCAGGTCCCGCATCACGCGGGTATCCTCGATCTGTGGAATATTGTGCAGGATGATCGGTTCATTGGTGAGCAATGCCGCAGCCAGCAAAGGCAATGCGGCATTTTTGTTCCCGGCAGGGGTTACTTCTCCGTTCAATGGAACCCCGCCTTCAATAACGAATTTTTCCATGTTCATCTCTCTTGTAGGGGAATTTTGCAATGAACCTTGCGAAGGTTTTTCTCAAGGCGTGTTTGCGCCAGCCCAACCTTCGCAAGGTTATTTTCATAGTTTTCCATTATATCTCCAGGGGAGTATCGCCGCGATTGTAAGGCAGTTCATGCGCTTCGGCAAGAAGAACACTTGCACCTGCGGCAAGCACATTACAGCTGACTTACACGCCATAGCCGACAAGTTTTGTCGTTTTCTTTGGGCTATAATGGTAATCATGGATGCCGCCCTGCTCATTCCTATTGTCCTTGGCTGGTTTGCCGGTCTCTTCATCAACTATGTTGCAGACGTGCTTCCGTTCACGCGCCGCTTCAGCCAGCCCGCCTGCCTCCAGTGTCAAATCCCGTTCTCCCTGGCAGATTATTTGACTCTGCGTCCGTGCCGGCACTGTGGGAAGAAGCGGAGTTTGCGAACATGGCTGGTACAGATTTTGACTGTCGCCGCTTTCGTGTACTTCTGGCTGTTCCCGTCAAAGGCTCTTGGTATTCCCCTCGGCATGCTTGTGTTGATTTATTTTGGAATCATCATAATAATTGACCTGGAACATCGCCTGATCCTGCATCCCACCAGCCTGGCCGGCGCAATATTGGGCTTGATTGTGGGGACTTATATCCATAGCCGGATTAACGCGAATGGAATTCTCATTGGCGTTGGAAAATCTCTTCTCGGAGGAGTGGTCGGTTTTGGTGTGATGTACATCCTTTATCTACTTGGCGCACTCGTGGCGCGCTTCCGTGCTCGTAAGCTCCAAACTGCTGGACAGGCCGATGATGGAGAAGAGGCATTGGGCGGCGGCGATGTGTACCTGGCAGGCGTGCTCGGGCTTATGCTCGGCTGGGACTTTATTGGGATTGGACTAGCCTGGGGGATTATCCTTGGAGGACTCGTAAGCCTTCTTTTTATTATCATCCTGTTGATGAGGCGTAGTTACTCCAATGCAGCCCTGATGACTTTCATTCCCTACGGACCATGTTTCATTCTTGCAGCTGCCCTTTTGCTTTTCCAGCCATAATTGCAAAACTGTCGGTTAGTTTTAGTACGAATGTCGCATTGGACAGAACATCAGGGATATTACACTAAGATTAGGATTATCAGGAAGCAGGAATTTTTACCATGAAATCAAATAAACTCGCTCCCAAAAAGAACACCGCCCAGGCGATGGTGGAATTTGCCATCGTATTGCCTATTTTGCTCTTGTTGCTCTATGGATTATTAGAAGCCGGACGCCTGCTCTTCATCTACTCCACCGTCGTGAACGCCAGCCGTCAGGCAGCCCGTTATGGCTCCGCCACAGGCGTAGGTACGGGAACCGCACTGCGTTATCAGGACTGTGCCGGGATCAAATTCGCTGCTCAAAGGGTGGATTATCTAAACTCTTTTAATGATGACAATATTCTCATTGCGTATGACAACGGAGAAGGTGTACCTGCCGACTTCAGTCCGGCCACTTGCGATGGAGCAGTAGATCCTGATGTTAGGCCATCGACCGACAATACCACTCGCATCGTTGTCACAGTTACAGGCCATTTTGTGCCCATCGTCAGATTAGTGCCTTTCATCGAGCGCGACATCGTCGCGACCAGTGCGCGCACGATCCTGATGAGCGTACCCATTGAGGTGGAAGACGAGGATGCACCAGAGACACCGACGATTGAAATCGAGGACTTGCCTGATCCATCCAAAGTGGGCGAAACAGTTCCTGTCAAGGTGACTGTAAGTGGCACCTCCGGGACACCTACAGGGACAGTAGATATCTCCGTTGATGGCACTCCTATTACCGGCTGCACGGGTCTCACTCTTAGCGGTGGTGTAGTCACCTGTCCTATAATTTTTAATTTACCAGGCACAGTAACTATCAGCGCTACTTATACTCCTGCTACTGGTACCACCGATTATGAATCCGAGACAGGTACGGAAGTTCATCAGGTTGACCCGGTACCCACCACCGTAGTCATCGAAGACACACCCGCGATATCCGGTATTAATCTGCCCGTCAATATCCTCGTCAGGGTAATAGGCGATTTCGGTACTACTCCCACCGGCACTGTGAATGTTACCGTCAGCGAGGGCGTTGGTGATTGTAATGGACCCCATACTCTCACCGGTGGCACATTTAGCTGCACCATGACGTTCAGCGCTCCAGGCTTCCCGAACATCTCTGCCGACTACGTTGGCGACCCTGTAGCTGGATTTCTGCCCGACGTTGGCTCGAAAACTCATGAGGTACGGACAGACCCTCCAACGGCGATACCTCCAACAGCAATACCTCCAACAGCGATACCTCCAACAGCGATACCTACTACACCAGTTCCCCCAACGTTGGTGCCCACCGTTGCCCCAACGCAAGTCTCAAACTGTAATAGTATCAAAGATTCTGCTGGGTCGATTCAGGTAGTGGCTTTGGCAAAGACGATGTCCCTGACCTTCAACAATCAGAATCCTTATGCAGTCACAATCCAGAACATCTATGTAGCCTGGAATTATGACAACGGGCATAAAGGCAGCATTGATGACCTGAATTTAGTCAGTGCCAGGCTCAATACAACCACATTCTGGACCGGTGATGTAAATGACGAAGGCTTTTGGGTCCCAATCTCCACACCACTGATCATTCCAGCGAATACAACAACCAACCGGATCACTTTCACATTTAATCAAACCTATGATAGGGCAAAAGGTGACAAGATCCAAATCTCCTTTTCGACACCAGGTTGCGAATCTTACCCAATTATCGTGCCCGTGGGCGCGGCAACCCCCATTCCACCCACGCCTATGCCAAGTGCAAATTTGAAGGTTCAATATCGCGCCGCGGATGTAACCGTCGGTGATAATCAGATCAAACCGGACTTCAATATCGTTAATTTAGGGACGGGTGCTGTGCCGCTCAGCGAGTTGAAGATCCGCTACTGGTATACCCGCGAAGGCACTGCGAAC
>Ga0209593_10001022_pt1 | contig 12225 bp, 5 predicted proteins | sample PPLLaktember2015_3_FD_187260 | JGI IMG/M metagenome (GOLD analysis project Ga0209593, IMG submission 187260) | Freshwater sediment microbial communities from Prairie Pothole Lake near Jamestown, North Dakota, USA - PPLs Lake P7 Core (6) Depth... | ecosystem: Environmental > Aquatic > Freshwater...
GGCGTTTCAGCTGTGGCATGATCTGGTGCAACAGCTCGACCCGCTTCTCCATTATCTCCGGGCCGGGGTTGCGAACACCGGTGATATTCCCACCGGGTTCGCGCACGCTGTTCACCAGGGTGGTCCCTTCGATTGACAGATAGGTAAAGACCACAGCGATAGCCGTTCCCTCGGTCGCTTTCTTGGCAGCTACAGCTCCCCCTGTGCCACAAGCTACGATCAAATCCACTTTATCGGCTACGAATTTCTCGCTGATTTGCTGGGCTGTAAGTTTGTCTCCCTCTACTGTTTGAATGTCATAAACGATATTTTCGCCCTCGACGTAGCCCAGCTCGGCCATCTTGGTCTTGAAACCGTTGGCGATATCATCAAAGCCGGTCCGGCTGAAGATGACGCCCACCTGATACACCTTTTTGCTGGGTGTCTGTGTTTTTCCACATCCACTCAGAATGAGTGTGGTGATGATCATCCATGTGAGCAATGTCCATAGCTTCTGTGAATTGAGTTTTGAAGACATATTGTTATTCCTTGGTTATTTCTCTGTTGATTAGTATTTGATCTCAAAGCCGTTGGACAGGTCCTACGGGATCACCGGGAGAGAAAAGCTGAAACAGGAACCCACTCCCGGCTTGCTTTCCACGTATACCTGACCGCCATGTCGTTCGATGATGGATTTGACGATTGCCAATCCAAGTCCGTTGCCCTGAATATCCTTGGTCTCCTGATTTTGGGAGCGATAGAAGCGGTCAAAGATATATGGCAGGTCATCTGCAGGGATCCCGTAGCCGGTATCCTGAATTTTGATCTTCGCGATATTTGTTTCACATTCAGAAGAGAGTGTGATGGTGCCTCCATTGGGTGTGTACGTTATGGCATTGTTGACCAGATTTCGCAATGCCTGGCGCAGTTGCAGTCCATCCCCCTGGATAACTACACTACTCTTGCCTTTTACAAGAGTTAACAACTGGTTCTTGGCTTGTGCCTGCGGCTGGAACTCATCCATAACTTCACTGAGCAAGTGACTCACATTGATGGTTTCACGCTTGAGTTCCGCTCCCAGGTCCATCTTCGCCAGGTCGAGCATGTTTGCGACCAGCTCGGTCATGCTCTCCGCCGCATGCTGGATCCGTTTTACAAATTCCGCCTGGCTCGTAGTGAGCGGGCCGGTCTTTTCGATCAAACGGCTGAATCCATCTATCGTGGCGATGGGATTGCGCAGATCGTGGGAGGCAGTGGCAATAAATTCGTTTTTGACTCTCTCGAGATTTTTGAAATGGGTAATATCATGCAGGACGACGACACAGCCGCCTTCCGTCAGGGGAGTCAGGATCGCTGAGAAAACGCGCTTATCGGGCCACTCAATTTCCCCTAAGGAGGCAGCGCTGGCAGGGTCCATTTGATCGAGCAGACGCAGGAATGAGTCGTACCCCAGGCCGGTTGACAATGGTTGCCCAATTTTTATCTCATAGTCGGTGAACAATTTGCGACCGGCCGGGTTGGCAAGTAAAAGATGTTTCTCGGCATCAAACATCAAAATCGCATCGGCCGCATTGTGCAGCACGGCTGTAAATTTCTGTTCTTCCTGGATCAGGCTCGTATACAATTGCGCGTTTTCCACGGCAATCGATGTCTGGCCGGCGATGGCTTGCAGGAGCAACTGGTGCTCGGCATTGAAATAACCGGGTTGTTCGTGTGCCAGGATGAAAAGCCCCAGCAGGTCAAGGCGGCCAGCCATGGGAACGACGATCACTGAACGGGTGGGGTCGTCAGGTCCAGATTGCCAGCCTGGATCTTTGCGCGTATCATCGATGATGATACTCGAGTGTTTTTCTTTGACCTGCTGAAGCAGGTCACATAAGGGCGGAAGCTGTAGACTGGTCGCCGATGTGGAAATGCGGTATTCCTTGTGTACGGGCTCCCCGGGGTGAAGTGTGATCGCGTGACCGGCAATTGCCCCCAGTGTTTCCACGCTGCGGCGTAATGCCACATCGAGCAGTTCATTGACATCCAGGCGCGCACTCAACTCTCTGGCAATTTCAGGAAGAATGCTCAATTCGCGATTTTGACGACGGATTGCATCTTCCACTTCCTTCACGCGCAGCTTGGTGCGGATCCGCGCGAGCAGTTCGCGTTTATCAAATGGTTTGGTGACATAATCGTCTGCACCGAGACTGAGTCCCGAATGAATATCGCTCGGCGATGGGCGCGCAGCCGTCAGGATAATGACCGGAATATGCCTGATCTCGGGGTCCTCGCGCAGCTCCTTGAGCGCCGTGAACCCATCTTTTTCCGGCATATTCACATCCAGGAGAATGAGGTCCGGCATTTCCAGGTGTGCCTTTTCCAAAACTTCCACGCCGTTCGAGGCGACGATATAGGCATACCCCTCGTTGCTGATAAACCGTGAGAGCAGGTTGACGTTGTCTGGAATGTCATCGGCGATCATGATCTTGAAGTGATGTTGAGTTTCCACAATCCCTGCTGGAACGTTTGCAGAATCCATATTATCAAGAACCTGTTTTACGATCTGGCAGATGCGCTCCGTGGGAACAGGCTTGATGATCGTGTTGTGAATATTCAATCGCCGTGTGGTTTCTTTCAGACCGGGTACATCGTAGGCGGTCATCAGGATGATATGAAGCGGCCGCCCGGCAGGATGTGCCTGCAGGTGTTCGATCAGTTCCAATCCGTTCATACCGGGCATCATCATATCGGTGATGAGCACATCAACAGTATCCTCGTTTGCATACTCCAGGGCTTGTTGTCCGCTGGTGGCAGAAATGACATTGATCCCATCGCTCAGTTGGGAGATGGCACGTGCCAGTGTCGTGGCGGTATTGGGATGATCGTCAACTACCAGGATGCGTACCGATGCTTGTTTATGATCCACGGTCATTGGTTTTTCCATGTGAATATTTTCACACGAAGTGCCGGATTTGGCGGTTGGTATGGAGGTGGGAAAGTTGGCAAGAGTTGGTAAAACGGAGAACGGCTCCAATCCAGACGAAAACAATTTGCCCTTCGTGTAGGTAAAACGTTTCTGTGTCTGACCTGGAAACGTCTTCTTTTCGGGGCTCAACGTTTGACAAATGACTTTACCAACAACGCCTCTATGGCTTGACTGTCTACTGGCTTGGTAAAAAGATATCCTTGTCCATACTCGCATTCCATTGATTTCAGTTTTGATAGTTGTTCGTCTGTTTCTATGCCTTCTGCAATCACCTTCATCCCCAGGTCATGTGCCAGCACCAAAATCGTCTGGATGATCTCTGAGCCACTGCCGTTGTTTCCTATCCGGCTGACAAAGGTCCGATCGATCTTGAGCGTATCAATTGGCAACCGTTGTAGATAACCGAGCGATGAGTATCCCGTGCCAAAATCATCGATTTGTACCTGCACACCTAGTGCACGCAGCTCTGAAAGCATGGCCGAGGTAGACTCGGCATCTTCCACGATCATACTTTCCGTCAGCTCCAGCTTTAAATTGCTCGCAGGTAATCCGGTCTTTCGCAGAGCCCCGGCAACCTTTTGTACCAAATCCGCTTGAGAGCATTGCCTGGCCGACAGATTGACGCTGACCGTCAACGGTGGATTTGCAGGAAACTGCTCCTGCCACTCACGGATCTGGCGACAGGCTTCGACGAGAACCCAATGCCCGATCGGAACGATCATGCCGGTTTCTTCGGCTGTTGGAATGAACTCGGACGGCATCACAAGCCCTCGCGTTGGGTGCTGCCAGCGTACGAGTGCTTCAAATCCGACAATTCGGCGGGTTCCTAACTCTACAATTGGCTGGTAGTGAATAATGAACTCCTGGCACTCCAACGCTTTTCGCAAATCGGTCTCTAGTTCCAGCCGTGTCATTGCATGGGCCAGCATCGCCGTGTCGAACATTTCATAGCGTCCACGACCCTGTCCCTTGGCGCGGTACATTGCAATATCAGCGTCGCGCAAAACATGATCGGGCTGCTCATACTTGGCTGCATTCAATACAATGCCCATACTTACAGAGACAAATACCTTGTGCCCTTCCAGATCATAGGGCAAAGCCAGATCAGCCTGGATACGATTCGCAATGTGGGTAACATTTATGACATCTTGAATGTCTTCAAGCAGGATGACAAACTCGTCGCCTCCCAGGCGGGCAATCGTATCTTCAGCGCGCAGGCAAGACTCAAGCCGGAGTGCGCTTTCGATCAACAACAGATCCCCGATGGCGTGTCCCAGGCTGTCATTGACCACTTTAAAGCGGTCCAGGTCCAAATACAGAACGGCAAATTTATAGTCCTTATGCCGCTTGGCGCGTTCCAGCGCGTGTTGCAGACGATCCATAAATAGCACGCGATTCGGTAAATTTGTCAACGGATCATGTAGCGCAGTGTAGATTAATTTCTCCTCGGCCTGCTTGCGCTGAGTAATATCGTGGAAACTCCACACACGGCCGACGTTTTGGCCGCCAATCAACTGAGGTCGGGAATAACGCTCGAAGACCCGTCCGTCCTTGAACAGCAGCGTATCCAAACTTTCCAACTCCGTCTGGCCGTAGACCTCCTGGACTTTTGTCACGAAGAGCGTAGGGTCAACCAGTTGGTCCAGCACAAACCCCAGCACCTGGTTATCATCCCGAGACTCCATAATGGAGTCCTGTATATTCCACATCTCGGTGAAACGCCGATTGAAATTCACGATCTTTCCCTGCCTGTCCACCACCAGGATGCCGTCGGCCGTCGCCTCCAGTGTGGCATGCAGGGTCGAAATGGATTGTTCCAGTTCTGCTTCGGCCCGTTTACGTTCGGAAATGTCGCGGTCGATGCCCATGACCAGTTCGCGCTCGCCAATCGTGATGAGCGTCGTAGAGGTTTCAATGGGGAAAATGTCACCAATTTTGTGGCGGTGATTGACTTCATGATTAAGACTACCCGTCTCCCGCAACCGTTTCAAGTAATTGATCCGTTCAGCCTGCGTTCCAACCTTCTCGTTTAGTATATCGATGGAATGCCCGATCAATTCGCCGCGACGATAGCCATTCATCTGGCATGCCACCGCATTGCAATCAACGATCGGCCACGAAACGTTGGGGTCATGAGGATCCATTAGCAAAACAGCATTAGGCGAGTGCTCAAACAGTGTTCGAAACAGAACCTCGCTTTTTTCGCGTGCAGAAAGTTCAATATTGAGTTGCTCGTTGGCCCGGCTGAGTTCAGCCGTACGTGCCTTTACCTGGATTTCCAAGGCTTCCTTGGCAAATTGGAGAGCCTGTTCGGCGCGCCTGCGTTCAACTACCTCCTCCTGGATCGAGGCATATAGCCGCGCATTCTGTACGGCAATCGCGAGTTGGTTGGCGATAGTCGTAAGGATAGTTACATCCCACTCACTGAAGGCATTAATGACTGTGCTCTGGACATCTAAGGCGCCAGTTGTAAGTTCACCAATCAGCAATGGGATGACCCCTTCGGATCGAGTATCGGGTAACAGAGGATTCTTGAAATGTGTTGGATTGTTTGCCACATCCATTACGACAACTGGTTGGCGTGTGGCGGTTGCCATTCCCACCAGCGATTTGGAGCCAACGACCAATTGATGCTGATCCACAGGCAGCCGATGACCGTCCTGGCCGGCAGAAGCTCGGAGTATGGCTACATTCGACCCGGGCTCAATCAAAAACAGGGAGGCATGGTAAAAGCCAAACTTTTCCTGGATGAGCTCAGTGGAAGCAACCAATATTTTGTTCACGTCGAGTGTGGAAGTAGTCACACTGGCGATTTCTGCGGCAGCCGTTAGCAGTCGGTTTTGGCGGAGAATAGTTTGCTTGGCGACATTGCGGTTTTCCACCTCAGCAACCAATGTTTCTGTGCGGGCGGCCAACTGCAACGATAGATCTTTAAGATCCTGATTGGCTTGCAGGAGATCCTGTTTGCTCTGATCAACTTCGGCAAACGATTGCTCCAATGTATGCGAAGCCGCAATAAGAAGGAGTCCTTCTAATCCCAGCAACAGGATTGTGAATACGAACTGATTCTGGGTGATTTGCGTGGATGGAAAAACAGACTGGTATGCTGCCAGCGTCACCAGTGTAACGAATATAACTGTTAATCCGCTAAAAGAGTGCAGGAGTAAGCCAGCCAACGAAATAAGAAGCGCAGCCTGGACGACACTGCTAACACCAAGACCAATGCGAAGAATATTGAATAGAAGAATTGCGTATATTACGCCGACCATGATCCAGCTGGCGCGCTCAATATGACCGCGAATCTGGTAAAAGAATGCCAATAGGAATAAAGCATCACCAAGCAGTAATATTCCAAGACTCCAGGGCGTTTTATCGGACCAATTCAACAACAGGATGATGATGCCCAGCAGACTTGTCACGAACAATCCGATCAGGATTCTGTTTTGCAGGGTGGCAAGCCGGTTTTTGGCTGTATCTTCAAATGTCGGCGTCTGCAGCAGGCTGCGGAAGAACCTTCGTTCCTTTTTCCCCTTTTCAGGATCTGAAGATAGTGTTTCGAGGAGATTGGGTATTGATCTGTTCATTTGATCCTTGATCAGGGTGATCGTCAACTACCAGGATACGTACAGCGCCTGTTTATAATCCACGGTCATTGGATTAGCCATGCATGCACTTTACACGAAATGCCTGATTTGGCGGTTTGGTTCGAGGCGGGAAAGTTGGCAAAAGTTTGCAAAACAAAGAACGGCTCCAGTCTGGACCGAAGCCGTTCTTTGTTCCCGTGGGAAGCCAATTCTGACAGTTTAATCTGTTACCAGGCGATAACCGGTCCCGCGTACATTAATGATGAAGGTGGGGCGCTGCGCATCCGGTTCGATGATCTCGCGGATCTGGTGGATATGCCATTTCGTCAGTTCCTGCGCCTCGCGCGCGTCGGTTTGGTAGCCCTGCGCTTCCGTGACCAGGGTCTGGTAATCGACAATGTTGGGCGCGTGGCGAGCCAGGACAAGCAGATAGCTGAATGCCGTGGGGGATAAGTCAATCACCTGATTGCCTACTGTAACCCGCTGGGTATGCAGATCGAGGCTCAAATTCGCGCGTTTGAGATAGCGCTCGTCTCCATTTGTTTCTTTGTCTTTCAAGCCGGGTTCCCCGCCCTCGGCGTTTTCCAGATTCCTCAATTCGGCTTGTAACGTCTCAATTTGGGTCTGAAGCTCCTTTTTACGGCGTTCCCGCTCCAGATTCAGTAATACGGTTTTGGCGCGTTCGATGATCAATTCCGGCTTCAACGGTTTTTGCAGGTAGTCCAGCGCGCCCTCCCGCAGGGCACTGACCGCGGAATTTAGATCGGGTTGACCGGTGAAAAGGATCACGGGGAGTTTTGGGTAGTTTGTATTAATTGCCTGCAGCGTTTCAAGCCCATTCATATCCGGCATGCGTATGTCCATGTATACCAGGTCAAATGCCTGCTGTGAAAGGAGTGTCAGCCCCTCTTTTCCGCTGGCGGCTGTCGTTACCTCAAACCCGGCGCGCTGCAGAACGCGTGCGACCGTTTGCCGCAAATTTGCCTCATCATCCACAACTAAAATACGACCGAAGCGATTCATCTTCTGCTCCCTCGCCAGACCGGCAGCCAAATCGTGAATTTTGCTCCCCCCTCGGGGCTGGTCTCGGCAAGAATGCGGCCGTGATGCTGCTGAATAATCTCATGTGTAATTGTTAATCCCAGCCCGGTGCCTGCTTCCTTACTGGTGACAAAGGGCTCGAAAATCCTCGGGAGAAGGTCTGGGTCTATTCCGGTGCCGGTATCCGTAATGGAGAGTGTAATTTCATTTTTTGCAGGGGGATAACAGGTCTCCACAAAAAGACTGCCGCCCGCAGGCATGGCTTCCACTGCATTCATGAAAAGGTTCAGCGCGACTTGCTTGATGTGGTCGGAGATGCCGCGGATGAGCGGCATCTCGGGATCAAGCCGGCAAACGAAGTCAATACCTTTATGACGCAAATGGGTGGCGATCAATTTCTGCACGTCTTGAATGATATCGTTGATTTGAACCGGCTTGAATTCTTCTGCATGGAGAGGCCGGTAGGTGGAACGCAATTGATCGAGCAGTGTTACCATGCGGTCTGCCTCAGAAGAAATGATATTCAATTCCTCCATGCCATCCTCTGAGTCTTTCAATTCATCTTTCAGCAAAAACAAGGCGTTCTGAATGGTTTGCAGGGGGTTGTTCAGTTCATGCGAGATCGATGCGAGCAGCTGGCCGATCAGTGCCAGGCGCTCCACCTGAAGTAACTGGGAACGTGTGGATTGCTCCTGCTGGAGAGCCTTTTGCAAGTCGGCATACAGGTTTGCCTTTTGAAGAGCCACTGCCAGTTGATCGGCGACAGTGATCATCAGCTGCAAATCCTCATCGGAGAGCCGCTGAGGCGGTTCATGCTGGATGTCCAGGATGCCGGCGACTCTTCCTTCCACCTTGATCGGTACCGCTAATTCAGACTGGGTATTAGGCAGAAGCGGATTACGATAGAAGAACACTACATCGTTGACATTGTTGGTGACAAATGGGATGCCGGTTTCGGCAACATAGCCAATGATGCCCTTGCCTCTCGGCAGGCGAAACCCCTGCCCGAACAGCTTGGTGCCGACCTCATCACTGCCTCTTTGGAAAACAAGTTCGCCGTTTGTGGGATCCAAAAAATAGATCTGCACATAGTAGTATCCGAAGTTCTGTTTGAGCATGATCAGAACATCCTGGATCAGTTGATCCGGGTCCAGGGATGCGGCGAGGCCCTGGTTGATCCTGTAGAGAGCATTCACCTCTTTTAGTGCCTGTTGGGTGCTTTCGAACAAGCGGGTATTTTCGATCGCGATCGCCGCCTGATTGCCCAATGCTTTTAGCAGTTCCACTTCATGCGTGGAAAACGCGTGAGACTTTTCACTTTCCACACTGATCGTCCCAAGTTGTTTACTGGCTGTTTGTACCGGCGCGACCAGCAGGGAGCGATAGGCCGGCTTGGTACCCGTATGTAGAAAGCGCGGGTCCGTATGTACATCCCCTATGTTGGTTGTGATGCCGTCCCGTAAGACTTGGCCGGCGACCCCCTCTCCCATCTGCATTTTCAGATTCGGCCCGGTCTTTTCGTCCTGGCGAAATCCGGAAGTGGCTTGCGGAATCAGGGAGACACGATCACTATCCACCAGATGAATCACAGTCTTGTGTGCCTGCGGAATTAATTTTCTGGCTGAGTCAACGATCTGTTGCAAAACCACGTCCAGCCCGACGCGCACCGTCTCGCCTAATGCCTGGCCAATCTCCATCAGCGTTCTGGTCTCATTGAGTTGCTGCTGGCTGATCTCATCCTGTTTCACAGTCCAAAGCGCCAACGCAATCTGGTAGCCGACTCGCTCTGCATTCGCCAGTTCTTCCGTGGTGTAACGATGCGGAGAGGCATAGGCAAGAATTGCCGTACCGAATTTATACTCTCTGGCAGCCAGGGGGAGACAAATGGCAGATCGGATCGGATAGGACCTTTTCGTAAGATCGAGCGCCTCGATGATCTCTGGGGTGGCCTCCACATCTTCGACAAAAAGGGCTTGACCGGTCTGCATTACATTTTCAGTGATACGGGTTTGCCCCGGATTCAATTCCGTATCGAGCCAGGGACTTTCCAGCGGATTGGTCGTCGCGATCAGGACAGCTTTTTCCTGACTATGGTCCCAGCGGATGAGGTATCCATAGTCTGCCATGAACAGGTTCGTCAGGTGATCGGCGATATCGGCAAAGAGTCTGTCCGGCTTATCTGGCCTCAGAATTTTCTTGACGATCATATTCGACAGGCTGAGAAACCGCTCCTGCGAGCGTAAGCGTTGGTCGAGTTGGAAGATATTTTCAAAGACGCCCCGCACATAGCCAACCAGTATGCTGACTGCCGCGGCGAAGAGGTGCCCGATCAGGTATCCATTCCGGAGATCCAGTACGAGATTCCAGGTCAAGTGTCCGAGAAACCGATTAAATAGAAGAACGTTCAGTGCAACAGCCAGGATGGATACCAGGAGCCCCCCTCGCTTGTAATAGAACCAGCCTGCGAGAACGATTGGCACTGAGATCAATATGGTGGATTCGAAGATCGGAAATGTGACGATGTATAGTATAAACAGCCCGGCTAAAATCCACGCGTGGAACCGCGCGAAGGATCGGGTCGCAATCAGTTCCGCAAACGATGTTGTTCGTTGTTTAGCCGCCATACTCGTTATTATAATTATTTTATTGTCTACAAAAATAATAAGAACAGTATATTTTCTTTACAAAAATGCTGGCTGGCTGATTCGTGTGGTTGTCTACACAATCATGCCAGCCAGTCTGGTAATTGTCAAGCTGAAAAGGCGGGAATTACTTCGCGATCTCGGTTGCGCGTGTTTCGCGTATGACCGTGACACGAATTTGTCCCGGGTACTGCATGGTCTCTTCTATTTTCTTGGCGACATCGCGTGCCAGTCTCGCCGAGGCAAGGTCGTCAATGGCATCGGGTTTGACGATGATGCGCACCTCACGTCCCGCCTGGATGGCGAATGCCTGCTGCACACCATCGAACGACATGGACATTTCCTCCAGGGAACGGATCCGTTTGATGTAGGCTTCCAGGTCTTCACGGCGGGCACCGGGGCGCGCGCCGGAGATGGCGTCCGCGGCTTCCGCGATCACCGCCTCCACTGTCATCTGGTCAACTTCATGGTGGTGCGATTCGATGGCGTTCACAACGATGGGGTTCACGCCGTAGCGCTTGCAGAATTCCGCACCCAGCTTGGCATGCGTGCCTTCCTGGTTGTGATCCATGGCCTTGCCGATATCGTGCAGGAAGCCGCCCTGTTTGGCGATTTCCACATTCGCCCCGATTTCCGCCGACAGGATGCCCGCCAGCTTGGAAACTTCCACGGCGTGGGCGAGTTGGTTCTGCCCATAGGAGGTTCTGAATTTCAGGCGCCCCATCATGCGCAGCACTTCGGGATGTAAACCGGTGATATTGGCTTCATAAGCAGCCTGCTCACCTGCCTCATTGATGATTTTTTCCACAGCCCTGGTTTCATCCTCAACAATTTTTTCAATGTGCGCAGGATGGATTCTGCCATCAAGGATCAATTTTGCCAGCGCGCGGCGGCCAATTTCACGGCGGACAGAGTCGAAACAGGAAACGGTGACGGAATCTGGCGTGTCGTCCACGATCACGTCCACGCCGGCCGCTTGCTCGAAAGCTTTGATGTTGCGGCCATTGCGCCCGACGATGCGGCCCTTCATCTCTTCGTTGGGGAGGACGACCACAGCACGCGTGACCTCTGCCACGTGCTCGGAGGCAACCCGCTGGATAGCGTCCGCGATCAGCTTGCGGGCGCGCTTTTCACCCTGTTCACGCGCCTCCGCTTCGATCTGGCGAATGATGCGCGCCATGTCGCCGCGCGCCTCTTTTTCCACAGCGGCAAAGAGATCCTTCCGGGCGTCGTCCTGGGTCATCTGGGCGATGAATTCAAGTTTCTTTACCTGTTCTTCATGTAGTTTGTCGATCTCATTCCCACGCCGGTCAACTTGTGACTGGCGTTTGTTGATCGCCTGTTCACGTTGCTCGAGCCGGTCGACCCGGCTGTCCAGTTCGGAGCGGCGCTTGTCGAGACGCTCGGTTTCCTTGTTGAGCTCTATACGGCGCTCTTTGAGCTCCGTTTCGGCAGCCTGCACGATTTTGACAGCATTCTCACGTGCCTGGCTTTCGATCAGACGGGCCTGTTCACTGGCTCCTTTTAGAATATTATCAGCCTTCTCGTGTTGATTCCTGCGTGCGATCTCAGCCTGATAACGATGGAAAAAATAACCAGCAGCAGCACCTACAATCAGAAAAATTACACTTATTATGATCCAAACGATCGGGTTCATGTCAAGTCCTCTTCTTCGTAGTGATGTTCATCTTTGTGCACCTCATTCCAAACGCGGGTAACGACGGGCGCAATCACAGAATAGGAAAATCCGCGGCGACCGAGAAAATCACTCATTTTTTTCCGAAACTCGCTCCATTCCAGGTTTTTCAACCGGGAAACCTTTTTTTGGGCGGCTTCGTAGGCGAGGGCTTCATCATCCACGCTCTCGGTCGCGGAGGAGATCGCCTCATCGTCGAGTCCCTTCTGGCGAAGTTCCATAGCCATCAGGCGACGGCTGCGCGGGCGGAAAGCGCTTCGGTTTTCGACCCACGCACGAGCAAATTGATTATCGTTTGCAAGCCCATCCTGT
>Ga0209593_10001023_pt1 | contig 12214 bp, 8 predicted proteins | sample PPLLaktember2015_3_FD_187260 | JGI IMG/M metagenome (GOLD analysis project Ga0209593, IMG submission 187260) | Freshwater sediment microbial communities from Prairie Pothole Lake near Jamestown, North Dakota, USA - PPLs Lake P7 Core (6) Depth... | ecosystem: Environmental > Aquatic > Freshwater...
TAAGGATGTAATTTATTTGGCTTGATTAAATGGCGAATGATATTCCAAACCTCACGGTGTCCCTATAGGGACATAATATTGGTAGAAAAGAATTATAATGTTATTTAAGAAGTGCCGTCTGGTACGGTATAATCAATTCCCACTGGCTTAAAAACATACCTGTCTTCATATTCAATTTCGAATTCCCGTAAAAAATCAAGATATTCCTCCAAAAAAGTTATTCTTCTATGATGTTCTCTTTGGCTGAGAATATATTTAATAATACCGGGGACACCGGCAACAGAATATGAAAATGCACCATACCCTTCCTGCCATGAAAACCTGCTACGGATAAACCTTTTATCATTAACCCATTTTGAAGAATATCCTTTAATGTCCTGCATCAAATCGGATAATGATTGGGTTGGCCTGAATCCAAATAATATGTGTATATGATCTGGCATACCATTAATAGCCAGTAATTTATGTTTATTATTCTGCAAAATACCGGTGATATATCTATAAAGTTCGTCCTTCCAGGTATTAAGAATAATAGAATCCCTGTTTTGCACGGCAAAAACAGCCTGAATGTGGATTTGGGTATAAGTATTGGCCATAACGTTGGATTTATTTTGTGGCAGATATTCCTTTTTCAAAAGAAGCAGGGTGGGCATAAATTTCGTTCAGGTGAATATTTATGGCTGACACCCTGCCAGGGTTTGGTAGATTGCTGTTAACAAAAGGGGGATATACTGTTTAATACCGTGAAAGGGGAAAAGGTAACACATGGAGCATTTTATTTTGTAAACAACCCTGCCTGGCTTGGGCCATGCGGTGGCATTTAGGGTAGGTAGCGTCATTCCACGGGGTTTTCCAAACCTTGTGCGGAGTGGAATTGAAGGCTATTCCTTTTGCGTTGTTTCGATTATCCAATCAGCCATAAGTTGAAGCACGAGTGGTGAGAAGGTTTCCTCAATCCTGAAATATTCATATTCAGAGCCAGTACCGGCTTTCTGGAAAAGGTGATTCAGCCCCGGAATTTCCTTTATGACATATTGGCCGTTTTTACCATTTTTAAAGCAGGATTCCACAAAGGCGATATTTTCGCCGGGATTTACCTGCTTGTCCAATTCCCCATAAAGTGCCATAACCGGGCAATTTATTTTTGTCAGGGTGGCCTTGTTATCCAACGCAAGGCTATACCTCCACCATGGATTCAGGACCTGTTTGACCTGGCTTTCATGTCTTCCCCTTGGCCAGTTCAGCTTCGTGATTTCATCCGCCGACAGATTATCGTAAATTGCCCATAGCTTTTTTGCGGCTGTGGAGGAATCCGTGCTTTCTTTAGCGATCTGATAAATGCTTTTTCGCCAGTTTCGCTCAAGTTCAATATCTTCCGGGGATTTTCCCATTTGTTCCGATTGAGCAAGGAGTTGTCCCAGGACAACATCTTCAAAGCTGTTAACAAAACCAGCCAGGCCAAGTATAAAAGCTACATCATCCGATTCGGAGGCGGCTACCGATGCAGCAATTCCCCCTTCACTATGTCCAATGATCCCAATCTTTTCAGGCAGTATTTCTGCTCTTGTTTTCAGGTATGAAATTCCGGCCAGTGCATCCGCAGCAAAATCACCGGTCGTGGATTGGTCGAACCTGCCTTCCGATCCTCCCATGCCCCTGTCATCATACCGTAAAACCGCAATTCCCTTTCGTGTCAGGTAATCGGCAATGATCCAAAAGGGTTTGTGCCTTGCAATTTCTTCATTGCGATCTTGTTGTCCTGAACCGGTCACCAGGACAACTGCCGGGAATTTTCCCCGTTGTTCCGGAATTGTCAGCGTACCGGCCAGTTTAATTCCGGCCTTTTTGTTCTCAAATATTACTTCTTCCTGCAAATAAGGAACCGGGGTTTTGGGTTCCTGAGGACGGAGCAGTTCCGGCAATTTATCGGTTCTTTTAAAAACTACGGGAAAATTTGTGCCTTGCTGCCGGAAAAAGCCTTCAATGCTGTTTCCTTCATTGGTGAGTTTCCCGGCAATTTCAATTCCCAGCGCGGAAATCCTGGATATAACCGAATCATTCCTGTAAATCAATTCATTGCAGGGTATGTCGCCTGTGGCCTGATCGATAATGTTAAGGGCAGCTTTATAGCTGTCTTCTGATTTCAGGGAAATAATCAGACCCATTCTCAGGTTCGCCAGATTGGGGATGATCAGCTCACCAACCCAGATTCCCTGTAGGGAGGTATTTTCGGCGGCCTGGATTTGCATCGATGAACCAATATCCATCCTGAAAAAAAGCAAGGAAAAAGTCAAAGCAGAAAAAAGTAAAAACCTGATTTTCATTTGTAAGATTTTAATGGGTATAATTATTCGACGCGGTATCACTGGGGTCGGTTACGACTACTTAATTGAAAAATGATAATCCATAAAAATTCGGATAATACTGGAAATATCCCATGCTGTTTTGAAGCACTTTTTTATCTCCGATTTCGATGGTCTTTTCATATTCCACCATTAGAGTTTGTTTGCCAAAGCAAGGCATAAGGCGCCGAACCTGCACAATATATGCAGGCATTGCCATGTCCCTGCCGCTTTCAAAATATTTCTGGATTGTATATAATTCCGTTTGGGTGCCGTTTATGGTAATTCTAATATCCTTAAGGTCAAGTTCAGGTGCTATATTGATGATCCTGTATTCCTTATCACCTATTTTCAGCATAGTATCGACCAGATTGTTATGAAACAATACCATGGGCCGAAATGATATCAATAAGGAATTGGGACCCCCGTTGCTTGGCCAGGCGCTCAAGTTGTATACTTCGCCAGTACCTATTTTAAAATCAAGATTCTGATCCTCATCCACGATCATATGCCATGCCCATGCTTCCAGGGTGGTTGATTTGTAGTTCCCGTCATTGATATAGAAGCAATTGTATGTTCTTTCAGGCAGGTATATTTCATAATAGCCGCTGGAGTCACTCCAAACACCACTTACAGTATTGAAACCATCAGAACGGATCAAAATATACGATTTTAAGGAATGACCCATAAAATCCAGGAAATGTCCATACAGTTTATGGTATTTACAATCGATCCATTCTTCCATTTTTCTGTCTGCAGATGATATAACGACCCTGATCCGCGCCGGATTTTCATCCAGATGATATACCGGTACTGTAATACGAAAATGGTCTTTCACCACTTCAGTCATGAAATTTGTGCTTTTCATATCTTTCCGAACATGGAATGATTCCGAATAGGATCTTGTGCCATCCGGCATGTATACTTCGGTCATAACCTGGAAAGAATCGGCCGGGACCGGTCCATACACCTGAAGCGTTGAATGCATGAAAGTTGTATCATGTACAGCAGTTTCGACTGCAGTATCGGGTCTGCAGTTATACCAGAATGCCATAATGGCCTTAACGCCATCTGACCTGTAAGGATAGACGGACTGACCAAAGTCAGTATCAATAATGCAAAAAAGCATTATGAAAAGGCAAAGAATTTTTTTCATGATGTTCTTTCTGAAATTTAAGAAAATTTTGGAAATCGGAGGCATAGAAATGGGATTATTACTGGAATGTGCAATGATAAGAAGGCAACCTTAAAAATAATTCAATTTTTTAATTGTGACGGGGACTCCCAATGCTAATTGAGCCTAATTAATAAAATATTTGTCAACCTTGTCCAAAAACCTTTCATCACTAAAACCTGAGCGATTAAACATTATCAAACTTCCAACACCCTGACCAGGATAGATCCTGATTTCACAATAGTAGCCTCCGCCACCTCCGGCATGAGTAAAATACGTTTCACCTTTTAATTGTCCTTTAAACCATGAGAGGCACATTCCGGTTAAATAGCCATTGTTCGTAAGATTTTCGGTGAAAAGCATCTGCTTATACTCATCACAGATCAGTTTACTTTCGGGTCTAAGCAAATCCCGGATATATTTTAGCAAGGCATTTGGATTACCAATCAGGCCTCCATAAGGGGTCCCGTTTATATACAGGTCATTAAATGGTTTCCATCCGCCTTCGGTCTTACCCATAAATTTTGATTTGTTTATGAACAGGCCAAGCATTAATCCGGTAAAGCTGAGGCTTCTGTGATACCCCTTTGCATGATTGCTGAAACCGGATATGACAAAATCCATTTCATCCGATGTTATATACAGTGGATTTAAAATATTATCACGGACATAGTCTTCATATTGCACACCTGATACCGTTTCAATGAGTTGTCCCAGTAAAACGTATCCCAGATTGGAATAGGTATATTTTTCATTCGGTTTTGTCTTTGATTTATTATGTTTCTTAAAGATGGGGCCAAAAAATTTATTTCTGTCAAATAACCGGTGTTCACTTGCCAGGTGAATCCAGTTCAACGGAACCGGATTGGGTATCCCTGAGGAATGAGCCAGGATTTGCCTGATCGTAATATCAGGGGTATAAGGAAATTGGGGTAAATATTTTATAACCGGTTGATCAACATCCAGTTTATTCCTTTCTGCCAACTGCAGGACAGCAAGTGCTGTAAATGTTTTGGTCACCGAATACACATTATAACTGGTTTTATCCGTTGTCTTTTTATGGGTTAAAACATCGGCAAATCCGGAATAAAATTGGTGAATGATTTGGTTGCCGTCAAAAAAGAGATACTGAACCGAGGGGGTATGCTTTTCGTCAACCTGTCTCATCAACAGCTGATTGATCTCTTCAATTCTTTCCATGAAACCAATTCCTGAAAAAAGATAATTTTATTGTATCATTTCATATATCCACGGCAGCACATCTGATGGCACCCAAACGGAACAGGATTCAGGATTCACCGTAAAGCAACCCCATCCCTGGTCATTGGTCAGAATATTCTCTTTCCGGTGTTCCAGGATGTCCACGTAAGGTGTATCGGGTCTGCCCGTATGCATCCATTTCCAGCCTTCCCTGGATCCGTTGCTGATGACAGCTGCCAGTCCGGCATGCTGATCATTTCCATACCGCACCCAACCTACCGTATTCGGGTGGTCAAAATAATCCTGCTGATGTCCCCGGGCACAATGAAATCTGGCTGCCATCAACCGCCTCAATACCCATTGGTGGGAGTGCAAAACCACATGGCGATTTTTATCGGTATAATCTGCCCCGGTCCAATCGGGCAGGAAAATGGTCGGGTATCCCTGTTCCCTTAGCAGAATAAAAGCATACGCCCAGGGTTTAAACCAGGGTTCAACAGTTCTTTCAAGGTACTGACATGGCTGTGTATCATGGTTCTCAACAAAGGTAACGGCCAGGGAAGGCTGCTCAGCGCTCAATGTTCCCTGCACCAGATTTCGCAAATCATATGAATTTCTGGGAAATGCCTTTGAGATCTCATAAAATCTGAGTTGAAGCGGGACATCATTAAGGCTGATCATTCCTCCTGTATTCCGGATAAACTGGTGCAGATTCCTGGTATTTGAATCCCAGTATTCCCCCATACTGAAGTGATCCGGGAAGTGGGTTTTCATCAGTTGCACGAATTCTTTAAAAAAGAAGGTCCGGATATGCTTTAATCCATCGAATCTGAACCCATCCGCTTTTATATCCCTTAGCATCCATAACCCCCATCTTTTAAGATCATCCTTTGCCGATGCCGAATCCATATCAATATCCGCATAACATAAATAATCATAATTGCCATTCTCCCGGGAGACTTCAGTTTCAAATGTCTTGCCCTTTATTTTAAAAATTGTGAAACCCCAGCTTTTTAGGTTTTCTGCAAAATCCACCGCATCAAAATCTTCTGCTGTCCAGGTTTTTGCCGATCGTTGCCTGCCTTCCGGATCCTTAAGCCGTTCCGTAAATTCAAATTTTGTCCATGCCTGAATATCTATCCAGTCGCCAATTTCCTGATTCCGGTTGTCGTGGGAGACGACAATTGCCTTCACCCATTCGGTCTTATCAGCTGAGGCCATATGGTTAAAAACGGCGTCAATATAGATCTGTAAATTGTGATTTCCGGCTTCAGAACACAGATCCCTCAAATCCTGTTCAGATCCGTACCGGGTGTTTACCTGTCCCTTTTGGTTGTATTTACCCAGGTCCCAACGATCATAGGGAGCATAGCCCTCGTCATCTGCGGGATCGCATTTGCCCGGCGGGGGCAGCCAAATAGCAGTGAATCCGGCCTTTTCAAATGCAGGCAACTGCGATTTCAGCCATTTCCAATGCGTACCGCCTTTTGGCGTATACCAATGAAAACCCTGCAACATAACCCCGTTTTCCATAGGCATTTATCACGTGGTTATATAACAAGCACTTGTCTTACTGGTTCATCCGGCTAATAGAATAATTATCAGGCCTCTTCAACTACTTTCCAGCCTAGTGAATCTGCCCAGGCGTAAACCGGTTCCTTAAGATCCCCGTAAAAGGTTACCCTGTGCCATCCCCATTTATCCCACATTGTGAACAGCTTTTCTATATCACCTACCGGCTCTGCGCACAATTTGGTCCTGCAAGCCCTGTCGTCCGGATCATTATCAAGGGCAACCGCCTGATGGAAAAGAATTTCCTTACGGTTGCCATCGATTTCAAGGGTGGTGGTCAGGTAATTCACCGGCAGGATTGAACGGACTGAAGCGCCCTGCCTGTCTTCCGAATGGGTCATGATCTGAAAAGAATTGGTTTCCCCCTCCGGTCCGAACACCCTGTTGGGTGCTACGCAATGGGCATAGATGATCCGGCGCCTGGATGTGTCGATCACCGGATCCGAGATAAATCCGGGCCTGCCGTTTGTCATCGTATTAAAGGTCAGCATGGTTGCAGTGGACCGTATATCACATTCACAGGCACCCACAAGACCTTCATTGCACAATTCATGAAATCCCAGGCAGGGATAAGCATGAATATGCCCTCCGTAGAACCCTCCCAGGCAATTCACCGTTATGGCGTTCGCCTCATGCTTCCGCATTACATCTTTCATTCCAAGGTACATGGCTGCCGAGGTTTCCAGGGTTTCGGCCGGCACATCAATAATTTCAGCAGCGGATTTTTGCCAGCGATCAACGATACTTTTTGATTCATCCTTATCGGCTGATTGCCAGGCATCGTTTATTTCTGAAAAGGCAATATATTCCAACGGTATACCCATAATGGGATCGGCGGCTCTCGCATTCTGATCGTTCACAGCCAGGATCTTCGATTTCTTCAGTTTCCCTGCGCATTCATCCGGTGATAGCATCTTAATATGATTGGCATTCAAAGCGGTTTTACCTGGGCAGGGTGTTGAAGCTAACCTGGCTTTTGCCGTGGCTGCGGCAAAATCAGTTGCCATACCACCATTATTCAGAATATGGAAACAGTTCACCGCAGCGATCAGATCCTCACTGCGTGAAGAAGCAACAAAACCGACATTCCCGCTTTTCAAGCCCAGATAATGTGCATTGTAAACAAGAAATCCCCCGCTTCCGGCAAATTGAAAGTCCACGTACAACACAGGCTTCCCTGTGGGGACTATGGTTTGAATTACCTGGTTCCAACAGTTCATCTGATAAACAATATACCCGTCAACAGTACCCTTCGAATCCTCCGCGATTATTTTGGACGCTTCTTCAGGCCCTGTGGCCAATGTTGGAATAAATTGAAATTCGGGGAACCGGTTGATCAGGAGCGTATTGATCCGTTCCATTGCCGGATTGAAATCATAACCGACATTCGGCCAATCCGGACCGGGTTGTACCGGCGCATGAAGGGAATACAAGATCCGTATAATTAACCGCTTGCCTGATTTTACCGGCGAACCCGCCGGATTGGCAAATGCCATGGTAGTGATTGACATTCCTGCTGCACATGCAGCGCAGGATGACATGAAATTGCGGCGGGATATTCTTTTCCCGTTTTGCAAATGGAGGCGTGGTGAATGGAATGCGGATGTCTTCATTATTTTTCAATTGGCGTTAATACCATATTCCTGTACATGACTTTTCCATGATCTCCCTGCAGATAAATCGGACCCGGTGCAAATACATCCGAAATGATCGCACCGCCTGTAGGACCGTATACGGGTTGATTATCAATGATCTTAGTTCCATTGAGGATCACCGTAATATGCCGGTCGCAAAGTGTTATGTCCATGGTCTGCCAGGTACCGGCAGGCTTTTCAGCTGCAACTACAGGCTTGATACGGCTGTAAACGGCACCCATGTTAAGCGGGTCCAGTTCCTTTCCGTAAGAATCCATAACCTGAATTTCATACATGCCGCGCAGGTATATGCCGCTGTTGCTGTTAGCCGGTATATTGACTTCAAGCTTAAGGTTGAAATCACTGAATTCCTGTTCTGTCCTGAGATTTCCATAAATCACGTGTTCCTCTCCTTCAACCTGTAACGGATCATTGTTAATAACGCCATCCTTAGCACTGAATCCGTTTTTTTGGTCTTCATTGATCAGTTTCCAGCCGGTAAGGTCCTTTCCATTAAACAATACCACAGGGTCTCCGAATTTCAATGCGGTCAGATCCGGCGCAGCGGGCACTGGTGGTAATTTTGCACCGGTAAATGAAGTTGAATCAATGCCTGTACCATCCGTTTTCGGTTCCATGCGCGTACCCACAATCTTGTCTCCCTGCATGGAGATCTCGAGCCATGTGGTCACCATATGGGAACGCAGTACATTGTTGCCTGCATCCTTCTTAACTGCAACATCATTGATCTGGGTGACAACTAAATCGTCATTATCCGCATAAAAGACATTTGCCACCGGCAACACACTTCCCTCGATCCACAGGAGATCAGCATCCAGGTAGTTTTCTTCCTGGCGTACCTCCAGCCATCCCACCGAGCCGCCCTGAATATCGATTGTCCATTGCCCCGTAAAATCGGTGGTACCCGTTTTTTGTTCAGGTTCAGATCCGGGTTTCGTTTTGCAGGAAATAATAACCAGGGCTAATATTACCATGGCAAACAGCGTACAGAGTTTTTTCATTATAAATAGTTTATGAGGTACATAATAAAGTATTTCATCGTGATCCGGATTTGACTGCATTTGATTCAGGACATCCTTCCTGATCAGTCCTATATCGGCAGAATAAATTTACAAAAAATCCTGACATACGTTTACTTTATTTCGTATTTACCCGGTCAGGTAAAAAGCGGGTCCTTTTTGGAACAGAGTTCGGAAAAGTTTATGTATATTGAGATTTTCATTTTTTATGCAAAAGCTTCTGTCTTTACCGGTTAATTTGGTTTCCTCGTTCCATGAAATCACCGGTTACCCGCCTGAAAACTGGTTTGTTCTTTCAGACCCTCCCGGTTCCGGGGTGGGTTCCGGAGGGGGAACCGCCTGGTTGCTCGATGCGTATAACAGATGCAAAACGTCCGCGCAAGAAAAATCTGCGTCAGAAAAGAAAATAGTCATACACGCCGGAGGACAGAGCCGCAGGCTGCCGGCATATGCTCCGGAGGGGAAAATACTGACGCCCATTCCCGTATTCCGTTGGAGCAGGGGCCAGCGCCTCGATCAAACCCTTCTTGACCTGCAAATGCCCTTATATGAAAGGATAATGGACAACAGCGGACCGGCCCAGAATACTTTAATTGCCAGCGGAGATGTTTTGATCCTCGCACCCGACCTCCCCTTTGAACTTCCGAAAGCGGATGTGGTTTGCTTCGGGATTTGGGTTGATCCTTATCTTGCATCGAACCACGGGGTATTTTTTACACCCCGGGACAATCCGCAGCAACTTGATTTTATGCTGCAGAAACCGGATCATGCGGAAATTGAAAGAATGGCCATTTCCCATCTTTTTATGATGGATATCGGTATCTGGGTTTTGAGTGACAGGGCTGTGAAGCTGCTGATGAAAAAATGCGGATGGAGCCGCACAGGCTTCACCGGTGGAATTCCCAGGTATTATGATCTCTACGGAAGTTTCGGAACCTGCCTGGGTACAAACCCTTCCCGGTCCGGTTCAGAAATTAATCGCCTTTCAGCAGCCATTATTCCTTTGAATGCAGGAGAATTCTATCATTACGGGACCTCCCGGGAACTGATCACTTCCACGGAAAAAATTCAAAACCGGGTCCTTGATCAGAGAAACATCTGGCATACCCGGGTTAAACCTCATCCATCATTGTTCGTTCAAAATACCTCTGCCACCGTACAGTGGAATCACCGGCATCATCACATCTGGATTGAAAACAGCCATGTGCCCTCAACATGGGACCTTAGCCACGATCATGTGATAACGGGCGTACCGGTTAATGACTGGAAACTTTCGCTGGATTCCGGTATCTGCCTGGATATAATTCCAATAGGCGAAGAGGAGTATTGTATCCGGTCCTATGGCATGGATGATGTTTTCAGGGGCAGGATACAGGACAAAAATACGCTATGGATGGGCAAGCCTGTTATTCAGTGGCTTAGGGACAGAAACCTTTCATTTTCCGACATCGGACAGGATAAAAATGATGATATTCAGGCAGCTGCCTTTTTTCCAGTAATCCAACCGGGGCAGATGACGTCAGGATTAATCCAATGGATCTGTAACGCCAATGGACCAGTGGGGCAAAGGGAGCTTTGGTTAAGCTATCGCCGGATTTCAGCAGGGGAGATCGCCGAAAAGGCAAACCTCCGACGGCTGGTTCAGCAAAGGGAATCATTCAGGAAACAGAACCTGGCCAAATTGGCCTCAAACTATAAGCACAGCGTTTTCTATCATGCAAACCTTAAGCAGGCAGCACTGGAGTATGCCAGGTCAGCACTGGACCTGCCGGCATTACTTCATGAAACGGAGCAACCTGTGTTGCGATTCAGGGATCACATGTTCCGTTCCGAAGTATTGAAATTGCGGGGGTTTGACGGATCTGAGGAAGAAGCCAGGGCTTTCCGCGTACTTCAGGCAACCATTGCCAATTCAGTAATTCATCAGTCACATCCCCGGCGAAGTGTTCATGCCGATCAGATCGTATGGGGGCGGAGTCCTGCCCGGATTGACCTTGCCGGAGGCTGGTCAGATACGCCGCCTTACTGTTTGCAGAACGGAGGCAGTGTGCTTAACCTTGCCGTGGAATTAAACGGACAGCCACCGATTCAGGTTTATATCCGCGTATGTGATGAGTGCAGGATCATTCTTCGTTCCATTGATAACGGAGTCTCTGAAGAGATCACCACTTTCGACGACCTGAATGCCTATAAACAGGTCGGTTCGGTATTCTCAATCCCCAAAGCAGCCTTATGCCTGGCAGGTTTTCATCCGGCCTATTGCGGTGTTTCCTATAATTCACTTAAAGAACAATTGGAATATTTTGGAGGAGGCTTTGAAATCACTTTACTTGCTGCCATTCCAAAGGGTTCCGGACTTGGCACAAGTTCAATACTCGCAGCCACTGTTCTGGGATCACTATCGGATTTCTGTGATCTCAAATGGGATCATCATGCAATATGTCACCGAACATTGATACTGGAACAGCTACTGACCACAGGAGGCGGATGGCAGGATCAGTACGGCGGCATTCTGCCGGGGATCAAACTGCTTGAATCCGAACCGGGATCGCAGGAAAGGGTAAACGTTAGATGGATGCCCGAACGGTTGTTCTCACAACCGGGGTATAAGGAAAGATGGTTGCTTTATTATACAGGCATTACACGGGTTGCAAAGAACATCCTTTCTGAGATCGTAAGGGGAATGTTCCTGAACGAAGGAAACCGGTTACGAATTCTGGATGAGATCAGGCAGCACGCATATTATCTTTCAGATGCCATTCAACGTTCTGATTTTGAATATACGGGGAAGATGGTCGCACATTCATGGAAACTGAATAAGGCACTGGATAACGGAACCAATACGCCGGAAGTGCAGCATATCATCAGCCTTATCGAAGACTATGCAATTGGATTGAAGCTGGTAGGTGCCGGTGGCGGGGGTTACATGGTAATATGTGCAAAGGATTCCGACGCTGCAGGCAGGGTACGGTCTGTTCTCACAGAAAATCCGCCCAATGCGGGTGCCAGATTTGTCAACATGCAGATAAGCCAGAATGGATTCCAGACTTCACGATCCTAGGGGGGAGGATTCTGTCATAATGGACCGTCCGAAGCACATAATATGAAATCGCAGCCATTCAGTTCCAGGGATGCAGGTGTTTATGTTTGCTTACTTCTTCAGCAGTTCCAGTACCGCCGAAGTCATTGCTTTTACCCCTGTCCGGATGGTGGGCTCAGGGATCGGTGCAAATAGTGGCGAGTGCAATGCTG
>Ga0209593_10001026_pt1 | contig 12173 bp, 10 predicted proteins | sample PPLLaktember2015_3_FD_187260 | JGI IMG/M metagenome (GOLD analysis project Ga0209593, IMG submission 187260) | Freshwater sediment microbial communities from Prairie Pothole Lake near Jamestown, North Dakota, USA - PPLs Lake P7 Core (6) Depth... | ecosystem: Environmental > Aquatic > Freshwater...
CGGGCCTGCCGAGGTGTACCGGCTGGCGGCGGCGGACCCCACCAAGCGGGGCATGGGTACCACCTTCGTGTGTCTCGTGCTCGCCGGGACCAAGGCCATCGTGGGCCACGTCGGCGACAGCCGGGTGTACCTCCTCCGCGGCGGGCAGGCCCACCGGCTCACCGAGGATCACACCCTCATCGCCGCGCAGCTCAAGGCGGGGACCCTGACCCGGGAGCAGGCCCAGGCCTCGCAGCTGCGCAACGTCATCACCCGGGCGGTGGGCATCCAGGAGTCGGTCCAGGTCGACACCCTGATGGTGGACCTCCTCCCGAGGGACCTGTTCCTGCTCTGCTCGGACGGGTTGCACGGATACCTGCCGGACGAGGAGCTGCCGGGGGTGATCGCCGACCTCCCGCTCGGCGAGATCCCCGCGAAGCTCGTCGCGCTGGCCAACGAGCGGGGTGGGAAGGACAACGTCACCGTCGTCGTGGTGGGCATCTCCGACGGTGGCGCGCCGCTGGAGGAGCTGGAGGAGACCACCAGCCGGATGGAGGTGCTCAAGAGCATCCCCATCTTCCGCCACCTCACCTACAAGGAGCAGACGGCGATCCTCTCCATCGCCTCGACCCGGAGCTACCCCGCCGACGCGGAGATCGTCACCGAGGGCCACTCCGGCGACGAGCTTTTCATCGTGGTGCGTGGGCGCGTCCGGGTGGAGACCGGGGGCGTGGGAGTGGCCGAGCTGCGCGCCGGCGGCCACTTCGGCGAGATGGGGCTGGTGGACCACGCACCGAGGAGCGCCACGGTGCGGGCCCTCGAACCCACCCGGGCGATGGTCATTGCCCGCGCCGAGCTGATGCAGCTGATGAAGCGCGAGCCGATTCTCGCGGTGAAACTCCTGTGGAGCTTCGTCCAGGTGCTCTCCGACCGGCTCCGCGCCACCAACAACGAGCTCTCCGAGATCCGTCAGGAGCTCGCCGCCGCTCAGGCGGTCCAGCCGTTCGCCGAGGAGTGACCGGTCGGTGACCCCGCGTTCGCTCGAGGTACGGCCCACCTACCGGAAGCGACGGCTGTGGCCCTGGATCGCCGCGGCGGGCGCGCTGGTGGTGCTCGGGCTCTGGGAGGTGCGACTGCACCGGAGGGCTCGCCCGACGCAGGCGAGCGAGCCCGCCCCGGCCTCCGTGAGCACGCGTGCGGAGCCCGGACACGTGGCGGTGGTGGGGCGAGTCCTCACCGGCGACGGGAGGGCCGCGCCGCGGGTGACGGTGGTGGCGATTCCCGGAGGAGTGGAGGGCCTGACCGGCGACGACGGTCGGTTCCGGCTCGAGGTTCAGGAGGGGACGCCGGTCAGGCTCGAGGCGCACCACTCCGACCTGGGGTTCGGAGTGGCGGAGGTCCGGGCGCCGGCGGCCGACGTGCAGCTCCGGCTCGAGCCCCGGTCGGGGCTGGCGGTCGTGGTGCTGTCCGGCGAGCGCCCGGCCGCAGGCGCGGAGGTGACGGTCCGCCAGCGCGGCGGGGATGCCGGAGTGTTCCACGCCGACCGGACCACCGACGACTCCGGGGCGCTTCGGTTCCTCGGGCTGCCGGCGGGTCCGCTGGAGGTCGAGGCGTTCCTTCCTGCGACCGGGGCACGGGGCACCGCCAGCTCGGATGGGTCCGACGGCGCCGTCGCCCAGGTGCGGGTGCTCCTGCCGTGAAGTTGCCGGGGCGGGGGGTGGGGGCTAAGCCTTCTGGCGTGATGGACCGGAGCGTGCTCCAGGGCCGGCGCATCGGACTGGGCGTCGGTGGCGGCATCGCGGCGTACAAGGCCGCCGAGCTGGTGCGCGCGGTCCAGCGGTCGGGCGCTCAGGTCCGGGTGGCGATGACGCCGGCGGCGACCGAGTTCGTCGGGCCGCTCACGTTCCAGGCGCTGAGCGGTCATCCGGTGCTGACCGACATCCTCGACCCGTCGCAGGAGGCGGCGTTCGGCCACATCGAGTTCGCCCGCTGGAGCGAGCTGTTCGTGGTGGCCCCGGCGACCGCAGATCTCCTCGCCCGCATCGTCGCGGGCATGGGGAACGACGCGCTCGCGGCGACGTTGCTCGCCTACCGCGGAACCGTGCTCCTGGCGCCGGCGATGAACACCGCGATGTGGGAGCACCCGGCGACCCAGCGGAACCTCGCGGTGCTGGCGAAGGACGCGCGGTACCGCTTCGTCGGTCCGGGCGCGGGGCTCCTGGCCTGTGGCGAGGTGGGGTCGGGGCGGCTGAGCGAGCCGGAGCAGATCGCGGACGCGGCGGCCGAGCTGCTCGGGGAGGGGCCCCTGGCGGGAATGCGGGTGCTGGTCACCGCGGGGCCGACCCGCGAGTTCCTGGATCCGGTGCGCTTCATCAGCAATCCGAGCACCGGGAAGATGGGGCTCGCCATCGCGCGAGCGGCCCGTGCGCGCGGAGCGCAGGTGACGGTGGTGCTCGGCCCGGTGGGGGCGGTGGACCGCTCCGGGCTGGAGGTGGTCGACGTGGTGAGCGCCGAGGACATGCGCGACGCGGTCCTGCCCCGGCTCGAGCACATCGAGGTGCTGGTGGCGACCGCGGCGGTGAGCGACTTTCGCCCGGCGCACCGGGCCGAGCAGAAGGTGAAGAAGGAAGATCCGACGGCCGATGCCCCCCTCGCGTTGCTCCGGACTCCGGACGTGCTCGCGCTCGCCGCCGAGCGGGTCCGGGGGCTGCAGCGCCGGCCGTTGATCGTCGGTTTCGCAGCGGAGACGGAGAACGTCGTCGAGAACGCCACGGCGAAGCTGCTCCGGAAGGGTCTGGACCTGATCGTGGCGAACGACGTCTCCCGCAGCGATGCCGGGTTCGGTGTGGACACGAACGCGGTGGTCATCGTGGACCGCGCCGGTGGGCGGTTCGAGCTGTCCGGGACGAAGGACGCGGTCGCCGCGGGCCTCTGGGACCGGATCGCCACGCTCCGCTCGACGGCGGCGCTGGCCGTGCCCTGAGGTCGGGGGAGCTTTCGAAGCGCGCCCTGTCGTCCAGGCGCCCGCGATCCCTCCGATGAGTCCGAGCGTCGGATCCGCATGAGAGCTTCCCTCCCCACGCAGGGCTCGCAAGGGGAGGGAGAATCAGTGTCGGACGAGGCGGTTCCCGTCGCGGACTCGCTCGCGGAGGTCCTCGCGGACGTGCGCAGGTACCTCGGATGGCATCGGGACGTCGCCGGGGAGGAGCTTCACGCCGCGTGCGACGGAGCGCTGGTCTCCGGCAAGGCGGTGAACGTGCTGGTCACCGTGGAGGGCTCGAGCACCCCGCCGGTGGTCGTCGAGTACGCCGAGGTGTCGGCCGAGGTGGCCAGCGTGGCGGAGCCCGTGAGCGAGGCGCCGGTGGTCGTCGTCCCACCCCCGCCCGGCCCCGGCGCACCGGGCATCTCGGTCCGCGCGCCAGCGGACTCGCCTCCCGCGGCCCCGGTCGAGGCCACCGTGCAGGCCCCTTCCGCTGGGGAGCCGCCACGCCTCGACGAGGTCCGCCGCGCGCTGGGCGACTGCAAGCGCTGCAAGCTCTGCTCGGGAAGGAAGAACCTGGTCTTCGGGGTGGGGAACCCGAAGGCCCGCCTGGTGTTCGTGGGGGAGGGGCCGGGCGCCGAGGAGGACAACCAGGGCATCCCCTTCGTCGGCGCGGCCGGGCAGCTGCTGACGAAGATGATCGTCGCGATGGGCTACACCCGCGACGAGGTCTACATCTGCAACGTGGTGAAGTGCCGCCCGCCCGGCAACCGCAACCCCGAGCCGGACGAGATCGAGGCCTGCCAGCCATTCCTCGAGGCACAGCTGAACGCCATCCGTCCCTCGGTGATCATCGCCCTGGGGAAGTTCGCGGCACAGACCCTGCTCCGGACGGACACGCCCATCACCCGGCTGCGAGGGCAGTGGCGGGAGTACGTCGGCGTTCCGCTGATGCCCACCTTTCACCCCGCGTACCTGCTCCGCAACCCGGCAGAGAAGAAGGCGGCCTGGACCGACCTCCAGGCGGTGATGGCGCGCTTCCCGAAGCCCGGGGCCTGAAGCAGACTGCCCTGCCGTGCCTCGCGGTCGCCTCGACATCCAGACCGTCCACTGCGCTGCGCTCGCCGACAATCCCCGCGGCGACCCGGTCCAGCGGCCCTGCCCGGTGTACCTCCCCGAGGGATATGACCCCGGTGGTGCTCGCTACCCGGTGGTCGTGCTGCTCCACGCCTTCATGGGCTCGGCGCTGGGCTGGTTCAACACCCAGCCCTTCGGGCCCGGGATCCTCGACCGGCTCGACGCGCTGTTCGCCTCGGGCGTGCCGCCGTTCTTGACCGTCTTTCCCGATGGGTTCACTGCGCTCGGAGGAAGCCAGTGGGTCGACTCGCCGGGGAACGGCGCCTACGGGCAGATGCTGGTCCATGACGTGCTCGGTCACGTCGACCGGACCTACGCCACGCTCCGCTCGCCCTCCTCCCGGGCGGTGGGAGGCCGCAGCTCCGGTGGCTACGGCTCGTGGCAGCTGGTGCGACGCTTCACGGGGGTGTTCGGGCACATCGCCTCGCACTCGGCCGATTCCTACTTCGAGTACTGCTACCTGCCCGAGTTCCCGAAGGCCGCCTCCGCGCTCGTCCGGGCCGGAGGGGTGCAGGCCTGGTGGGAGGGATTCGAGCGCCGGGTTCGCGAAACGAAGATGGGCGGGGACGACCACGCGGTGATCAACCTCCTGGCGATGGCCTCCGCGTACTCGCCGGACGTGGCCCAGCCGCTCGGGGTGACGCTGCCCTTCGACCTGCGGACCGCGCGGATCGACGAGGAGGTGTGGGCGAGCTGGCTCGAGGAGGACCCGGTGCGCTTCGTGGAGGAGGACCCCGATCCCTTTCGATCGCTGGAGAGCATCTTCATCGACTGCGGGACGCGCGACGAGTTCGGCCTCAACTGGGGTGCGAGGATGCTGGCCCGTCTCGTCACCGGCGGCAGGGCCAAGGTGGTCCACGAGGAGTACGAAGACGGGCACATGGGAACCGCGTACCGGTTCGACCGGTCGCTCGCGTTCCTCGCCGGGCGCCTCGAGCGCCCCTCGCGGTGAGCCATGTTCGTCGAGCAGTCCGGTCGCGCCGCCCGGTGACATCCCCACGCCGAACGTGCTAGCCGCGCCTGCGTGGCTGGAGACCCCTACGGACTGGACCGCGTGGTCGGCGAGCCGGGCGTGCTGCCCCAGCGCGCGCAGCGCCTGGACGCGTCGCTCCCCATTCGCCGCGACGAGATGCTGATCGACGTGGAGAGCCTCAACGTCGATGCGGCGTCCTTCAAGCAGATCCGGGAATCGTCCGGCGGCCAGGCGGGGGCGGTGGTCGCACGCATCCAGGAGATCGTCCGCAGCCGGGGAAAGATGCAGAACCCGGTGACCGGCTCGGGAGGCATGCTGCTGGGCCGGGTCCGCGAGGTCGGCCCCGAGCACCCGGCACACGGGAAGGTACGGCCCGGCGAGCGCATCGCGACGCTCGTGAGCCTGTCGCTCACCCCGCTGGTCATCGACGAGGTGCGCGGCGCCCGGATGGAGGTGGACCGGATCGACGTGAGGGGGCACGCCATCCTCTTCGCCAGCGGCATCTGGGCGCGGGTGCCGGACGACATGCCGGAGACGCTGGTGCTCGCCGCGCTCGATGTCTGCGGCGCGCCGGCGCTGGTCGCGCGCCACGCCCAGCCGGGGATGCGGATCGCGGTGCTCGGGGCAGGGAAGAGCGGCGCGCTGTGCCTCGCCCAGGCGCGGCGGAGCACCGGCGGGAGGGGGCAGCTCCTCGCGCTCGACATCTCGGAGAAGGCGCTCTCCGCCCTGGTCGAGCTGGGCGTGTCGGACGTGAGCCTCCGGGTGGACGCCACGAAGGCGGTGGACGTGCTCGAGGCGGTCCGCAACGCCACCGGGGGTGCGCTCTGCGACCTGGTGATCAACTGCGCGTCCGTCCCGGGGACGGAGATGGCCACGGTCCTCTCCACCCGGGAAGGCGGGACGGCGATCTTCTTCTCCATGGCCACGTCCTTCACAGCGGCGGCGCTGGGGGCCGAGGGAGTGGGGAAGGACCTGACGATGCTGATCGGGAACGGGTACGTGCCGGGGCACGCCGACCTCACGCTCGACCTGCTCCGGACCGACGCGCGGCTGCGGGAGTTCTTCGCCGCGCGCTATCTCTGAGGCGCAGGGCCGGCCTGCACCGGGGAGGGACGCGAGCGATCCTCGGTCCGGGCGTCCGACCTGGACTGACGGCCTGCGGGGTCCGAGGGCTCTGGGGCCGCCACCCAAACGCCCAGAGGCAATCGCAACAACCTCGACAAGGAGTGCGTGGAGCGGCTCGCTAACCCAGCAGACCCTGGTTTGGTCGTTCCACGCCGTGTGTGAGTTGTGGCGATAGCCTCTGGGCGTTCGATCCAGGCCTCTCCAGATCCTCTCCCCGCGAGAGGCAGCGTTCGGGGCCGCGGCCGCGCGAACCCATCGCGGCTCCCGGCTCGATCCGGGCTTCAGCTCACCGAGCGCATCAGCTGCTCGAGCGCGGGCTGATCGTTCCGGCCCAGTGCGTCCTCGGCCAGAAGGCTGTCCCGGTCCCGGTAAATGCTGGCCATCGCCTCGATGCGGCCGCCCTGCCGGTAGGCGACGAGCACGTTCCGGTCCGCCAGCGAGCCCGCGACCTGGGCGGCGTCCCAGGTCTCGGCGTGCCCGACGTAATTGATGGGCACGTCGTAGTGCTGGCTCCAGAAGAACGGCACGTGCCCGTACGGGGCGCCCACCCCGAGCATGTCCCGCGCCGCGACCTGCCCCTGCTGCTCGGCGACCACCCAGTGCTCGATGCGCCACGACGTATCACCGCGCGGGAAACGCGCGATGTCACCCGCCGCCCAGACGCCGGGCGCGCTGGTTCGCAGGTTCGCGTCCACCACCACCCCGCGATCGACCTTGAGCCCGCTCTTCTCCGCGACCGACACGCTTGGCCGCACACCGACGCCCATGATGACCAGCTCGGCGGGAACGGTGGACCCGTCGTCGCAGGTCACGGCCGACGCGGCGATGGCCGTGGGCTTGCGGCCGAGGTGGAACCGCACGCCCTTCTCCTCGTGAAGCGACTGAACGAACGCGCCCAGCTCCGGCCCGAGCACCCGCTCGAGCGGGCGGCTCTCCGGCGCGATGACCGTCACCTCCACCTGCCGGGCGCGAAGGGACGCCGCAACCTCGAGGCCGATGAAGCTCGCCCCCACGACCGCGGCCTTCAGGCCAGGGCGGAGCGCCGCGATGATGCCCTTCATGTCCCCGAGCGTCCGCAGCACGTGCACGTGCGGCAGGTCCGCGCCGGGAATCGGCAGGCGGATGGGAGCGGCGCCGGTGGCGAGGAGCGCGACCCCGAACGGCAGGGAACGTCCATCGGCCAGGTGCGCCTGCCTCGCCCCGGTATCCAGCCGGGTGACCTCCGCCTCCACGAGCTCGATGCGGTGATTCGCATAGAACTCGCCACCGCGGATGGGGAGCCACTCGTCCGGCGCCGTGCCGGCCAGCACGTCCTTGGACATGTTGGGTCTGTCCAGCGGCCAGCCCTCGCCGTCCTTGGCAACGAGCGTGATGGGGCCGTCGTATCCGCGGCGGCGGAGCTGCTCCGCGCAGGCGTCACCCGCCGCGCCCGCTCCGACGATGAGCACCGAGAACGGCGCATTCTTGACCGCGCGCGGGGCCGTCGGCTCCCGGCGCGCGCCCGCACGGACGCGCGAGCCCTCGCGCACCACCAGCCACGTCGCCAGTCCGCGAGGGGAGGGCGGTCCCACCGCCTCTCCGGTCCGGACGTCGAAGCGCGCGTGGTGCCACGGACAGCGCACCTCGGTGCCCACGACGATCCCGTCCCACAGGGGAGCACCGTAATGGCCACACTTCGCGGCGAGCACGAAGACCTCCTCGCCCCGGCGCACCGCGACGACGGGTTCTCCATTCACCTGCGCGGTGAGCATTCCTCCGTCGGGGATGTCGGCCAGCTCGATTCCCTTCGACAGCTCGGGACCGGATGCCTGGAGCGGCTCACTCATCGCGGGTGTCCTCCGTGCCCCGGAAGGATGACCCCGGCGGCGGCCGACAGGCGAGCGGATTCCATTCCGAAGGTTGGTGGTGCGTCATCCTGCTTCGACTCATCGGGGACCTGGAGAGCTGTCTTCGGAGGTTCGACGCGCTGAGTCTGCCTCGGCCGTGCGGGCAGAGACCCCGGGCTCGGTTGCCCCGGGTGTGCCGGGTAGGTTACGGGTGTGAGGTCATGCCAGGACCCTTCGTCGACGACGCCCGGGTCGCCCAGGCCCGCGGCATCGCGTCCCAGGTCATCGAGCCGGTCTTCGATCTGATCCGCCGGCACACCACCATCTCGGTGGAGCGCACCGTCCTGCGCCTGTTCGGGATGTCCGATGCCGGCCCGGGCGGGATTCCCCTCACCAATCTGATGACCGACCGCCTCAAGGCGGCCGGCGTCCTCAACCGCGGCGCGGCCTACTGGTACGCGCGGGCGCTGCAGCTCGGGGCGGCGAGCCCGCTCGATGCGGTGGAGCGCATCGCCGCGCTTCCGGCCGGGAAACTCGCCCCGCTCTCGGCGGAGATGGAGGGCAACCTCCGCGCTGAGGTCCGCCGTGAGGCCGAGGCCGCGGTGGACGAGCTCCGCCGTCGCATCGACGAGCGTGACGCGCTCCGCCGCGAGTACCCGATGTCACCGGCGCCGCACCGCTACGTCATCGTCGCCACCGGCAACATCTACGACGACGTGGACCAGGCCCGTGCCGCGGCCCAGGCCGGGGCGGACATCATCGCGGTCATCCGCAGCACCGCGCAGTCGCTCCTCGATTACGTGCCACACGGAGCGACCTCCGAGGGCTACGGCGGCACCTACGCCACCCAGGAGAACTTCCGGATCATGCGGGAGGCGCTCGACGCCGAATCCCGCCGGCTCAAGCGCTACATCCAGCTCACCAACTACTCCTCGGGCCTCTGCATGGCGGAGATCGCCTTCGCCGCGGCCTGGGAGAAGCTGGATATGCTCCTCAACGACGCGATGTACGGAATCCTGTTCCGGGACATCAACATGCGTCGGACGTTCATCGACCAGTACTTCAGCCGCCGCATCTGCGCGCTCGCCGGCATCATCATCAACACCGGCGAGGACAACTACATCACCACCGCCGACGCCTACGACGCCGCGCACACCGTCATCGCCAGCCAGTTCATCAACGAGGCCTTCGCCAAGCGCGCGGGCCTGCAAGACTGGCAGCTGGGCCTCGGCCACAGCTACGAGATCGACCCCCACCGACCGGAGACGCTGCTCCTCGAGCTGAGCCAGGCGATGCTCATCCGCCGCTGCTTCCCCGACGCGCCCCTGAAGTACATGCCGCCCACCAAGCACAAGGAGACGGATATCTTCTTCAGCCACGCCTACGACGTGATGGCTGACCTGGTGGCCATCTGGACGCGACAGGGCATCCAGCTCCTGGGGATGATGACCGAGGCCATGCACACCCCGCTGCTGGGCGACCGCTACGTGGCGCTGAAGTCCGCGGGGTACATCCACCGCGCCGCCCGGGGCATCGACGAGGAGTTCGTCGTCCGCGAGGACGGGAAGATCGCCAACCGGGCTCGCTTCGTGTTCGGCAAGGCCATGGAGCTGCTCGAGGAGTGCCGGCAGGACGGCCTGGTGGCGGCGATCGGCCAGGGCCGATTCGGGGACGTGAAGCGCAGCGAGACCGGAGGGAAGGGGCTCGAGGGCGTGATGGAGAAGTCGCCCGACTACTTCAACCCTTTCCTCGACATCCTGGAGGGGCGCTGATGGCTGGCGAGTCGCACCCCATCCGCGCCTACGGGGACCGCCGGGACGACGGCGTCATCCAGCTCTCGTTCACCCTGCCGGTGCCGCTCTCCGACAAGGCCAAGGAGGCCGCGCGGCAGTTCTGCACCCGGCTCGGCCTGCTGGACGTGAAGGTGGCCGCCGCCGAGCCCGCGGCCGACAACTACACCTTCTTCGTGGTCTACGGCCGGGCCGACGTGTCGCTCGACTATTCGAGCATCGACGTCCCGGAGATCGTCTTCCGGAAGCTCGGGTTCGACGAGCTGAACAAGCTCATCGAGGACCGCGTCGCCCGGCGAGTGGTGGTCCTGGGCGCGTGCACCGGGACCGACACCCATACCGTCGGCATCGACGCCATCCTGAACATGAAGGGCTACGCCGGGGATTACGGGCTGGAGCGCTACCCCTGGTTCGAGGCCTACAACCTGGGGAGCCAGGTCCCGAACGAGGAGCTGATCCGCAAGGCCGAGGAGCAGAAGGCCGACGCCATCCTGGTCTCTCAGGTGGTCACCCAGCGCGACGTCCACAAGGACAACGGCCGTCAGTTCATCGACGTGGCCAAGGCGCACGGGCTGAAGGGGAAGACCATCCTGCTCCTCGGCGGCCCCCGCGTGGATCACAAGCTGGCGATGGAGCTCGGGTTCGATGCCGGGTTCGGTCCGGGGACCAAGCCCTCGGACGTGGCGAACTACATCGTCCACGCGCTGCTGAAGAAGATGGGCAAGGAGCCCGAGGATCTGCACTTCGAGGGAGAGCCGGCATGAGCGTGCGTTCGGTGCTCCGGCTGCGCATGTCCAGCCACGACGCCCACTACGGCGGCAACCTGGTCGACGGCGCGCGGATGCTCGCGCTGTTCGGCGACGTCGCCACCGAGCTCTGCATCCTGCACGATGGCGACGAGGGCCTGTTCCGCGCCTACGACTCGGTCGAGTTCCTGGCCCCTGTTCACGCCGGGGACTTCATCGAGGCGGAGGGGGAGATCACCGAGGTCGGGCGAACCAGCCGGAAGATGCGCTTCGAGGCGCGGAAGGTGATCCGTCCGCTGCCCGACGTGTCCTCGTCCGCCGCGGAAGTCCTTGCCACGCCGGTGGTTGTCTGCCGTGCCACCGGGACCTGCGTGGTGCCGCTGGACAAGCAGCGAGGGAAGCGATGAGTGCGCAGCCCTACGTCATCACCGCCGCGATGGTGGGCGCGGAGACGACCCGCGAACAGACGCCTTACCTGCCCATCACCGCCGAGGAGATCGCCGAGGACGCTGCCCGGTGCCGCGAGGCCGGGGCGGCCATGGTGCACCTGCACGTCCGCACGTCCGACGGCAAGCCGTCCCAGGACGCGGAGCTCTTCCGCGCGGCGATCCGGGCCATCCGCGCTCGCTGCGACGTGCTCATCCAGACCTCGACCGGCGGCGCCGTGGGGATGACCGCCGACGAGCGGTGCGGACCGTTGACGCTCACCGGGCCCGACCGGCCGGACATGGCCACGCTCACCACCGGCACCGTGAACTTCGGGGACGAGGTGTTCAGCAATCCGCGGCCGCTGGTGAAGGAGATCGCCCGCCGCATCCGGGCACTGGGCATTCGCCCGGAGATCGAGTGCTTCGACACCGGGATGATCGAGCAGGCCGAGTGGCTGGCGAAGGAGGGCCTGGTGGACCTCCCGGCGCACTACGACTTCGTGCTCGGGGTTCCCGGCTCCCTCGGCGCCTCGGAGCGCGCGCTGGACTTCATGATCGGCTCGCTTCCGCCAGGGAGCAGCTGGACGGTGGCCGGCGTCGGACGCCACCAGCTCCCGATGGCCGAGCTCGCCGCGGGGAAGGGCGGGAACGGCCGGGTCGGGCTCGAGGACAACGTCTACGTGAGCAAGGGCGTCCTCGCGAAGGGCAACTGGGAGCTGGTCGCCGAGGCGGCGAAGCGCGCCCGTGCGAAGGGGCGGGAGATCGCCACGCCCCAGCAGGCCCGCGAGCTCCTGCGGCTCGGATGAGCATTCAGGACCGGTCGCGAACCCAGGGGAGCCCGGAGACGGCTTCAAGTGCCTCGGCGGCCTCCTCCAGCATCCGGCGTGCGATGTCTTCGTCCAGTCGCTCGACGATTTCCCGCGCCTTCCGGATCCCCGCCCAGGAGACCAGCTCGGTGGCGTGCGAGCCGCCGGCGGTGTGGACCTGCTCGGCGTGGACCAGCAGCGCCCGGGCGAGCGCCTTCGAGCTCGGGCCGGAGGCCCGGACGCGTCCGGTCCGCTCGACGTCCTCGAGCAGCTCGCGCGCCCTCGGCGTGAGCGGGTCCATCTGCCACGGTGCGCGCGCCTCCCCGATGCTCACCAGAGCCGGCCACAGCCGCCGGTGCACCAGCGTCACCTTCGCCGAGAGC
>Ga0209593_10001034_pt1 | contig 12089 bp, 5 predicted proteins | sample PPLLaktember2015_3_FD_187260 | JGI IMG/M metagenome (GOLD analysis project Ga0209593, IMG submission 187260) | Freshwater sediment microbial communities from Prairie Pothole Lake near Jamestown, North Dakota, USA - PPLs Lake P7 Core (6) Depth... | ecosystem: Environmental > Aquatic > Freshwater...
ACCCAGCCACAGCAGTTGCAGTTGTTCAACCGCCGCCAAGCGCCTGTGCCACCCCGAGCAGGTCAGCTTCGCCGTGGCGGACAGATGCAAGCTGTGCCTGAAGCGCAGCCCGAAGACCGTGGCCTGCGCCAAGTTTCGACCCAACTGCCCATGTTCACCCAAGAGGGTGAGCCGACGATGCCTGCGCTCCGCGCCGCCGGTGTCAAAACCAAAATCGCCACTGCTCCGGCCAAGCCCCGCGCAACCAAGACGCCCGGTGCCCGTGGCCTGCGCAAGGGTGCCAAGGTCGCAGAGGTCAACATCGTTACAGAGGAGAAACCAAATGCCACTCAAGCAGGGAAGCTCAAGCAAGGTAGTGTCGCAAAACGTCAGCAAGATAATGCGGGAGTACAAGGCGGGGGGAACGCTGGGGACCAGCCCAAGACCGAAGTCAAAGCAGGCGGCGCTAAAGCAGGCAGTGGCAGCGTCGCTCTCAAGCGCGGGTCGGGCGAAACCCAAACGCTTGTAAAGAAGGGTGAGACGGTTCTGGCTGGTCGCCAGTGGTCGCAGTATGCTGACCCCAAGACGCAGCCCAAGTGGACTGAACTGACTCCTGCGCAACAAGAGGCATGGCGCAAAGTTGTCATCGACGACCGCAAGCCATCAATAGCTGCTGCCGAAAGTATCGCACCGCCGAAGGAGGTACCCCAGCCCCCAAAAGCCGTGGCGGCACCCGCCGCCGCCCCCGCCGCCCCAGCGCCAGTTGAAGCCGTCGTAGAGACAGCACCGATTACCGCCAACGTCTTTGGGCAACTGGCAGGCGAACGTCTGTCAGTGCAGGACGAACTGGGTAAGCGCAAGGCTGCTGCCGACGCTGAACAGACCCCGCTGCAACTGGTCAACGAGGCGTTCGCCGAGGCTGAGACACTGACGGACATCGGTGATTTCAAGGACGCCATCTCCACCGTGGTGGACTATGCCTTCGTGCGGACCGAGGACACCAACACCAAGGCCGCAGTCATGCGTGCCCGCGAACTGCTGGCGAACACATCGTTCACCGATGCCCAGCAGAATGCTATCGACGCCGCGCTGCTCGACTTGATCAACACACTCAAAGATGTTGAGGCGGTATACACACGCGGCACTGCCAAGGGTGACTCCAAGCCTTGGTTCGACCACGCCACCCAGCGCGGCCTGCTGCCCCAGATCGCCACCGTGGTCAAAGGGCTGTCGGTTGAAGCCGCCACCAAGATGCTGGACTCCGGCCAACTGCGCGTCGCCAACCTGCCAGCCGACACGGTCAAGAAGTACAAGGCCAGTGCTGGCCCGGTCAGCGGCGTCATCGGCAAGGCCGGTGCCAAGCTGAAGAACGACACCCGCTCCAACCCAGCGACCACGCTGTCCGACTACATCAAGGAACTGAACACCAAGACGGTTCCCCTCAACAAGACCCAGCGTGAGAACGCCACCAAGAAGTTGCGTGATCTGTGGGCTGCGGTGCAAGACGCCGGGATGGAAGACTTCGCTGACCAGAACGGTATCGTGCTGGCCGACTACTTCGATGCGGATGGCAACCCCAACGTGGGCACCATCAAAGGCATCTTCCGTGTCGCCACTGAGGAAGTGACGGACGCAGTGCAGGCCGAGCGCGAGCAGATCATCGACGAGGACAACATCACAGCCGACGACGACTACGAAGCGCCGTTCTCGCTGGACAACTGGAATGCCCGTGGCCCCGCCGACGACTGGAACGGCAACTTCTTCCGTGATGACGGCACCCCGATCAACAGCGCGATCCCACTGGGGCGTGTGAAGATGTTGGTCAGCGCCTTCCTGTCCAAGCTGGGCATCAAACCGAAGGTGCAGGTCTACCGCAACCAAGCGGACTTCAAGGCCAAGAACCCCAAGCTGTATGCGCAGGCCGTGGCCTCGCGCCCGCAGGGTGACTTCGACACGGCCAGTGCTGTGGGCTTCTCGTTCGGTGACGGCAACGTCATCATCTTCGCTGACCGTGTTGCAACCGAGCAACAGCTGAAGTTTGTGCTGGCCCACGAAACGCTGGGCCACTTTGGTTTCCGTGGTCTGCTGACCGAGAAGGAACTGAACGCCGCCCTCGACGGGGTCTATAACTCCAGCCCCAAGGTCAAGGCGGCAGTGGACACTGCCATGAAGGCCCGCAAGATGTCGCGCCAAGAGGCCACCGAGGAATACCTCGCCGACTTCGCCGGGATGCTGGACACCAACATCATCGCCCGGTTCTGGAACGCCATCAAGAACGCCCTGAACAAGTTGGGTGTTACGTTCGAGGATGACATGGCCCGGTATCTGGTCAGCCAGTCGCGCCGCTTCGTGCGCAACGGCACCACCAGCGGCACCTTCATGGACTTCAAGGCGATGGCCCAGCGCATGGCCGCAATCGAAGGCATCGACGACCCCGATGGCTCTGGCCGCTTCGCGCTGGCCGGTGAGTATTACGACGAGATCAACCGGGTGGCCGCATCCAATGCCTCCGGCCAGCGCAGCTTCAAGCTGTTCGACATCACCAGCATGTTCCAAGACATGAAGGATCGCGGCGTCAACATCGGCGACTACACCAACCGCTTGATCGGCGAACTGAAGTCGATGAACTACGCCTCGCGGGAGAACCAAGGCTACCGCCGCCTGTACGACATCTTCCGCGACACCAGCAAGACCGCAGCGCAACTGCGTGCGCAGTACAACAAGATGATGGACACCGTGCTGTCGCCTGCTGTGGAGGTGTTGGGCCGTGGGTTTACGCAGGGTGCATCCGAGGCGCAGATCGCCAGCACGTCGGCCATGCTGAACGTCACCAGCCGTGTGAAGCTGGGCGACCTGACTGAAGCTGAACTGCGCAAGATGGGGTCGCTGATCACCATCGAAGGCGGCGAAGCCCGGGTCAGCCAAGGGGTCTACGACATCCTCGCAGCCCGTGGCAAGTTCACGCTGGAGGATTTCAAGAAGGGCATCAAGTACACCATCGGTGTGCCGCGCCCCATGACCGAAGAACAACGCGATGTCATACGCGCCGAGCGCGACGCTGAGTTGCGCAACGCCACCACTGACAAGGAACGCAAGGCCATCGAGCGCGAGTACAAGAAGCGCATCGACGCGCCCAGCACAATCGTTGAGGTGGAGCAGACCTACCCCGCCATGCCTGACCTGACCGACAAGAGTCCTGAGTGGGTCATGTACAACGAGGTGCGCGACGCCATGAACAAGTCGGCCATCGACATGCTGCTGGCGAACTTCGCTGCGGCCAAGGGTGAGCGCGACAACGTGGAGCGTGTTGTGCAGCGGTTCCTCGACCGCGCCTTGACCGAGAACAACAAGACGTTCCTCAAGAACATCGAGGACAAGTACCTCGCGCTGCGGGCCGAAGGCTCCACCATCGACACCAGTGGTGTCATGCTGACCAAGCGTGAGTCCGTGGCCGCTGCCAACGACTTCATCAAGAAATTCAACGCCGCCGTGCTGGGCTTGGACACCGACCGCAACGCCGCCGTGCAAGAGTTCTTTGCCAGCGCGGAGAAGGATGATGTGGCCGCTGGCATCGAGGCGCTGAAGAAAGACTCCAACATCCCACGCTCCGGCCCAGACCGCTTCGTCATGCAGCAGGCCATCCAGAATCTGGCCCTGTTTGAGTTGAGCAAGACCGATGCTGAATTGCTTGCCAAGCGATCCATCGCTGGTGGCTACGTGCCGTTCGGTCGTGAGGGTTCGTGGCAGGTGCGCATCCAAGCTGTTGACCCCACCACTGGCCGCATCTTCAAGGTGTCGGAGCAGTACCGCCAGCAGTTGCTGTTCGCGCAGGTGGAGAACCGCGCCGAGGCCGAGACGATGGCCGAGCGTGTCCAGAGCATGTTCGACGATGTGAAGGACGGCTTCGAGATGGAGGTGCTGGACGGCACCGAGTTCGTGATCAGGAAAGTCAAACTTGTTGCGCAGTCTGAGACGGCTCGGGAAACAGTCTCGACCACGGCTGAGGCCAACCTCAACGAGATCATCTCCGCGATCACCCGCTTCTCCATCAGCATCACACCAGAGGAGCGTGAGCGCCTGATCGTGGGTCTGACCCAGCAAAACGCCAAGGCTCGTACCCGCCTGAAACGTGCGGGCACACCGGGTGAAGACCCCAACACAATCAAGTACGTGTCGCAGCATCTTGAGGCAACCGCATCGACTGTGGCCCGCAAGCAAAACCGACACCGCCTTGACCGCCTGTTCGACGACAGCGACCCAGATGCCATCCGCCTGTGGTTCGGTGACAAGACCGAGTACGACAAGCGCAAGGCCGCATGGACTGCCGCCGAGAAAGACCCGACCCTGTCCGAGGCCAAGAAGCTCGCGGCCAAGCGGGAGTTCGACGACTACCACTACACGTTCGTGACCAAGGAATCGCCCGTCATGGGCAACCGCTTCAAGGATCGTGGCCGTCGGGCCGTGGCCTTCATGGAATCACAGAGCAACGTGGACTACACGGACTTCGCATCCGGGGAAGCAGCGTCCACCATCCGCACGGCAACAACTTTCGCGTTCATGGGCGCATCGTTTGCCACGGCCATCCTGAACTACCTCGCGCTGGCGACCAACGTGCTGCCATCGTTGATGGGGTACAACTCGAAGAACGCTTTCGGCGGTGGCTTCGGCTGGAGTATGTCATCGGTGGAGATCAGCCGCGCCATCAACTCCACGAAGGGCTTCGGTCAGAGTGACGTGAAGTTCTGGGATGACATCCTGACTGGAACACCAGACGAGGTTGAGGCCAAAGCCAAAGCCGCAGGTTTCACTGTGGCCGAGGCCCGCTTCATGCAGAAGGAAGTCGGCGGCGGCACCATGCAGGCCGCACTGACCAACTCACTGCTGGGTTCTGCCCGGGGCAAGTTCCGCTCTGGTGCCACGAAGGCTGCGGCAGAGACATGGATGTCGCTGTTCAACTACACCGAGCAGCACAGCCGCCGTGCAACAGGTTTGGCTGCGTTCCGCATGGCCTACGCACGGGCACTGGTCGAGGGCAAGGAAGCTGCAACAGCTTTTGAGTTGGCTGACAAGTTCGCCGTGGACATGATCGACAACACGCTGGGCGAGTACGCCATGTACAACCGGCCCGCCATGTTCCGTGGCGACGTGCGCCAGTTCCTGTTCATGTTCAAGATGTTCCCGGTCAACAGCGTTCAGATGCTGGCTGCGTTGCCACGCCAAGAACAACTGCTGGCGCTGGGCATCCTCGCCATGTTCGCCGGTCTGAAGGGACTGCCCTTCGCCGAAGACTTGATGGACTTGATCGACACCATTGCGCAGGCACTTGGGCTTGGCCCGAGCAAGGTCTGGAAGGGCAGCGCCGAGAAGACGCTGGCCGAAGCACTGGATGCCATCGCTCCCGGCATGACACCGGTTCTCATGCGCGGTGTGCTCAACACATTCACACCTGCCAACGTGGCCGACCGTGTGTCGCTGTCCAACATCATCCCCGGCACTGGCATCGCGCTGGCAGGGGCCGACGTGGGGCGTGAACTGATCGAGATCGCTGGCCCGGTGGCATCCTTCCTGCAAGGTGCTGTGGCAATGTCAGCAGACATGGCCCGCTACGGACTGGAGACTGTCGGGGTTCTGGACGACAAGACTTCGCTCAACAAGATACTGCGCGAGTCGCCGGTTGCCATGCTCCGCGCACTGGGCGACATGTCGGCGTACAACACCGCAGGTGCCATCGTCAGCCAGAAGGGCTTCGTGGTCAGCGAGGACTTGCATCTGGGCACCATGCTCACCCGGGCGCTGGGCTTCTACCCTGCGGCGGCAGTGGCCGAGAACGATGTGGTGCGCCTAGCCAAGCGGGTCGGGGACTATCAGAAGGATGTTGCTGCAACGTATCGTGGGTTGTACATCAGCGCCAAGATCGCCAAGGACAACACCCGCGCCAACGAGGTGTTGGAGATGGTCAACGACTGGAACGACGCGGCCAAGGGCACTGGCCTTGAGCTCCGCAACTTCCAACAGTCGGCCAACCGCGCACTGCGAGAAGCGCAACTGACTGCCACGGAACGATTCCTTCGGACTCAGCCGAAGGCCATGCGCCCCGAGACAGAGCAGATGCTGCAACTCTACGGGGTCACGGAGTAACCGCCTTGAGTTGACCGTAGGCCAAGTCTTCAATGGCTTGTTCTGCGTCACTCAGGATGCCCTGCAACCGTGGGTGTGTGAGGTTCACGCCGATCACATAGGACTGGCCCAGCTTGATTGGGGAGTCCTTGCCCAGATACGCCTTCTGCGACTTGGGTGTGGCGATCACGTTCTCGACCAGCAACTCCGCCATGAAGGTCTTGTAGTCTGCGCCCCGGTTCGCCAGCCAGCGACGGAAGTGGGTGCGATCCAGCATCACAGTGCCATGTGTGAACATGTCGCCGTTTGTCTTGCGGTGCATCTCGAAGCGCACCCGCAATTCGCCACGTGGTATTCGGCTGAAGTCCGCTATCGGTTTATTGGTTCCCGTCTGGGTAACTGTCAGTGTGGCGTCTGAGTTGTCGTTGAGGTATTCGGTCAGCAGGTCGAACGAATCCACCTTGAACTCGGACACGGCGCGGCGGATGGCACCCACCTGAGCCAGCACCCACTCGACCCCGTCAGTAGGCTCGAACGCAATCAGACCCCAGTCCTTCGCCAGTTGCGCGGCCAGATCAGCGAGGATGATGGCCTGCTCCCAGTACCGCTCCTCGCCGGAGAACTGCGCCTTGTACTTGCGGTGGAAGTCGGCGGTGGCCTGCGCGATGGCGGCGCGAACACCTGTCTCGCCAAGCTCCAACAACTTGGTGATGAACGCACGGCCCACGTGCCCGTAGTTGGCGTTGATGAACTCATAAATCTTGCGGCCAGCGGTGCTGTCCTTGGTGAACAACCTGCTGGGTGGCACACTGACTTCGAGGATACGGGCCAACTGCGCGTCGGTGTCCAGACCACTGGCAACAAGTTTGGAGTTCATCGACTTGTTGGTGGACACGACAACGGGCATCGCCCACGTCTTGGCGTCGCGCTCCTCGGCACTGCGGTTCATCCGCGCCTTGTCCCGGCCTTGGCTCACCCAGTAGGCGAAGTCGCCCACCTCTCGGTTGTCCATCATGGTCACTTCGTCGATGGTCATCGGCATGTGGGAGTACATACCCATGCGACCGAACAGAGAGTTCTGTGTGAACTTGGCCGCGAAGTGCAGCTTGTCGGGGTTGCCATAGATCGACTGAATCCACATCTGGGCCAGCGACTTGCCGCCGCCTGTCGGGCCGTAGAGTGACACGGTCAAACCCTTGAGGCCAGTGAACGCATACAGCGGGCCAGACAACCCAACGGCCAGCGCAAACATGTGCGCCCGCAGGTCAGCCTTGGGCAGCAGCGAGGTGAAGTTGACCCACGCATCCAGCGACCCCGAGGTGCCCCAGAGTTCGTGGCCCATCCGGGAAGAACCTGAAGCAAGGGAGATCGACTCCTCGCTGACGGAGCCGTCAGTGTTGCGACGCAGAACCGTGTCACCGATGACGAACTGGGAGAAGTTCTCCTTCCATCCCATCGTGGAATATAGGTTGGTCATCGCACGTTTCTGCCGCAACTCGTCCATGTATGAGCGCAGCATGATTTGAAAGTATCCTGTTTGGTTGCGGTTGTTGAGCACGATGCCTTGGTCGGCCATCACGGTGGGGAAGTCGCGGTGCCCTTCGGTCAGCAGGGCTTGGCGCATCACGAGCTCTTGCCAGCCTACGTGTGGGCGGTTCCAGTGGAAGCGCACTGTCTCGTACCCGAGCGATTCGTCCCGGCCATAGGACGATGGGTAGATGTCGAACTTGCACACGTCAATGTCTGTCTCGTCGATGGTCATCTTGATGCCATCGGTGGTGCGCTTGAACGGGCGGGGCATGGGGATGTCGATGGCCGCAGCACCCGGGGCAGTGGCCGGAGGTGCCACTTCGAGATACTGGATGCCGAGGCGGGCCGGGGTGCCCACCTTGTCTTTGAACTTGCAACCCTTGCACCCGGAGGGGCGCAGTTCCTCAAACTTCTTGCAGGTTGTTGGGCCTGTCGTTGCTGTCTTCCAATGCGCCAGCTTGCGCAGTGTCTCGTTGGCGTTGTACCCGGGGTGGTTCTCGCTCCACGCAATGGCGGTGGCCTCGGGGTCTTGGCTGTGCGCGGCCACGCCGATCATGCCGTACCAGAAGGGTTCGTCCACGTCACCTTGGTTCTTCACCGCCCAGCCGATCTGCTGGCACTTGGCGGCAACGACGGTGCCGTTGGCCGGGGGGAAATCCTGCTGCACCTGTAGGGCTTGTGCCAATCCACTGCTGGATGTTGAGCGTGGCAGGCTCACAGGATGAGCCACCATGTATGGCGACAGGCAGGCCACCATCTGCTCGACCACTATGGGTTGTGCGTCGATGAGCATCCGCACCTTGGTGCCGCTCTTGGGGTTGGTGGTGCCGACGGGGCGCAGTACCCGGGAGCCGTCCGCAGGCACCGTGGGGTCGATGGCGAAGCCCTTGTCCTTGGCCGCTGCCTTCATGGCTTCGGCCAGTGGCTTCCAGCGCATAGGCTCAAGCTCCTCGGTGAGCGGCCAGTACACATGCAGGCCGTTGCCGGAGTGTGTGATCAAGGGTTTGGGGAGGCCCATCTGCTGGATGAACTTGCCTGTTGCGGCCAGTCCTTCTTTCCACGTGGGGAATGGTTTGTTGTCACCACAGTCCACATCCAGTGCGATCACCTTGGTCGCCCGGACGTTCTCTTGTTTTCGGTTCCCCTTCTCAACGAACGCTGAGAGGGCGAAGTAGGTATTGTTGCCGCGACGATCCAGTTCGATCACCGCTTTTGCGAGTTCATCCACCGAGGAAAAGAATCCCTGCCGCCTGCCATCTGGATTGATGACCGTGGTGACATAGAAACCTGACGACGGTAGAACCCGCTGAAGAAAATTCAACGTGTCCATATTGCCCCTGCTGAAACAGAGCGGGTGGCCCCGCTCTGTCACCTTAGTTTTCCGAGTTCAGAATCGCGTCGAGGCGTTCTTTGCGTTGCTTCTGATCTGCCGCAATCACTTCAGGCATCGGCCATCCGTGTTCCGTCATGACCGCCAGCAGCTTGCGAAGCATTGTCCGTACCGACTCATCATTTGTTTTGCGGAGGGTCTTGCCCTTCACCCACCCATAATAAGTCATCCGAGATACTCCCAGCAACTCGGACATGTCCGTGGTTGTCAGGAGCATATGCTTGCGCAACGCCTCGACTTTTGCGAAGTCGAGAGGTGGCTTAGGCGTCATCTGCTTCTACCTCCCCGACGAGCGCAGCGATCTCGTCAGCCAAAGATGTTGCAGCAGCAGCGGCCACGGGGGCAGCAGCGGCGGGCTTGGCAGGCTTGGCAGCAGGGGCAGCAGCAGCGGGAGCCGCTGCCGGTTTGGATGCGCCGAAACCACGCTTGGGAGCAGCAGCCTGTGCGGGTGCAGGGGCAGGTGCAGGTTCCTCAACTGGTGCTGCTGCTCGGACAGCGGGCTTCGGTGCAACGGGTGCAGGGGCTGGTGCTTTGGCAATCGGCGGCACAGCCACTGGCGTCTTGGGGGTTTCCCCGGTGATCTCTTTGACCTGCTCGGAACCGAACAGACCATCCACAACTTCTTGTACGTCAGCGTCAAGGAACCCACCGAAGGTGAACTTCAGTTTGGGGAACGACGCATCGGTGTCGAAGGATACACGAGTCTTGACGATTTCCGGAGGGATGCCACGCACGGACAACTCCTTCTGGTATTGGTTCAAGCCCTTGAGCGCGGCGGGTGTGACCGACAGCAGGTAGGTTGGGCCGCTTGCATCATCAGCAGCGACGACAGCCAGACGCTTGTTGTCAGAGCAAGCCTTGATCTGCTGGCCGCTGGGGGTCACTTTGGAACCCCATGCGTTTTGTGGGCAGCTTGCGCACAGGTCATTCTGTGGGGACTCAGACTCTGGGTCAGGGCCGACGCCATCCAGCGAGAAGCAGTCAGGGCCAGTTGGCTCTGCGTCCTTGTCCCACTGCTTGGCGTACCAAGTCTTGGACAGGCGGGGGTTGGCACCGACGATGACCACGTCGAGGTTGGTGGACTCCAGCACAGTCTCAGTGTCGCCCTCGACAATGCGGAAGCGGGCACCCTTGATGGAGATGCGGGGGAACGACTGCCCAGACGACAGGCCACCGGTCAGGGATGCTGCGAGGACAGATGGGACACCCACGCGGCCAACGAGGTGGGCGGGGACTTGGATATTCACGGGAACGATGTTGCTCATTTGAGACTCCTTGGGTTAGTAACGGCTTGTTTGACCGACAAGACCAGCGGTATTGGATGCTGAAGTAATTGAAACTTGTTTGTGTTTGGGGAACATCTCCTGCTGCACGCCGAGCTTCTCTTTCACAGCCGCCGACACGATGTGATCGGCAATAGCTTGGTGGTCGGCGCAGTACACGAAGCCGGGATAACGGCCACCGATTGCATTCTCATTGTTGCGCAGGGTGCGCAACAAGAATCCGTTCTCGATCTGGAACGCCACGATAGAGGCACCAGACTCGGACAACATATCCTGCAACCTGTTGGTGGAGCGCATTGATGCTTCCAGTGGTTGCGGATACAGATTTTCAGCCGCCACTTTACCGATCCATTTTTTGATGAAGTTCATCTCAATCCTCTGCCTTGGCACCGGGTTTGCGAATGTTCACTTCCAGCTTGGTGCCATAGTTGATGCCGGGAGGAACTGCTTTTGTGGTTTCGATGTATCCGCGCACAGCCATCTTGCTCACACGCTTTTCCAGCATGTCGTAAGCGTTGTTGTCGCGGATGAAGTTCAGCGTCGCATCCCAGTCGGCCACGTTCGCATAGTCCGTGGTGGTCAGGAACGCGGTGCCGTAGTCTGACTTGAAGCTGGTCAGCCCTTGCGCATCCATCTGCGTCTTGAGGTAGGCCTCCAGCTTTTCCATCTTGGCCTTGAGCTCGGAGACGCGCTCCTTGACCTCGCCTTCGATGGCGGCTTTCTGATCGCGCAGCTTCATATAGGTGCGGATCACATCGCCTACGTTGGGCACGTTTATGCGGAGTCGTGCGTCCGATGCTACTTCGTTGTCACTCATGTCATCACCTTTGGGTTTCTTGTTGAATCAAATCCAGCAGCAAGCCTTGCAGCTTCTGCTTGTTTCTCAGTCGCTCATACATCTTGTGCTCAAGGTCTGTGGCCTCAATGTGGATCACGTTGGACACGTTCCTCTTGCCGATGCGCTCGATGCGGCCATTGGCCTGCACATACACCTCGTTGCTGTTGATCGGGCCATACCAGATAATCGTTGAGGCAGAGGTCAGTGTCAGACCATGAGCCATCGTTCCGGGGTGCGCGATCAAAACACGGGGGTCTGGTTGGTGTTGGAAGTCGTGGAATATCTTGTTGCGCTGTGTGCTCGACACCTCGCCGTTGACCACCGCCACACTCCAACGCTTGCCCAGTTCTTTCTCCAGCATGTGGAGAGTTCCCGTGAGGGGAACAAACAGGATCACTTTCTCGCCAGCTTCTTCGATCACCTCCTTCACTAAGTTGATACGTGGTGAGCAGTCGATCTCAATGTTCTGACCGTCATCGCCATACGCCACGCCGCAAGCGATCTGCACAAGTTTCTGAATCTTCACCGCCTCATTGACTGCCGTGATGGTGCCGCCCGTCACCCGCTCCGCTGCCATCTCAGTCACGAAGTGGCGCAGCATCTGGGTGTAGTGCTTCTTCTGGTCGGCAGTCAACTCCACCTGCCGGGTCTGGATGATTGTCTCGGGCAAGTCAAAGCACTCGTCCCGTGTGTAACGCACAGCAGGTTGCAGGATGTGCTTCACGATGTCCACTGACTCGGGGCGCGGCACGAACTTCCATTGGCCGATCTTCATCATCACCTGCTCACGGAAGGCCGTGAACGTCTTGGTGCAGAAGGGCGAACCCACCAGCTTGGCAAGTGCCCACGCATCAGTCGGGTCGTTGGGTGTCGGTGTGCCCGTCATCAGCCACAGACGCGTGTCTGGGTTGTAGTCAAGCCAGCGGCGGAAAATCTTGAACCTCTGTGTCGA
>Ga0209593_10001040_pt1 | contig 12050 bp, 11 predicted proteins | sample PPLLaktember2015_3_FD_187260 | JGI IMG/M metagenome (GOLD analysis project Ga0209593, IMG submission 187260) | Freshwater sediment microbial communities from Prairie Pothole Lake near Jamestown, North Dakota, USA - PPLs Lake P7 Core (6) Depth... | ecosystem: Environmental > Aquatic > Freshwater...
AGCGGCCGCAGCCGGGGTCACGGCGTATGACCTGCAAGCAAGCACGGCTGCTGCCGTCGACGGATTCCCGGTGACGACATTCCGCGAAGGCGACAAGCAGCTGCCTGTGTTTGCCCGCATGCGCATGGATGAACGCAACGTCCTGTCAAGACTGGATGATCTCTACGTCTACTCGTCTCAGGATGCGCGTCACGTGCCGCTCAGGCAGGTGGCTACAGTCGAGCAAAAATTCGAGCCTGCTCGGCTCCGCCACTTCAACCAGTTCCGCACCATGACAGTGTCCTGTTTTCCTGAACCCGGCCGCTACCCTTCGGAGATTCTCGGCGCCGCCTCGGCCGAGCTTGAGAAGTTCAGGAGCACGCTGGCGCCTGGCGTCATGATGGAGATAGCGGGGGAGCACAAGGAGCAGGTGAATGGCTTCGCGGAGCTCAGCGTGGTGCTGCTGATATCCGTTCTGCTGATTTACGTGGCCCTCGTGGTGCAGTTCCAGCACGCCGTGAAGCCGGTGCTGGTGTTCGCCGCCATCCCTTACGGCATGACGGGCGCCATGGCCGCGTTGTGGCTGATGGATGCCCCGTTCGGGTTCATGGCTTTTCTGGGAGTTGTCTCCCTCGTAGGAGTCATAGTCAGCCACATCATCGTGCTCTTTGACTTCATCGAGGAGCGGCGGGAGCACGGAGCGCCGCTGGAGGAAGCCCTGCTTGACGCGGGTATCCAGCGTTTGCGCCCTGTCATGATCACGGTGGCCGCGACCGTCCTGGCGCTCTTCCCCTTGGCGAGCCACGGCGGCCCCCTGTGGGAGCCGATGTGCTACGCCCAGATCGGCGGATTGAGCATCGCGACGTTCATCACGCTCGGGCTCGTACCGGTCTTCTATGCGATCGCCGTACGGGACCTGAAGTGGATCGCCTGGAGCAGCGCGGCTACTGATGCGGAAGACGTTCACGTCAGCCCCAGCCCCGAAATGGTCCCGGAGGTGTAAAGAGCATGGAACGAAAGCGACTAACGCGGGACGAAAGCAGCCTGATGACCCGCGCGATGCTTGTCGATGCGGCCGAAGGGGTCTTTCTTCGCCAGGGATTCGAGCGCGCATCCGTGGAGCAGATCGCGAACTCGGCTGGATTGTCGAGAGGTGCTTTCTATTCCTGCTTTACGGACAAGGATGACGTGGCTCTGGCTGTCATCGATAAGCGCCGAAGGGATGTTGCCAATGTGCTCATAAGCTTACAGCGCATAGCCGATCCGGCCGAGCACCGGGCTGCAGTCCGAGATTGGTTCTCGAAGCTGTGGCGGCAAAAGGACTGGATCGCTTTGCGCGTGGAATTCAGCCGGCGAGCCGTCGGGAATCCCGCGCTGCAGGACCGGTTGGCCGATTTGTGCCGGCAGGAGATCCGGACAATGGCGCAGAGTTTCAGTGGCAAGGGCGTCGTTCCGGCAATAAAAGCTCTTGCTTTGATCGCGGCCTGCCATGGCTTGGGGAGCATGGGCTTCCAGGCGGCGCCGGACCTGGACCGACATTGCGAGGCGGCCGCCAGCTTCTTGTTTGACTGCGTAGGGAGAGGGTAATTCACAGAGGAGTGGCCGCTATGATGAGGCGATCGAAAGATTTGAACACGAAAGAGGTGTTGTCTAAACCAGCCGCGCATAATCAAGCCGCACCGCCCAGCGAGGCGGCCGCAGCAAGCGCGGAAAAGCAGGAGGCGAAGACTGCCAAAGCACGCAGGCCAGGTCCTTCGAAGGCCGGATCCGACAAGAGGCGGACAATGGCTGAGCGCCTTTCCAGGGAACTGGAAGGAGTGCGAAGTCTGCTGCGCGAGGCTCTCGAGCAGTACGACATGCGTCTCAACTCAAAACTCGCTTCCCTTCAGTCTGTCATGAGGGGGGAGGCGAATGTAGATGAGGGCAGGCTGCTACCGTCCGCAAAGCGGATGACGAGCATGCTGGAAGACATCCGTAAACTCAAAGTGAAACCGAAGAAGGGCCGCGCCAAGAGTCTGCTGCGGCTTGAGGAACTGGTCGACTCGCTGCAGGAGATCATCATTCGAGACTAGGGAGAACCATAAGATGAAAAGTATAAATGTCATGCTTTTGTGTCTGGGCCTGGCCGGCGTAGCCGCCTTCGCCCAGAAGGTGCACTACGACTACGACCGGTCGGCAAACTTCTACGCCTACAGGACGTACCAGTGGGTCGGTCCCAAGGAAGTGCCGGCGGGCGAACAGTTGCTGGATCAGGACATTAAGCGCGCGGTGGACGCACAACTCGCCGGTAAGGGCCTACGGCGGGTGGAGAGTGGCGGGGATCTCTTCATCAGCTATCAGGGAGCCATCTCACAGGAGAAGGAGTATGACATCTTGCGCTCGGGTCCCGGTCCCGGCTGGTGGGGCGACGGACAAATAACGTCGTCGACCGTCGAAGTCGGCAAGTTGGTGATCGAGCTATTCGACGCCGCAACCAGAGAACTGGTGTGGCGCGGGTCCGCGGAAAAGGCGCTCGACATCAAGAAGGATCCTGACAAGAACTATCGCAACCTCGAGAAGGCCGTGGCGAAGCTTCTCAAGAACTATCCCCCGGGGCGCAAGAGTTAACTCACCATCCTGAGCTTGCTACGTAACCCGTTCAGGGTAGGACAGAAGTTCTTCGCCGCCCGCCAATTCGTCCGGCGCCTATTTTTTGGCAACACGCCCTGAACCTTTTCGAACCCGAGTAACAAATGGGAGTTTATATGAGACGACAATCCAGAGTAATGATCCTGGTTCTTTTAATCTTCGGTTCTTCGGCAAAAGCTCAGCAGCTTCGGGAAGTTTTTGCCCGGGTCAAAGATTCGGTGGCGGTCGTCGGCACTTTGGAGAAGGACATCCCCGGCTCATCACAGTCTGGACTCGCGATCTCGCTCGGAGTGGGGTCGGGTGTCCTGATCTCGGCGGACGGGAAGATGTTCACGGCCGCTCACGTGGTCCAGGCCGCAGATCAAATCGCGGTGCAATTCGAGGAAGGCCAGATTATTCCGGCGCGGGTGATTGCCTCAGAGCCGATGGCCGATGTGGCGCTGCTCCAGTTGGCGTTCACGCCGCCCAATGCGGTCGTGGCCAAGATCGGTGACTCGGCCGCCGTCCAGGTGGGAGATGAGGTGTTCGTTATCGGGGCGCCATTTGGAATGAACCGCAGCCTCAGTGCGGGCCATATCAGTGCCCGGCATGTCCCTAAGGGATCGGGCGGGATTGATGTACCCGTGGACGTGTTTCAGACGGATGCGTCGGTCAACACTGGAAACTCCGGCGGGCCGATGTTTAACGCCGTCGGTGAAGTGGTCGGCATCGTGAGTTACATCCTGACAAGATCGGGCGGTTTTGAAGGAGTTGGCTTTGCCGCAACCTCCAATGTCGCAAAAAGGCTGCTGCTCGAGGAGAAGTCACCCTGGACAGGCATGGAAAGCTACCTGCTGGCGGGCCAGGCGGCCAAGATCCTCAACGTTCCTCAGCCCTATGGGGTCCTCGTGCAAAGGGTAGCCGAAGGATCACCTGCGGCGGGACTCGGACTGCGAGCTGGCAGCATCCAGTGCAAAATTGGAGAGGAAGATGTCATCTTAGGGGGAGATATCATCCTGGAAGTGGGCGGCATCCCAGTCGGGCCTGAAGCGTACAAAAGGAATCAGAACTACTTGCTCGGGTTGAAACCCGGTGATGAGCTCGTCGTGAAAGCTCTACGGGACGGTCAGGTGGTTACATTGAAAACCAGCAAGATTCAGCATTGAACGGAGCGCAAAACGCTGGGCCACCTGGAAAACAAGGCTTTCCCTGCATTGACCTGGGTAGGGTCTCCGAGGCAGGGACTTACATCGTAACGGCCGCCACGTAGCGGAAGCACCGTTTCCGAAGGCCGAACGATTGCGGGTTGTGCAAGATGGGCTGCTGCAACTCGCCGCCGATTTCGATTGGGGTCTGGAAGCTTGGTCCGTCTTCTCCAACCACTATCACCTCGTCGGCCACTCGCCTGAAGCACAGGACGGAGCAATCAGCCTTACAGATATGCTCGGATAATTGCACGAGCGTGGCTCAACGAATGTCGGCCGTCATTGGCCTGAACTTTATACGCAACTCGAGAGTGGCACTGGCCTTTATATGGAGTGCGGCGGGCAGAAGGACTCCGACGCTTTACCAGGAGGCCTGGCGACGCCGCTTTGCTCCCCCGCGGAGCGGGTGGATTGGCGACACCGAGAATTCAGGCGGAAATTCGCGATAAGGCATCAAACTCTCGACTTCCGCCACTCCTCCCGCTCCGCGGGGCAGCCAAAGCGGCGTCGCCTGGACTCCTGATAAAGCATCGGAGTCCTTCTGCCGCCGCACTCCATATTAGGAGCCGGTTGCGGTCCCGAGATACGTATAAAGAGCAGGGGCCATGCCGACGGCCCAACCACCACTCGGGTTCCGCAGGGGCCGCCGGCAAGGCCGCTCATTGCCGCCGCTCGAAGAAAGTTGCTTGTTGTTCTGAGGCCGGGTGTATTCCTCGGCTCAGCAAAAACTCTATCCAAGAAACGACAGCCGGGCAACACTAAACCGCCGCCTCGGCTGCTTGCGGCTCGGGCTTGGGCGTCGGCGTGGCGATTCGCCGATGCTCCCGGCCAATGGCTATGGCCAAGAGCAGCCACATAACGACAAACCCGATTGCCATTGCAGAAAAACCTCGCGTCCCAAAGGCAAAGAGGTGAATTCCGGCAGCCACCAGCAGCGCCGAAAGCACATCTCCAAGACGCACGAAGAATGTGTCAATCGCCTGCTTCGCCTTGTATTTGACCTCCCGTGTGGTGGGAAGGTACAGAGCGGAGCGCAAGGTGTTCATGAGCGAGTAGTCCTGAGAATTGTCGAAGATTTTTGCCGCGCGCACCACGGCAAGGATCGGGACAATGGCGATTGCGGAGTATCCCGTCAACGCCACCAGAGGCGGAATAAACAGCGCCTTGCGAACACCGAACACCTTTAGAATCCGAGAAACCAGAAACGCCTGAAACAGAAGTCCCAGCGAATTGACCCAGAAGTAGAATCGCGAGTAGAAGGAGACGGAGAAGTTCTGGATGGCTTCGACCGATTGTTCTGCTCCTTGGGCAGCCGTCCGGGCCGCATCGTAAACACTCGAGCGTAGCAGGTATTCACCGGTCGTATTGACGACATTGAGCACCAGGATAAGGAGCGCGATGTAGAGAAGGTAATTGTGTTTCCAGACGAGTTGAAATCCGCCGTGTTTTCCAAGCGGTTGGGCGGCTGGTCTTTGTGCGTCCCCCTCGCACCCGGCGGCGACCTGTCTGCGGTCCACCCAGGTGTTTAGAAGGATACAACCGCCAAGAATGGCGGCCGCCACGAGGAGCAGGAACCAGACGTTGATCGCCGTGGCCACGAACGAGGCGGCAAGCGGACCTAGAATTGCTCCGGCCGACTGCCCGACTTGGATCAGCGGAAAAAGCCGTTCGCCTTGTTCCGGGTTGTATATGTCGTTTGCATAGGCCCAGAACTGCGCAATGATCATGTTGCTGAAGATACCAACCCAGATGAAGTAGGCCAGGCCGAGATAAGGCAGGCCGATTTTTGCGAAAACGAAGAACAGAGCCAGATTCACGATGAAAATCGAAGTAATTACGGCGATCAGCTTCCGCCTCGGATATCGCTCGGTCAGGGCGCCGTAACCACGCACTATCGGAATCAGGAGGACGGCCATGAACGCAGACCCGTAACTGGCCAGCTCGGCGCCTCGGGGTTCAAGGCTAAGGATCCCTTCGCGGGCCGACTTCAACATGTAGTAAGCGGCGAGGATCAAGAAGATATTGAACGTCATCAGGAGGACGTTGACTGCTTCCCCAGGCTTCACCTTGGTGAACGGCCCGAGGATACGTCCGAGAAGGTCCGAGCTTCGATTTTCTTCTTGCATGCTCACGCTACCCCCGAGTCTGCCTCCGGTCTGTCTTTGCTCTCCTGACTCTCGTAACGCCCCGATCCGCCTTTGACCGCTGCTTGCGCATCGGCACGGATGTCACAGCTGTCCGAGTCCTCCCGGGATCCCAACCTAGTATCCTGCAGACCCAGACGAAACTTCCCAAGTCGTCCTCCTCGCTCTCAAACCACTCGGCCGCATCAGCCTTCCATTTAGTAACCCTTTTCGATTTCCCTCCGTAGTGGATATCGTTGATCGCTTGAAGCATGATGGCATAGGCAACCTTCGACACTTCCGGTGCCAAGCCTGATTTACGCCGCAAAAGTCCTTCACTTTTCAACATCAACCCTTCCCTCTCTTTCCTGGTGTACGGGGATTCCTCGTCTTTGCAATCAAGTTCTCGTCCAAACGCCGCTAAAGAAAGCCTGGGATCGCGTCTGCGACATTTCGGAAGCAACAATAACCCGCCCGAACGTAGATGTCGTGAGGCTGACGTGAGAGTTTGGTGGAAGAAGTGCGATGGGGGGTGCCGCGTCATCGGCTGCCATTTGGGCCCGCTCGACGCTTCACCACGGCTACTTCCTTGCACGCTCGGTGCGGGACAAAACCATCCTGGTTCAGACCGGACAGCCCTTTCCTCTTACAAGCACGCGACGACGAAAGTGACGGAAACCACCGCCAACAAGAAACTCCGTCTTTGGATCATTCCGGCCTGTTCACGAAGCGCGATCACATGGAGCTCCGGCTCTTCTCTTCCGTCGATCCGGCGCAACCGGCGCGCGGCCAGCAGAATCGAGGTGTGGCGCTTGGCCTGGAGCAGCAAGGCGGTCCCAAACCAATACAACAGGAAGAGCGTGGGCCGTGTCCACAAATCGAATTGGTAGTAAACGGTCGCCAAACCAAGCGCTATTCCACAAGCGAGGGCGATGCGGCCGATCGTACGGAGTCTCTCCGCTTCCTTCTTCCCGATGTTTGCGAATTCAGATCCTGTTGACATGACGCTCGCTCCCTTCGCCAAAGGCCGGAATCCTAAGAAGCTACAGGTGTCGCGACAGGCGCCGTGCTGGTTAACACCGTCTGAACTACCGTCTTGACGGTTTCCTGACGCGTAACGCCCGCCGGCCACTTTCCTTCGAGCGTGCGCATCAATCCAAGTGGAAGATCAGGCCGACAAAGCACCGCGCTAGAAGGACCCGCTCGAGCTCGCTACGCCTGGCTGCCAGTCGACTCTCGACCTGCTGATGGAGAACGCAGTGCAGGCCCAACAGGACCTTGCACCCCACTACGCGTTCCAACACGCCATAGAAAAACAACCGGATTAAATTCTGGTCGTTCTCCATGCGTTGCAGCAGGCGGTCAGCGAGGTCGGTCAGCGTGCTCGCCTCATCCCGGCCGTCCGGCTCCGGTATCGTACCGTCCAGGAACTGGGCCAGGAGGTCTTGAGCCTGGTTCTCCAGAACCGCCCGATAGAGCCCCTCCTTGTCTTGAAAGTGCAGGTACACGGTCGGCTGGGCGATCCCCGCCGCCGATGTCAGTTCGCGGGTCGTCGTCCCGTAGAAACCACGCTGGGCGAAGATCGGTGTTGTGGCCTGCAGAATGGAAGCCCGCCGTTCAGCCGCCAGCATTCGCTGCGGCCTGCCGTCCGAGCGACCCTTGCTCTTCTCTTCCTTGAGAGTCGGCCGCTTGGGCCCAGTCAGCGACCGGAGCCTTGACTTCAGTTTCCTAGACATAAGCAACCTCTTTTCACTCCGCTTCAGTCCGCGGCGTTTCGAAGCAGTTTCCGAAATAGCGGCAAGCCACTCAACCGCCGGTTATTAGATTGCCGGAGCCGCACAGCCTGACAAACGACGTCATCGGGGAGGGCCGCCATGCGACTCCGAGCGCGTAGCAGGTCCACCAAACGTAAGGGACAGCATGTAGACCCACTGCGAACCGCGCTCTCCGATCTATCTTTTTTGCTTCATTCGTGACTGACTGGTCAGTCAGGCATGAAGAAAAAAGGGACCCCTGTCATTCGAGACCCGGTGATCCTGCCGTACCCCGTTCCCATCCGGTCCGCCCATCATTTCGGGGTCAGCCAGGTTTCCGGCAATGACCCAGGGTCCTGCGTGACTGACCGGTCAGTCATTTCTAATTTACTCGCGCCGGGTAATGGTGTCAAGCCCGGGTTACGCCTTTCCCAAGCGCCGCGAATGGTCCGTTCGCTCAACAGGCGGTCGCGATGGCACGAGTGCCTCACTCCAGTTGAGATTCCCGGGATCCGTCCCTCCCCGGCCCCGCTATAAGAACTACCACCGACCGTGCGCCCACACGATATGTTGAGCCCAGAACACGTTCTTCCGCATTCCATGCGCAAATCTCCTGCGGCGAATCCAATGCAGTATCGATCCACAGCCGCCAGCTCTCCCTACCGTCCATCAACATCGGAAGTTCGAAGTCGAGAGCTTCCCAATACGCATTGAAGACGAGGTACACCGATAGCCCTTCGATCTTCAGTTCTCCGCCGATTGCGATGCTGTGCGAGTAAGGCGACCAGTCGGGCTGATTGAGTCTCATGCCGTGCCAGGCGTGTTTTTGCTCCCGGAGAACCTGGCTCAAACTCACACGCCGACGTTCGTGTTCGACATCTCGCATCATACGGCGCTCGATGAGCAACTTCACGAACCGCAGGACATCCGCATGTTTGGAGAGCAGGTTCCAGTCGAACCAACTCGTCTCATTGTCCTGGCAGTACGCGTTAGTGTTGCCTCGCTGGCTACGACGCGCCTCATCGCCCATAACAAACATGGGCACCCCCGCGGACAAGATGACCGCTGTGAGAAAGTTCTTTACCTGCCTGTTGCGGAGCCTCTCGATATCGGGATCGTCGGTCGGACCTTCGACGCCGCAGTTCCAGCTTCGGTTCTCCTCAACTCCATCACGATTGTCCTCGCCATTCTCTTCGTTGTGCTTGTGGTTATACGAGACGATGTCGTTAAGGGTAAAGCCGTCGTGGCATGCAACGAAATTGATAGTCTGCTCGGGTTCGCGCTCTTTCCATCCATAAATGCTGGGGCTGCCAAGCAGACGATCAGCTGCGCGTCCCACCGAATCGTTGGCGCCCCGAAAGAAGTCGCGAATATCATCGCGAAACCGGTCGTTCCATTCCTTCCAGCTGTCTCCCACGAAGTTGCCGACCTGATAAAGTCCTGCCGCGTCCCAGGCCTCCGCAATCATCTTGGTGCCGGCGAGCGCCGGATGGGACTCGATGTCCCAAAGCACCGGAGGATTCGGCATGACGGCGCCGGTCGAGTCGCGAGCAAGGATGGACGCAAGATCGAATCGGAAGCCATCCACGTGCATCTCCTCCACCCAGTAACGGAGGCTGTCCACAATCATGCGTCGAACAACCGGATGGTTCGCATTCAGCGTGTTTCCTGTGCCGGTGAAGTTCGCGTAGCGTGACCGGTCTTCTTCGAGCAGGTAGTAAGTGGGATTGTCAAGGCCGCGGAAGCACTGTGTCGCGCCATCGTTTCCACCTTCTGCGGTGTGATTGAAGACTACATCGAGAATGACTTCGATGCCGCCTCGGTGCAACGCCTTCACCATATCCCTAAACTCATCCATCGGACTCAACGGTTCCTGACGAGAGCTGTATGCCTGGTGGGGTGCAAAAAATGACACCGGTGAGTAGCCCCAGTAGTTCGTCCGGCCTCGCGGCGCATCCTGACGATCGAATTGAAACACGGGAAGCAGCTCGACCGCGGTTATCCCCAGTTGCTGAAGGTAAGGGATCTTCTCGACTAGTCCGGCATATGTGCCACGTTTCGATTCCGGCAAACCGGAGCTGGGATGTGCGGTAAAACCGCGCACATGCATCTCGTAAATGATCGTACGCGACCAGGGGCGCTTCAGGGGCAGGTCACCTTCCCAGTCATACGCCCGGGGGTCTGCAACCACGCTCTTCATGGCCGTAGCGGTGTTGTCGCCTTTCAGGCTGGCCGCCTCACGGCTATAGTTTTTCGGGACGACGGTGGCGCGACCATACGGGTCGAGTAGTAGCTTGGATGGATCGAACCTGAGACCCCGATCTGGCTCGAACGGCCCATAGGCCCGGAATCCGTAGATCTGACCCGCCTGCACCCCCGGGACGAATAGGTGCCAATAGTGGTACGTGTGCCCAAACACCGGGTCGATGGGGATCACACGCGAAGGACGAGCGTCATCGACGTGATCGAAAAACAGCAGCTCGACCCTGGCCGCACTTCGGGAGAAGATTGAGAAGTTGGCGCCGCCGGGTACCAGCGCAGCCCCTAACGGAAAGCTGCGGCCAGCCGTCGGGGCAGCGGGCGAAGATTGCACAACGGCCTCCTGTTCATATCTCATCATGGGACTAGCAACTCCTTCGTGAGCGGTCAGCTCACCAATGTCGCGCTCTCGTTTAATCCGACTTCTACACGAACGGCACACATACAAGGCCGCAGGTACTTGGAAGTAGTTTGCCACCGGCAGCCCTGCGCCACAACAAGATCGGCACTTCTTCCACCAAAAGCTAACTTCACCCTCACGACATCCGCTATTGCGAAGGTTATTCTCACTCCCGAAATGTGACTGAGAGGATCAACGGTTTCTTCAGAAGCGGGCGCCCATAACGGAGGTCATAGGGCTATGTGGTTTTTTCGTCTTATGCGCAATCAGCCGGCTAGAAGGCCTGATTAGAAGAGAATCGTTCGCAGCGAGTTGACGCTAATGCGCTGAGAAAGCGAGGGCTGCCTTCGGCGGATGGACCAGCATGGACCAACAGTGCTCAATTAGTCATACTTCGCACAACCGCGTATCAGCCGTAACCTCCTTGATTCAGGTGGGCGCTTTGAGCATGATAACAACTGTCTGGAGGTTTCCGACAGCATCGAAACATTTATCGGAGCTGCGAAGACCGTGCATCAGGAGGTTCTTGACATGGGCTCTGTCCCACCCTCTTCGGACCCGCCAAGCTCAGAAAACTCGAGAGCCAACAAGACGACGGAACAAAAAGTGAAGCTGTTGCTCGAGATCACAGACGAGTTGAAGGATAGGCTCGCACAGGAAAAGCTATACCTGGCAGAAGCGCAAGCGCTCAGCCACACGGGCAGCTGGGCTTGGGACATGACCGGCGACAACCCAAAGCTTGTCCACTGGTCCGAGGAAATGTTCCGGATTTGGGGATTCGACCCGAAGGACGGTTTACCGACAACCGAAGAAATCTCCCGACGAATCGTCCCGCAGGATCTGGACAGCGTGAAAGAGGGACTTGAGAAGTCGATCCACCAAAAAGTGGACACCTGCGACGACTTCAGGATCATGCTACCCGACGGAACCGTCAAACATCTTCATACTATCCGGCACCCTGTCCTGAATGCCGCTGGAGAAGTGGTTAAACTGTTCGGCACCTCAATCGATATTACCGAACGCAAGCGGAACGAGAACGCGCTACGTCGCAGCGAGGCTTACCTGGCCGAAACCCAAAGGCTGACCCATACGGGCACCTTTGTCGGCGACCGAACGACAGCGCCTTTGTACTGGTCGGAGGAACTTTTCCGCATCTTTGGATTCGATCCGAAAGACGGATTGCCGGCGCGGGACCAACCGCTCGAGCGAATCCACCCGGAGGACCTTGACAGATTCAAGCAATCTTGGGCCAGGGCCATCCATGAGAAGGTAGACTCCGATCTCGAATACAGAATCGTGTTGCCGGACGGAACGGTCAAACACGTCTATGGCCTGGGCCATCCCGTCCTGGATGCCAATGGAGAGCTTGTTGAAGTGGTAGGCACGACGGTCGATATCACTCAACGCAAGCGTGCCGAGAAAGAGCGCGAAAGGCTGCGTCAGCTCGAGGCGGATCTCGCGCACATCAACCGGGTGAGCATGATGGGGGAGCTGGCCGTCTCAATCGCTCACGAAGTCAATCAACCGCTGTCGGGTGTAGTGAGCAATGGCAGCGCTTGCCTGCGTTGGCTGACCCGGGACTCGCCTGACATCGAGGAAGCCCGGGAAGCTGCCTCGCGCATCGTCCGCGATGGAAAGCGAGCCGCTGAAGTAATCGCCCGGATTCGGGCCCTGACAACAAGGACGGCAACGCCGAGAGAGAAGCTGGACCTGAATGAAACAA